>Ga0187865_1002603_pt1 | contig 16689 bp, 20 predicted proteins | sample June2016WEW_11_1_2_FD_132989 | JGI IMG/M metagenome (GOLD analysis project Ga0187865, IMG submission 132989) | Peatland microbial communities from SPRUCE experiment site at the Marcell Experimental Forest, Minnesota, USA - June2016WEW_11_100 | ecosystem: Environmental > Terrestrial > Soil >...
CCGATCGCACGCGCCCCCATAGCCTCTGCTAAAGAAGTCAAAAACAAATCTACCTGCTTGTTCCTCCCAGTGCGCGGGGAGACGACTTTGAAGGTATAGCCCTCAATTAGAAGATCCGCGTTCGGAGGACTCACGTAGACGTGATTTGCCCGGATCGGCATCGCCGTGGAAGCCACAATTACTGTCATTTTCGTGTGACACGAAAGAATTTGAGCTAACTGACTATTGGCGGCGGGGAGAATATGAGAAACAATGACAAAGGCCATACCTGTATTAGACGGCAGGGCGTCCAAAAGCGCCTTATATGCGTTAAGGGCTCCAGCTGAGCCGCCAATGCCGACAATGAAGTTAGGATGTAATGTTCCCATGACCTACGTCAGATCTCCAGCTTTCCATCCGATACTCTTACCTTTGACTGACTTTTTGTCTCCCAGAAATACTTTCACCAACCATCTTTTTCTGATTGGGGCCTGCGGCAGCATCCATCGGTACTAATTCAATTCCATCATCACTCAAAATCAATTTGTGGACATCACTGGAGTGGCCCATGCCACGAGACTTAACAATGTAAAGTCCACGAATGCGTCTTTTACCCGCATCTTCTTCTATTTCTCTAACTACGATCCAAGTGTCTATTAAAGACGAGACGCCGACTTCGCCGCTAGTAAAATTTTGTGCGGTTGAAGAAACAAGACTTGTAAAAAACACGGTTATGCCCTTGGATTTAAAAAGATCAATCATGCGAGTAACCATTGATTGAATTTCACGTTGGCTCCCCTCTGCAATGAGACTTGTCAGGGGATCTATGACAACAGATTTTGGTTTGAAATCTGCAATGATCTTGTATAAATCGAGTAAATGCATCTCTAAACCAAAAAAGGAAGGTCTAGTAGCCACAATCTTTAAGAGTCCTTTTTTCATCAATGGTCCAAAATGAAAACCTATTGAACTCATGTTTTGAATGAGTTGCCCTGAAGATTCTTCATAAGACAAGAAAAGACACCGTTCTCCACGTTTACACCCTTCTACTGCGAATGCAGCCGCGAGGCTTGTTTTTCCAGTGCCTGCGGTACCGGAAACGAGTACCGTGCTGCCTCTAGTATAACCTGCACCCCTGAACATTTTATCTAACGATGGAATTCCTGTCGAAACTCTCTTGTCTGTGCCTGGTTGATTGAGTCCTGCAGAAGTAATAGGAATTACTGAAAGTCCATCTTTATCAATTATGAAGGGATATTCGTTTGTTCCATGATTTGAACCACGATATTTAATTACACGAATTCTACGGGTGGAAATTTGTTCATTAACTCTGTTATCCAGGAGAATTATGCAGTCGGAAATGTACTCCTCCAGGCCATGACGAGTATAAGAGCCTTGTCCCGGCTCGCCGATAATGATCGCCGTAACTTGTTTTTCCTTAAGCCATCGGAAAAGTCTTTTTATCTCTAAGCGAAGAATGCCAGCATCTGTGAGGCCTGCAAAGAGAGATTCGATAGAATCTAAAACAACGCGTTTGGCGCCAATGGAATCAATGGCATGTTCCAAACGAATGAGTAGTCCTTCAAGATTAAAGTCGCTCTCTTGAATATCTCTGCGCTCCAAAAGAACATATTCAAGCAGAATCTTTTTTTGTGAAACAAGCCCTTGTAAATCCAGGTTGAGAGAAGCCACGTCATTATAAAGTTCATCTTCTGTCTCTTCAAAGGACATGAAGATGCCTGGCTCGTTGTAATTGATCGCACCATTGATTAGAAAATCAATCCCCCAAAGGGTTTTTCCAGAGCCGGCACCTCCACAAATTAAAGTCGTTCTGTTTTTCGGAAGCCCACCTTCTGTAATTTGGTCAAAGCCTTTGATGCCGGTGGGGCACTTGTGTATTTGATTATGATTAAAGGCCTTTGTTTTCTTGGGAGTTTTAGGCATACGACAATCCTCGCCCCTATAGTAGCACAAGTCCTTGGCCAATAGGAAAAACAAGCTGCAATTTTGCTCCGTGCAGTGATAAGAACTTGCTTCGGGATGGGTTGTATATAACAAAAAAGAAAGTAGTGTGTCAAGAAAAATCGACCACAAGATATGGGAGAATCCTCCTCATCTGTTCGGGCGCCAGCCCGGCAAGAAGAAGGACACTGATGATTACCAGTTCAAATCATGCCTACTTGGTCAAAAAGCTGGGTTGTTGACTTCAGGAAGAAGTTATTACAGAAACCCCCACTTTTCTACATGTGGAAAATGGAATTCATTTTATCCCGGCGACAAAAAAGCTTTTTACGTTATCATACAATGACAATAGGCATCTAAATACTCAACGGATAGACCCCATATTTTTTCGTCGCCTCGAACATGGCGATGAGGTTTTGGCCCTTACATCCCGGATGAATGGAATTGGAAGAAGAAAGGATATATCCCCCGCCGGGGGCGACTTGGCGGATGGTCTCCTTAACCGATTCAACCACTGCCTCTTTTTCCCCGAAAGGAAGAAGATATGTACAATCGATATTCCCGGGCACAAAGGCCTTTCCCCTTAAATGTTCCTTCACCTCTTTGATCTCCATGCATTGAGGTTGGATAGGATGGATTCCGTCAAAACCAACCTCCAGAAGATCATCCAGGATCGGCCATAGGTTGCCGTCGGGGTGTTTAAAGATGGAAACTCCCCCTTGGTGAGCGATCTCAACAATCTCCCGATGGAAGGGTTTTACGAATTTTGCGACCGCAAAGCGCAATCCCTATGCCAAATCCCTTTTGACTACCGGCCTTTCCTGTGTTATTTTCAGAGAAAATTAACCTTCAGCTATCAGCAGTCAGCGATCAGGCTCCTCGAAAAAGAAAACCCTTAAAGTTTTGCTGTTAGCTGAGTGCTGATAGCTGATAGCTCTTTAATTATTATGCGTATCCTTCTCATCTCCCCCAACATCGAAATGCTCCCGGACCCGGTCGCCCCATTAGGCCTGGCTTTTCTTTCTGCAGCCTTAAAATCTGCCGGACATGAGGTTCACTGCCTGGACCTCTGTTTTGAAGAAAACGTCGAGAGGGCTGTGGAGAAATCGGTCTCGGATTTTTCCCCTGAGGTCATCGCCCTTTCTCTGAGGAATATTGATAATGTCGCTTACCCAGAATCCGTGTCTTATCTTCCTTTTTATAAAAGAGTAGTGGAGTACTGCCGGCAATTCTCTGCCTCGCCCATTTTCCTTGGCGGCTCCGGGTTCACTCTTATGCCCGGCGCCATCCTCGATTTTTTGCAGACGGATGGGGGAATCGCCGGAGAAGGGGAGGAGGCCTTTTTGAAAGTTTTGACGGCCAATCCTGACTATTCTTCTTCACCAGTAGAGGGTTTTTTTAAAAAGGGTCAGGAACATTCCTCCAGGCCGGCTTGCATTCAGAACCTGGATTCTCTCCCTTCCCCGGACTGGAGGGGGCTGGATTTAAACCATTACTTTCGCCGGGGGGGAATGGGGAACCTCCAGACGAAGCGGGGATGCCCTTTTTCCTGCGTTTATTGCACCTATCCTCTGATCGAAGGGAAGGCAGTCCGCCTTCGCTCGCCCCGAAAGGTAGCAGCCGAAGCCGATTTCCTGATCCAGAAAGGCGTGGAGAACGCCTTCATCGTTGATAATATCTTTAACTTTCCCGAAACCCATGCCAGAGAAGTTTGCCAGACCTTTATCGAAAGGAAAATAGCTCTCCAGTGGAGCTGCTATGTTCATCCCTCCTATTTCAGCCGTCCTCTGGCTGAGGATATGAAAAAGGCGGGCTGCACGGGGGTAGAGTTTGGAACGGATTCCGGGTCTCCGAAAGTTCTGGCCAGGCTGGGGAAGAACTTTACTCCTGATGACATCCGGCGCGCAACCCGTATAGCCCAGGAGGCCGGGCTGGAAGTATGCCACAGTCTTTCCTTGGGAGGGCCCGGAGAAACAGAAGAGACCCTGGAGGAGACCTTCAGCCTCATGGAAGAGATCTCCCCCACCGCGGTCATCGTTATGGTAGGCCTCCGGATCTTTCCCGGTACTGGTTTGGCTTCTTTGGCCGCGTCCGAAGGAATTCTCTCTCCCTCCTCGGATCTTCTGGAGCCCTCTTTCTACATCGCTCCTGCAGTGAGAGATCGGGTTGTAGAGATCGCCAAGCAGAAGGCTGCGCTCCATCCCAATTGGATCCTGCCCGGTTTGAGCATCAATGTTTCGTTACGTCTTCAATCCAAGCTGCGCAAGATTGGAATCAAGGGCCCCCTCTGGGAGCATATGAAGATTCTAAGAGAGCGCAGGGGGGCCAAGAGGGCGCCCCATGCCTGAGGTCGCTTTCCTCTTCCCCGGTCAAGGCTCGCAATCCGTGGGCATGGCGCGTGGACTGGGATCTTATCCCGAGGCGATGGAAATCTTTCAGCGGGCAAGTCGAAACCTGGGTTTCGACCTCTTCGATCTTTGCCTCCAGGGGCCAGAGGAGAAACTCTCCCGAGACCTTTACGCTCAGGTGGCTGTACATGCAACCAATTGTGCCTATGCGGCCATTCTGGGCAAGATGGATTTTTTTCCGCGGATGGCCAGCGGTTTCAGCCTGGGAATTTTCTCCGCCCTGGTTGCGGCCGGATCGCTCACCTTCGATCAGGGCCTGGAGGGGGTCATCATCGCTGCGGAGAAGATGTCCGAGGAAGGGGAGAAGAACCAAGGTGCTATGGCGGCAGTCATCGGGCTCTCGGAAATTGAAGTACAGGAAGTATGCCGGGAGGTTTCTGAGGCCTATGTAGCTTCAGTCAACACCGCCCAGCAAGTGGTCATCTCCGGACGGGAGGAGGGTGTAGAAAAGGCCATAAACCTCTGTCTTCAGCGGGGAGCCCTGCTTATAAAACGCCTGCCCATCGGTTGGGCCATCCACACCCCCCTGATGGAACCTGCTTCGCGGGCCTTTGCTGAGATCACTAGAGATTGGAGGTTCGCGCCTCCGAGATTTCCGGTTCTCAGCTACCTGCGGGGGGAGTTTTTGACAACCCCGGAAGAGATCAAGGAAGAATTGAGCATTCAATACTGCAGGCCGAATAACTGGCACAAGGTCCTTCTGCGGATGATGGATGAAGGCATTGAAACCTATGTCGAGGTCGGGCCAGGAAATGTTCTCTCCCAAATGGTTCGGTGGGTGAATCGCTCAGCCCAGACAATTACCGGAGAAGAAATTCTTGCCCAGTCCCCCTCTCCCTATTCCTCTTCCCCATGGGCGGGAGAGAAGGGAGGGTGAGGGGTTGAGGCACCTCTAATTTCGAATACGGGGAGATAGATGGATTTTCAAAATCAAGTTGTGTTGGTCACTGGCGGCTCCAGGGGGATTGGCAAGGCCATCTCGCGGGTCTTTGCCCGGAAGGGAGCCCAGGTAGTCGTCAATTTTGGTCACGAAGAAGGTGCGGCCCGGAAGGTTGAAAAGGAGATTGAACAATCTGGAGGAAAGGCCCAGGTGCGAAGGGCGGATATTACCCGCCTCGAGGATGTGGACCGGATGTTCAAGGAAACTCTCGATCAATTCGGCCGCCTGGATGTGCTGGTGAACAACGCCGGAATCATCCGAGATACGCACCTGATGCTCATGTCCGAAAAGGATTGGGATATCGTCATTGAAACCAACCTGAAGGGGACTTTCTACTGCTGCCGGGCGGCGCTCCGGCCGATGATCGGCCAGAGGCGAGGGCGAGTGATCAATATGGTCTCTCCCAGCGCAATCACCGGAAGAGCGGGGCAGACCAATTATGCTGCTTCCAAAGGCGGAGTGATCAGCCTCACCAAGTCCCTGGCCCGGGAAGTGGCTTCATTGGGCGTTCTGGTGAACGCGGTTTGCCCGGGAATCATCCAAACGGAATTGACGGAGAAGCTGGACGAGAAATTTATGAAAGAATTTGTGAATATGATTCCAATGAAACGTTTTGGCCGGCCGGAGGAAGTGGCCAACCTGGTACTTTTTTTGGCTTCCGAAGAAGCCTCCTATATAACCGGGCAGGTGATCTGCGTGGACGGGGGATTGGTTTAACTTTTTCATGGCAGAGCGCGCCAAGATCGCAGGGAAGAATTTTAGGGAAAACCAAATTCCGAATAAGAAAACTTGGAATGCAATTTCTATTTCTGTTCTATGGCTTTCATCCTTTGAGTTTATTCTGATTGCTCGGCGCTCTCTGCACTACTAATGTTCAGACTCTCTAAATTTTGTAAAGAAGATCCATTTTGGAAACCAGCCTCTGAAATCCCCCCTAACCCCCCTTTGATAAAGGGGGGCAGGGGGGATTTCTGGCGGGCGCTACCCCATGGCAACTTATTTTGGCTGCGGATACGCTGCGTTGTGTTCTCTGCGGTAAATTTTTGGTAGTTCAGAAAGGAAATTGGATGGCAGAAGATTTGGTATTGGAATTGAAAAAATTAATCATCGATACCTTGAAGCTGGAGGATATTACTCCAGCGGACATTGAAGACGATGGCCCGCTTTTCGGAGATGGGCTGGGCCTGGATTCCATCGATGCTTTGGAATTAGTGGTGGCCCTGGAAAAAACCTACCGGGTATTCATCCCCGATTCCGAGGTGGGCAAGAAGGTCTTCCGCTCGGTTAACGCCCTGGCTGAATTCGTCAGGCAGGAAAAAGGAAAGAAATAAGTAATGAAAGGATCAGCAATCAGCTATCGGCGGTCAGCAAAAGACACGGCATTTTTTCCTGGCTGAATGCTGGTCGCTGAAAGCTATTTTTTATGAAATACGACGAAACTGAAATTCGGGTCCGGTTCAACGAGGTGGATTCTTGGGGGATGGTCTGGCACGGCCATTACATCGCCTGGTTTGAAGTGGGGCGAATGGCCCTCCTGGGCAAGTTTCAGCTCCTCCCCCAGGATTTCAGCCGCATGGGTTACCTCGCCCCGGTGGTGGACTTGAAATGCGCCTACAAGGAACCGGCCCGCCTGGATGAAGAGATTCTGATCCGCACAACCATTGTAAAACCCACCAAAGCTGCCCTCACGTTTCTCTTCCAAATTCTGCGCAAGAGCGACCGGAAGCTTTTGGCTTCCGGGGAGGAAACCCAGGTCCTTTTGACCCTGGATGGAAAGATGCTTTACTACCTGCCTCAAGCCCTGCAGGAAAAGTTACGCCTGCTCCTGGATTATTTGGAGGAACCGGAATCCGGCGCCTGAAGGAATTTCCAGACCTCCTGGTTGAAAGACCCCGGCTGCTCGATCATAGGTGAATGACCACTCGTGGGGAAGAAAATCAAACGGGATTGGCGGATTCCCTTTTGGAGGAGAGAAGCATCCTGAGGAGGAGCAACGGGGTCCTTGGCGCCCCACAGAATGAGGGTCGGCTGATGGATGGACGCGAGTTTAGGCCGAATGTCAAAATCGATGATGCTGGCGGTCAGCTGCACATTAGGGGTCATAGGCAGAAGCGGTGTCCCGGTGATAGGGACTTTGGGCAGAGACTCGAAGAATTCTCTGGCCGTCTTTGGTTTTCGATCCTTGATAAAGCTTTCGATCATGGATTTAAACTCATCCCGCATGGTCCCTTCGATGAATTCCCATCGCGTTTCCGGCCCCATGATCTTCTTGGTCAAGGCATAACTCAGAAACTCCGCTTTGTCCCCGATTCCGCAGACGTCGGTCACCACCAATTTTTTAATCCGCGAGTTCGGCCGGGCAGCCAGGTTGAGCGCCACTAGTCCGCCCATGGAATGGCTAACGAGGTTAACCCGATCCAGCTTTCGTTCCTGCAGGAATTTTTCCACGATATCGGTCAGCCATTCGATGGAGTATTCCACCTCAGGTTTTCCCGAATCGCCAGACCCGGGAAAATCAATGGCTATAACCTGATGGGTGGAGGCGAATGCCGGTAGATTAGCCGCCCAGTCTTTCCAGGATCCACCCAACCCGTGGAGGAAGAGGAGGGGAGACCCTTTCCCGGCCTCGACATAATTTACGATGATGCCGGAGACCGATATTTTTTCGGAAAGAATGGAAAGCTGAGTAGAATCCTCCCGGGCCTCCTTTTTTTGCCCCCAGGCCGGAGGAATAGAAGGGAATAAGAAGAAGGCAACCGCCAGGAAGAAGAGAAAAGAACTTACCCTTTTCATCGGTTCTGTAAAGGGGGGGTCCGGGAGAAAGAGAGAAGAACCTGCCCGCTGGCAATCTTCTCCCCTTCCACGTAAACCTCCGCGGCGAACCGGTAGATCGAGGCCAGGCTCTGGGACAGCTCAACTTTGAGAGTGATCTGCTCCCCCAGGATCGGAGCACGCTGGTATTGAAAATCGGAGACTCCGGCGAAGAGGCCGAAGAAACGGCTGTTGGGATTTTCTTCCCTGGCTTTACTTCCCAGAACGACCCCCCCTAACTGGGCCAGGGATTCCAGCAGAAGAACCGGTGGGTAAGAATTTCCTCCGTTGAAAAACCATTCGTTTCCCGTTAAGTTCTTAATTCCGATCCCCCCTTTTCCCGGTTTCAGCTCGACGATACGATCCACCAGCAGAAAGGGGTAGCGATGGGGAAGGATGCTTTGAATTTCCTTGTTTTCCATCATATTTCAAATCCTACATCGTGAAAATTTATTTTCAGGATCAAATTGGCCTCCGCCGCCGTTTCACCGTTGACTTGCGCCTGGCCTTTGAATTTCCAGAGTTCCCCTTCCTTGGCCGTCAGTTGAACCATAAATTCCACCCGGTCGCCGGGAACAATGGCCCGTTTGAACCTTACGCGGTCCACCTTCTCCAAGGAACACCGTAATCTCCCGCGGTTGAACGACTCCGCCACCAGCAGGAGTGCGCCCTGGACCAAACCTTCCAGGGTCAAGACTCCCGGGAGAATCGGCTCACCGGGAAAGTGCCCGGTGAGGTAAAACTCATTGGCCGTAACCCACTTGACGGCCTTGATTTTCTTTTCTCTCTCTACTTCTTCCACTCGATCGATCATCAGGATAGGAAAAGGGTGAGAGAGACGATGAAACAACTCTTCCCACTGTTTTCGCTCAGCCCCGGGCGTCTTTTCTGCGTCCGTAATCGCTTTCCTCCTGATCCTTTCCTCCCCACACCCCTCGCTCGCGAGGGGAAGGGGGGGGTGGGAGATTGAAATGGATTCAATCATATCATTTTTCCCACCAAGGAACAAATCCGATTTTAGACAACAACAACCTTTATTTCTTGACAAAAAAGAAGAAAACACCTAATATATCAAACATAGGTTGCAAAGAGTTTTGGTTTGGAACAAAAACAGGCCGCATAGCTCTTTCGGTGCTTATGCGGCTTTTTTATTGCCCCCAGCCTGGGCCGTTGCATCTTATGAAGATGGAAAAGAAAGGAGGTGAAAGGCAATGTCCAAAGGTCGAGTGAAATGGTTTAATGAGCAAAAGGGATTTGGATTCATTTCCCAGGATGGTGGCGAGGATCTATTCGTGCACTTCTCATCCATTAAGCAAGACGGGTTCAAGGTTCTTCACGAAGGGGACGAGGTCGAGTTCGAAATCGCCCCTGGAAAGAAGGGCCTGCAGGCTGTCGATGTAGTAAAATGCTAAGGACCTAAAACCATCAGGCCCCGGGAGAGTGCAGAACCCCCGGGGTCTCTCCTTGCGCTGGCGATAATCAGAGCTGGCGCGACGGGGCAGATGAAACCGCTGAGGAAGGGATATCGAAATGGCCAGAACAAGGAAAAATTTTTACCGGAGAAGTTCTACAAGAAAAGCATCCCCCAAATCCTTTAAGGCAACCTGTGCCCGTTGTGGAAAAGAGCTGATGATGGCAGTTCCCCCTCCTGAGGGAAAATCTCTTCTCTGCCTGGATTGTTACCATAAATGACCTCGCCTCACCAATCCGGCCAAACCCTTTTCCCATTTTCCCCTAAGGTTCTTTAACTCTTCTCAGTAGTTGCAATAAGAATCTCCGAGATTTCGTTTTCGCCCATGCATTTAAAGGGCAATAACGATTTTTTCGATGGCCACAGGACTTCATCCCCGGTGTCCTTTGCCCCCCACCCTTACCCTCCCCCTCGATATTTTTTCTGCGGCCCTCCAGGAAATCCTTTCTGCATTCCTTTCCATAAAGGCTAGAACTTCCCAGGGGGCTCTAAGAATCCTTGGTAGGTAAGCTTGCCGGTTATATCCCCCCAAAAGAAAACATCTTTGGCGACCCCGCTTACTGGCACAATGTCTGCGCTAAACCAGGTCTCTACCAGGCCTTGAAGAGAACCCACCAGTTCCTTGTCCAAGCGGACGGTGATGAAAAGATTTTTCCTTTCTTTCTCCGCCTCTTCGGAACGCTTTTTTCCCGCCTCTTCTTTGGAGGCTACAACCAGACGGATGACCTTTTGACTTCCCCCCCTGGGAACGGTCGGAATCGAAAACTCCTTTCCAGGCTCGACCTTCCCATAAACCCCGAAGCGGAAATTGTAGAAAGCGGTCATTGGATCGTCATAAATAACACCCGAAGGAATTTCAATTTCTTCCCGGGTGATCTTTTCTTCATTTAGGGTCTCGACCAACACCCTTCTGGCGTTATAATCAAACGTTGTGATTCGCTTGCGAATCTTTTTCCCAATCATGACTTCTTCCTCAAAGCGAAGAGGAATGAGTCTCTTCCCGTTATTGATGGTGCCCATCATCGACCTGTAAAAATCCCGACGGTAGCGACTGATCCATCCCACCAATCCCAGGGTTTTCCCCTCATGATAAGCCAAATACCTCCCATTCCCCGACCTCTGAAAAATGGCTTCTCCTTCTCCCACCCTGGTGAAAATCCAGAATCCGATATCATACTTCAAGACCTCTCCATGAAAGCGCTCTCCGATCGGGTCCCCCATGCCTGCGGGAAATGAGTCTCCCGGCCAAAACAGGAATAGAAATAAGAATAGGGCTTTTAAAAAAGGCCGTCTTTTATCCGGTGTCATAACGAATCCCTAAACCTCATAACGAACCAGGGGGCGGAGGGATCGTTCCCACCAATTCCCGGCAGATCTCATCCATCGCCCGCATCATGTTAATGGAACGCATGGAAAATCCGATTTGAAACAACCCAACCGCCAGAGCGATGGGGTCATAAACAATCCGCACGGTGTGATCCCTCCGGGCATCCTGCACCTTCCAGAGGATTTCCCCGGATCTTGCGTCCACCATCTCCATCGACAACCCCACTGCCAATTGAGAATACAGAAATGCATAATAATAATCGAAGTTGGTTACTTACCCGAAGATTAAGGCATCCGCTTCCAGAAGCTCCCCCAATCGTTGCGGAGAAAAGGATTTTATTTTTTCCCATGAATCCAGTTCCTCCTTTTGAAGGATCCGATCTATCCGGGATAGTTTTACATGGTCGAATTCCAATTGAGCGAACTGGCCAAAAAAGGCGCGACGCATGCCCTCTTCCAGGGGCTGCGGATTTTCCTGGGTTCTTCCGGTCAATTGGTTGTAGAGGGAACGACTTCTTTCTATGCGTCCTTGTCCGATCAAACTATGGAAAGGTAGGATCGCTACCGTTTTGGGAGGGTCGTCTATTAAGGTGCGAGAGAAATAGATTTTCCCTTTGGGATCCAGTTCATAAACACGGTCTACGATATTCTTGGTTTTAACCGGCTGGCAACTAAGAAAGAATCCCAAGAATATAAGAAGGGAGAAGGTTAGGAAATACTTTATCTGGTAAATGTGATTGATCTCCTTATCAAGGAGAATTTTAGGAAAGCCCTGAAAAGGTGTCAAGAAATATTATTCCAGCGGTCGCGTATCCGGAGGAAAAGGTTGGACTTCAAAAAAGTTGGCAGGTTGATTACGGGAAGGAACTGAGAGAGATGTATGAAAATCATCGCATCCTGATGGACTTTTTAAGCGAGACCGCCCTTCCAATCCCTAAACCTTTTTTACGGCTGCTGAATTCACCTTAAACCTGGATATTCAAAGAGCCTTTGGAGAAGAGATTAACGTAGAGAAGATTCAAAACATTCTGAAAGGAATCCGGAAATTGAATGTACCCGTCGATGGGGTTAGCCGGGAATTTATCGTGCGTCATAAGATGGGCGGGAGGGGGAAAAAGTGTTGCCTCTCGACGCGGTTTTGGCCAACTTTCCGGTGGCCCTGCTAGAAAGAAAAGAGGGCCCAATTTGATTATTTAATAACAACTCTGTGCCCGGTGAGCATAATAATAACGATAACCAGAATTGCAATTACAAGAAGGGCAATAATAATCCCCAGGCCATCATCCGCTCCTACTCTCAGATCATCCATCTTTAGGGCAAGTCGATGAATCTGGGGGTCGCTGAGCTGGGTGAGCCTGTTCTGAATTTCATCCTGGGTAAGCCCGAATTCTTTGAGCCTTTCCCTGACCATTTTCATTTCCAAAACTTTTTGAATCTTTTGCATGTCATAAGATCGCTCGGCTGGTGAAAGGCCCATTACCTCAGATGGAGAAAATCCCGCATAAACTCTGGGAGTGATCCCGATTACAAACATGGCCATCACGAGGTACCAGATGATCCATTTTCGAAGAAGTATTTTCATCTCCTCCCCCCTCCTTTCTACGAACCTAAGAAATGAAAGAATCGCGTGCCGGTTGCTCTTTGATTACGACTATATTATAAATAGAAACCTTCTGAAAAGGGAATAGGGCAGAAAATTTATTTTCCTACTGGGATACTATCTTAGGAAAGCGGATAAGCCTGTCTCTGAGCCTTAAGGCGAAGTTCCGCATTGTAATAAGACCCATCTGGATATGTGAAATCTAGATTTTTAAGCCAAATGCCGCATTTCAAATGGAAATCACCTGCCCCGTATACCGCATACCTATCGGGTAGATCCAGACGGGGAGGCCGGTAGTTTCCCCACGAAGCGTAGGAGAGGTGTGGATTGAAAGCCATCAGGCTCTAATCCCAGTCCGTTCTTCTTCTCAATTTCGTTGCTCGTCAAAAACTCTGACTCTTTTTGATCTATGGAAATTATCGATTTGACTTATTCATTTTGTAAATATATAATTTTTGCGATAGTTGATCACCCCGCCCTTGAACAGGCGGGAAGTTTTGCCCCCATTCATGATTTTATAAGGAGGAAAAAATGAGCGACAAAGAGAAAAAAGTGGAAAAGGAAGAAATGGATCAGAAAAGTAAGCGTGATTTTCTCAAGGCGTTGGGAGCAGGCATTGGCATAGCCGGACTGAACTCGGTCATGGGTGGACAGGCATTTGCCCAGGGTGAAAAAAAGGGTAAGTACATAATCGTGATCACCCATGGCGGTAACGACCCCAACCGGGCCATATTCGGTCTTCTCATGGCTGAAACCGTAGTCGATAAGGGTTGGGGCCAAGTGTATGTATGGATGACCCTCGACGGAGCCGACCTGGTCAACAAGAAGAAAACGGATAGGATAGACTCGCCTATATACAAAAAATTTGGCAATGCGTCTCAAATAATGAAGAAGATCAAAGATAAAGGCGGCTGGTTTGGCGTCTGCCCTCCCTGCGCCGAATATTTCGGGGCGACGGGAGGAGACAAGTACGACTGGGTAGAATTGGCCGGCGGAGACTGGCTTATGAAAAATATGCAGGATGCTTGGGTGGTTTGGATCTAGCGGTGCCGTCTGGCGGGCCTCTCCCGCCAGCCCTCCGTATCTCCCGCTTGCGTTGCCGAACGGGATTGCAATTCGAACTTCCTAAGGCAAGTGAATTTCTTGGCCACTTATTCAATTAAAAGATGAATCGACTATAGGTAATCATAGTAGTTGCTTCGTATGTAGGCAAAGTTGCGCTCGATGTTTTTTTTGCCTTTGATGACCTCTCCGTGCCCGGCGAGGAGCCATTCGGCGTCTAACTGGGCCAACCGTTCGATGGAATCCCGGAGAAGCATTCCATCCCCTCCTGGAAAATCTGTCCGTCCCACCCCCATGGGAAAAACCACGTCCCCGGTGAACAGGGCCTTCTTCTCCGGCCAATACATGCTGATGGACCCCGGGGAATGGCCGGGGGTGTGCAGGATCTGGAAAGTCTTGGAACCCACCTTCAGCTCTCCTTCTTTCAGGTAGAAACTGATCTTGATCTCGGGCATCTCGCTTCCCATGGCGCTGTAAAACTGCCCCCCAACTTCCTTCAGGAATTTTTCTTCGTCCGGATGCAGGGCTACCATGACCTCTCCGCGGGCGAAGGTCTGGCTGGCTTCGAAGTGATCCGGATGGCCGTGGGTGGCGATAATCAGGCGGATATCTTCGAAACGGTTCCCGTCTTTTTCCATCTGAGTGACCAGGTTTTTGACCAGATGCTGATGGCCCGGATCAATTACTATGGGCATTTCTCCACCAATTACAAAACTATTGCTGTTGTTCTCCATCGTACTTTTCCAGATGTAGGCATAAAGGTCAGTATCGAGTTTCATAAATTCCTCTTAAATTCAGATGTGAGATTTGAGATTGCAGCGTGGATAGACCTTACGACCAGGATTCAATTAAAAAATTTTTGATTCAGATTTTACATTTTAGATTGAAGATTTTAAATCTGCAATCTGAAATCTTCAATTTGCAATCTTATCATCTTATTTTTTTGACGCCTTTTCCAGGAATTCTTCGATGGTCTGGGGTAGGAGGGGGAGGGGGTCGAGGGGGCGTCCGTCACGGCGCAGCTCAAAGTGGAGGTGCGGCCCGGTTGATTTTCCCGTACTTCCCACGCCTCCGATCGCCTGTCCCTGGCGGACCGCCTCTCCTTCCTGGGCAATGACCACGTTCAGGTGACCATAAATAGTCGAAAACCCCTGATCATGGCGCAGCACAACCAATTTGCCATAACCGGTGTTGGAATCACGCGCCAGGATGACCTCCCCATCCATGGCCGCTCTAACTTCCTGGTAGCTAGGGGAACCGATGTCAATCCCGGAATGGAAATTTCTCCCCCTGGGCCCGTAAGGGGAATTGATTTTCCCTTGAATGGGCCAGATGATATCCAGCTCTTTTCCCAGCCAGGGAGGTTTTTCTCCTTCTCCTTTTCCGGCGGAGACAACGGGCGCTGGTTGTTCTTCTTTTTGCAGGGAGCGCTCCAGATTCTTTTTCTCTGCCGGCGAAAGGGGAATGTACGGGTCCACCTTGAGCACCGTTTGGGCCCCGGGGATAAAAAGCCTTTGGCCCACTCTTATGGCCGACGGGGAAGAGAGGTTGTTCGCTTCCATTAACCTGGCGATGGGAACCTGGTAGGCCTGACTGATTCGGTACAGGGTGACGCCCCTGGTTACCGTATGATAGACTCCATCTTTTTTCTTGGCGATCGCAGGGAGGGAAAAGAGGGAAGCACAGAGGAGGGAAAAGATCAGGAAAAGAAGGACGACTCCACGAGATGTCAATGTTCTTCTTGAGACAGGATTTCTTTCGAAATTTTCTCTCTCCATTTCCTTAAAACTAGCAGTGGGATGGAAGAAATGCAACACTTTAACAGGGGTTGAGAGTCCAAGAGGGCAGGGGAGTAACCCAAAACCCCGCGACCCTGGATTCCGGTTAGAGCTAAGTACCAAGATAAGCCTGGCGGATGGTTTCACTGGCCAGAAGTTCGGAAGCAGGGCCGTGAAGGGTGATACGTCCTGTTTCCAGAACAAATCCGTGATGGGCGATGCTGAGGGCCATCTCTGCATTCTGTTCAACTAGGAGGATGGTCACGCCGGTACGGTTGATCTCCCCGATGATCTTGGCAATCTCTTCCACCATGAGGGGAGCAAGGCCGAGGGAAGGCTCATCCAGAAGCAAAAGGCTGGGCTTGGCCATGAGCCCCCGTCCGATGGCCAGCATCTGTTGCTCCCCGCCGCTCATGCTTCCGGCTTCCTGCTTTCGGCGTTCCTGGAGGATGGGAAAATGCTCGAAGATTCTCTCCAGATCCCGCTGTAAGGCAGCCCTGGAATCAGAACGAAGGTAGGCGCCTACCTCCAGATTTTCCATGACGCTCATCCTGGGGAAAAGCTTACGCCCTTCGGGTACCTGCACAATCCCCAGGGCGACGATCTCTTTGGGGGTTTTCTGGTGAATCGGCTCTCCCCGGAAGACGATTTCCCCGGAAGCCGGGCGGAGGAGGCCCGATATCGTTTTGAGGGTAGTGGATTTCCCCGCCCCGTTGGCACCCAGAAGGGCCACGATCGTGCCCTCAACCACTTCCAGGCTGGCTCCCCGGAGGGCTTCAATCCTTCCAATGCGTACTACCAGGTCACGGACGTTTAGCAGCATACCGTTTGGTCCCGAGGTAGGCTTTGATCACTTCCGGGTCACGGCTCACCTGTTCGGAGGTTCCTTCGGCGAGTTTACGCCCAAAGTTAAGTACAGCAATTCGGTCACACAGGCCCATCACGATCCGGATGTTGTGCTCCACGAGCATTACCGTGGTTTTTTCTTCCCGCACCTTGTGGATCCGGGCGATCATCTCCCGCCCTTCTTCCGCGGAAAGCCCGGAAAAGGGCTCATCGAGCAGGAGCATCTTAGGGTTACTGGCCAGGGCAACAGCCAGCTCCAGGATGCGCTGGTGGCCAAGGGGGAGATTCCTGGCCACTTCGTCGCTCAGTCGCTCGATTCCCAGAAACCTGAGAAGCTCCAATGCCCGCTCACGCTGCTGCTTCTCCGTAGCCGCGGCCTGTTTGGTGTTAAATAGGGACGAGAGGGGGTTTACCCTCACAATGCCGTAGGTCCCCAGGAGAACGTTTTCCAGGACGGTGAAAGAATGGAAAAGAGTAGTGATCTGGAAGGTCCGGGCCAGTCCGAG
>Ga0187865_1002607_pt1 | contig 16677 bp, 8 predicted proteins | sample June2016WEW_11_1_2_FD_132989 | JGI IMG/M metagenome (GOLD analysis project Ga0187865, IMG submission 132989) | Peatland microbial communities from SPRUCE experiment site at the Marcell Experimental Forest, Minnesota, USA - June2016WEW_11_100 | ecosystem: Environmental > Terrestrial > Soil >...
CAGCCTCACCGTGAGCACGTTGGGCGCCGTCGCATTCAGCTTCCCCGTCACATCGAAGCGGTACTCAATCATCGAGTCCTGCGATTCCCCCAGCGGCTTGCCGTTCAGCCAATAGGTGGCGAGGCAGTCCACGCCCTGAAAGCGCAGTTCCAGCCGGCGTCCGGCCACGCCCGCCGGCGTGGGAAACTCGCGCTGGTACCACCACTCATACAGTTCGTAGGGTTTCAGCTTCTTGATGTTCTCGCCAAAGAACAGGTCGGCGGGCAACACTCCCTGGCGCGACAAATCCAGCGCCGTCTCACCGGGCACCGAGGCTTCAATCGGCGTCAATCCCTGGGTCTTCAATTGCTCGGGATTGGTAATCTGAAACTTGCCCTGCGGAAAATAGAAGAGCTTCCATGGGCCATTCAGGCTGATGTGAAGCGTTTCTGAAGGTGGATTCTCCCCTGTAACCTTGGGCGGCGTCTGTGCCGGCAGCCACGACGACACCCCCATTAAACACAAGACCAAGAAATAGGGTCGGGCTTGTTTCGCACCCATCTCTCCTCCTCATCGCTACGCCGAGAACCGGGTCGGCGACGGCACATGATAGCGGCGGCAAATGATATATGAAATGCCGAGCAGCACAAGCTTGATTCCCACGACCTTGAAGATTGCAGATAAATGCTCCCTGATTGTAATTCAAAGCGAGTAGCGGCATTCCTCTCCCCGTACACATGATTCAATCCCCTCGGAAAGAATGGGAAAAACAAGATACAAGCCACGGTGTCGCCGCGGCTGAGAGTCCGCCGATCTTAATGGCGGGCGGCCTGTCCCGACCGCGGAGGTTCTGGAAACCGCGCGTGCTCGACCCACATGCCGAGTCTTGCTTCGCCGCTCAGTATCTGCGATAAGAGCCATAGGCGCTCATCAGCGCCCGCACGGATCGGTGCAGGGGGTACCAGGCAACGGGTCTCCCCACCGCGACCGGATAAGCTGCTCCACCCGGGAGGAATCGACATGCGATGGCCATCAGAAAAACCAGTAGGTTGGGCAACCCTGGCGGTGCTCGTTTTGATCGTTCCCATTCTTGTGCGCGCGGAAGAAACCGTTCCGAGTTTCAACGTGAGGAACTACGGCGCGACCGGGAAGAAATCCGACGACGCCCGAAAGGCCATTCAGAGCGCCATCGACGCCTGCGCGAAGGCGGGCGGGGGCCGGGTTTATCTCCCCCCGGGGGATTACACTTCGGGCACCCTCCACCTGCGCAGCCACGTCAGGTTGTACATTGAAGCGGGCGCCACCCTGTTCGCGTCCGAAGACCCCGCGGTTTTTGATAAGCCCGCACTGATTTATGGCGAGGATCTCGAAAACCTCACCATCGAAGGCCGGGGCACCATCGACGGCCAAGCCCAATACATCTGGGAGGAGGTCCAGAAGGAGGAGTTCAATTCCCCTTATGGAGTTCTGCCGGCAAGCCCTTTATTCAATGTCGTCCAGGAAATTGAGCGGAGAGCGCTGCCGCCGGGCGTCGAGATTGACTGGAAGAAGGCCCCCTACTTCGGTCACATCACCTACAATCTGGCGCTGGCCGAGGAGAGGGCCAAAGCGCAAGGCGAGCCTTTGATGCGCTCGTACCCCAAGGGCTGGCCGACCCATCCGGAATACCCCCACATGATCCAAATCATCCGTTGCAAGGACGTGAGGATCGCCGGCCTCTCGATTCTTCATTCGCCCAGTTGGACCATCAATCCGATTAATTGCGAGCGGTTGAATATCGAGGGCCTCTACATATTCACCAGCCTGAAATACGGTGTGTGGGCCGACGGCATCGACCCGGACGGCTGCCAGGACGTGCGCATTGCCAACTGCACGATCGAGACCGGGGACGACAGCATTGTTTTCTACTCGATGAACTGGCACGGCCCAGCGCTTCCCTGCGAGAACATCACCGTCACCAACTGCCGCCTCACCTCCGCCTCGGCCGCCATCAAATTCTGCGATGGCAACATGAACTGCGTCCGCAACGTGACGGTGGATAACTGCGTGATTACGGGTTCCAATCGCGGCATTGCCTTCATGGTGTCGGACGGAGGGTATGTGGATAACGTGGTCTTGTCCAACCTGGTCATCGGCACCCGGCGTTACGACTGGTTCTGGTGGGGCGACGGCGACCCCCTCCACTTTATGATCGAACGGCGCAGCGAAAGCCAGGGCCGGCCGGACCAGCCGGGTGAGCCCCACGCCGGCTCGATCCGCAACGTCATGATTCGCAACGTCATCGCCCACGGCCAAGGATCGTGCCTCATCACCGGCCACCCTTCGAGCTGGCTGGAAAACGTCAGCCTGGAAAACCTCCGTTTGTTTATCTCCACGAACCCCTCGTCTCCTTATGACAAGGCGGTGAATGCCCTGCAATTTCGCTACGCCAGGAACCTGAACGTGCAAGACGTTGAGGTGACGTGGCAGAAACCCGAGTGGGTCAATTGGCAAAGCGCTCTCTACTTCGAGGATGTCGAGGGATTGAAACTGCAAGGCTTCACGGGAGGGCCGGCCAGGCTGCAAACCCCCATCCCGGCGGTAGTTCTCGACCAAGTAGACGAGGCCGTGATTCTGAACTCCCAGCCTCGGCCCGGAACTCAACTATTCCTCAAAGTGAAAGGCGCCAAGAGCCGGAATATTTATCTGGTCGGGAACGAATTGCACGGCGTCAAGACACCTTACCAACTTGATTCCGACGTGAAACCGGGGTCCGTGAAGGCGGCCAATAATTTCTAGCCGGATTTCTCACCCCGCTTGGACGGTCCCCGCCAAGGCGGGGCAGGCGCCGGGCGCCACTACGGCGTGTGCGGGCATGCAAAGCGGGCTGCGCCGGCTTTTGCTGAAGCGCCGGCTTGTAGATTAAGTCTGCGGCCCTTTATGGGGAAAGCCAAGAGCCGCGGAGTCAAAGGACAACTCCGCACTACCTGCTTGTCGTGAAGTGTGCAGGTGCGCGTAGTGCGGGAAACCCGCACGCTACGTGTGATGTGGCGGGAGCTGGAAACGGGGCTGCGGAAGTCTGCGCTGGCCGCCGCGCCAGTTCCCGGCCCTACCGGGATCGTTGATCCTGCGTTCTTGACCGTGGGCCACTTGGTGTGTTCAGGAGCCAGGCTGGCGATTCATTCGCGCCTGCACATTGAAGACAGAGGCCGGCGGCTCCGAATTTCGTCCCTTGACTGATTTCCAAATGACGCGATTCAATTCCATCTCAGGAGCTGCATCCGGCCGGGTGAAATCCCACCGGGCAGATTCTTTCGCGCCAGGAGCATTGGGCAGATTCTTCTCGTCGAGCGGAATGGCAGGTTTCACGACGGTGTACGGTTCGAGGGAGGGTTGTTTTTCGAAATCCACCAGCAGGCTGGGCGCCCGATCATCAAAATACGTGAGGCTGGGAAGGCCAAGGATTTGTTCCATCGTCTTTAGGACAGAAACCGTAGAGAAATGAGCATGTTCGACTTTGTGGAGCTGCGTGAAAGGTGAGACAAGATATAGAGGAGATCGATGGGCATCGACGTGGTCGGGCCCGCTTTGCGCGTCATCCTCCAAAATGAAGATTGCGGTGGTCGCCCAAAAGCGACTGTGGGAAACCAAGTCCACCAAGTGTCCCACCGCGAGATCGTTGTCGGCGATCATGGCACGAGGGGTGAGATCTCCCGGCCGCGTACCCACGGTATGATCGTTAGGCACGTGCATGATCACGAGTTGGGGCAAGTCATCATTCTGTTCGAACTGCCTAAATTCGCGCTCAAACTCATCGATTCTCACCTGGTCTGAGATCCTGCCGAACCCTCGTCCCGCGGGAATGTAAAGCTTGTCATAATGCCCCTGGAGTCCGCGCCAGAAACAGATGCTCTGGCCTGGATGGTGCCTGTCGTTATCGCAACGTTCACCATAGTCCCGGTAACTAATTCCGGCTTTTTGCGCGGCATCCCAAATGCACCCTGAGTCCGGCGCCCCCCCCGGGCGGTCATGCGCCTCGTCGCCGTAGAAACCGGGACCGAAGACGGCATTTGTAGGCAACTTATGGGCATAGGCTGAGGGCCACAACTTGTTGATGTAATCTGTCGACTCGGCGGCGGTCGACCAGAGGTGACCATCGGCACTGACGTCACCATCCACATAGAAGTTATCGAAGAGAATATAGTGTCGAGCAAGGGCATGTTGATTCGGAGTTACGGGCTCACCAAAGAGCGCAATGTTCGCGTCGCCGTTGCCTTGCTTCAAGTCGCCGAGGATCTGATCGTAGGTGCGGTTCTCCTTGATCACATAAATGACATGGCGGATAGGTTTGCTCGGGTCTTTCTGTGCAGAAAAGTATTCAATCCGCCGTTCGGATTCGCGCGAAAGCCTGCCGGGTTTGGCCCCGTACACCTGCTGGGCAAGCGTCTTCATGTGTGTTTTGAGGCTCTCGGCACTCGCATCCGGAAGTGCCTCGATACTTCCGCCGATGAGGCACGCAATGTAGGTGGACACCGACGCTGAGTCTGTGGGACTTGAGGAACCGCGCGTTTCCCGGCCCGAAAAAGTCTCCACGAACTCTTCTTTGCGCTGGTCCCGGGCACATGGGCCCCCCTGCGTTTGCCGCCCCAAAGGGCTATTGGGACCCGTCACGCGGTCTCGCCCGTCCGCGATATAGAGGGTGTGCGTGCGAACTGAATAAGCGAGCGCCGTGGGATATGATCCGACGGGAACAATCCCCTGGAACTGCATTTCATCCTCGTCCTCTCTTCCCATTGCGAACACGCCGAGCGCGTTGATCGCTGCTAGAGCGACGTACAACCTTCCATGACCGGTATCGAGCGCCAAAGCGTTGGGTTGGGCTCCTCCGAGGTTTGAACCGGGGATGTGGAGGTTTAAGCGACGCACCTCCCGTAACCCCTGGAGGTCGATCACGGAAATAGAATCGGAATCCGAGCAGGCCACCAAGACCTGGTGGCTTGGCTTGAGCACCAGCATCGCGTTCGGATGGCTGCCCACGGGAATAGTGGCGACCAGCTTGAGGTCAGAGGCATCGAAAATCGTGACCGATGACTGGCCCCAATTTGAGACGGCTACTCGGTGGCCGGGCAGCACGCTGACGGCGTATGGGTACTCGCCGGTTTCCGCGCTGGCCAGCACCTTGCCGGTTGAAACCTCAAACTTCATGGCGCGGTGATTAAGGTTGCACGCCACAACGGCCTCCCCCGTTCCGAGCCAGGCAATACCCGCTGTCAGTTGGCACCCTGGAACGCCGATCTTCCGGGGCTCGCCAAACTTGCTGTCCACCCAAGGGATCTCATACACCCAGTCGTTTCCTGAGGAGGCAAGGAAGGCGTTTTGCGCGGCGCTGTAATCCAGACCGTACCATAGGCTTTTCAATTCCAGGCGGCTTCTCACCTGCTTCCGGACCTCATCGTAAGCCAGCAGATACTGGTCCCCGTAACCCGAGTTCAGGCTCACCAGGGTGCTGTCGGAGGTCTCGACCAAATTTAGGGGAACGTCGCCGTCGGCAATCCGGAAGGCTTTGCTTGTCTGACTCCCTGGTGTAGTCGCTGCCGCAAGGGACGACCAGCTCAACAATAAGACCAAGCTGCCTAGCAAAAATGATCGCTCAACCAAAGGGTTTTGCATTCTGCCCCCTCCCAAGTTCGGTTTTTGCGCTGGCGGTCAGGCTCATTTCAGAAGTGTCGTGCCCCACGGCGGGCGGGGAAGAGCCGCGCGCACCAAGGCAAGGTCAGCGAGGGACGCGCAATTTCGTCGCCGAGGGCTTCCGCTTATTGATGTCTCCCTGCGCCGGTGGCCATCGCGGATGCATCCTTCAGGGTCACGAACCCCACCGGGCTGTATACATGAGGCCCTGATACGGGTGGTTTCTGATAGCCGGTGTAGAACACCGTGTATAAGCCGTGCCCCTCCGGAATCAGACCCAGCGGCGTGCGGACGTCATTCGCCCAGAAGCCTGTTCCCTTGGGCTGGACCACGATGGGACTGCCGCGGGTCCAGTGGACGCCATCGTCCGGGGCCGACCATGCCCATCCGATAGCATTACTAACATCGCTATCATATACTATGACGTAATATCCATTTTCGAGCCGGGTCACAATAGGATTCTCGATAAAATGACTTTCGATGTTCAGCGGATTGATCCCGCTCATGCGCTTCCAGGGGCCGGCGAGCGCCGGGGCCTCCGCCAGTCCCACGCGCAAGTGCTCCACCGGCAAGTGCTCGGTATTGGCGCTGCCATAAAAACCCAGCCAACGCTTTCCCACCTGGTAAGGAAAGAATGAGTCAGTTCCTTGCAAGCCCTCCCATGGTTGGGAGTTGGCGTCAGGTTCAAGCAAGACCCCAACGTCTTCGTAAGGGCCACCAATGCCGCGGTAACCCTGCTGTTTAGAGACCGCGCGCCAAATCCGGCCCTCATAATTTTTTCGATACTCGGTCTTGGTATTGGGAGCGCAGCGATAGGCAACGTAAATGAGGTCCCACCGCCCCTCTTCGAGGTTGTAAACGGGCATCGGTCCCCAAAAGGAGGCGCGTGGGTCCTGGCCGGTGAAATCGCCACTGGACGCAAACAAAGTGGAAATGCGCTGCCAATGAATCCGGTCGGGGCTGGTCCAATGCGCGATCCTCGTCTTCACCCACATCTGGCCAGCCAGCATTTCCGTGGTAACCATGTGGTAAGTCCCTTCGATTTTGACAACCCGCCCATCTTCAAACCCGTACTCGCTGCCTTCCGCGCCCGGCGAGGTCCTATCGATGACCGGCGTTGGATATTGCTCGACCAGGGCAAATGCGGGTTCATAAGTCTTGGCCGGAGGAGCATCCTTCTGCGCAATAATTCCGGTGCAGAAAAAGATGAGCGGCAGCAGTGCGCCGGCAATTGCGGGCGGGCACAAATAATGTTTGAACATGCGGATGTCTCCTTCCGTTGTTGATGATGGGGCAGGCAGCGCGGCTGCCGATCGCTGCCCGCGCCGCAGCGGGGAGAACGGTGCTGGCCCCTAACGCGGATTTCCCACCGCTGGTTTGGAGGGGCGGGGCTTTTGCCCCGCCGTTACGAGCCCTCCCTAATTACTCCCGCGTCCCGCGCCATTTTCCCGTCCGAGCGCGGCACGAAGGTGCGGGCCACCATGTCTCCGGTGACGTTGGCCGCATGACGGAGGCTGATACTCCGAAGCTGCGAGCGGCCACTGAACTCATGGCATCAGCCCTCGCCAGCGCGGCTCGCTGACCGAGAGGTTCTTTCTTCTGCGCGGTCACCTGCCTGATCCTGTCGACGGCGTGCAGCATACTGCCCACTGCTTACTGCTCACCCAACCCTCCCTCAAATTCCTCCCCCACACTGGAGCGCTGGCAGACGCGAAAAGCCGCGAACCTACCAGACAGGTCCGCCCTACGTTTACTTCATGCTTACCCCATTGCCCACTCGCCGCAAGGCGAAACCGGATTGCTCGTTGGGAGCTGTGTGGCCGGGAGTCCCTTCGTCAATTCGTGACCCTAGAGGACCCCTCTATATCCCGCAATACTTTTCCCGTAACTCCTTCCATGGTCAGGCTGAGGAAATCTGCTACCGTGGGGGCAACGTCCTGGTTGCTGATCCGTTCCAATTGGAGCCCAGAACGAATGCCGTATCCCCAGGCGATGAATATCGCGTCCATGCGCGGATCGCTGTTCAGGTACCCATGATGTCCCCGCAAGTCCCCTTCTCCGATATCTCCTACCGGCATTCCTTTATAAGTTGCAGGGTACATACCGTAGCCCTCTTTGGAAAAAAGGATGAGATCCGGCGCCTGACTGTTTTCCTGCGGAGTTGGCATACCCAAACCAGCGTACTCACGCGGCTCGACAACGCGATCGACTCCTTCCGTGGCGCGGAAGATTTCCTTGAGCCGCGGAGTCAGCTTCTCCCGATTCTCCGGGTTCGTGATGTACACCAAGCCACATCCCCCTTCCGGGATCACGTAGGCATCGCACGTAATCTTGTTGCCCTCCGCCTTCAACAATCCCTGCTGGTACAGCACGGCATTCGGACGAATGCTCCGCTTGACTGTCTTGAACCCGTGATCTGACACAATAAACACCGTTGCCCGATCCCGCAATCCGCTGCTCTCGATCGCGTTGATGATTTCCTGGACGCAAGCGTCAATATAAGCGTATGCCGAGTAGCTGGCCCACGATTTCGGACCATAAAAATGATTGATGGCATCCAAGTTTAACAAGTGAAAGAGTAGAAGATTGGGTTTGTGCGTCCTGATGATGTGAACGCCTGCCCGCGTCCAATACTCGTCGCGCCATGCGGGGCTGGTGTGCATGAACTGGGCACAATCCTCTTGGGTCAGAACGCCCTCCGCAATCAACTCCTGTTCCACGACTCCCGTGGCATCTGGGTTTTCTGGAAACTCCCAGGTAATGGTATGGGCATTCTTTGTAGCCGGCCAGTCTACCTGTGCGGTCGTAAGTCCATGTTCGTATGCCAAATCGTAGACCGTGGGTGCGTGCACCAGTTCCCCTTTGTCGCGATTGGGATCAACCCTCACCGGAGATGTCGGGCCTTCGCGGACCAGGAACCCATTGTGCAGCACACCATGGATCGCCGGTGGCACACCGGTGACCAGCGTCGTGTGATTCGGCCACGTGTAGGTAGGATTTACGGTCGTCATGCGCTTCGCGAAAGTCCCTTCCCTTGCCAGCCTTCGCAGGGTAGGAACAGGTAGATGCGGGTCTTCAAGCGCCCAGGCGGGAAAGCCATCGAGGCTGATGACCACCACCATGCGGTCTTTCGCCGGGATTCGGCCCTCTCCACTGCGCAGATGGGTAGGCGCAGATAGCTCCAGCAGCAGACAAAGCGAAATAGATAAGCACAACAAACTTGCACGCCGCATATGCCATCCTTTTAGTAAGGATCCCCCGGCAAAGCCGGGGGCTTTAGTTTGTGAGCCGCTCAAAGCGGCTAGGCGGGGTCGCTAACGCGGCGCCGCAAAACCACTCGGCATAGCCATCTTGCCAAATTTCTCCGTGCGGATCGTCCAATCGTCCGAGGCGGAAACAAAGCAATCTCGCCAGTCGGCCATCTGAACGTAACAACGCAGCCGCCACGTCTCTTCGCCCCATCGCTGTGGGAGCCGATCCCTCTCAGTGACCACGGTTAAGGCCGCGTCTACAATCTGGGAGTGAGGTTTGCTGTCCCATGACCAGAGGTAGTGTCCGGCGACGGCGGTCGCGAACACGAGCAATATCGGTAACATACGAGAGGTCAGCCGAGCCTGGATCCAACGGTCCGGTAGCACGAGAGTTCACCTTTTAATAGGAGGAAGTAGGGGCACGCCATGGCGTGCCCCTACATTTCTTGTGTAGTACCCCATGTGGGCAATACGGCAGGCTGATTGCAACCCAATGAGAATGCAACCAGATACCACTGCTTTGGGCAATTTTGCAGTAAACTACCGCCAGGTGGAGGATCGCCGCGTGCCCGCTGATAACAACTGAGCGGAGCGCGAACTGCACCCAATCATGGCATCTTCCGGCACGGTATGTCACCGCCGAAATCGTGATAGCTACCCTCCCTTCTGTGCGTCAGGGTGAAGTTCCCGGCGCAAGGTCCGCGCCGAGAAGATGTACTTGCCCCTCCGGATCACCCGGCATCCGTCGCCGCTGCTGCGCTATGCGCCGTCAAAAGGTTATTCTGAGCGAGAACTGCCCCATACGATTGGTATTGCTCGTGCTGGTTATCGTGCCAAACCCCGACCATCCCACCCACTGCGTGAACGTAGGCAGAGCGGTGACAGTGGTATTCGGTCCGCCTAAGCCAGGGTTGTTGAGGGTATTCTCGAATTCGAGGCGCATTGTCAGGGACATTTCCCTCCATGGCAGCGCAAAGCTCTTTTGCAGTGCGGAATTCATAGTTTGCCGCTGAGGGTTGCGCAAGTAGCCGACGTACAAGGGGGTTGTGCGCTCTTGCCATGTGCTAAGCTGTTGATAGCAGCTCTCAGTGTTGTTGAACCAGTGCGCGCGGGTCTGGCCGCCCACTGGGTAGTAGCTGGTGCACCCGGGGCCCCCAACCAGGTTCGCGTTACTAATCGCCAAGGGAATTCCCGTCCAATATATATAGAGCTCGTCCACCACCCAGTGGTTGATAAGCTGGCCGACCAATCCATGTGCATTCTGGAAGAAGACCCCCCCCTTGCCAACCGGCAGAGGCCAGACCGCGTTCATATTGAAGAAATGCCGCACATCGAGGTTGCTAGGGCCATGCCACAAGTTGGCGTCACGCCAAGTTCCAGCGTTTTGGTACGCAGTATTTCCCATCAAGTTGGAATAGGCGTAGTTCCACACGAAATCTATGCTCTTGACTTGGCGCTCGACCCGGACTTGAAGAGCGTTATAAACCTCATAACCGATAGGATCATTGCTTTGCGTAACGCCGTTGAAAAGCGGGTACTGCCTCATCAATTGGTACGCGCTAAGGGTCGGCGAAGCGCCCAGAGTTGCCGTGCTGGGCAGGATTCCGTAAAAGGGGTTGGAAACGGAATTATTACAAACGGCGCTACTCGCGAAGCACGCCGCTTGCTGCGCAGAGCTGATCACGCCCCAGGGCTGGCTAACGGCTATGGCATGATTGTGACTTCCCACGTATTCCACATCCAAAAGCATTCGTTTGGGCAGCGCCCTCTGGAACCCCACCGACCAGTGCTCGGTCCACGGGACGGCGCCGAGGCCGCTGGGACTGACATAGCTAATGGCATTGCCCGCGCTCGTTGCGAGCCCTCCACTCGCCCCGGAGGGCGCCAGGACCCCGTTCGGAAAGGGCTTGCCGGAGAGGAAATAATTCGTGGGATGCACACTCCCATCGAGAGACGCAACGTAGGATGTGGTTTGAGTGAACCCAGTAGTGGTCGTGGCACTGTTCCCGATGTTGTAGAACATGCCGAATCCGGCGCGAAGCACCCATTTCGGGGTAATAGCCCAGGCGATCCCGACGCGCGGCTGCCAATGGGTGAAATGAACATCCCCCGGGGCGTGAGGCGCGGTCACGCCGGCGAACGTCAACCCGCCCGTCAGAGGGTTCTGGAGGGTCGGATAAGTAGCGTAATTGATTTGGGCGGTGTAAGGGTTCGTGCAGGTAAAGCAGAAGCCCCCGTTAATGCCATTGTGACGCTCGGAGGGTGATGTATCCACATCCCACCGAAGACCCATATTGATGGTAACCTTTTTCGACACCTTAAAATCATCCTGAAAGTATGCCGCGTAGTAGCGCCAGGTTATCAAGTTATTGATGCCCCAGAGGACGCTGCCGGAAGCAGGGTAGCCGAGCAGAAGGTCTGCCAGGCCGTTTCCGGTGCCCGTGGTAGCCGTCAAGGGGTTTGCCCGGCTCCATTGGCCGGAAAAACTGAAGGAGCCATTCGTATTGCTCGGAACGCCGTCCGCGCCCGACTGAATGTGCTGAAACTGGAAGCCGTAGTGGAAGGTGTGGCGGCCTTTGATTTGCTCCAAACTGGGAGAGAGATACCAGTAATTGCTAATGGTTCCATTCGCGGTGTTGCCAATAAGCGAAGCATAATTCGTCACCGCGACTTGTGGAGCAATGTTCTGTTCAGATGCGGTGGGGATGAAGGGCATTGTCAAACCCGGGACGCTGTATTTGTCCCCAAGGGCCGTCCCAGTGGTCGTGAAGCCAGTAAGACGCCCAAACGATGCCCTGAAGTCTGCGACCAGCGAGGGTGAAAGCGTTCGGGTGAAATCGACGATGCCGTTGATATCGAATGGTGAGAGGGGCACCGTGTTGGTCGAACCTTCGCCTTTGAAGCCATTTGTAGTACCACCAGTGCCATAGGCCGTTTGCCGCGTGAAGATAGCAGAGACACGGGTGCTGGTCGAAAAAACGTGATCGAGCCGCCCTAGGTACTGGTCGTACTTCGAGCTTCGGGGGGACGTGCCAGTTACGAAGTTGTTCAACAGAGCCGCGTTGGTAGGCGCATTGTATAAGGCCATAATCGCCGCGCCGATGGGACTGATATTGGCTGACGGAATTACGTTGTTGGCGAACGCGGTCCGGCCATACGTGCTGCACCCGGAGCTGGTCGTCACGGTACATTTGACCGTTGTCGGATCGTAGATGGTGTACCCCGTTCCCGCGAAGTTGCCCTGTGCCTCCGCGGCAGTGGGCACACTGGAGGTCCAAGTCACGGGTTGATCCACACGCTGACCTTCATAGGAGGCGTAGAAAAATGTCTTATCCTTCTGGATCGGCCCGCCCCCGTTGGCCCCGATGTAAGTTAGATTACTGATAGGCTTTTTGATGCCAGCCAAATCATTCGCCCAAGAGTCGGCGACCAAATACGTGTTCTGGTTGTATGAGTAAAGGTTCCCGTGGAACCTGTTCGTCCCCTCTTTAAGCACCTGGTTGAACGAGGCGCCGGCCCCTGGACCATATTGAGCGTCGTACATGCCGACGCTGGCTTGGACTTCTTGGACGGCATCCTGAGTGGCGGAAAAATTCCAATTGTTGCCGGTGCTCACCGGAGCGCCGTTAAGATACCAATAGTTGTCGGCAGATGGCGCCCCGTTGACCGAGTAGAGGCTCGCGTAGTCGGTCTTTAGGGTGTTAGTACCCCAGGTAGTGATGTGCTGCATTATTCCCTGGACAAATGACAGGTCCATATAAGAATCCCGGCCCTCGGAGGGCATGAGTTGGATCCTGGTTTGATCCACGATCCCGCCGGTCGCAGCGTCGCTCGCGTCGAGCAGACCCGGCGAAGCGGTGACCGTCACCTCCTGGTGAGCGGGGCCCACGCTGAGCGTCACGTTGAGGTTTAACTTCTGCGCGGTGTGTAAAGTGACGTTGGGGTAGACTTCCTTGCGGAAGCCTTGCGCCTCGATCGTCACCGTGAACTCACCGGGCAATATAAAGTCCACGGAATAGACACCGGCGGAGTCAGACTGCGCTGTGTAAGTGTGGTGGGTGCTGTGCTCGACGGCCGTCACGGTAGCTCTCGCTATGCGCGCTCCTGACGGATCCGCGACTTGCCCGAGGATCGACGCGCGGAATTCTTGAGCAAACGAGAAGCTCGCGCCCGCCACGCACCCCGCAATGATCACGCCGGTGATGAACCCTAAGCGAAATATTCTTGATAACATTTTCCCCTCCATTCGAAACCATAGGCGCTGCGATTCTCTTCTCGCAGCATACCTAGATTTGACCCAAGCAACCGTCACGCATCCCGAAGGGCAATCTGCTCAAATCGGACAGTCGAGGTCTCGCCCCAACCGCAACAGCGGGCTGGCGGTTTCCGGCTGAACCCCGACACGACCCAACGCACCCTGACAATGAAGCAATTCGTCAGTGAGCCTCTACAAGGCTTGAGTGTCCTTAAACAGTCGAGGGGTGAAACTCGGCCCCGGTACCCGCGACTGTCGGACCTATTTAACACCGCCCACCAAGCGTGTCAAGCATTATCTTTATCGTTTTAGTGGCAACCCAATACAAGGGGAATCTGGCGCGATTTTCGACTTGTGCCCATCCGACCACGTCTAGCACGAGTATGGGAATGTACCTTTGAATGTGACTGGGTAACGGTGAAACGAGGAGCACTGTGTGGTAACTGAATTGTTATCGTAAATGATTCTAAATAAACACGATATATGAACTTTTCTTGGCCTGTTCCCTCCTTAAGCCGAGCAACATTTTAACCTTTTTCTACCCCGCTAATCGCCCAGAATGGCGCCAAGAGAACCTAGCCAAGCGTTAGTCGAGGGACGGGCACGTCTGTTTTCATGCCTTCATCGTCTCCAGGATGCCGCTTGTTTAACGATATCGTAAAGTAACGCGAAATTAATCCTTTGCTTTTGGCACGCAAAGCTTCCTGCCGTCACATTGCACACGTTCGAGGGTCGACCTTATGAGCCGTAAACCGCTCCAGTCCTGGGCAATGCGATTTTGGAGACGTTTTTGCGCGCCTGCCTCCCATGCCGTAAACCCTGGAAACTCAATCGACACAGAAGATCATGTATTTCAACAGACTTCCTCATCGGTCAACAGTATGTAGGGAACAAGCGGAACCCGGGGGGAGTTTTGCCCGGAGTTGCCCTCTTGGACCTCCTAAGAGGAAACGGTAGGCTTGACTTTTGGTTTGGGTTGTGCGATTTTGAGCACCGATGGGTTCTTGTCAAGGAGAAAATGTTTGTTTAACTTATTTTAAATTAATAGCTTATATGAATATAACTCAATCCATGCCTGCCGCGAGTTGGATGCCTTGGGGGCATCTTGCCGTTTACTTGAGGGCAAAAGAAACCTGCCACGTAAACCCGCGAGAGGGGCGCCTTCTAAGGACATTCCGGCCCGCAGCCATCCCAACCTCCTCTTCCTGCCGATGTTACTACATCGATTTTATATGTGCGGCGCGCTTGAAGGGGCGGAGGGACAGAAGTGAGGAAGCGTCATTTCAAGCGCGTCGAGCTGACAAATCGCTATCTTTGTTACCTGGGGGAAGTTGATGCACACGATGAAGGATGTTGCCCGCCTTTCTGGTGTCTCTGTAACTACTGTATCGGCGGTTTTGAACTCCCGCCAGTGGGTTCGGCCCGTGGTCGCCCAGCGCGTCAAAAAGGCGATGGAAGCTCTCAATTACCGGCCCGATTATGTGGCGCGAAGCCTCAGGACTAAACAGACCAACACGATCGGCATGGTGATTACGGATATTGCCAGCTCGTTTTATACGGAAATGGTTCGGGGGGTTCAGGATACGGCGCGGAAAGCCCGTTACTCCCTCATCCTCTGCAACACGGACGACGAATCCGAGGAAGAAGAGCGTCACTTGATAACGCTTTACTCCCAGCGTGTCGATGGCATCATACTCGCCACGACCTACCAACACGAGGCGCAGCTTCCGCGCAGCCGCCGGCCATGCCCCATTGTTCTAGTTGATCGTGTACTTCCCGGATTTAAAGGCGATATGGTGGTCATTAACAATGTGGCGGCAGCCTACAAGGCGACCCAGCACTTGATTGAACTGGGCCATACCCGAATCGGTATTATTGCCGGCAACCCCCACGTCGCCACTGCACGAGATCGCGAGGAAGGATTCCGCAAGGCCATGCAAGATGCCCACTTGGAAGTTCCCCGGCAATTCGCGAAGTGCGGAGGATTTCGCATGGAGGGCGGATATCATTCTGCCCTAGAGTTACTGGAGATGCCCGGACGTCCCACCGCGCTCATCTCCTGCAACTATCTTATGACCGTGGGATTAATGCGTGCCATTAATGAAACCGGAATCCCCTGTCCCCAGGAGCTAAGTATTGTAGGGTTTGATGATTTCGACACGGGTCTGGATGGGTTCAGCCTGGCTTCTCTCTTTAATCCGAAACTGACTACTATAAGGCAGCCAGCCTACGAGATTGGCAGGCGGGCGTTTGAAATGCTACTCCAGAGAATGACGAGACCGGAAAAGGCCGCCGATTCTGGTGCAGGGGAGACTTTGATCCTCGACGCTGGATTAATTATCCGCAATTCTACTGCCCCCCCGCCGAAAGAATAGGGCAGCCTATAGATGTCGCCTCACAATTGGCCTCCCAGAGCAGAGGTCCACTCTAATGCCAGCGATGGCGAGTGCCCGCTGGAAGGAGGTTACCATCGACATTGGAGCTGATCAAGCTTCCCACATCTCCCCCCGCAGTGTTCTCGAGCAACTACCAAATGACATTGGGTTTATTGAGGGCACTCCAGAAGTTGGGGATTCGATGTTCCGAAAAAGCGGGCGTAGCGCGGACCTCCTTCTCAAGGTCCGCAGTTTTTCTTGTACGGTCGATTCCGAAGCGCGGCCCCCCAAACGGGCTACCGGGGTTCAGCTCGCGCCCCCCTTTCCGCAAGTGCGAACTCCCCCAACTCCGCACCCATGTTTCTTGCGCCCGCTATAGCAATTTTCTGACAGAGGGCAAAATTTTTCACTTGACATTTGTTACTCTAGCGTTATAATAGCTGTGGTACCGAGCTTCCCGGCTCAGTAGAATCCGCTGGAGGGAGATAGCCTTGCACTTGCCGCCCACTAAGACACACTCCATGCCGGAAATATTATTGAAAATACAAGCTGTTAGCTATGACCTGAGGGGGTTTTTCTGGCCCCACCCAATTTCTCCACATGTTGAACTTAATGGGGTGGTCGGATTGTGGCTCGACCCGGCGAGCATGCTGGCAAAAAGATGTTAAAAATGAAGAGTGCTCCTCAGAGTTTATTGAAAAAAAAGGGGCAAAAAAAGTGCTCCTCAGGAGTTGATGAAAACATACGAGTTATGCGATTTCCACGATGACTTTATGATAATAAAGGAGTTAGCAGTAGTTTTTCGGAGCGTAAGGGCAGGGCGGCGTCCGAAGATCTTCAATCGCCAAATGACCCGATGGCCCGATGACCCGATCTCCCGATTATCCTACCAATTGGTAATCGACCCGTCAGGCCGATGCAACAGGGGGATGGGCCGCTTCGGCTCGGTGATTTCCGCCACCAGTTGCAGCGGCTTCGTGTCGAGCGTCACGCCCAGGCCGGGTCGGCGGTTCGGCCACAGCTTGCCGTTGCGGAAGTCGTAGCATTCCGGCAAGTGCGCATAGTTGTGGTGGCCGTCGCCGGTCATTTCCATCAGCACCGGCCCGGAAAAAACCGAGCAGGCGTGCACCAGAGCGGCTTCTGAAACCGG
>Ga0187865_1002611_pt1 | contig 16665 bp, 9 predicted proteins | sample June2016WEW_11_1_2_FD_132989 | JGI IMG/M metagenome (GOLD analysis project Ga0187865, IMG submission 132989) | Peatland microbial communities from SPRUCE experiment site at the Marcell Experimental Forest, Minnesota, USA - June2016WEW_11_100 | ecosystem: Environmental > Terrestrial > Soil >...
CGCCCCGCCTTATAAGCCGCATCGGCCGCCTGCTGCGAGCGCAGCGCGAACTCGTCCTGCGCCTGCCGCGTGATTCCCTGCTGCTCGCCATACAGCTCCGCCGTGTTCGCCATGTACAGTCCGCAATAAGTATCGAGCAGCGCCACCATCAGCGAATCTTCCAGCTTTCCGCCCGGAGCCAGCGTGAACCCATCGCGTCCCCGGATCGAAAACGGTGCCTGCGACATCGATTCCATCCCGCCCGCCAGCACCACCTTCGCTTCTTCCGTCTGGATCATCTGCGCCGCGCTGACGATCGCCTGCATCCCCGAACCGCACAGCCGGTTCACCGTCAGCGCCGGAGTCTCAATCGGCAATCCCGCCCGCAACGCCGCGTGCCGCGCTCCATACATCGCGTCACTTGAAGTCTGCTGCGCATTTCCAAACACGGCATGATCGAAGTCTTTCGCATCGACCCCTGCCCGCTCGATGGCAGCCTTCGCCGCCACCGCGCCCAGTTCCTGCGCCGTGTAGTCTTTGATCTTCCCGCAATAACGTCCAAAGGGCGTGCGCGCCCCGCTGACAATGGCAATGTCTCCAGGTTTCAGCATGGTTGCTTGTGAGTTTAGCAGGAGGGGCCGTCGTTGGTCGTTAGTCGCTGGTCGTTCGCTGTTCGCTATTCGCTATTCGCTAAACAGTTTGGGTTTGCGCCAATCGAAGGGCGCAGGACGGCAATCCGGAAGAATCCCGCAAAGATTTTCTCTGCGAACTCCGCGTCCTCCGCGGTTCAAGCTTTGGAATTTTCTCCGCGAGCTCGGCGTCTCGGCGGTGAAAAGCTCCTACGCCACCGCCGCCGATGCAGCGAACTGTGGCGCCTGGCTCACAATCTTCCCCGCGCCCTGCGCCACCGCCTGCTCCAGCGCGTGATCGGCGCGGTTGGCCACTTCGGTCACAATATCCACCGGATCGAAATGCTGCCGCATCACCGCCTGGGCCAGCCCGGCGCTGAACTCGACTCCCTGGTTCTTGCCCGGGAAACGCACTTCCGCCAGCAGCCGCCGCAATTTCTCCACCGCCAGCAGCGCTTCTTTTTCGCCCGTGTCGCCCAGCACCAGCGCGACCGTCGTCGCTTCATAGCGGAACGCCAGGTCGTTCGTCCGGATGTTCGCTGAAAACAGCTGCCCGATCTGCTCCATCACCGCCATCACCGCCTGCTCGCCATATTCCTTGATCAACGCGCTGCGCCGTCCAAACTGCATCAGCAACACCGTCACCGCCGTTCCCTGCTGCAACCCGCGCCGGATTTCCGCCTGCAGAAGATCCAGATACGAAGCCCGCTTCAGCAGTCCCGATTTCTCGTCCGTCACCGAAAGATTTTTCACCAGCCGCCGCAACCCGGCGTTGTTGAGCGCGATCAACACCTGGTCGCTCAACGTCCGGATCACCAGCACCTCCGAAGCCTGCCACACCCGGCTCGTGTTCTGGGTCAGGATCAGCACTCCGATCTGGTCGTTGCCTTCGGTCAGCGGCAGCGCCAGCAGCGATTCGATTTGCAACTCTTCGACCGCGGCGCGCACGCCCATCAACTCCGGAGCGTTTCTGGCATCGCTCATGGTCACCGTGCCTCGCGCCACCGCCAGATCCTGTAGCGTTTCCACCAGGCTGACCAGCGCCGCCGAACTCGCCGGAATCAGCCCCTCCCTGTGATATTCCTGCACGCTCGACGGCGGCAGACCCGGTTTGCGCAAGGCCGCAAGGCAACGCGCCGTCCGCCAGTTCCCGCCAATTTCGTTCGCTGCCGTTTTCAAAACTCCTTCCGCGTTCCCCTGGTGGTAGAGTTTGCGCGTGATTTCCGCGACTCGCGCCAGACTGCTGACGTCGGCCACCTCGCCCGCCACCGCTGTCGCTGCTGCCGGCGCTGCCTGATCGCCACTCGCCGCCGCCGGCGCGGACGGCGTCACTGACTTCGCATACTGCGGTTCGATGCCTGCCGCAAGGTATAACTTCTGCAGATCCTGGTTGCGCTCTTCCTCCCGCGGAAACAGTTCCCGAATGCGCTGCAAACGCTCGATCGCCTTCGAGCGCATCCCGTATTGCACCAGGATCTCGGCTTGCAGCATCAGATCCTGCAGCGCGGCCGCTCCCAACGTCGGTTCCTGGACCTTGACTTCCTGCTCTTCTTTCTTCACCGTCGTGAACCGCGATGCGATTACGTTGAAGCGCTGATCGTCGATCTTTCCCCGCAGCGATTCCAGCCGTTTCTGATGTCCCGGCTCGTACGGATCCACTTCCGCCCCCCGGTCCAGACACTCGCCCGCTTTCTGGTAATCGTGCTTCGCGCAATACAGATCAAACAGCTTCAGCAGCGCCTGCGCGTAGTCCGTTTCACGGTTCGACGCGTTGAACAGCTCCGCCAGAAATTCCAGCATTTCCGCCGACGGCCGGTGCGATGCCAATAGTTCCTGCATCGTCGTGATGAACGATCGTCGTTCCCCACGCCGCCGCTGGAAAGCTTCCAGCTTCCGCGCCAGCGCCACCGCCTCCGCATCCAGCTCGGAGTCGATCATCTTTCCGATCAGGCTCACCACCTGGTGCATGCGCGCCGGGTTCTGCTCGAATATCTGCCAGATCAGCGGCTCGCTTTCCAAGCACCGGTCCGCGGACAGCAGCGCTTGCGCATACAGGTCGCGCAGTTCCAGCGATGCATCTCCGGAATGCACCAGCGGCTCGAAAATAAAAATCGCTGCCCCCGCCTCGCCCCGCGACAACAGGCTCTTGCCATAGGCCACCGCGATCTTCGAATCCGCCGGATTCTCCGTGTATGCCCGTTCGAACCACGGGATGGCGTTTCCGCTCGCAGTTTCCGCCAGTTCCGCCAATTGCAAAAATGACCGCGACGCCATCACGTGCTCGCCCAGTTCCGCCGACAATTCCGCCACCCGCAAATGGTTGGCCTGCGATGGCTCCAGACTTACAATCCGCTGTAAGACCAGCAACGCTTCTTCTTTCTTTCCCTGCCGCTGCAAATCCTCCAGCGCATTTTCATACGTCCCGATCGCCAGCTTTTTGTTCGAGTGCTCCAGCAGTTGCCCAAAGCGCACTTTCTGTTCCCACGTCGGGTTGGCATACCGCGCCAGCTTCTTGTAGGTCAGGCTCGCTCGCGTCGCATCCGTCGCCGCCACCTGCCGCTCAAACAACTCTCCCAGCAGCCGCACCGCCTGTGCCCCCTTATTCAAAGAGAGACACAGCTCCGCCGCCATCTGCCGCACATTGTCGTTTTCCGGATCGCCTTCCAGAATTTGCAGGTATTCCGCCAGCGCGTCGGCCGTCTTCCCCTTCTGCAAAAGCTTCTCCGCCTTTTCGACGCGGCGGGCTATTTCGGCACGATTAGGATTTTCCGGCATGGGCGGTCTTGGGAGAGAGACTCCCGCCTTGATTCTAGGATTCACCCCCCGCCCCAGCAACGCGGTTCTCCCGCTCCACGATTACGAAAGTCATGCGATCGGCTCGCTCCCTTCTTCCGCCTGTAGAGACGGGGCTTGCCCCGTCTCCGGAGACGCGGCAAGCCGTGTCTCTACGGGAAGTCAGACCCCATTTAGGGCTGGGCATCCAAAATCAACTTTCAGCAGGGTGCCAATGAAGCATGAAGACTGGAGTCTTCCGCCACCCTCGCCGATCTCAACCATTGAGGGCTAGAGCGATCTCCCCCAACTGATGGTTACCGCAGTCAATTTCGACCCGTCTCGCGGCTCCCGCCTGCGCGAGTTCACGAACCTCCGCCAAGCTCGCTTCGTCGGCCTTCTCTTCGCCGCCCTCATCGCCGCCCAGACGCTGGGCTTCCTCCTGCTCGGAACCGGCCGGTCGGGTCGCGGTCTTTCCGAGTCCATCCTCGTTCTTGAAGCTCTTGTTGCCTTCGCTTGCGCCTGCGTTGCATTTCGTCGCGCGCGCGGCATCACTGCCCTATTCTGGTTTCTGTTCGCCGCCGTCCTGGTGGTTTGGGTCGTTCCCACCTCCTTGCAGGCTTTCAGCACCCTGTTCGACCAACCCATCGTGTCAGATTCGACCTGGCGCCTACTCTACTGCCTCTATGGCGCCCCGATCCTGATGATGCTCTTTCTTCCGGAAACCCATCGGCGCGCACGTGTGAAGTCCGAGATTTTTCTCGATCTCTTCCAGATCGGGATCGTCGTTAGCCTCGTCTACTCCACGTTCTTTTTCCTTCCGGCGCGCCAGATGATGCCCGCCGACGCTCTGTTGCACGATGTCAGCCTCGACGCCGCGCAAACCTGGCTTCTCCTGGTGGCAGCCTTGGTGCGCCTGCAATTCGTTCGCGTCCCCAGCAGTCGCAGCCCGTTGCTCCGGTTAACACTCTTCCTGCTGGTCTCCGCGATCGCTTTCTCCATCGGTGACTGGATCGATCTGCACCACTATGTGTTAGCCGCCACCTGGTTCGACCTTGGCTGGGCCATTCTTCTAGTTGCCGCCGGCTTTGTCGCCATCACTTGGACCCCTTCGCCCGAGCCCGAATCCGCTCCGGAGCCCGCGAACTTTTTCAGCTTCCTCGGCACCAATCTGGTCCTGGTCGCCATGCTCTCCTGCATCGCTTTACTGATGGACCGCTGGAAACAGGCGCACGGAGAAACTCTCACGAACGTGGCGATCGCCGCGTCACTCCTCGCCTTCACGTTCCGGCTGGCCCTCACCCAGTTCCACCAGCAACAGGAAATCGCCCAGCGCAAGGCCGCGCAAGAACAGCTGACTGCCTCCCACCAGAAAGTCGGTCGCTTGCTCGACAATGCCCGCCGCCAAACTGCCGAAATCACCCAGATCAGCGAACTCGGAAGCCTCCTCCAGGCCTGCACCTCCCGGGAAGAGGTCTTTCGCCTCGTCCCGGAGCGCTTGCGCCGTCTGTTTCCAGGCGCCTCCGGCTCCATCTCACTGCTCAGCGCCTCCAGAAACCGCGTCGAGTCCGTCGCCGAATGGGGGGTCTGTCCGACCGACCAGATCTTTTCGCCCGAACAATGTTGGGCTCTTCGCCGCGGATGCACCCATGCTCATCCCGGTGGACGCTCCGAACCGCGTTGCTCTCACCTGCTCGGAGAAGGTCCTTCGGTCTGCATTCCTCTCATCGCCAACGGCGACACCTTCGGAACGCTGTCCATCCAGAATGACGATTCCCTATCCCCCATTTCCGACCCGGACGCTGACTCCGACTCCTTTACTCGCCGCCGTCAGCTCGCCGCCACCGTCGCCGAATACATCGCGGTCGCGGTTGCCAACGTTAACCTCCGTGAATCTCTCCGCCTGCAGGCCATCCGCGACCCGCTCACCGGCCTTTACAACCGCCGCTACATGCAGGAGTTCCTCGAGCGCGAACTCCACTCCGCTCGCCGGAAACACCGTCCCCTCGCCGTCATGATGCTCGATCTCGACCACTTCAAGCGCTATAACGACAACTTCGGACACTCCGCCGGCGACAGGGCCTTAGCCGCTGTCGGCAAGGCTCTTCTCCGCAGCGTGCGCGCCGAAGACGTGGCCTGCCGCTACGGTGGCGAAGAATTCGCCCTCATCCTCCCCGAGTGCTCCCTCCTGCAAGCGGCCGCGCGCGCTGAGGAAATTCGCAGGCGCCTCAAGGAATACCGCGCTCAGCGCGACCACCAGGCTACAGATGCTCTTACTATCTCGATCGGCGTCGCTGCCTTCGATGAAACCACTGATCGCGTCGATCTCCTCCTCAATTTCGCTGACGACGCTCTCTACCAGGCCAAGCGCGCCGGTCGCGACCGCGTCGTCGCTGCCCGCCCCGCAGCCGCCCTGCCCGAATCAAATTTCACCGAAACGGATCCGGCCACAATGGCCTCGACCGAAACAACCAAGCCCGTTTCACAGGTATCGTAGGCTGACATCCGCACCAAGCGAGCTGGCGATTCCAAAACCAGCCCTTCGCATCGCCAGGCTTTCCTCTGTGCTCCGGAGCCTGCCCTGAGCGGAGTCGAAGGATAACCCCTGTGTTTCGAGCTTTTCCCTTTTACCGCAACCCCCTCCTGCCGCCCATCGAACTACACTTTCCTTGAAACCACCATAGCCAAAGAGTCCCGAATCGGGAAAGATCGGACCTGCCATTCGCAGTGATTCGTCCAAATTTGTATTGAGATCATTCTCAATTTGTTGATATCCTCGACTGGTTTCGGGACCCATCTGAGCGGCGGGACGACCCCGGACTTCCCTACCTGTGCGACTCCCAGTCGCGACTAGTTCCTGGCCGCTCTGTTCCCCCGAAACGAAGGAGCAACCGTGACTTCCGCTCGAAAATTCAACGTCATTGCAGGTAGTGAACGTCAGCCAGTCCGTGGTGCCCGCCTGATCCACGATTCGCATCCGGACCAAACCATTGAGGTCTCCATAAGGCTCCGCCCAAAATCAGAGGCAAAGCACAAAGAGTTAAAGAGTGCCCTCGCAAAACCCGGTTTCAAGCACATGTCGCGCGCCGACTTCGAGACCGCCCACGGCGCCGATCCCGCGGATCTCGACAAAATCAAAAAGTTCGCCCAGGAATTCGGCCTGAAGCTACACCAAACCGGCACCGAGCTCGCGCGCCGGACCGTAATGCTGTCGGGAACCGTAAGCAATCTCCAAAAAGCCTTCCACGTCGAACTCAAAGAGTACAGCCACCCCAAGGGAAATTTCCGCGGCCGTGTCGGCGCCATCAGCGTGCCGGCCGACTATGCGGACATCGTCACCGGAGTGTTTGGTCTCGACAACCGCCCTCAGGCAGAACCGCATTTCAGACGCTTGCCGACGCCCGACAAGCATAAGACCCCTACCTCCACCGCCTCGCATGATCCCAACGAAGTGGCCCAGATCTATGACTACCCCGCAGGAGACGGAGCGGGCCAATGTATCGGGATCATCGAGTTAGGCGGCGGCTTTCAGCTCGATGACCTGAGCAACTATTTCAGCTCGCTCAAGATCAACCAGCCGCAAGTCATCTCCGTCTCCGTCGATGGAGGCGCCAACAGCCCAAGCACTCCGGACAGCGCCGACGGCGAAGTGATGCTCGACATTGAAGTGGCGGGCGCGATTGCTCCGGCTGTCAAGATCGTCGTCTATTTTGCCCCAAACACCGATCGGGGTTTTCTCGACGCCATCACCACCGCCGTACACGACAGCACCAATCAACCCTCGGTCATTTCCATAAGCTGGGGCTCTGCCGAGTCGGGATGGACAAGTCAGGCGCTCACCAACTTCGACGAGGCCTTTCAAGCGGCCGCGGCCATGGGTGTAACCGTCTGCGTCGCCTCGGGTGACAATGGTTCTTCGGACGGGGTCAATGACGGCAAAAACCACGTTGATTTTCCCGCTTCCAGTTCGTTCGTGCTCGGCTGTGGCGGCACCACGCTGCAAGCTTCGAACGGACAAATTGTCAACGAAACAGTCTGGGATAACCTGCCGGCAGGAGGAGGAGCAACTGGCGGCGGGGTCAGCGACGCGTTTCCGCTTCCGGCCTGGCAGGATGGCTTCGAAGTCCCGGCCCCCACAGTTCAGGGTGGCGGCCGAGGCGTGCCCGACGTCTCCGGCGATGCCGACCCCAGCACCGGCTATAACATTCTCGTCGATGGCGAGCATGCTGTCTTCGGCGGCACCAGTGCGGTTGCGCCTTTATGGGCCGCCCTGGTGGCGCGAATCAATCAAGAGATCGGGAAACCGATTGGTTTCCTCAACCCGTTAATCTACGCCCAGGCTGTCGAAGCCTCCGGATTTCACGACGTAACCCAAGGCAACAACGGCTCCTTTAGCGCAGCTCAGGGATGGGACCCATGCACCGGACTCGGCAGTCCCGATGGAGCCCAGTTACTGGCAGCGCTTACCGGAAAACCTGCTGCACAATTAGCTGCAGCCGAGCGGTCAGGCAGATCCAGGAAACCCGCAGCTTAAGTCCACCCAGGGGCGAGCTCCGCTCGCCCCCAATGTCCCTTAAGTCGCTCACGTACGGGCGGACGCCCTCGTCCGCCCAGCGGAGCCAAGCTCCGCACCCCCCGCCGCCGCTCTACAATGGCCGCGCTAACAATGGCCGCGCTATATGACCGCTCCATATAACGCTCTATATAAAATGTCATCCTGAGCCAAGTGGCTGTTTCGTGAAGCGAAGTGGCTGTTTCGTGAAGCCAAGTGGCTGTTTCGCGAAGCGAAGTGGCTGTTTCGCGAAGCGAAGCAGCCACGCAGTCGAAGAGCCTGCCCTGAGCGAAGTCGAAGGAACCCCTACTCGTCCGACACTCCCCATCAAGTGTCAAGGCGTTGTCCCCGTGGCCCGTGTCGCGCGGGCAAGCGGCCCGCCACGGCCGCAGCGTTGTGGAAGAGCGGCGCCTTAGCTCCGCGTTTTGAAGGGGCGCGGCTCTACCCGCGCCGTTTCGAGCCAAACGAACCAGGGGCTTTACTGGCTGCGGAAAAACTCGGGTTTTGACTTTGTTTTGAAGGGGCGCGGCTCTAGCCGCGCCGTAAGTCCCGCACAATCAACGGCGGCTTTAGCCGCTGAGGCGCCACCGAGTTAGTAAGATGACTTTTTCCGCAGCCTCTTTAGCCCCTGCGGGAACAGCCCGTTTCCTCACAAACCCATATATGAAACACGCTCTAGCGATCCCTAATTCACCGTCTGTGTCAGCGAAGCTGAACTGCCGCTAAAGCTGGCGTTACCGTTGTACGTCGCCGTGATGGTGTGCACGCCCGAGGCCAGCGTCTTGGTTGTGAACTTTGCCACTCCTCCGCTCAGGGACGCAGTCTTCAGGGCCGTCGTGCCATCGTAGAAGGTCACTGTCCCCTTGACCGTACCGCTGAACTGCGGAGTCACGCTCGCTGTAAAGGTCACAGACTGCCTAAAGTTCGACGGATTCAGCGAGGAAGTCAAAGTGGTCGTGGTGGTGGCCTTGTCTACCACCTGGCTCACCGCCTTCGACGTGCTGCCGGGGAAGTTCGAGTCACCGCCGTACACCGCCTTGATCGCGTTTGTACCCACGGGCAACGTCGAGGTCGTAAAGCTAGCCGAGCCGCCGCTTAACGTCCCCGTTCCCAATACCGTCGTTCCTTTCATGAACGAGATGGTTTCTCCATCCGGCGGCGGCGTACCCAGCGTGGAAGTGACCGTTGCGGTAAAGGTCACCGCCTGTCCATAGGTGGACGGATTCGGCGAAGACGAAAGAGTAGTGGTGGTTGCTACCCGCACCACCTGATTCACTGGGGCCGAGGTGCTGCCGTCAAAGCTGGTGCTGCCGTTGTAGGTCGCCGTGATGCTGTGCGTGCCCGATGCCAGCGTCGAGGTTGTGAACTTTGCCGCGCCTCCGCTCAGGGGCACAGTCTTCAGGGCCGTCGTGCCATCGTAGAAGGTCACGGTCCCCTTGACCGTGCCGCCGAACTGCGGCGCCACGCTCGCCGTAAAGGTCACTGACTGCCCATAGTTCGACGGATTCAGCGAGGAAGTCAAAGTGGTGGTGGTCGTGGCTTTGTTCACCACCTGCTTCAATGCCTTCGACGTGCTCGGCCCGAAGTTCGCGTCGCCGCCATAGACAGCCTTGATCTTGTCGGTACCCCCTGTGAGCTTCGAGGTCGCGAAGCTAGCCGAACCACCGCTCAACGTTCCCGTTCCCAGCGCCCTCGTGCCGTTCATGAATGTGACGGTTTCTCCATCTGGCGGCGCGCCGATAGTGGATGTTAAGACTGCATTAAAGGTCACTGCCTGCCCATAAGTAGAGGGATTCAGCGAAGATGTGAGCGTGATCACAGGCACTGCCCTCACATCAAGTTCTGTCACGAAGGCGTCAGAATAGGCGCCACCAAAGATCGTCTGAAAGGCGCCGGGCGTGATCGGAAAAGCTCCGTACGTGAAGCCGGTGACGTATGCATTGCCCGCGCTGTCCACGGCAATGCCCCTGCCTTCGTCAGCGGGCTTGCCACCCAGGTAGGTGGAATAAATCAAGGCCGAACCTGTGGGGTTGAGCTTGGTCACGAAGGCATCGGGATAGAAGCCACAATACTTGCCGCCGCCGCAGGTCGTCTGGAAGGCGCCGGGCGTGGTCGGGAAACCCGTCGAGGTCGTGTAGCCCGTGGCGTAGGCATTGCCCTTGCTGTCCACGGCCATGCCTTGGCCAATACCGCCGCCCAGGCAGGTGGAGTAGGCCAAAGCACCTGAGGAATCGATCTTAGTCACGAAAACTTCGGGCCCGCAGACGGTGTTATAGGCACCAGGCGTGGTTGGAAAGTCGTTGGTTGTGGTGTAACCGGTGACGTAAGCGTTCTCCGAGCTGTCCACCGCGATGCCATAACCACGGTCCACCCAGCTGCCGCCCAGATAGGTCGAGTAGACCAAGGACGAACCGGTGGGATCAACCTTGGACACGAATGCATCCACGCCGCCCCCGAACGTGGGTTGCAATGGGTTGCTGGTCGGAAAGTCGGTTGATGTAGTTTGACCGGTGACGTAAGCGTTGCCCGTGCTATCCAGGGCGATGCCGGAGCCCCCGTCACCCGAGCTGCCACCCAGATAGCTGGAGTAAATCAGCGCCGCTCCCGTGGGGTTGAGCTTGGTCACGAAGGCATCAACACCGCCGCCGTAAGTCGTCTGGAAGGAGCCGGGCGTGGTCGGAAAGTCGGTTGATGCGGTGTGGCCGGTGAAGTAAGCGTTGCCTGAGCTGTCCACAGCGATGCCGTTGCCATGGCCCACCTCGTCCTCCGAATCACTGCCACCGAAATCGTCCCCACTGCCACCGAAATAGGTGGAGTAAACCAACGCCGATCCCGAGGCATTGATCTTGGCCACAAAAGCATCGCCGCCACGGTGACCATTCATGTAATCACAGCTGCCGCCAGCATAGACCGGCTGCAGAGCATTCATGGTTGGAAAATCAGTTGAACACGTTGTACCGACGACGTAAGCATTGCCCGCGCTGTCCACCGCGATGCCGTTGCCCATGTCATCCCCGCTGCCACCAAGATAGGTGGAGTAAACCAACGCCGACCCTGAAGCATTGATCTTCGTCACGAACGCATCGCCGCCAAAGTAACGTTCCCACCAATCGAAATGACAGCTGCCGCCGTAAGAAGGCTGCCAGGCATTCGCTGTCGGGAAGTTGCTTGAACACGTTGTGCCAATCACGTATGCATTGCCCGCGCTGTCCACGGCGATGCTGTACCCTTCGTCCGTGTTGCTCCCACCCAGATACGTCGAGTAAATCAGCGGATCGATGTACAGCGGCTTGGTTGCGTCATATCTCGCCACCTCGAATCTCACTCGATTCTTCTCCGTGATGGCATAATGGGCCGCAATCTCCTGCCTGGTTCCATTCTTTTCCTGATACACAAGCGGCTTGTGCCAACGAATCTCGCCTTCGCCCATCTCCATTCTTAGGACCAAGTCACCGCGCTCATCCCTGCGAATCCGCTTCGCCCCGAGGACGCCGAACTCGATGCGACGGGGGTCGGCACCCGGCGCCACGATGAAGTCGTACTCCAGTTGCCGCTGGTTGCCGTAGTAAACCAGGTCAATGCCCGAATAAATCCCCTCGTACTTCACCTTCGCGTAAGTCGGAACATTCGTCCGCCACTTCGCTGGATCATTGCCGATGAAGTAGTTGCTCGTGCCCGCCAGTTCATCCAAGCCCGTAACCTTGGCCGCAGAGTTGGCATTGCGAAGCTTCATCCGCAACACCCCACCGGTCGTGCGATCGGCCGCTGCGTCGTTCTTGTTAGAACTTGTCCCATGAACGGTTTTCGGGAAGGGCACGGCTTCAAGAGCCTGCCCTGAGCGAAGCCGAAGGGTGCCACTACGCGCCGCCAACGACGAGGGCTTTACCCCCTGAGGTGAGCTCTTCTTCCCGCGCAACGCCAGCACCGCTTCATCCCCGGTGAGAAAAAGCGAGTAGCCGCTCGTGCGCGACAGAAACTTTACCCGCCCATCGGTCTGTCCGTGATTGGCCTCGAAGCTGAGCGGCAACTTGCCGTAGCTGTCGAGAATCCGGGCTTGAGCTTTCGGGTCGGCCTGGGACGCACTGATCGGTGACGCAACTCTCGCGCTCTGATTGATCAGGGAAACCGAGTTCGACTGGGAGAATAGGAATGTCGTGGTCAAACACTGAAACAGGCAGATAAGGTAAGCGCGCTTCATGGGATGCTTCCTTCGCAGCTAAGTATTCGCTAGAAACAGGCCCAAGTCGGCTGCCGATTAGGGGGGAGTTTCGCGGCAGGCGAGAACAGGAGAATTGTCCTCCCATGCAGGCTGCCAGTCAATGGCATTCCGATGGCAGTTTGAAGGTTTGTTACAACTCCGGCACTTCCAGGCTGGGTGCCCCGCGTCTCGCGATTTTCGAGACGTGGGACGCTGCGGGATACTCACTCCTGCAATCGGACGACTGACTTTTTCATCACAAACCATCTGTGACCAAAATCACAGACTTCCAACCCACCCTGCGGGATAATAGAGATCTGATTGGGGCAGTGGAGAGGTGTGCCCGTCAACCAAGACGGCCCTCGAAGCTGCCCCAAACCCATTTTCAGCGCTCTTTGACAAGCTAAGTCATTGATTCCGGAATACTTTACCTATAAGTCCTTTAAACTCAAAGACCTGGCGGGATTTTCTTCCTAACCCTATGATTCCAATAGACCGGGGGGAGGGGGGTAGTAGTAAACACGGGTTAATACCTTAAGAGTAAACAGGCAGGAATAGAGACAGGGGAGCGGCGTCACGTCATCGGAGCGCAAGAAGCGGGCGCGCGCCCCCGAAGCCCTAGGTTTTACTGAGAACTGACAACTGACAACTGAGAACTGAGAACTGAAAGCCGAGAGCTGAGAGCTAACAGCTGTCTCGAATTACAATGTCCTTCATGCCCGACGATCTGCTGCGCTGCCGTTCCGAGTTTCCCATCCTCGAGCGCACCAACTACATGATCTCTAACTCCCTCGGAGCCATGCCGTGCGCCGTTTACGACGCGCTCCATGCCTACGCCGACGTCTGGGCAACGTGCGGCGTTCGCGCCTGGGAAGAACGCTGGTGGATGCTCGCCCTCGAAGTGGGCAACGAACTCGGCGCCCTGATGAACGCGCCCCAAGATTCCGTCTCTCTCCACCAGAACGTCACCACCTGTCAGGCCGTAGTGGCGTCCTGTTTCGGCTTCAGCGGCAAGCGCAACAAAGTCGTTTACAGCGACATGAACTTTCCCTCCGTCATGTATTTCTGGGAAGCGCAGCGCCAGTACGGCGCGCAGGTTCACATGGTCAAGACTGACGATGGCGTCACCGTTCCCACCGATCGCCTGCTCGACGCCATCGACGAGCAAACTCTGATCGTCCCCATCTCTCACGTTATTTTTCGCAGCTCTTACATTAACGATGCCAAAGCCATCATCGACAAAGCGCACAAAGTTGGAGCCCACGTCGTCCTCGACACTTTCCAGTCTCTCGGCACCGTCTCCATCGACATGCCCGATTCCCAACAGGTGAGCCGGGAACTCCTAGCCCGCGACATCCTCGTGGACTGGCGTCCCAAAGCCGGAGTCCGCTTCTCCCCTCACTTCTACAACACCGACGCCGAAGTAGATGCAGCCATGGCAGCCGTAGCCGACATTCTGAAAGCTCGCGCAGTGACCGCATAGTTAACAGAGACGAAGTTGTAGAAACAACTTGCCGCGTCGCTACTGTCAATCGCAGTCCGTAACGTTACTTCCGTAAGCCCATCCCGCCCGTTTCTCCGTGTCGTTTTTCAAATCTCTTCTTATCCTCATATCAGATCATTCGATGGCAATCCAGGAACGCACTGTGACCGTCTGCCTTTCCCTCTTCATCCCGATCAACCACCTCACGATTCTTTCGTCGGTCGCGATTGCCGGCGGTTTGTACTTTTTCTTTGTAGGATTCCATCTGCTCGCCCGCAAGCGCTTGTTGCTTACCACACCAACCTCCAAAATTCGCAGCGCCGCCTTGGGACTGGTCGAGGTCAGCGGCGTGGCTGCCGGTGCTTACACCATGTCGGCGCCCATCACCGGCAAGCCTTGCTTTCTCTACCACACGACCGCCTGGCAGCAGCGCGAGGGCAAGAAGCAGGAGTGGGAAAAAGTTGCAGACGAAACTCTGCACCTGCCCTTCTTCATCGACGACTCGACCGGACAGTTGCTCATCGAACCTCTTGTAGCCGATCTCGACCTGCACCGTGATTTTCGCGAAGAATATGCCGCATCGTTTTTCACCTCGAACCTGGATGACGTTCCGCCGCGCGTCAGCGTTTTTCTTTCCCGCCACGGCATCGTTCCGTCCCGCCGCCTGCGCATAGAAGAACGCTCGATCAAGCCCGAAGACGCGCTCTTCATCGCCGGAACTCTCACGGAAAATCCCGGCGTCGAGGTGCGTCCGTTTTCGCCGCGCAGCGACTTGCGCAACGATGGACCGCCCACCTCGGCGCCTAATAATTTTTCGGAGCAGCTTCCTGCCCCGGAGATCATCAGACTTCAGAGTAGCGCGGCTCCTTCCTCCACTCACGAAATGAGCCAGCAGGCGAAAATCGCAGCTGCGCTCACTCGCGCCGGTATCACCAAACCCGAGGCGTGGTCCGCCGCCGGAGTCCCGTACCACTCTGTAGCCGTCGCAGAGAACGCTCCGCCCGCGCCAGTCTCCGCCCACAACGAAGAGCGTCTGCACGAAGCGCGTCTGCCCGAAGACCAGCCCAAACCATCCGACTTCAATCTCACTCCGCCCGTCGTATTGATGAAAGGCGCGAATAATCCTACATTCGTGATTTCCTTCCGCAGTCAGAAGGAATTCGTCAGCGCGCTCGCCTGGAAATCCGCCGCCATGGTCTGGGGAGGCGCCGCCATCACGCTGCTCGGCCTCTACATGCTGCTCTTGCAGATGGAGTTGCTGTAGCCGACAGAGGCTCTTGGCTCTTGGCTCGTAGCTCGTGGCTCGTAGCGTGGCGTTATTCGACCATTTCTTCGAACGTGACGAAGCCAGTAGCTAACTGCTCAATGCCATGTGCGAATCGCTAATTTAGAATGTCCCTTGTGACCGAACCCGTCCGGGTCGGGATTCTCGGCGATTTCAATCCCGAATTCCGTTCCCATCACGCGACCAACGATTCGCTCCAGCACGCGGCTCGGAAGCTCCAACTCAAAGTGGAATCCGCCTGGCTTCCGACGCCTTCGCTGCTCGAACCGGGCGCTGCCGCCACCCTCGATTCCTTCGATGGCCTGTGGGCCTCGCCGGGCAGCCCCTACAAAAGTTTCGACGGCATGCTCAAAGGCATCGAGTTCGCGCGCGTTCACGACCGGCCATTCCTCGGCACCTGCGGAGGCTTCCAATACACGCTTATCGAGTGCGCCCGCAACGTGCTCGGCGTCCACGACGCCACCACCGCCGAAGAAGACCCGGACGCCAAGAACATCGTCATCTATCCCGTCGCCTGCGCCGTTCCCAACCGCGATCCGAAGGCGCCCAAGCTCTCCGGAAAAGTTAGCCAGATCCGCCTCCGTCCCGGCTCCTATCTCGCGGCGTATTACGCAAAAGAAATGATCGAGGAAGAATTCTTCTGCAACTACGAGATGAATCCCGAGTTCGAATGGATGGCTATGGAGGCGGGCTTTCCGGTCGTAGCCCGCGGCTCCAAGGAAGAATGCCGGGCCATCGAATCTCCGGCACACTTGTTTTACATCGCGACGTTGTTCCAACCGCAACTTTCCTCACGCGAGGACAACCCGCATCCGCTGATCATGGCGTTCGTGCAGTCCGTCGCCGACTTCCGCCGCAAACGACTCGACGACTCGATTCTCACGTGAGGTTGCCTCCACCGTTTGCCGGATCGAACCACACCCGCCCATGATCAGGACGACAGGGTTTCGATGTGCGTGGCCGGACTTACACGCCGATGCCGGAGCCGAGGAGGCTGTAGAGAAGGATGGCGAGCACGATCAGGGTGAAGGCTACGTACATGCGATCGCGTTCGAGGGCGAATCCTGCGATGGAGAAGGCTACGCGGGCGATGGGGGTGGCGATTAGGAGGAGCAATCCGAGCTGAATTAAGCCTCGGCCTCGGCCGTCGATGACGCTTTGGATGACTCCGGGGATGGTGCGAAATTCGGAGGGCTCGCCGCGAAAGACGCGGTAATCGGCGGGCTCGTGCGCGTGGCGGAAGAGATAGATACACGCTCCCCAGAGAACGACAGCCGCCGAGATAAGGACCCCGGCGCGGAGCAGGTTGCCGAGGATGACTTCGATGCGATGATCGTCCCACGATTGCGGTGGGGGTTGGAGCGGGTGCGGCTGCGGCGCGGGCGCTTGGGCGGCGGGCATCAGATCTTCCCCCAGAATCCTTTGTAGAGCATTTGCAGACCTAGCACGAGAATCACTACGCTGAAAACGAGGCGGAGCGATTTGGTTTCCGCCTTGACCAGGATGCGGCTGCCGAGTAAGGAGCCGACGAGGACTCCTAACATAACGGGCATGGCGAGGCCGGGATCGACGTATCCCCGGCTGAGGTAAACACCGGCGCTGGCGGCGGCGGTGACGCCGATCATGAAGTTGCTGGTGGTGGTGGAAACTTTGAAGGGAATCCGCATGGCCTGATCCATGGCGAGTACTTTGACGGCGCCGGAGCCGATACCGAGCAATCCGGAGAGCGCGCCGGCGCCGAACATGAGGCTGAAGCCGGTGGGAACG
>Ga0187865_1002622_pt1 | contig 16620 bp, 10 predicted proteins | sample June2016WEW_11_1_2_FD_132989 | JGI IMG/M metagenome (GOLD analysis project Ga0187865, IMG submission 132989) | Peatland microbial communities from SPRUCE experiment site at the Marcell Experimental Forest, Minnesota, USA - June2016WEW_11_100 | ecosystem: Environmental > Terrestrial > Soil >...
CGCGTCAAGCCATTTAAGAATGTAACTTTCGTATGAGCCGTCAAGCCATCAAAAATGTTACCCGAGGTCCATGCCTCCTCCGTGTCATTCAAGGGTGGGGGTGGGTTGGTAGAGGGCTAGTAAGCGAGGCTCGCGATGGACTCAGCCTCCGGTGCGCCAGCTCGTAGATGACCTCCAGTTTCTCCTCGATGCGGCAGTTCAGCTCGAACGGATCCAGACTTGCCTGCTGGTCCTGCAGTCCTGCCAGCGCCTCCGCCTCACCCACCCCGGAGACCTGCACCCGCTCGAGCGGGGTCCGCGCCGCCTCATAGACCCGACGCAGACGCGAGCCCACCCGCACCTTGCGCAGCAGCTTCACCGAGGGCTGAAACACATTCATCCACAGGCGCAGCTCGTTGCGATACAGATCGTTCATCGCCTCCACCGCCTCCGCCGTATCGTAGCGCTCCCAGCCCAGCAGCTTGCGCACATGCGTCCAGTTCTTCTGCTCGATGTGGGCGTTGTCGTCCTTCTTGTACGGTCGTCCGCGCGTGAACTGGATGTTGCGCCGGGCACACCAGCGCTGCACGTGCCAGTTGAGAAACTCCGAGCCATTGTCGGTATCGATCCCCAACAAGGGAAAGGGCACAGCCTGGGCAATCTCCTCCAGCCCCTGTGCCACCCCGGCTTGTCCTCGCCCCAACAGCGCCCGCGACTCTGTCCAACCGCTGTGCACGTCGGTGAGGTTCAGGGTGTAGGCGAACTCCCCTTCCCCTGAGTTGCCCGAGTGGGCCACCAAGTCGACTTCCGCAAACCCTGGAACCTGCGCATCCCAGCGGTCGGTCTTGATGGCAATCTGATGTTTCAGGAGGCGACCCGGCCGGGTACCACCGTAGACGCGTCTCTTGTAGCCTACTTTATAGGCCTTAAGCCGGCGGTCGATCTGGCGCGGGCTGATGGAAAGCAGTTGCTGCTCCACCTCCCCCCGCAGTCGAAAACGCTTCCGCACCCAGGGCATCCACAAGGGGATCAAGGCCTTCAGCCGCACCGACCAGGGATACCCCGCCGCCTTCCAGATCGCCCTCAGCACCGACACCAGCGAGGCTCCATAGGTGGGCCGCCGCGGATGACGGGGCGACCGCGGCCGCGCCCGACCGGGCGGCGGCCCATTCAGCAGCCGCAGGGCGTACTTGCGGTGGTATCGCGTGTTCGCACAAAACTCGTCCAAGATCCTCTGCTTCCCCCGCCGCTCCGCCCCTCGATAACGGACGTAAACGGCTCGGAAGTACTCCCATTTGCTTTTCCGTCCCATGGTAACCCCTCCTCGAAACTTCTCCACTGGGTTACATTGTGGACGGCTTGACGGGTTACATTTCTAAATGGCTTGACGGCGCCTCACCAGTAACATTTAACATGACTCTATGCGACGCATTGTGTAGGCGAGCATGGGTGCGGTATAATGAAGGTGTTCATTCAATCAGTACACGCACTTTGGATCAGGGTTATTTAACTAACCGCTAACTTGCCCTCGATGGCAGGCACCATGGGAGGAAGCATGTCCAGCGCTCACCCGGAACTCGACTTCAAACCGGAAATGCCGCGGCGATTGGATCACGGTATAGGAATCATCGGCGCCGGAGGCGTCGTCAATTACGCGCACTTACCCGCCTATGCGCAGGCGGGCTTCAAGGTTGTGGGCATCACTGACAAGAGCCGCGAGCGGGCCGAAAAAACGGCGAGCGACCATAGGATTCCCAAGATTTACAGCTCCATGGAAGAATTGGTCGAAGACCCGGAAGTCGAGATTCTCGACATTGCCGTGTACCCTTGGGAAACACTGGCCATCGGAGAGCAAGCGGTTCGTGCCGGAAAGCACATTCTTTGCCAGAAGCCCTTGTCCGATGAATACGGCAAAGCCGAGCGCCTAGTGGCCATGGCACAGGAAGCCAAGCTTAAGATGGCGGTGAACCAGCAGATGCGCTGGACTGTGGCCATCCGCGGGAGCCGGCAACTCCTGACGCAGGGATGGCTAGGCACGCCGACTTACGGCACGATTCAGGTTCACTGCCAGACAGACTGGTCCATGTGGCCGTGGATGTACGCGCGCAAGCGCCTGGAAGTGCTGAACCACAGCATCCATTATATTGACTCTTTGCGTTACCTTTTTGGTCAACCCGACCGCGTCTTCACCAGTGGCAGCCGCATGCCCGGGGAGCCGACCGAGGCGGAGACCCGAACCCTCACCATCTGGGAATACGACTCCGGTTTGCAGGTGCTGATCGATGTGAACCACGGAGTGTGGCAAGACGACCGCTACGCCACGTTCCGTTTCGAAGGCACGGAAGGCATCATCAAGGGAACCATCGGGTTGATGTATAACTATCCCGCGGGACGTCCAGACACGCTGGAATTCATGTCCAAGAAGAGCCTGGGCTATTGGTTCTCTGCTCGCAATGACTATCTCTGGATTCCTGACGCCTTCATGGGACCGATGGGATCGTTGATGCGCGCCATCGAGGATGGTTCGGAGGCGCTGACCAGCGGAAGCGATAACCTCAAGACGCTACAAATCGTCTTCGCCGAATACCGTTCCATGGAGGAGCGGCGCGCGGTCAGCCCCAAGGAGGTTATCGCTTGATACGCTCACAGTATTACGAAGACTATCAAGTGGGTTCCACGCGCGAAACTCTGGGCCGAACCATGACCGAAACCGATATCGTTCTACACGCCGGTCAAAGCGGCGATTTCTATCCGCATCATATGGATGCGGAGTGGTGTAAGGGACAGGAATTTGGCCAGCGTATGGCCCATGGCACGCTGGTGTTCACGATGGCGGTCGGTCTGACGGCGGGGGAGATCAATCCCGAAGCATTCTCTTACGGGTACGACCGGTTGCGCTTCGTGAAGCCGGTTTTCATTGGGGATACGCTCCACGTCCGGGTGACCGTCAAGGAGAAACGCGATTCGCCGAAGCGGCCCGGCTACGGCATTGTGGTGGAACTTCTTGAAGCTTTCAACCAGTACCACGATGTGGTTCTGGCGTGCGAGCATTTACTGATGGTGGAGAGAAAGGTCTGAGACGGGCCTTGTGAGACAGTCAGAGACAGTTATTCAATCCGTCCGATCATACGACGCCCGCTATCCCTTGCCGCCCGGAGCAGGCAGTGATGCGGTCCATTCGGAGCCGGAGTATTGCCTGGCGGTAACACGGCTGAATACGAATCGTACCCTCGGCGGCACGGGTCTGGTGCTGACGCTCGGTGAAGGGAACCGCATCATATGCGAAATCATCGAGCTTTTGGCCCCGGCTCTGGTAGGAAAAGAAATTGAATCGCTGATGGCGGGCTTCGGCGCTTTTTCGAGCTCTCTGGCCGATCACCCGCAACTGCGCTGGCTGGGGCCGCACAAAGGAGCCATCCATCTGGCGTTGGCGTCCATCACCAACGCTTGTTTTGATCTTTGGGCAAAAGCGCGCGGCGTTCCGCTTTGGCGATTGCTGCTCGATCTCACGCCCGAACGGGTGGTCGGCTTGCTCGACCTCAGCTATTTAGAAGACGTCTTAACTCCTGCCCATGCTCTTGCGCTGTTAGAAAAACCAATGGCAACAAGAGCGGAGCGAGAACATGTGCTGAAGTCGGGATATCCCGGCTACGACACCTCGGTAGGTTGGTTTGGATACGATGACGAGAAGGTCCGGGACAATGCCCGTCGCGCCCTGGAGGAAGGATTCCGGGCCTTCAAGTTGAAAGTCGGATCTCGAGATGCGGAAAGAGATATCCGGCGCGCTCACATGTTGCGAGAGCTTGTCGGGGAACAATGCCTGGTGATGCTTGATGCTAATCAGCAGTGGACACTTCCCCGCGCCCTCGAGATGTGTCACGCGCTTCGTGATGTATCCCCCTACTGGGTTGAAGAGCCGACCCATCCGGATGATATCAGCGCTCATCGCAAGCTTGCGCAGGCCATCTCGCCCATGCGAGTGGCGCTGGGTGAGCATGTGCCCAACCGGGTGATGTTCAAAAACTTTATCGAAGCCGGCGCGGTTCATTTCGTCCAGGTGGACTGCACGCGGGTGGCGGGTGTGAGTGAATTCCTGGCGGTCACTCTGCTCGCCCAGGAATTCGAACTGCCTGTTGTTCCGCACGTCGGCGACATGGGCCAGATCCACCAGCATCTTGTGCTTTTCAATCATATCGCCTTGGCGCAGCCGGTAATATTTCTGGAATACATTCCGCATTTGCGCCGCTACTTTGTCAATCCGGCACATGTGGAAGGGGGATTTTACAAAACCCCGGAGATTCCCGGCTTGTCGAGCGATTTGGTGGAGCTTATGCGGCGCTCGGAGACCGCCTGAAATCTTGAAGCCGAGACCCATTGCCGACTTTGAAGTAAAGCGTGACGGGACATTAGAAAACTACAGCGAATTTGCCTTTAGCCTCGGTCCTTCTCTATTCCAGCACAATGGTTAATTCCGGATCGGGATAGATCTCCATGGTTTTCCAGATGCCATCAGTGGAAACTGGCAGGGCACGATTGTCCGGGACCACAGTTGCTTTCCGGAATGGAATCCGCTCACTGTTGAGGGTGATCTTGGTGTAGAGCGGACGGTACCGCGGCGTGTCGTAGAATTCTGACATTGGCCCTTCGTTTGTGGTGAGGCGGTCAATCACGTGCAGGATACAGCGCTGCTTCTGCCGGCGTATCCGGACAAGGTACCGCAGGGGGTTAATTTCAACCTTCCAGAGGGGCTCACCAATGGTTTCAGTCCAGAGGTAACGCAAGAGATCAGGATTTTGCATCAGTGCAGACTCCGTCGTGGTCAGCGCATACGCGGTACCGTTGCCGACGCGGTTGCGTGTGAACACCGGCATCTCCCCAGCGGTCCACACGGAAGCCCAAAGCAGCGATTCCGCAGAGGTTGGCGTCACGGCCATAATCGGTCCCTTGATGGAAAGGTCGCTTTTCCAATTCACCTCGAACGTATCAATCCAGCCTGGCAACACGTAGCCGGCGCTGCGAAGTCCGAACATCGATGCCGCACGACCAGGTTGCTCTGTCCCGGCGAGCCCCATTCCCCGCCCAAACGCCAGCACTCTTCCTCCCCGGCGGACGAAAGCTTCGAGCATGTCGGCGTCGGAAGACGTCAACTGCGCGCGGTCCGGAACGATCACGGCGCGGACGGTTTGCGGTACGCCATCGTATTTCCGGGATCCACCGCAGTTGATCAACCGGTGCGGCAAGTACCCGTTGGCCCGAAGATTGGCCTCCAGCTTAGCGAGTTCGTCGCCATAGCCTTGGTTTCCTCCCGGCCAGTGGAGTTCCTTCGGATTGGCTGTTCCCAATAGGACCGCGACATCCGTCAGATCCTCCGCCGATTCCAGCCAAGGCCGACGGGCACGTAGCCACTCTCCGGAGTAATCAAGCAATCGCAGGGTCCCCTCATCTACGGAGCCGCCATGACCCAGCGCCACCGCAAGGTAGATGTTCATACCTGCCGTGAGAATGTTGGCCAACTCCACATGGATTTGATCAATGCTTTTCGAAGTCTTCAGCGGGCCACTGTTGAGGGGAGTGAACCAGTCATCGGAAATGAGCGTGCCTCCTTCAAATGGCTTGTTCGTTTCTCCCAGGATCGGCGTGGATTTCTGCTGAAGGTTGGCGGTGTGCAACTCCGTACTGAAGTAATCGAGGGGCTCGCCCATACCAACAGCCCACATCGGGCCGCCCGAGAGAGGGTCAATCACCGCATTCGTGGTTACCGTTGCGGCCGGCTTCAGCTTGCGCACGAAGGCGGCGACATCACGGTTCCAGTTTACTGAGGACTCGATCCAAAACCGGGCTCGCTCGGAAGTTGAAGCTTCGTCCATATCCTTGCCGGTCTGCTTCCTGAATGCCTCGCGCGTCCAGCGGTCGTAACTGAGGCTGGCGTAGGTGGGGACGTCCAGCCAAATGCCATCGACGCCGTAGTCCACGAACAATTCACGGATCTGTTCTAGGGCCTTTTCGCGGAACGGTGAATACATGCTGAGCAGATTCGACGGCCAGAAAGGGGAGAAAGGAATCGGCTTCCCGCGTTGGTCCCGGCAAGCCCAGGAGGCGAATTCGGGGTTGTCGTCGTAGTAGGTATTGAAATAAATCACTAGCTTAATGCCACGCTTGCGGCACTCAGGCGCCAACTCCGCCAGGAAGTCGCGCTCGGTATGGTAGTTGGTAGTTTTCGTTCTGTGAAACACCAGGCCGTCGATCCACTTGTCGTACCAGATGATCTGTGCCACCCCAGCGCGCTTGGAGCGTTCGGCAATGCCAGCGGCATCGAAATGCTCGCCGATCCCCTTGGCCCATTCCGGCACCGTGAAGCCCTTGTGCTGCGGGTCCTTGATGAAGCCGATCATCAACGTCAATTGCGGCGGGCGATAGAACTCCGCCGGCCCCAAATCTTTGGGCAGGCGCTGCGCGGCGCAGGGAAGAGAAAAGACCAGAAGAATTCTGAGAAAGCGCATAAACTTCATGGGAGTTTACCTCTGCAGTCTGAGCGTGGTGACCGAGGGCGAGGCCGCGAGAGAGATTTGCACGATGCGTCCTTGCCGGCTCAGCCGCACCGGAGCGTGGGGCGAGACCAAGTCTGCGCAAGCGATTTGACCAAGGACGCTCGTATCAATTCGCAAGGTAATTTCTTCCGGACCTTCAAACGCCGAACCCTTGGCCTGCTCCGAATCGGTATTGGCGTGCGAGCCCGTGCTGCGATTCAGCAAATAGAGCAGCAAGTTGTTACCTTTCCGGTTGGCGGCCATGGCATACTGGCGCGTTCCTTCGACCACAATGGGCGGAGGGCCGATCAGGCGTGCCGCCAACTCTGTCAGCATTGCGCCGGCTTTGCCAAAGCTGGATTCCGCTGCGCTCACGTAAATCGCGCGGCCTTTTCCAAACTGGTTTTCAAGCATGGCGGGGGCATCACCCGCACTGGCCCAAACGCCGAGCACCTTTCCCGTGGTAGGCTTGACGGCGAGAGCGGGCGGGTTCAACGGCAGTGACGAAGCGATTTCGCTCCCGGCGGCAAATTGCTTGTAACCGGGCAGATTGCCGGCGAAGTCCGCCCCGAAAACGTCGTTGAGGGCGAAGTTATTCCGCGGCCGGGCCATCTCATCAAGTAGTGAAGCGTGGCCGAAAGCGAGCAGACTTCCACCGTTGCGCACGTACTCGCGAATCTCCCCCGCCAACGCTTCATCGAGCAGCGCATTTTCCGGCAAGAGCGACATTCGATACGCGGCGAGGTTGATCTTGCGCGAGGCGAAAGCCGTGCCAACGAACTCGGTGAAGTAACCCGCGTTGCGTAAAGCAAAATCGAGCGCGTAACCAGGGCGCGTCTCTCCAGCAGCTAATTCGGGCGCGCCGGACCACCTTGGTCCCCACATCCAGAAGGCGGCCGCGTCCGGGACAACCAGCAGTTCGGGCGAGGGATTTCCGGTGACCGTCCCGATGTCAGCGTACGGGACGGAACCGATGAGTTCTTCACGGTTTTCTTTCAGCCAGTCACCCGCAGCACGCAGCATTTTCACATCGCCGTTCGGGTCGTAGACGCCGCCATGTCCGGGCGTCATCGCGCCGTACACATCCGCGCCTTGGATCCACGCCGTGGCCGCGGAGACGACGGTTTCGTCAGCAGACATGGCTGGAGGCGGCGCTTGCTCCGTTGTCGGCACATACCAGGAAGAGTTGAACAAGATGCCGACCTCAAAGGGGCGGTCCATGGCATGGAGGGTGCGCGCGCCGCGATCGATGTTAATCCACTGATGGCCTTCCATGGAAAAATAATCCGCCAGGCCATCAACTTGAACGGCCTGTTTGGGCTGACTGCGGTCCGCCATGCCGGCGCTGTTGAAGGTGAAGCTCATGTTGGGCTGTACAGCTCTAACGGAGTGCTTGATCTCCACGAGGAATTCCCGCTTCGTTTGGACGACGAAATTCGCCTGCTCCTCGGGTGTGGCGCGGTCGAGCGGTTTCCCATAGCGCTTCTCAAAAGCCGCTCGGGTGTAGCGGTCGTAAGAAACCTGCGGTTGCTCAAAGATGTCCAGCCAAAGCCCATCGAGCGGGCCGTACTTCTTGGTGATTTCAACCAGATGGCCGATGACGTATTGGCGGTAGGGGGAATGGAAAGACATCCAATCCGCGGGGAAGGGTCGGCCCATCGGCTTGCCGTTCGCGTCCTGACAAACCCAGTCCTGGAACTTCGGATCGGGGTTATGATCGAAGCCCACGGAATAGTAAATCACCACTTTCAGCCCCACCTTGTGCGCTGCCTTGACCGTTGCTCCTACTAAATCACGCTCGGTCTTAAAGCTGGTCAGTTGCGTGTCATGGGGCACAATTCCATCATGCCATTTGTCGTAAAAGATAATGCCCGTCGCACCGGCCTGTTTGAACTCCTGGAGTGTTCTTTCGGCGTCATAGTGGTTGCCGAGGTTTTTGCTCCATCGGGCGAGATCGGCTTTCTGCTTCTCGGGAGTCCAGGCGCCGGACCCGATGAAGTCTGAACCCCAGGTGCCGCTGGTGGTGTTGGCTATAAAGCCGGTCATCACGAATAACTGCGGTGGCTGATACCAGGCAGGATATTGCGGGTCGCTCGAAGGGTCCACCGCCAAGGCGGTCGAGAAGAGGAAGCAAGCGCAGATGGCACTTGGGATAACTGCTTTGATCGTGCGCATGGTGACCTCCAACTGCCTGTTAAACATAAGCCCTTTCCCAAGGGGAGAGGGACCACAACCTGCGTTTCCACCAGCCCGTCAGCCCACGGGCCCGGTAAGGGGTCACTTGCACGCGCAGGAGGGATCGGGAGCGACGAAGTAACCACTCACCAGGCTCGCTACCCTCGCCCCCTCCTCTCCCTGTGGACAGGGTTGTTTGTTGACTCCTGCCCTGGTGACCACGCGAGGTCCGTAAGGATCATCCGAAGCTGGCAAGGTAAACTCGCGGCTACGAATCCAAGGCGAGCCCTTTATAGAATCTCGCCAATGCTGCGATGTTACGGTCATTGGCGCTTAATCTGTCTGTGCCAGTGAATGATTCTACTGGCTTAGCCAAATATTCCGCGACTGGAAGCGGCAGGGAGTTGTCGCGCGGCTCGGCGAAGCCGTAAAGGTCGAGGTCGCGATTTTGGGGATCCGACAGGAACTCCTTCGCGTTGTGCTCGGCCCATCCCACAACATTCTGAAGCATGCGGGTTTGTTTACCCGCCATACGTTTGCCCGCTAGAAACAGCTTCCTGTCAGGAGACTCATTGATAAGCCAGTCGCACTCCGCCACCAGCTTGGAGTTGGCGACGGTCGGATCATTCACATTACTGATACAGACCCAGAGTATGCAGTTTGGGTTCGTCCGATTGCGGGTATCCCGAATTCGCGCCCAAGCGCGGTCGATAGCATGGCGCTCATATTGCAGGACATCCTCATGGCTGGGCTGGCCGCTCTCCGGGAATAGCTTGCCGGTGAGTTGCGTAAAGAGCTCCTTCTCCGCTGGTATCCAACCCTTCTGCCGCAGTTTTTTGTCAGGATTCCAAACCCAATCGATCATCGTTCCATCCATCCCGGTTTTTTTCATGGCGTCGGCCAGGGATTGGGAGAGGTAGTCCAGATACTCATTGGTGAACGGAATGTGCAGAGTACTGGGCGAGCCGTAACTCAAATCGGGATGGTCGTGTCCCCACTTGGAGTTCGCGCCGATGCAAAAATAGCCCATGACCATCATATCCTTCTTGTGGCCCAGCCGAACGACTTCGGGGAGGAAGTCATGTTTGAGGCCGGGCTGTGGAGGTGCAAATCCACCCTTGTACCAGGCGTAGCCGTTGCATGAGACCACAAATGTTTGAATGACGTTCGCCCCCAGCGCTTCATACCAGCCCACGTGTTCTTCCGGCGAGGCGTCGGCCCAGTGTCCTGGCGGGGCAAAGAGCATGCCGGAAGGGCCTGGAGTGCCCGGCTTATGTTCGTGATGAACCCAATTGAAGTCGATGCAGAAAGCTTTGATCTGCTCCGGCACCTTGACCCTCCCGGCTGCTTGGGCGAACAAAGGCCGTTTGCCTAACAGGCCGACAATGCCCGACAAACCTGAGCTGCCCACTAGCTGCCAAAGAAATCTTCTTCGTGATTCCATGTGTGGCGCGTCTCCCTTCCTCAGCATTCGAAGATAACCATCTGGTGGCCCTCGACCGAAGGGACCACAACCTGCGCGTAGCCGCTCGCGTAATTACACTTCAGACTTTGGCGCTGCGGCGCCAGGTACACTTTCTGCGGGGGTTTGTCCATCCGCAATCCCAGCTTCACACTCGAGAGCGGGATAACATCCTCCACGATGTCGAGGTCCGGACACCGCCTCACCGCCGGATAGTGCAGCAAGTGGACGATGCGTCGACCCTTTTGCTCCGTGAGGGAGACCTCCGCTGTCGAGGGGGCGTCGGTTTTGATCAGCGGATCCGGCAACAGTCGCCGAATGCAGTTTCTCACCAGGACCTTTTGCATCAGGTAACTGTTTTGCGCATAAGCGCTGAATACCGGAAACGAAATGTAGATAACCGAGCCCTTTTGCGCGACTGCCACATGTTCGGTGGGCTGGTCATAAGCCGTTTGACGATGTGAGCTGAAATGGAGATAGTTGCGGTCGAAGTAGGGTTTCCACAGGCGCGCCAAAGTGGCTGTTCCCGGCTGTGCCTTCACTAGCGCTCCGGACGCATAGGTGAAGTGCACGGTGGGCGGGATGCCCTCGCTCAACTCCTCAAGCGCTTCAAAGTAGTCGCCCTTATTACCCTGAGTCGGCGAGGGACCTACGTATTCGAGTCCCAGCTCAGGCGAGGCGAAGTGCTTGCCCTCAGGGTCAAGACCTGACTCGTGACTCAGAATCATCTTCCCGCCGCTCGCAAGGTAAGCGCTCACTTTGCGCTGCAATTCATCGTCAAAGCGGTGGCTGTCCGGAAGAACTATGAGCTTGTAGCGGGTGAAGTCAGACTCGCGATCCAGAGTGTCGAACTGGTGGTGCAACTCCGCCAGCAGGTTAGTTGCGCCATGGTCCGAGGGCGCCACAGCGACGGGGACATGGAAGTTGGCGGTGGAGAGGAATCCGATCTCCGTCACCGCTCTGGCGCCGGTGCACCACGGTTCCTTCTCAGCCACGCTGCGATAGGTGCGCCCGATGAGTTCGTATACTGGCTTCACCAACTTGCCGCGCGGGTGCATCTGGTCGCCCACGGAGCACTTCCCGGCCTGCGCCAGCATGCGGAAACATTCGTAGTCAAGGGCGGCCTGATTGCGCAGCCCTCCAAAGTCACCCCAGCTCCGGTGAAAACGGCCGTCCATGCCCAGATAATCGAGACCCAGGTTGCGCACGTAGCGAGACATCACAGCGAAATGTCCGTACCCCCAACCCCCGCCGGGCAAGGATTCAATTTCAACCTGAGTGTAATACTTCAGCAGCGGCCGCATCCCGACACGCACTTGCCCGTTAAAGAAAACGGTGGCCTGCGGCCGGTAGGGCTTGACCGCTGAACAAAGGCGGTTCAGCGTGCGGTCAAGAACCATCTCCGAATGCTTGGTGCGGTCCGCCTGTTTACTTGAATCGAGCCCCAGCTTTTCCCTTTCGCGCATACAGTAAGGGCAGAAGCAGCCGAAACTCGAGTACTCAAGGATGTCAAACCAGAAGCCGTCCGCCTCGTAGGTTTTGGCGATCTCTTCGGATTGGGCAACGACATAGTCGAGATACGGCGTGTTAGGGCAAACCCGCACCCAGCCCGCCTCGAGCGCCCCTGCACCATCATCTCTGCCGCTTTCGTCCAGCACGCGCCAGTCGCTGTGCTGCATGGCCGCGTACTGGTCCCACATGATCGTGTAGTAGACGGGAGTGAGGATATCCGCTTTGTGGCATGCTTCAATCATCTTGCCCAGCAGGTCAAACTTCAGATTAGGGTGCATCACTCCGACCTTGGTTGGGTAATAAGACATGCCATGATGACACTTGGCGAAAATGTTGATGGAATTTACCGACGCGTCCTTCAGGACTTGCACAAACTCGTTTGCATCGAAGTCTGCTCCTACGTCTGCAATGAGGGGCGAAGTATGAAAATCGAGGTGCACTTGCCGGAAGCGCAGTTCGCCTTTCTTGGAACGAGATTCTGGGGGCGGAACGTCGGGGACGGCGCTAATTCCCGAGGCGCCGCCGACAGAGGGAAGCGAGGCTAGTCCCGCGCCTAACCCCACCGACTTCACAAACGATCTCCTGGTCAAAGAATGCATCTTCTCATCCTCCGTAGTAGAGTCGTGTGCCTCTATTGAAGGCCGAGCGCCGCGACTGCAACGTTGACTAATCTCTTAACAGCTTCCATGGCCGGGGAGTGACCTTCAAGACGTAGGCATACGATCCGGGAAGTTGCTCGGGAAGCGTCAAGTTGAGATCTCTCCCGCTTCGCGACCATCTTAAATCACCGCCGGCGCCCAGCACTTGGATCTTCGTCCCCGGGTCTGCCCACAGCGACTCGATGGTGATCTGGCGTGTCTTGGGCTTGTCGAGCAGGATCGCATAAACGCTGTCGCCTTTTTGGGTAAAGCGGATGCTGACTCCGTCACTCGTGCGGCCCTCAGCCCACACCCAGGGTCGCGTCTCGTAAATGGCCTCGCCGTTCATCCGCAGCCACTGGCCCAAGGCCCGCAAGCGTTCCACCTGAATGTCAGGAATAGTCCCATCGGCCTTTGGTCCAATGTTGAGCAGCAAGTTGCCGTTCTTGCTCACAATGTCCACCAGCAGCCGCACCAGTTCACCCGCCGAGAGCACCTGCTCAGGGCCCTCGGCTTGGTTGTAACCGAAGGAAAAGCCCAGTCCGCGGCAAGTCTCCCACTTTTTCTCGACGATCTTGCCGTACTGGGTGTACTCCGGAGTGGTGTAGTCGGAGTGCTCAACTTGAAAGCGGTCGTTGATAATCCCGTCGCGAACGCTGTTGTAGTAATCCGCGAAGAGGTGAAGCACGGCGCCCTTCTTGGGGTAGGAAATATCGTCCCACAGCACCGAGGGTTGGTAACGGTTGATCAGCTCTCTCCATTGCGCATCGGCATAGCGAGCATACTCCTCGCTTTGCGGTACGTGGGAGAAGAGTTCCGGGAAAATCGTGATGGGGGGACCCACGAAGCTCCAGTCCAATCCACCCGAATAGTACAAGCCCATTTTCAGGCCCTGCGCGCGAACGGCTTTGGTCAAATCACCAACGATGTCCCGTTGGGCGCCTTGCTGGTCCGGCCGCCGGTTGGGATTGTGTACGCTGCTCGGCCAAAGCGTAAATCCATCGTGGTGCTTGCTGGTCAGGACCACATAGCGCGCACCGACTTCTTTGAAAAGCTCCGCCCATTTGTCGGGATCCCACTTCTGCACGTCCCTGTTGAACGTCGGGATGAAGTCAAGATAGTCAAACTTCTCCCCGTAGGTTTCGACGTGGTGTTTCCAGGTGGGCGAATCGCTTATCTTCATCGAGTTCAAGTACCATTCGGCGTAGGGATTGTCCCTGAACCATCTTCGAGGGTCGGCCATGAACTGGGCCCAGTCGATTTCCTGCTTCGGCCCCTTGAGGGTCGGTGCCCAAGCCGGCACGGAATAAAGTCCCCAGTGAATGAAGATACCGAACTTGGCGTCCTGAAACCATTTCGGCACTGGGTGCCGGCGGAGGCTCATCCACGCAGGCTCGTACGTTTCCGGTGGAGTAGTAGGAAATTGGCTCATGGCGCTGGTGGCAAGAAGGGTAGCCCCACCCAGCAGAAACGTCAACACCCACATGAGCCTGTGTGTTGGCCGGACAAACGCATTTGACTTTTCAAAAGAGCCTGATTCTCGTAAGGTTCCCATGTGCGCCCCTTTTCTTCACCCAACAACGCCTCGGTGTTCTGTGTGGTCAGAAAAAACTGAAACGCAGAGGTCACTTAGACTTCGGTGGTCACTGTGTTGAGCTTCTTGAGACACGAAGAACAAGGAGAAGTTCCTTTTGGTTCCGGGCGCCGGTTTGCGCTGTGGTACTAGGCCTCTAGGACAATCAGTGTATGAACCTCAACTTCAGGCAAGTCCGCCTCGACGAAGCCTCCGCGCTGGTTCAGTTTCAGAACCTGCTTCAGGGGGTAGATTTGCCTACAGATTGTAGGTTTGAAGTACGACTCGTCCACGATGAGCCGGCCCCCGTTTGACTTATCGACCGCTCCGTTGGTCATCGGAATGGTCCTGTTGACTTGATGGACGATCAACTCATTAGGTCTTTTGTAGAAGGTCGTTCCGACGCCGCGACGGTTGGTCAACTCGACCCGCGCAGGCGCCTGCTTCAGATGCCCCTTCAACAACTGAAAATGAAATTCCAGTGGCCACTGGAAGCCGCTGGCCACCATACCGTACAGGTCAAAGCTTGCATAGACGACCTTGCCTTTGCCGTGATTCGTTTGAATGAGAGCAGGGTACTCCGTCGATTCTCCCGGCGGCGGAGGCTCCCAGTTCACCCAAGCTTGTTCGTTCTGCCCGGTATCACGGCTCCAAATGGTGGCGGGAAGAATATGAGTGGCCAAAACCTCTGCTCCCGGTCTCGGCTTGACTCGGACAAACGGCGCCTGCACAGCCAGCGTGGTGTTTGGAAGCGCCTGCAAGAGGAAGTTTTTGCCTCGGTTCAGGTAACTGCCCCACAAGTTGTTCCGGTAAGTTTCCATGACGCTGTCGAAATCGCATCCCATCAAGTCCGCCAGCGCGAAATTCGGGCGCTCGCGTCCGTCGGCCTGCTTGGTCCCGGTCAGGCCTGTGGCAATAAGCAGTCCGCCCGAATTGACGTAGCGGCTCAGCACTTCGACTTCGCTCTCGGAGATGCAGGTGACCTCGGGCAACACCAGGGCCTGGCAATGCGCGAGGCGTTCCTGGGTAAGATCCCAGTCCGGAAGGACGTCCGAGGGGAACTGCGAACAGGTCGCGGCTTCCATCGCGCCTCTGACGACAGTTGCCAGGTTCAGCCGGTCATTAAACCGGGTCTTTTCACTGAATAATATGGCGACGCATGGAACAGGGTCGCGGCCGGTCAGGTAAGGCTGAATTTTCTCAATAGCCTTGTACCCGGCGCCCATCGAGCGTAACCACAGAGGATCCAGCGTCCCATCCTGCCGCATCGTTTCGGAATACATGAACACACGGCAGTTCTGGGCCGCGATCATGGCGCTCTCGCATTCAAAAACGGAAACAGGAGACGGGTCGTAGGCATACGCCACCAAACCAGGGCCGATCTGAGGCAACTTGCCGGTGCCGCGCGCGAACATGGCGGAGAGGTAGTTGCCGGCGAACGGCTCAGCGAAAGTGTAGTCCAACAAGTCCATCAGTTCCTTGCGAAAATCGAGGTGCCCGCCATTGATCGTGATGGCGGCTTTCGAACCCAGTCCCCTTACCACCGCGATCGCTTCTTTGACAAACCCAAGCTGCGTCGTCTGGTAAAGAAATTGGTCGGTCTCTCGCCAGTTTTGGTCCGCGGCGGCACCACGAGGGATCTCGTGATGGTAGCGGGCCTGATAGAGGGCCGAGCAGTGTTTGCAATAGCAGAGAGGCTGACCAACAATATCGAGAAAGATTCCATCCGGGCCGTAGTCCTTCACGATCTCAGTTAGTTGATCGAAGACGTACTGGCGATAAGGTGTGTTGACGCAGGTCCAGTGCCATTGGCCACGTGAGTGCGTGGTTTCTTCCGGCCGCACGCGGCGGTTCTTGCCGTTCTCATCCAACAGCGCCCACTCGGGATGGTTCAACACTGCCCAGTCATCAAAGCCGATGCAGTAGTACGCATGGAAAGCCATTCCCTTCTGGCGCAGCCGATCGCGGAAGGCCTTCACAAAATCCAGCTTCAGTCCCGGATGCGGGTGCCCGACCCTGGTCGGATAGTAGGCTTCACCGTGGTGGCCTTTGCAGAAGACCCACAGGTGATCCAAATCGGCTTCCTCGTAGAGGCGAAACCATTGGTCCGGATCGAAGTTGGCGTAAGTGATTGCCGGCGGGTCCGGCGAATGATGGTCCACAATGTAGCCGCGATATTGGTTTTCTAATGTCGGGGGCGCGGGGTCGCTCAGTTCGGCAGTGCCTGAATTTACGGGCGCTATCAGAGTCGTGCCGGCCTGCAAAACCTTAGGCAAAATCGCTGAACTTCCACCCAGCCCTAGGAGCGTGGTAGTGAAATGACGTCGATTCATTTGGACCTCCAGGCCGCCCAAAGTCATCGTGGACTATTCGTGGTGACCATTCATGGACTACTGTGTAACGGAGACGTCAACTTCTTCGCGCGCTGCAAAGAAACAATCCAGCAAGGGGACGCAGAGAACCCAGGGAAAAATGTACATTGTCAAGGGAATACATAGGCTCCGTTTGTAGTCCGTAAACGCTCCGCGCCCATGGCGGTGTTAGGTTAGGTAACGTCGCCCTGGCGCTCGGGATAGCAGCCACAATAGTCTCAGTCACCGTTGCAGGAACGCATTGATAGCCGCATACCATTGCACATCGAACAGTGTCTTGTCAAGCGCTTTGTCAGCGCCCAAGAATCGCGATTGAGCGATATTGCGCGTTCCTGAGATGGTGGAAACGCCTGCGGCCGCGAGCCGTGGTTAGTGAGTGGCA
>Ga0187865_1002629_pt1 | contig 16571 bp, 22 predicted proteins | sample June2016WEW_11_1_2_FD_132989 | JGI IMG/M metagenome (GOLD analysis project Ga0187865, IMG submission 132989) | Peatland microbial communities from SPRUCE experiment site at the Marcell Experimental Forest, Minnesota, USA - June2016WEW_11_100 | ecosystem: Environmental > Terrestrial > Soil >...
CCACCTCGGGGGCGGGGGGATCGCCCCATCTCTCGGTGGAGGGCCTGGCTGCAGCAAAGGGTATTTCCCTGAAACAAATCCCGACGAAAGGAGACGCGGAGGCCGTGACCGCTCTCCTTGGCGGCCATGTGCTGGCGGCTTCGGGGAACCCTATTGCCTACCAGCCCCATGTGGATGCGGGAAAGCTCAGGTGCCTGGCCCAGTTCGGGGCTGAGCGGGATAAAGCGTTCCTGCCGAATGTTGCCACCTACAAGGAACAGGGGGTGGATGTGGTGGTCGACCTGTGGCGCTGGGTCGTGGTGCCCAAAGGAGTGGCCCCCGAAAAAATCAAGTTCCTGAGGGCGGCATTTTTGAAGATTTTCCAGGATAAAGAGACCACTCTGGCCCTGGAAAAGATCCAATGCCCAGTTTCCTACCTTCCCGGTGAGGATTACGAGAAAATCATGATGAAGAGCGAAGCGGCCATTATGCCCTTGATCAAGGCTGCCGGTCTATAAAAACCAATCCCCTCCCCTTCTCCTTCGAAACGAAAGAGACCATGGAGTGGCAAAAACGCTTTGGGTGAAAGGAGCGAATATGGGCCCCAAAAAATTAGTCAGATGGATCCTGTTTTTTCTGGTTCTCTTTCTCCTCTTCCAGCCGGAAGCGGGTGCGCAGACATTTCCCAACAAGGCTTTGGAGCTCGTCGTTCCCTTTGCCGCCGGAGGCTCGACGGATGTGATGTGCCGGACCGTGGCCGCCCGGGCGGCTCAATTCCTGAATAATCAGCCCTGCGTAGTGGTCAATAAAACGGGTGCCGGGACCGTCGCCGCCGCCAAATATGCCCTGGATGGGCGGAGCGACGGCTATACCCTCATGTCCACTTCCACTTCCAGCATCATGGTGGCCCCGGTGGTCAATAAAACCGACTATACCTGGCGGGATTTTTTGGGGATTGCTCAGATCATGGTGGGCTCCGAGGCCTTCTATGTGCGCGGGGATTCTCCTTTTGACACCCTGGAGAAATTTATTGAATATGCCAGGCAAAACCCGGGAAAGATCAAATACGCCACCCCGGGAGTCGGAAGCCAGGACCACCTGGCCATGGAAGGGTTTGCAGCCACCAAGCAAATCGTCATCAAACATATCCCCACCCGGGGTGATCCGGAGATCATCGCCGCCCTTTTGGGTGGGCATGTAGCCTGTGGCGCCGGAAGCCCGGTGGCCTTTCAGCCTTATGTCACTTCGGGAAAAATCAGATGTCTGGGGCAGTTTGGAACGACGCGCGACCCGGTCGTCCTGCCGAACGTACCCACCTTCCGGGAACAAGGGATCGATGTAACGGTTGACCTTTGGCGCTGGTTCGTAGTTCCCAAGGGCGTCTCCCCGGACCGGGTCAAGATCCTGGGTGCTGCTTTTAAAAACATCCTCCGGGACAAAGCCACTTTGGAAACTTTGACCAGGCTTCAATGCTGGGTGGATTACCAGCCGCCAGAGGAATATGAACGGCTCATGAGCAAGAGCGAATCCGCCATCGCCCCCCTGATCAAGCTGACCAAGATTATGGGAGAGAAATGATCTGGATCAAGCGGGTGGACTGGAAAGGGGGGAGTATGAATTGTCGAAGAATGTTTTTCTGGGCGGCATGCCTGTTGTTGATTTCATCCTTGCGATGCTTTCCGGAAGATCCTTCAGGCTAAGGAGACCCTGTCTTCCCTGGAAAAAATCCAGTGCCCGGTTTCGTTCCTTCCCCCGGAAGATTACGAAAAGGTCATGTTGAAGAGTGAAGGAACCATTCTGCCTTTAATCAAATTAGCCAAGCTGGATAAGTAATACCCGAAGGACGTTGCGAAGGAAACTTTTAGAAAGACTGAAAAGCGAACGGGGAAGATCAAACCCCGATTGACGTTCGCCGGGGCTATATGCGGCTGTACGCTCAAAAAGCAGGGCCGAGCCGCAAAGGCCCAGTCGTCGAGAAGGGATAAGAATTGAAAGTTGGAAGGAGAGGTTGGACATGAGTCCTAAAGAGAAAAAAAAGGCCAAAGCCGTTACCATTCATGAAAAATGGTGCAAGCGCTGCGGCATATGCGCAGAATTTTGCCCCGGAAAGGTTTTTTCATTTGAGACAGGGCAAATCCCGGTCGTGGCCCACCTGGATTCTTGCACGGTCTGCCGGTTATGCGAGATGCGCTGCCCGGATTATGCTGTGTCCGTCGAGGAGGTTAGTAAGTAATGAAAGGGAAAGAATGCTTGATGATGGGCAACGAAGCCTGTGTCGAGGGGGCGATTGCCGCCGGAGTCCGGTTTTTTGCCGGCTACCCCATCACCCCGGCCTCCGAGATTGCCGAGATCATGTCGGCCCGCCTACCCCAGGTCGGAGGGTGCTTTATCCAGATGGAAGATGAGCTGGGGAGTATTACTGCGGCCACCGGGGCCTCCCTGGGGGGCATGAAAGCCATGACCGCCTCGAGCGGACCCGGTCTCTCCTTAAAACAGGAAGGGATTGGCTGCGCCGCCATCATGGAAGTTCCGGTGGTGATTATTAATGTGCAGCGGGGAGGTCCGGGAATCGGGAATATCCAGCCCTCCCAGGGGGATGTCATGCAGGCCCGGTGGGGCTCTCACGGAGGCCCCCAATTGATCGCCCTATCCCCGTCATCGGTAAAGGAATGCTTTGACCTGACCGCTAAAGCGGTGAACCTGGCGGAGCGCTTCCGGGTGCCGGTGATTGTCCTTTCGGACGCATCGGTGGGGCACATGCGGGAGAAGATTCTGGTTCCCGATTCCGTCGAAATCATCAACCGCAAGCGGCCCACGGTTCCCCCGGAAAAATATCTTTCTTATGATACGGATGAACCCGACGGCGTACCCCCCTTAGCCGACCTAGGGACGGAATATCTTTCCCACATTACCAGCTTCATGCATTACAAGAACGGATTTCCCGCCTGGACGGACTTGAAGGTAACGGACGCCCTGGTGAAACGCCTGACCAACAAGATCCTCTGGCACAAGGATGAGATCATCGCGCTGGAGAGATACTTACTCGACGATGCTGAAGTCGCCCTGGTAGCCTATGGGTCCACGGCCCGGCCGGCAAAAGCGGCAGCAGCGATGGCCAGAAGAAAAGGAATTCGGGCCGGCCTGCTGAAGCTCATGACCCTCTGGCCTTTCCCGGGAGAGGAAGTGAAAAAAATCTCCGAGAAAGCCCGGACCATCATGGTTCCAGAACTGAACCTCGGTCAGATCGTGGGAGAGGTGGAACGGTGCGCCTGCGGGAATTCCAAAGTGGTAGGCATCAATCGGGTGGATGGAGCCTTGCTCACCCCGGAAGAAATCCTTGCCCGCTTGGAGGAGGGGAAATAAATGGCTAAGTCAAAATCCCAAAGTGCGTTGCTCTCCCAATATTTTCGGCAACAAGTTTTGCCGACGACCTGGTGTGCAGGATGCGGCATTGGAACCATCATGGGATCGGTCGTCCGGGCCATAGAAGCCTCGGAGATTCCCCCCCACCGCTTTGTGTTTGTGACCGGGATTGGCTGTTACGGCCCCGCGGGGCAATACATACGAATTAGCGATCTTCATGCACTGCACGGGAGAACCCCCGCTTATGCCACAGGCTTAAAACTGGCCAACCCCGAGGTCTACCCCATCCTGCTGATGGGCGATGGGGATGCGGCTTCCATCGGGGGGAATCATTTGATCCATGCCGCCCGGCGGAATATCGACATGACCGCGATTGTCATGAATAATCATAACTACGGCATGACCGGAGGCCAGTATTCACCCACTACCCCGCAGCAGGTTCCGGCATCGACGGCTCCCTATGGCATGTTGGAACGTTCCTTTGACCTCTGTAAAGTCGTCCAGGCAGCGGGGGGAACCTTCGTGGCCCGCACGACGGTCTATCATGTAAACCAGATGGTAACTATCATGACCCGGGCGATCCTTCACCAAGGGTTTTCCTTTGTCGAAGTGGAGAGTCAGTGCCCGACCTATTTCGGCAGGTTTAGTAAAAGGGGTTCTCCCGTCGCCATGCTCAAGTGGCAAAAGGAGAACTCCATCTCTGTCGAAAAGGCCCGGGAGATGAAACCGGAAGAGCTGGAAGGAAAAATTGTTACCGGCATTTTTGTGGAAGAAAAACAGCCTGAGTACGTGGAAGATTATTATCGCCTCGTGGCCCGGGTGAAGGGAAAGAATTCGGCTAAAGGTTAAATTTTGGGCTTTGTTCGAAGAGTACGTGTTCAGCCAATTTTCCGCCATGATGCGTAGATGGGCGGAGAACTAACAAGGAGAGAAGATTTTGTCTCCAACCATAGGCTTGCCAGAAATCCCCCCTGCCCCCCTTTATTAAAGGGGGGTTGGGGGGGATTTCAGAGACGAGTTGGCAAATCAGGATTTTCGGCCATATTTCAGAGGTTTCGGGCAACCGCGGATTCGATCAATCACGTACTTTTTGAACAAGGCCAACTTTTGGAAAGAGGAAAGTCCATGAAAATCGAAGTTCGACTCAGCGGCTCGGGCGGACAGGGGATAATCCTGGCCGGCATTATTTTGGCCGAGGCGGCTGGCGTTTACGATGGAAAGAATGTGGTCCAGACTCAATCCTACGGTGTCGAAGCTCGGGGAGGAGCCAGCCGGGCCGAGGTGATCATCAGCGATGAAGAAATCGTCTTCCCGGAGGTCACCCGGCCGGACATCCTTTTGGCCATGAATCAGCCTTCCGTGGACAAGTTCCTTGATTCGCTGAAGGAAGACGGCGTCCTGATATTGGACACCACTCATGTGAAGGGCACTCCCAAAATCAAATCCAGAGTGTACCGGGTTCCCATCACTGAACTGGGCCGGAAAGCGGGCGGGGTAATTGTCTCCAACATCGTTGCTCTGGGGGCGCTGGTGGGCCTGAGCGGGGTGGCTTCCGAAGAGGCCCTGCGCAAGGCGGTTCTCTCCCGGGTGCCCAAGGGAACGGAAGAATTGAACATGCGCGCTCTGGACCTGGGGCTGCAAGCAGCTAAAGAAGCCTCGGGAAGATAAATCCGGGCGTTCATTCCGGAAGAAAGGAGATCACGATGGAAAGCGGGGAAATGGTTAGTCCTCCCAAAAAGCTGATTGAAGGGTTCCGGGAGCTGGCTACCAGCACGATTGGCAACGTGCTGGATGATATGAAAATTTCAGGGGTCATCCAGAATATCAAGCCCATCAGCCCGGGATTCCGGTTTGCCGGCGGGGCTTTTACCGTGAAGGAAGTCACCGGGGTTATCGGGACGTATACGAATGAGGATTTCAAATTGGGGCAGGTGATTGATTCCGCCCAGGATGGCCATGTGATTATGATCGATAACGGGGGGCAGCAGGTTTCGACCTGGGGAGGAATTGCTTCCTTCGCCGCCCAGAAACGGGGGGTTGCGGGTTTAGTTGTCGATGGGGGAGTGAGGGATCTTGACGAAATTCGGGAATTTAATTTTCCGGTTTTTTCCCGGTATGTGGTCCCCACTTCGGGAAAAGGGCGGGTCAAGATTCTCTCTATGAACACGGTGATCAAAATTGATGGGATCCGGGTACGGCCCGGAGATATCATCGTGGGGGATGGGACCGGCATTGTTTGTATTCCCATTGAGATCGCCGAAGAGGTCCTCAACAAGGCCAAAAAGATGGATGAACAGGACAAGCAAGCCACCGAGGAAATTCGCCGCGGGCTGACCTTTACCGAAGCCCTCCGGAAATATGCTAAGATCTAGGACCGTCGCCACGGGCAACAACTCAAAAACGAATTCCTGAACCCTTTCCTGGAAGGAGTATTCCCGGGGCAGGGATTTCCGAACCATTCCACAGGGAGATAAAAAATGAAGATCACGGCTGTTCGAACGATCCTCGTGAATGTTCCCATCGCGAAACCTGTAAAAACCTCCATCCATGACATCCGGTCGGTAGGCTGCGTTCTGGTTTTCGTCGATACCGATGAAGGTATGACCGGCGAGAGTTACATTTTCACCTTAAGCGCCAAACGGTTAGATGTACTCAACGCCATGATCCTGAGCCTGAAATCCGAGCTGATCGGGGAAGATCCGCATTATACAGAAAGGATCTGGCAGAAATTATGGCGGGAGATCAATTTTTTCGGTCATAAAGGAGTTACTTTGTTCGGCATCTCGGCTCTGGATATGGCTTGCTGGGATGTTGTGGGCAAAGCCTCCGGGAAGCCCCTCTACCGACTTTGGGGTGCTTTTCGAGACCAAGTCCCCGCCTATGCCAGCGGCGGGCTGTGGCTCTCCCAGAGTATCGACGAATTGGTGACCGAAGCCAAAGCTTTCCTGGCCCAGGGTTTTGGGGCGATGAAGCTCAGGATCGGGAAGCCCCGGATCGAGGAGGACGTCGAACGGGTACGCGCGGTCCGCCAGGCGATCGGGCCGAACGTGGGCCTCATGGTGGATGCCAACCAGGGATTCACCGTTGAACATGCCATCCGGCTGGGGCGGAAACTGGAAGAATTCAACCTGATCTGGTTCGAAGAGCCCGTGCAGGCCTATGACCTGGAGGGATCCGCCCGGGTTGCCGCCGCCCTCGACGTGCCGATTGCGAGCGGCGAGACCGAGTACACCCGATACGGATTCCGCCAAATGCTGGAGATGAAAGCAGCCGATATCCTCATGCCCGACCTGGGCCGGGTGGGAGGGTTCACCGAGTTTTTAAAAGTCGCCCACATGGCCGAAGCTTATGAAGTTCCGGTCTCGCCCCACATCTTCTCCGAGCAAAGCCTGCAGATTATGGGCGCGGTCCCCAATGGTACCTACCTGGAACACATCCCCTGGTTTGCCCCCCTCTATAGGGAGAAAATGCGCCTCCGGGAGGGTCTGATTGAAGTGTCGGGAAATCATGGGGCGGGTTTTACTTTCGACTTGCAGAAAATCGAAGACTACCGAATTCGATGAGAAGCGCGGGACGGAAGCCGCTCGCATATCCGGAGGGACCTCTGGAATTCGGAGACTCACGATCTATCGAGAATTAAAAAGGGGGTTTTCAATGATCGATTCACATACCCATATTTACCCGGATAAAATTGCGGCCAAGGTTGCGGCCACAGTAAAAGATGTATTTCCACTTGCAGGAGACTTCACGCTGAAAGATCTAAAAGCCTACATGAAAAGGTGCGAAATCGAGGCAGTCGTGACCTTCTGCGTGGCCGAAAGGCCCGAAGTAGTGGTTGCGGCCAATAATTTTCTCATTGAGATCAATGATGACCAGACCATTTTCAGCTTGGGCACCATCCTCCCAAATATGAAGGACCCCGTTGGGGAAGTAAAAAGGATTAAGGAAAAGGGGATCAAGGGGATAAAATTCCATTCCGTCTTCCAACCTATTCGAGGTGGAGATGAAAACCTCTTCCCCATTTATGATGCTATGGCCAAAGCTGGTATGATCGCATATTTTCACGTAGGGAAGGACCCTATACATCCGTCGGATGCTCCCGGGACCGGCCCTCAAGATATTGCCCATCTCAAAGAGCGATTCCCGACTTTGAAGATTGTGGCCGCCCATTTCGGAGGCCTCTTTATGCTCGACGAGGCCCGGAAGTGGATCATCGGCAAAGATATTTATATCGACACCTGCTGGGGGCCGAATATCCAGAGCCTCAAGCCGGACGTGGTGATCGATCTCATCCGCCAGCATGGTGTAGAAAAAGTCCTCTTTGCCACCGATTACCCCTCTACTACAGATCCCGTCCCTCAAATTAAATGGTGGAAAGATCTTCCCTTGCCGGAAAAAGAAAAACAACTGATCTTCAGGGAGAATGCCCGCCGCCTCCTAGGGCTGTAAAAAGCGCCTCCTGGGCAAGGGTCTTTGGCTATGAGGATTCATGTACGCGTATGGGGCAATAACTGGGTGTTCCGCATCCCCAAGACATTTGCTCCTCAAGTCGAGCTTGAGCCCGATTTACTGGTCGACGTTTCTTTCGTGGAAGGAATATTGATTGTAGCCAACCTTTACCCTCAAACGGCTATTGGCGGAGGCGAACAGGCGAAACTTGCACCGTGAGATTTAGAGCTTATCCGTAAATAGTATTTCCCCCCTTTTGTAAAGAGGGGCAGGGGGGATTTCTGCGAGGCGTATCAAAGCAAATCCCCCTATTTCCCCCTTTTTCAAAGGGGGATTTAAAAGCGAGAACGTATTTAAGGATAAGCTTTTAATCCGGGGCTGCGGCAGGCAACGAAGTCGATAGCATTTACGCGGGCTCGAGAAGAGGTAAAGGCTTGCCGGTCGCCTCGCTATAGAGTACATCTGGGTCGAAATCCACGCCATTGGGCCAAACCAGTGTACCGATCTCCGTATCAACGCGCACTTGGCGGAAGAAATCCATATCTTCGAGGAGGGTAAATATACCTCCGCGTCCGACGATCCTATCCTTAAAATCTAATTCAGCTAGGATGCCATTAGAAAACGTCAGTTCCAGCCGATAATCTCGAACGTGACGCACGCTGGTAATCCGGGGAAACATGACACCCTCCATTCATCTTAAGGGTTCTATTTTCTGCGCCGGCTGGCTGGCGTGCAATCGCTGCCAGTTATCCATCAGTTCTTGTTGATGCAATGCCGACCATTCCACTACCATGGATATAGCACGAAAGGGAAGGTCCCCAGATAAAATCAGAATGGGATTCATTCCTACCAGTGCCTCGGTTCTCCCATAAATCGCATGAAAATGTGGGTGTTGTGATCATCAAAATACATCCGTATAATGATTCCGAAAAACCGGCTGATCTCAGGCACGATCTTCTTATCCTCACCAGAAATTATATCAGGTTCTGATAAATATTGGGCAATTTCATTTACTATTCTGAGTTTGATCAAAAACTCCTCTATTTAGACTTTTATGGATGACCAGCAATTCCATCAGCTCCTCGATTTTTTCGGCCTTTCCTGGAAAGGATATCGGAAGGTCAGGAAAGGAGTCAAGAAACGGGTCGCCCAGTATATGCAGGAACTTGGATTCCGGTCCATGGACGCATTTGTATTGTCGTTCAAAAAGAATCCGAAGCGACGGAGACTGGTCGAAAAATTAATGGCCGTCTCCATTAGCCGCTTTTTCCGGGACCGAAAATTATGGGAGACAATGGAAAGGCATGTACTTCCTGCAATGATTGCGGAAGGGAAACAAGAAACCAAAGTTTGGTCTGCAGGATGTGCCAGCGGGGAGGAGATTTACAGTTTTAGAATCCTTTGGGAGGAATGGGCAAGAAATCGGGATCGGACCCCGAAACTGGAGTTGTGGGCAACGGATATGAACCCCGAGCTTATCGATAGAGCCCGGACCGGGGTATATTCATCGAGCAGTTTAAAGGAGGTTCCCGAAGAGTGGCGGTCTAAATATTTCAGCCCGGTAAAAGCAAACCGCTGGGCAATATCAGATCTTTTAAAAGAAGGAATTCATTGGAAGGTACACAATCTATTGGTCCATGAACCCCCTTCAATTGGTTTTCAAATCATCTTTCTGAGAAACAACCTCCTGACTTACTATAAAGTTGAAACTCTAAGACCCGCCCTAGCGAAATTAATCGAAACTTTATCTCCTAGCGGATTCCTCATGATCGGCGTCCATGAAAATTTACCACGAGAATTTACTGAACTTGCCCCCTTCCCTCACCATCCAAATATTTTTCAAAAGATCCCATTCACACCCTCTCCCTTCTGAACCTATGTAGTAATGAGGGAAAAGGGCCGTCATTCCGGCGAAAGCCGGAATCCAGAGATTTTGGAAAAGAATAAGTTTTCGGAAAGCACACGATATTTTTCTATGGCCGGACCCGCCTCGATGCCAGCCTGCGCTGGCATGACGAATTATGACACAGTCTCTCTTCGGAAGAGGGCGCGGCATGAGGGAGAAGTTAGGTTTTTCTTGTCTATTTTTTTCAGATGATATAACATCTGCAATAGACGAATTTGTGCAGCTCACAAGGAAAGGTCTATGGTTACAAAAACAAACAATTACCCCTCCCTGGTAAAAGAAATACGCAAGCAACTCGACTTGAGCCAGGAAGATCTGGCCCGGGAATTGGGAGTCAGTTTTGCAACTGTAAATCGATGGGAGAATGGCCAAGTCCGGCCCTCCAGGCTGGCCAAGGCCCAAATCAACGCTTTTTGCTCCAAAAGGGTTGGTGAGGGAAGGCTGAAATTATCGGGATTTTGGGGGTGAGAAATGGGGATAAATGAGTTATTGAAAGACAAGCGTGAAGAAATTTTAAGCATTGCCGCCAAACACGGCGCGCGGAATATCCGGGTTATTGGGTCTGTCGCCCGCGGAGAGGCGGACGAGAAAAGCGATATTGATTTCTTAGTAGAAATGGAACCCGGCCGAACTTTGTTGGACATGGGTGGGCTATTGATGGATCTGCGACAATTCCTGGGTCGCGAAGTTGACATCGTTACCGAGAAGGGACTCAAGAAACGGATCCGGGATCGGGTGCTACTGGAGGCTGTAGCCATATGAGAGATCCTAAAGAACGCCTCCGAGACATTCTGGAGGCCAAGGCTCTATGAAAGCAAGGAGGAAAATGCCCAATGAAAGAAGTCATTGAGATAACCCATCATATTTTAGATGAACATCACAAGTATTATACTAAAAATTCACTCGATGACACCGAAATGGTAAAAGAACTAAAATTCATTCTGAAGGGCCTAAAGAATTACCTTGGCAAAAAGAACGAATCTAAGAAGTATATCGAGCGGACAATCGATGAGTTAAGAAAATATGCAAAAGACAAATATATGAAGACTTATATAGGTAATTTCGAAAAGGATTCAAATTTATCTGATGAAGAGAAAACGGATGAGGCTTCGTATTATTTCGATTATGTTTTCAAGCATGAAGAGCATCCACATTAATTGCTCTTTCAGATAACTGACGCCTACCGTCGGCAAGGTGGTAGCGAAGGCAGGGGTAAGCAAAAAGTGATATGTCAAGATCTGACCCCCCTTCTCCAAGCTGGCTAAGGCCCAAATCACGCTTTTTGCTCTAAAAGAGTCGAAGAAGGAAAGCTGAGATTGGCCGGTTTTTGAGGCCATGATGCCGCCCGGTCTTCAAAGGTCTCTCTCGCCGGAGGATTCAAGGTATGGGGATTGATGAAATTCTGAAAGAAAAACGGGAAGAGATTCTTCGGATTGCCCGCAAGCATGGCGTAGGCCGGATAAGCATTTTTGGCTCATTCGCCAGGGGGGAAGCTACTGAGGACAGCGACATCGACTTATTGATCGATGTCCAAGGACCCACCCCCCCCTGGTTTCCAGGTGGGCTAGTGGCCGATCTTGAGGAATTGTTGGGGCGCCGCGTCGATGTTGTCGAAGCGGATGCAATCCGTGAAGGTATGCGCGCACGGATTCTGAAGGAGGCAGTCCTGTTATGAAGGATGACTTGGTGTATCTGCGTCATATTTTAGATTGCCTGAATGCTATCCAGGAATATTTGCGTAGTGGCAAGGAAGCTTTCTTCCACGACAGGAAAACTCAAAAGGCAACCCTACGGGAATTACAAGAGCTCGCTGAGTCCTCCCAGCACCTTTCTTCAGTTTTTAGGGATCGCTATTCCCAAATCCCCTGGCGCGACATAGCCGGCTTCCGAAATGTCCTCGTCCATGATTATTTGGGATTGAACCTATCCCGAATCTGGCAAATCATCGAGCATGAATTACCCACTCTCCGCAAAGTTGTTGAAGAGGTCCTAGGAAAATGAGAAGCAATAAAGCAGGAGCCTTCCGTTGCAAGAATGGGCTTTTCGAGGAAGACCTATGAAGGAAGAGAAAAATAATCGTAATACCAAAGAGATGAGAAAGCAGTACGATTTCTCGGACGGAGTTAGATGTGAAGGATGCCTAAGCTTTTTCTTGCAAAACTTGAAAGACATTTCTATGCCACGGCTGATATCCGTTGCGCGAAGGTCGATTCCGGAGGGTGTTTCAATCGGAAATCCTCGAGTCTTGGTGTTGACAAATCTTATCATTTTGTAGGTAAAGTGGGCATTCTGGATGACAACTCATTTTGGAAAATTGGCGAGGGAAAATTCTGTTTAGTACTTGTAATATTGTTTTTAGAGTTTTCCTAGAAAATGCAACATTGCAAATGCAAATCTTCGATTTGGGAATGAAAACCCTAGCTATTTTTAAAGACAGATTTCCCCCTTGACTACCCATGAGATTAAGAGTATTTTGGGGACATCTGAAGTACCGTTCCATAGCTCAGTAAACCCAGAGCGGGAAGGGAGAAAAACATGGGGTCGGTTATTACAGTGATGAACATGAAAGGGGGCGTAGGCAAGACCACTATTGCGTTGCATTTGGCAGGGATTCTTGCCGTATACGACATCAGCGACAAGGCCAAAAATATTCTTCTTATCGACTACGACCCACAGTTTAACCTGTCACAGGCTTTTCTGCCCGCGCCAAAATACTTTGAGTTGGAAAAATTGCGAAAGACGACTTTAGCAATTCTGCAAGACGAAGAAACGGATCTTGACCCCTTTCGCCTCCAAGTGCCGGGAAATGAAGAGCCTCCAAAAGTTGCGGACCTCGTGCACAATGTTTTTGTAACAAAAAAAGGTCGCAGGTTGGATTTGATTCCATCAACACTTGATCTGCTGTATCTAGCTCTCGGCCAGTCAGAACATCGTACGACTCCTATCGAGAAACGATTCGACAAATTCATAGCACAATGCAGGGAAAAGTATGATGTTATTGTTATAGACTGCCATCCAGCAGGATCAATATTTACCAAAACTTCTTTAAGAAACTCTGATCACGTCATAATACCACTGGCCCCACAAAAATACGGTGTGCGAGGCATAGGATTGATGATCCAATTTATTAAAGCATTGCAGCTAGGTCCTGCAGGGCCAGAACTCCATATCCTATTCAACGTGGTCCCGCGAATAGGTGTGACATCTGAGGAGCAAGAAATCCGAGCAAATCCACGATTCACGAAGGCATGTTTCAACAACACTTTAAAGCGCTTCACAGCTTTTTCCGTTCCTATGGGGGGCAAAGGATTCGTATGGCTAAGTCATAAGCCTTATAGCACAGTAGCTTTTGCGAATCTAATGGCTGTGGTCAGAGAATTTGCCAAGCGAACTAACATATAAGGAGAAATGATGAAATCTTCTACAAAAAAGCGCGCAATGAGGGCGCTTCTCTCGTCGTTGATAGGATCTAATTTGGCTTCAAATGAAATTCAAGCGATTTCTAATGCATTCCAGAATGACCCTGAATTCTGTCGAGAAATTGGTGTAATGATTAATGATATTTCCTTGAGAATGGATACGGTAGACAAGAGAAAAGATCATACAACATCTAGCATCGGTTGGCAATTTTCAGATAACTTTCTTTCGCAGACGCTTCCAATGGTCAATAAAAGGCGTCTGTCGAAACGAAACCTTCGAGCGTTGATTAAATTGATTCTTCCAAGGTCAGAATTTTCCAAAATTGAAAGCGACCTAACTATCCCAAAGCTACTCGCTACGTTTAAGCGCTCGGCTTCAAGTGAGCAAATTGAGACGCTTCAAAACTGGCTGCACCCTTCATTGAATCAACCGGAGAGTGACCTGGTATACACGGCTCTATCCCAAATAAAGACGAAATCCTTATCGAAAGAGGAGGTCGGGGCCAAGCTATCGAGTCTTCTTCCCGAAATGGCCGTTTTAATGAAAGGAGACAGGTTTAGCTTAAGGGAAATTCTGAGAATATTTCTGAAAAGTGCTACGTCCGACCAAATCCAGGATCTAATGAAGTTTTTACGAAGTGATACCCCCGTCTATGGAGATGCCTATCTTAAGGGCATTATGAAAGAAAGGTAGCGTTCTTGTAATGCCCCACCAAAAATTAAAAGATGCACTCTTGTCTGTGGATTGGAACGCCAATGTGGCACAGTTCCTCCAAGATACCTCAGCTGCAAGTGATATTGGCCAAGGTAGTCTAAAACTGGCACTTTGGGCTAAACAGTTTGAGATATGTGACAAAGGCAATCCTGCCTTGTCGTTTGTGAGGGAAATGCAATCCTCCGGGTTTCATGTCGCCGCCTTGATAAGTTTGGCTCTTTACAAACCAGCCGCCGCTGCTATGAGGACAATAGTTGAGACTTCTTTATATTACACGTATTTCAGAACTCATCCTTGTGAACTTGTTACATTGATACGTAACCCTAAATTCCGAATGGACAAGGCCATCTTAATTGAGTTTCACAATGAACATACACCGGAATTCAAGACCCTGCAAAGCAAGCTGGGTCTTGTTGGGGACCTGAACGATTGGTATTACAAGATTTCAGCTATCATCCACGGACAGATCCCGGGATGTTGGATCGAGCAAAGGTCGCTGGCTGAAATAAGGCATGCCCCATCGACACTTAAGGTTGTTATTGAGTCTTTCTCTCAAGCGGTGCGTATTGTGCATAATATGTTCCTTTGCACCGTTGGAAGAGAAATGTGGAAAGATTTCTCCTCACCCGTAAAAGGTAAATTATTAGCCGGATTGAGTGGGGAGATCAAGACTGCACTTGGACTCGATAGTGCATAGTTATATGAACCGAAGCGCCCCCACCCAGTTAACGGAAAACGTGGGGATAGGAAACGTTTTGTCCTGCATTGCCTTATAACTACCCCTTTCACTCCGTAATCTTTAACGACAAAGTCCTGACATGCTCGAACATTAGGTGTAAGCACTGATCCGGCCTTGATCTTAGAATTTATCCCCCCCCAAGCCCCGCGTGCCAGGGGAGTGTGAGTTTCTCGACGAAAAAGGCCGAGTGTAGGTCTCTAATATTTACATGTGCTGAACGCAAGAGAACCAAGGTCAATTTGTGGTTCGGAAGGAAATGAACTTGATGGTGGACCACCGGACGATCGTTGGAAAAGCAAAACCTGACGGAGGAGAGAAAACTATGAACCCCCACAATTTAACCCTCTATGACATGATTCGTCAAAATGCGCGCCTACACGCGCGTCGGGAGGCCATCGTCTTCAACGATGTTCGCTTGAGCTACGAGGAATATGAAAAAAAATGCCACCAAGTGGCCGCGGGGCTGATCCGGGAAGGGATTATAAAAGGAGACCGCCTGGGCATCCTGTCCCACAACTGCGATGAATTTATGATCCTGTACGGAGCCGCGGCAAAAATCGGGGCCATCCTGGTTCCGGTCAACTGGCGGTTTCAACAGGAGGAGGTGGAATACGTCCTCCGGGATGGCTCGCCCAAGATTGTCTTTGCCGGCCCTGATTACCGCCGTACCGTCATGGAAATCGCAAAGAAGGTGGAAGCCATTAAAGAAAAGTTTACCATCGGAGGGGGGGAAAGGACCGAGGGATTCCGGTTGTTCTCCGAGCTGTATGGCGAAGCCGATCCCGGCAAAGAATTTGAAATTTCCGCTGATTCCGGGTTTGTGATCATCCATACAGCGGCGGTCGACGGCCGCCCCCGTGGGGCTCTCTTGAGCCAGGCCAATGTCCTCTTTACGAATTGGCAGACCATGTATCAATACGGTTTGACCTCCCAGGACTGCCATGTCTCCCTCCTTCCCCTTTTTCATATCGCGGGATTGGCCACGACCATGGCCGTCATGCACGCAGGCGGAAAGAATGTCCTTCTCGAACGGTTTGACCCGGACCTTACCCTTCGCTTGATCGAGAAAGAGAAGGGGACCCTATTCTTCAACTTCGCCCCCATCCTGAAGAACATACTGGATAAATACGAGCAGGGGTCCTACGACATTTCCAGCCTCCGAAGAGTGTCGGGCCTGGATACGGGGGAAACCATCCGGCGGTTCCTGAAAACAGCTCCCCGGGCACGATATTGGTCGGGGTTCGGGCAGACGGAAGTCATGGGGGTAAGTGGAGGTGACTTCATTGAGAAGCCCGGGAGTGCGGGAAGGCCCTCGCCCTTTGTCAGAGTGGGCCTCTTTGACGAATACGATCGGGAGGTTCCCCCGGGAACCCCGGGAGAGATCTGTGTCCGTTCTCCTTCTGTCTTCCTTGGATATTGGGGACGGGAGGAGGATACGGCTTCCACCTTCCGCAATGGCTGGCATCACACGGGGGATATCGGACGTTTTGATGAGGAGGGATATCTCTGGTACGTGAAACGAAAAAGCCAAAAAGAGCTTATAAAACCAGGCGGAGAAAACGTATATCCCTCGGAGGTTGAAAAGGTAATCCTTCAGCATGAAAAGGTGCTCGAGGTAAGCGTGATCGGCGTTCGAGATCCCGAATGGGGGGAAGCGATCAAGGCCATCTGTGTCCTCAAGCCGGGGGAAATCCTTGAGCCTCGGGATTTGATCGAATTTGTGGCCTCGAAGATCGCGCGATATAAAAAGCCCAAATACGTCGTCGTTGTGGATTCGCTGCCCAAGACAAAGGACGGAGAGATCGACCGCGATAGGGTAAAGAAAGAGCACGGGGGGATGTATTGAAGATTTCCGTTATTCCCTTTCCCATCAATTTTGCCTGGGGAGAGGGAGTTTCCGGCTGGAAGAGACCGAGCATAGGCCTCGAATATTACTAGTCAGTCCATAATTATATAGACACCGGAGAGAAAATCCCTCCTACCCTCCCTTTACCAAAGGGA
>Ga0187865_1002630_pt1 | contig 16570 bp, 9 predicted proteins | sample June2016WEW_11_1_2_FD_132989 | JGI IMG/M metagenome (GOLD analysis project Ga0187865, IMG submission 132989) | Peatland microbial communities from SPRUCE experiment site at the Marcell Experimental Forest, Minnesota, USA - June2016WEW_11_100 | ecosystem: Environmental > Terrestrial > Soil >...
ATTCGCACAACGGATGCCGGCTTCTGCCATGGCAGAAGGCTAACAAATCCGAAAGGAAATTGCCAGCGGAAGATCGCGTTGTTTTAGATTGTTATACTTCTGGGACTTTGACGCAGCCCTAGGCTATCAAGGACAACATCTGCAACCGCCAGTGGAGCACGAAGCTGATAAGGCCCCCGGCAGGATACACGAGCAAGCTGAAGAGGAAACAGCTTCGGGAATACGGGGACACTGTCCATCAGGCAAAGGCGCAGCTCGTCAACCCAGACACGGGGAAGGTCGATGCCACCCGGTGCGTTGCGCATTCCGACAACATGGCCTGCTACGAAGAAGACCACCTTATTCCCCTCGAAGACGGCGGAAATCCGACAGACCCGAGAAACCTCTGGCCTGAGCCATATAACACGAGGGTCGGCGGCGTAATCATGGGCGCTCACCAAAAGGATGTCGTCGAGGGTTTCATCCATGACGAAATCTGCCATGACATTCACAATTCCAAGAAAAACTCATACATACCCGCAACCACCTCGGTCACACTGAAGCGGGGCCAGGAGATTCTAGCTGGCGACTGGTCTGCCTGCTATGAGTCGATAAAGAAAGGGAAGCCGTGCAAGTAAGCGGTAAGTGGAGCTAGTCGCCAACCCACCCAATCAACGCATTTAACCATTTCTCATTTTTGAGGTCTGGCCTGACATCATCGGTAGTCCAAACCGACCAAAGCGCAAAAGAAGGATGTTTCATTCGTCGCCTTCAGTCACCGCCGTTAGGCTTGCCCGGCATCACAACTCCAAGAATGCGTTCGACAGGGGAGTAGCGCCCGCAGACCCCCTATAGGTCAAGGGAAAAGGAAAAAGGCTCAAGGAGCGAACACTTCCCCGCCACAACGGAACCCGCAGCCGTCGTTCCTGCTGACTGGGACGGACCAGTAGCGGATCGACACCCGAACCTTCCAGGGAAAGTCGCTCCAGGCCCCGCCACGCTGAACACCTGGCCGAATTGTCCCACGTGGAACGGGATTCGCTATGTCCACATAGAAGCGCTTTTGTCCCTGCGTCCGCAGAGCCTGACATTTGCTCCGGACAACGCAGGGGGACGCCGAGATCCTCTGTCGGAGTCGAGCAGCGGAAGGCGCATCAGGTTCCAGGAATTGGCGCAAGCTATCCGAGGGTGTCGAGTTGTCGCCATTTGGGGAGCGGCGTAATCCGGAGCATGTTCGTCGCTCTTATGTGCGATCCAAAAATACAAAAATCCGGGCCGCAACCAGGAGTTGTTCGGGAAGGCCCCACGCGGGTTTGGGGCGGACGCGAAGGAAGGCCGAGGCAGTCCAATATTTTTCTGATTGCATCCGGGAAATGCGGTATCGACGGGCCCTCAGCTTCTCAGGGCAGGATTAGCCGGGCGGGTGTCACGGCAAAGCGGAAGCGTCCCCCATAACGCTGCCGCTACCCACTTGCGCGAGCCATCCCCATAATACTCAGGAAGAGCAGGATTACGGATTCCCCAGTCAGTCCCTGAGGGAATCATGACAAGACCTCAAGGCACAGATGGAGCGCCGGACTTGCCGGGCAAACGACACTCCTCGACGGAGCCCTCATTGATGATCGCTCCTTCGCGATTCAGGAGGTACCACCTTCCGAGCATCCGACCCAGCGGGGTGGAAAGATGCAGCGAATGCGATCCGACAAGGACAGGGAACTCTATCCTCTCTTGTGAGACGATCTTCTTGGCTCTTTCTGCCATCAGCGAAGGACTTGCCGCCCTCGTCTCGGCGATCGCCACGACTTGCATACTGTTTTCCAACTCGCTCTTCGACAGTTGATTCGCCTTGCGGAGACACTGCGCTTCACTATTAAGCCAGACTTCAAAGAACAACACGAGGGTATCCTTTTCCCCAAAGGAAGGTTTCCCATTGATCCACGCGTCGCCCGGACTGGATTTCAGCGCAGCCAGCAACTCCCCATCCTTCTCTCTCGCGTTTCCCAAAAGAGAAACGCAGAGGACAACGAACGGAACGAGAAGCGTCGCCGCTGATCCCCGGAGTGTCATACCATCCTCCCTTTGCGCATAGTCCGAATTGACTGCATCTCGGATCGAAGCCTAGGTGCGACCGCGGCTCAGGTTCTGAGATGTTGTGTCAATTGCGCTCGGCCGCTCCGCGGCTGCCTCATTCGTCAGCGGGCCCGATTATACTTCAAAACAGGTGCTATAAATCGAGTTTTGCGCACACTTCTGCTGGAACCTCGGGGCAGAATCTTTACATGCCGTGCGCTAAGCGAATCACGCTCTGTCTACATCGAGATCATGAGAGGCCGCGTGCAATCGGCGGCAGTCGATGTAGAATCCGCCAGAACGGCTCACGGCTGTGATTTAGAGGCCAAGGAAGTCAACACAGTCTTTCAACGACGAACCTGAAAACCCGGAAGGGCGGACGAGTGGATGCATTTGCCCGGACGTTGATCGGAAACGCGGCTCATCCTTGCTATCCTTCACAGTGTCCTGCAGAAAGCAGGGGCTTCGATGTGCGGCTTTGGTGTACCGTATGGAACCGGCGCAAGCGGCCGAATTGCGCGCCGGCTGATTCTATTGGGTGTATACTTCCCGGCCGTAGGCACGATGGGAACCCTTGAGCAGCCTCACTTTGGACATGCTGCCGACAACGCGAAAGTGCCGCAGGCGACATCCCGAACCTCGGCAAGGAAAAGGGCTTGCTCCATCGATCCCTTGAAAGTGTTTTCAGAGTTCCTGGAGAGCACCATCTTGTAGGCAAGTAGCACACGACAATTCGCACCAGGGGGACGATATGAAGATCGCTTGCTGGCGCATCGTGTTTTTTGCCATTCTCATTTTCCAGCCGGAAAATGGAGCCGCCAGGCCCCAAGGTCCGGTTCCCCCGCCCCCCCCTGTACCAAACCGGGCGGCGACCGATATGTGGCGTGGCCTCGCCAAACGCGCGCGCAAACTGATCGAAGAAGGCGGTGCGCTCGAGCAGCAGGGTCGTATATTCGAGGCGTTAGCCCTTTATCAAAAAGCTTACGCCTTGTATCCCAATCACACCGTCACCAATTCAGCGGTCGGGTGGACCTATCACAGGCTGGGGCGCGACCGCGAAGCCCTGCCCTACCTGGAGCGGGCGCTCGCTCTCGATAGAACCTTGTTGGCGAACTTCACGAGTCTATATATAACATACTCCACCCTAGGCGAACGCGAGCGTGCAGCGCAGGTTGCAGAGCAAGGTGCTGCAGCGTTTCCTAACCTCGACTTCGCACAGGGGATTCTGGGCGATGCGCTTTACTGGACGGGGAAATATGACGAAGCTATTGCCGCCTACACAAAAGCGCAATCTCTTCGGGGCGTAACGGTAGCCGCGGAGTTAAGTGAAGATTTGGGTTGGTGCTACGTAGCTAAACAGGACTATACACGCGCACAGCAATACCTGGGGAATACGCCCAGGCTCGGGATCGGCCTCGGATCGCAGCCGCTCACCGTTTTGGAAATCCGAAAGAATGGCCCGGCGGACCGCGCCGGCTTGCGCATGGGGGACCAGTTGCTGGAATTGAATGGTGAGAGTCTGGCATCTGTTGACGCCAAATTGTTCGCGGAGAGAATCCAGAAAATCCCATTCGGGCAAACGGCACACCTCAAGGTACTCAGGGCCGCTCGGTTAGTGGAAATGGATATAGTTGTCGGGGTAACTCCAGATCTTGGCCTACAATCTAACGTGACGGCTCCAATGGCTGCGACAAGCGCCGCCGCAACCTCTCCGGCAAATCCCACGTCCCCTGCGCCAACCGCCTCTCCCTCTCCGCCGGCCGCCACACCCGCTGCTCTCACAATCAATCGCGTGGAGGTGAAGCCTTCCACAGTCGCACCGGGGGAGCGATTCACTCTTGAAGTTTCTTACACTGCCACGGCAAAGAGCACGGTTTCCTTCAGCTACAGCATCCGCAGCGGCCAGCAGAAGTTGTTCACTTCCAGCCGGCAAATGCTGGAGGGGGGAAGCCCGGAGGCCATGGTTATCAAGAAAACTCTCACGGCCACGAAAACCCCGGGCAACTACACCATCGAAGTGCAGATGTCCGCGGAGGAAGCCAAGGCGGCGCGGGAAACTGCCTTGACGGTCGTAGCGAAGAATTAGTCCCCACGGCTCGTATGTTCGTCGAAGTCCAGACTTCGCAGTACCCGGAGGAACTATGAAAACCATATCCGCTTGGGTCTGGGTGCTTGTCGCGGTGGGTATCTCGGCCATGAACCTGCGGGCCTCGGAGCTGTACTCGGTCTCTCCCCGGAGTGGCGAGATTTCGCTTGCGCAGCAGGACCATGAGCTCCCAACTCCTGTTGGACGGGTTCCGCTTACGCGAAGCTACGACGCGAGTGAAAAGGCAGGCCTGTGGGGCCCAGGCTGGCGGCTCGATTTCCTCTCCGTGATTCAGTTCGTGGACCAGTCGCGGTTCCTTGTGGTCCAGGCCGGGAAGCCGGCTTTTTTCCTAAAGAATAAAAGCCTCCAGACCTTCGAAGGTCCGTTGGGCGCTCAGGCGTCTTTCAAGGGAAAAGAGTGGGTAATTCAATCCCGTGACGGGGTCACCAGCCGGTACGACGAGAAAGGCCTGGAAGTCTCCCGCACCGACGCGGACGGAAACAAGATCAGCTTCACCTATGACAACTCTGGAAGGATAACGCAAATTACGGCTCTCGAAGGGTATTCACTCAAATTCCGATATGCAGCAAACGGGCTGCTGGTCGCGATTGCGGACTCCTCCGGCCGGAAGAGCGAATACCAGTACGACGCGTCGCGGCGGCTATCCCAGGTCCGGGACGCGGACGGCTGGACCACAGCTTACTCCTACGACAAGGGCCTGAGATTATCGGAGATCCTGTTTCCGTCAGGCGAAAAAGTCCAGTTCACTTACGATAGCTCCGGCCGGGTATCGGGAACATCCTCTTCCCGCGAGCCCTCCCTGAAATATACCTATGGCCAAGCCTGCCGCGTCACACGTCAGGACGGATATTGGTGGGAGACGGTACACGACAACAAGGGGAGCCCTACGGAATGGCGCGATAGCCTCCAAGGAAACGAGAACTGGCAATGGGATGAAAAGGGTCGCCTTGCGTCACAGAAGTTCCGGGACGGAAGCACAGAAACCTATACCTACGATGAACTCGACCGGCCGATCAAGGAGATCACGGGGCGCGGCGACACCCTCGAGACGACTTATGATTCGAAGAGTAACCGGCCTCTGGCCATAAGCCTGAACGGCGCCATTACCCGGTTTGCCTACGACGCGAAAGGAAATCGTGTTTCTGTCGCCACGCCAGCAGGACGCGTTACTACCTATACCTATGATGACTCAGGCCGAGTGGCGTCCATCAGTGACGGGGAAGGAAGAACCGTCCGTTACCAGCACGACTCGCTGGGGAATGTCATCAAGCAGACCGGCGCAGACGGAGGCGTTCTGTCATGGACCTACGATGACGTCGGTCGCTTGGTCAAGAGTCTCGATGCCGTGGGGGCAGCTACGGAGTACGAATATGACTCGCGGGGGCAGCTTGTGGTGGTGACGGCGCCCGGAGGGGTGCGGACTACGTATCACTACGACGATAATGGACGACTCGAGAGCGAAACGCAGGGCACCCATGCTCTGCGCTACCATTTCAACCAACGGGGATTGTTGGCCCGCACCGATTATCCCGACGGGACCTTTGTCACGCTGGACTACGACGACCTGGGTAATCCTATCGCCTTAGTTGACTCGCTGGGCCGCGCGACGAAAAAACAATACAACGCGGGAGGGAATCTCGTCAGGACAATCTTGCCTAACGGCGCTGTCGCGGGAAGTGCCCGCGATGCTTCGGGGAAAGTGCAGACGCTCAGCCTGGGAGCGATGTCCTCGCAATTTGTCGTCGAAGACGGTGGGCGGACTTTCCGTTACAAGGATGCCGCCGGCAACGAATACCGGCTGGTTGCGAATAAGATGGGAAGGGTCGCTGAAACGGTCTTGCCTGGCGGCGGGACCGAACGTCGAACCTATGATCCTGACGGGCTGCTCGAATCGGTTACCCTACCCATGGGCGATACCTGGCGTTACTGGTACGACAAATCCGGGCTGCTCAAGGAAATCAGGTTCCCGGACGGCGCCGCGGAAACGCGGGCTTATGATTCCATGGGCCGGACGGCGTCAGTTGCTTTCCCATGGGGTGGAGCCACGTCTTATCAGTACGGTTCCAACGGGCTGCTGCTCGAAGCGACCAACGCCCGTGGTGAGAAGATCTCCTACCAATATGATCCATTAGGAAGATTGAACAAGAAACAGACGCCTCTCGAGACCTGGACTTACAGCTACGACGCTGAAGGGAAGCTTCTCCAAGTCACCAATGGGAGATTCACAGTCCGGTATTCATACGACAGCCTCTCCCGGCTCATCGAGACCGAGTATCCCGAGTGGGGCAAGACCTTACACTACCAATACGACAACTACGGCAGGGTTGCCTCCCGATCTGAGCCTGGGGGGAGGCAAACACTGTATGGCTATGACCAACAGGGCAGTCTGGCAAAGATCGCCAACGAAAAAGGCGAAGCCTTTACCTTCACCTATGACGATCTTGGGCGGATCTCATCCCGAAAAGCGCCGAACGGCACCTTGACCCAATACTCTTACGACGACGGCGGCCGTGTAAAACTCATTGCGCATAAGGACGCTTCCGGCAGGACCATCGCAGCCCGGGGCTACAGCTATGATGCCGCAGGCCACCCTGCCGAGGTCCAGGATGAGCAGGGCAAGACGACATCCTACCGCTACGACGCCGAAGGCAGAGTTATCAGCGAAGAGGCGGGACCCCGGAGGAACGTATATGTTTATGGCCTGGGCGGAAACCGCTCTTCGAGTAGCAACGCCTCGGGCGGGGCTTCGTATGAGTATGACAAAGGAGGACGCCTCACCCGGGCGGGCGACGTCTCTCTTAGCTACGATGCGGACGGAAATCTCATTTCCCGCCACGACCCTTCGGGCACAACCCGCTATGCCTATGATGTTGAGAATAACCTGATCAAGGTCGAACTTCCCGGCGGGAAGACGGTCACGTATGGATACGGTCCCTGGGGAGAAAGAATCTCGCGCGAAGAGGGCGGGCGGAAAACGCTCTTCCTCCTGGACAGCAAAGGCATTTTGCAGGAACTGGGGGCTGCGGATTTCAAAACTCGGTCCGCATACGTCTATTCCAGCCTCGATCAGCCCATCATGATGTCTTCCGAAGATGGGGAGGCACGGTTTTTCCATCAGGACGCCATGGGCACAGTTCTTGCCGTGTCCGATGATAAGGGCAAGGTTGTTGCGCGTTATGACCTGGATGCCTTCGGCAATAACATTGTCCCGGAGCCGGGGATGCTGCTCCAGCCCTTCCGTTTTGCCGGGAGACCCTTTGACCCGACCACTGGCCTGTACGATCTGCGCGCACGGTTTTATGATCCACAGCTTGGCCGCTTTATTAGTCGCGGCCCATTGCACGGCGAAGCGGACCAGCCTCTCACCTTTCCGCCTTATCTCTATGCGAATAACAATCCTTTAGAGTACTTTGATCCGTTCGGGCAGGATGCTTACAAGTACGCAACGGGAACGGATTGGGCGCTGCTGAGAGCAAGTGAGGCAAACCAATTCCATCCGGACCAGGCAACAATGCTGCAGGTTGCGTTTCGTCAAGCTTCATATCTGGGTGACCGCCCCGGCCTTGATGAGCCCCCGGAGGGTTGGAAATATAAAGACTGGCGTCGTGAACAGGACCTGCGCCGACTGGAGATATACACCAAGATTTTTGAGAACACGATGGGCGAGGCGGCGGCCAACGATTATAACAAGCGATGCATTGATAGGCTCAACAAGGACTACGTCTGGTGGAATCGCCGGTCCGGTCCCGATGACCAATACAAGCTGATTGGAGTCAGTGAGCCAACGCCGACGGTAAAAATCCAGGCAGTCCCGGCCGCTGCGGCGGCTGCCCCCGAAGCTGCTGCCGCCGCGACCGCTCCTGAGGTCGGTGGAGGGTTGACCAGTGGAGGGGCGGCTAGTTTTAAGCCCTTAGGCCCAACTGGGCGTGAAATCGAGTTAAATTCCTACGCAGCGGCAGCAGGGATCGGAACCATGGCCATTTCCGCCGCGGACGCCTTTGGGGAGAACTACGACTTGCATACGGGGCAATGGAAGGAGGACGCTTTCGACAATCTGGACCGCAAGGCTTATCAGTATTTGAAGAGCCCAGATACCCTCGAGAAGGCCGGGATGGCAGCAGGCCTTGGCGTTGCCGGATATGCGGCGGCAGGAACCACGGCAGGGTTATTAATCGCCGGCGCGGGCGCCGCAGCGGCTGGCGTTGGCCTGGTCTACGTCGCTGGGGACAGGGTCGTAGCCGCTTCGCGGGAAGCTTATCATTACTCCCAAGCGCTAGATAGAGAAGCCGGCGACGCGTACCGGGCGGGGGTTCAGGCGAAAACTGTCGCGGATAGCTTCCCGGATATACTCGAATCGCTGGAGCGCAAGTCGGCGGAACTGGACGGCCTCCGTCCCAAAGCCCAGGCGGCGTTCCAGGAAATCAAAGCACTTGACAGGGAGATCGGCAACGCGAAGAACACCCTGCAAACCAGAAATGAAAAACTCAGTGCGCTGTTGCAGGACGCTTCCCGTCTTTATCTTGACGCGAACTCGATGAACCCAACGGCCGCTCCTGGCCCCATAACCGCCCAGGCGAATGGACTACTGGAGCAAATCAAGGCCGCGAGGAAGAAAGCCTGTGACCTTGCCGACGGTATGCAAAATGTTAGCGCTCCCCAGGATCAGCAAACAGCCGTAGGGCAGGCCGGGAGCGCCGCCGACGATGCGGATGCCAAAGTCCAACAGCTCTCGTCCTTGCTCGCAGGCGCCCCGACCAAGGACACATCTCCGTTGCAAACAACCATCTCCTCACTCGAGGAGAAGGTGGGGGAAGTGAATGACCTGGTCGCGAGCATGTCGGGAGACATGACGGCAATCGATGAGAGGATCCAGGTTTGCGAAAAGGACCAGCCGGTCATCGAGCGTGCCGCGGCGCTCCAGGCCGACATTCTTTCCAACCTTCGCCTCCTCCGTAATTTCGAAGATCCCTTTAATGAACTCCCCAGCATCCAGGCGAGAACCGAGCCTCCGCTTCCGGATAAGGACGAATCCGCGGCGACTTTGGACTTGAGCAGACAAAGCCGGAGTGACGCGGCGAAGACCTATGGTGATGCGCAAGCCGGCCAAGCACTCGCACAGAAGTGGCTTGAATCTGCGGGCAAGCTGCTTCCTGCCACGGCGCAGCCTGATCCCCAAGCGCTGATCGGGGAGGCGACGGCGCTGGCCCAGCAGGCGCGGGATTGCGCCGACCGCTGCAAGCAAACCGCAGCAGGCTCTGGGACGGCGGGAGGCGGCTTCAACGAGGTGGATACCACGGTCGGCAAGGATACGTCAGGGGGCGAGACACAGGGAGGCTTCCAAGAGGTTGAATCACCTGCCGGCAAGGAGAACACCGAACAAGAGCAGAAACCCAACGGGTTCGAAGAAGTGGACTCGAGTGTTGGCAAAGATCTAGGCGCGGGCCAACCAGCCCAAAATCAACCCGGGACAGGCGGCGCACCGAACACCCCATCACCCGGAACTGGCGGCGGTTCAACGGCAGGGCCTGCGCTTCAGGTTCGGCCGGCTGCTGCCTTGGCGGCGGGCCAGCCGGCGGCGTATCACATCTTCGCGACCGGGTCGCGCTTGGGGTGGGCCGGAGGGCTCGCCCGGTACTCCGAAGGCCCGGCGGACCAGGCGATCATCGATCACCTGATGGCAGCGGGGGAGCACGCGAGGATGGCAAACTTCGAAAGCTATCCGCCCACCAAAGCCTGGCCAGGCTGGACCCAAATCAAAGCCCAGTTCACGTCGTGGGCGCAACTGATCGCGCGTTATCGGAACGACACGGTCCGGCGGCAGGTGGCGACCGCGGTGCCGGGCTCGGCGGAGACACTGGCCCAGCAAGTCAGCGTGCAGACCGTGGGAACCACCATGCAGATGCCCAACTGCGACGCGGCCTACATGCGTCTAGGCTTTTACCTGTCGTACGGTCAGCAAACGCTGTCCATCGCGCAGGAAGCCGCCACCCATCACGGCAGTTCGGAGTTAGTGGCTCGGGCGCAGGCGGATGCGGTCAACCACCTGGTCGAGGCGGACCGGATCCTGATAAACTACCAGAACATAAGGGTTGCCTCGGGTCGCTGCGCGGACTTGCGTGACGTCCGCGCTCAGCTCGAAGCGCTGCTGCGCGTCCCCAACATCCTGGGGCAAGTCCCAGCGGTAATCGCCGCATGGAAAACTGCTTTGGAAAGGATCATGGCCCTTTCCGCCGCGGGCCCGCCGTCGTCGACAAGCTACGATGAATGCCTCAAGAAGTATTGCCCCATGTGCGGGCAGGCGATAAGCCTGCTGGGTGTATCGGCCGCAAATGATTGCGATCCGTGCAAGACGAGGAATGCGCAGCTCATCAGCGCGTGCGTTGCCGGCGGCCAGTCTCAGGCGGCCCGGCAGCAACCTTCCGGCCCTCCATCGCGGGTTGGGACTACCGGCGCTGCATCGCAGCGAGCCCAGACGCAGCCGAAGGATCCCGGAGAACTCGAAGGGACATGGTTCCTGTGCGCGTGTAACATCCTCGGGGGGCGTCCTCGAATGTATTGGATGGACAACTCGGGACCACATACCCTAGCGGAGTTCGTGAACTATTGCTCAAAAGCGCGAACCCAATACCATTCAGCTCAGGAGATGTCGGCAAACCATGGACAAATTCCGGATTTCCTGGTCCAGTTCACGAAAAGCGGGGGTCAGTACTCCGGCAAAAATGCACCCGGGAGTAGAAGACTAACGGGGGAAGATCCAATGTGGGATATCAATCACCATCAACCTTTCGAGGAAATGTATCGCTTGGCCCGGACGGGTCCTGGTTCTTACCAGGGACAGGGTTTGGCCTGCCACTCCTGCACTCCCGGATCCCCGCTGGTTTGGAGCCCTACAACCATCACCGTGCAAGGAGATGTGGCAACGGAGAATACCTTTGGCAACGCCGGGTCCCCCTACCAACAGGTTTGGGTGAGAACCGCATCGCCGCCTGCCGGCGCGGGCCAGCCCGCCGCGCCTTCGCAACGGACGAATTACCCCAACAGCATTAACCTGCTTGGCGTTGAGGCCCCGGCGGCCCCATCGCCGAAGCCCCAATAGCATTCCGGGATTCCGCGTTTGCCAGGAGGATGAAGTAACTACCGCAGAGGGAACGATATGAGATATTTGCGCCGGCGCACCATGTTTGTCTTCCTGGTGCTGTTCCAATTGCTGTGCGCGATTTCGACCGCGCAAGGCCAACATCCGCCCATTGTCCAGCGTGCCAACGCCGACCTTGAACAGGGAAACTACGAGCAGGCCGCCGCGCTCTACCAGGATGCATTGGACCATCCGCCGCCGGAATACGGTGAGATGCCTGCCCAATACAAGAGCTATCTGTGCGCGAATATTGGCATCTGCTTTGTGAAGCTCCAGCGCTTCGAAAAGGCGATTGCGGCACTCAACCAAGGCGTTTCTTTTGACCCGAAGAATGCTTGGGCCTATGGTTGGCTTGGTGTTGCCTACAATTTCGACGAGAAATTCGCCGAGGCTATTCCCAATTGCCAAAAAGCGATCGAGCTTAGTCCGGATGAATGCTCGAATTACGCGGGCCTTGCCCTGGCCAACAACCGGCTGGGACAGTATGACGCAGCCCAACAGGCGATCGATGCCGGTCGCGGGAAGACCTGTGCTCGTGACGATAAGCAGCTTCTCGAGAATAGCCAACTAGAGATCTATCTCGCTAAGCGAATGTACGTGGAGGCTAATCGCGCGGTGGGCGAGCGGAAGCTGATCGGCGTGGATTTGAGGGCGATTGCGGGCGTCGTTCAGATCAGGTATGTCTTCCCGAACGGACCGGCACAACTGGCGGGCCTCCAGGCCGGCGATGTCGTCATGGCTATCGATGAGAAACCGGTTGACAGCATCCAGACGTTCTCGACCATAATTGACGGGGCGCCACCCGGCTCGACGTTGCCGTTCCGGGTCACGAGAAACGGCAGCGTCGTGGAAGGGAACGTAATTATCGGCATTCCGGTGAACTTGCCCGAGCTCGCCGCCGCAGCCAATTCGCCGGCCCCCGCGGCGCCCTCTCCGCCAACTGTCTCGCCCTCTCCGCCAACCGCTGCGCCCCCTATTCTCACCATCAACCGCGTCGAGGTAGAGCCTTCCACTGTTGCGCCGGGGGAGCGATTCACCCTCGAAGTGTCTTACACGGCCCCGGCGAAGAACACGGTTTCCTTCAGCTACAGCATCCGCAGCGGCCGGCAGAAGTTGTTCACCTCCGTTCGGCAAATGCTAGAGGGGGGAAGCCCGGAGGCCATGGTCATCAAAAAAACTCTCACGGCCACGAAAACCCCGGGCAACTACACCATCGAAGTGCAGATGTCCTCGAATGAAGCCAAGGCCGCGCGGGAAGCCGCCTTGACGGTAGAGCCGCGGAAGTGACCGGTTGCATATACTGAATCCGCTTCCTTTTGACATCTTTTCCCACAAAGAAGTAGAAGCGCCGCAGGTTCGAACTATGGAACCTGCGCCACGCCTGCTGGCACAACCCGCCGCTCAGATTGACGACCTGCCAGGGTCGAGAAAAAACGGCCAATCCGTAGGCGAATGGTTTCCCGTGGAAATCCAGACTGGGGCCCATCTCCCTCGCGCCTATTCAACCTGGTTGACAGAGACAGAGCGATTCTGCGCAGGCGGTTGGCTGAGATCCAGGGTGAGCTTGAGTGGCATCCGTTTCTCATTGCACTCGACTGCAAGCTCCATATTTACCCGTTTCTCACCCACGACGGGCGCGAGCATAAAACCAAGTTTCTGGGGCTCTATTTTCATTTCCTTTACTGACGCCCCGGACACCTTGATCTCTTCTCTCTTGAGTTCCGCAAAACTGATCCGGCCCTGTGGGGGAGGTGTGTGGACCCAAAGGCTCAGCTCGAGAGTCCACCCTTCGCCCGACTTTACCCAGCGGGTCTTATGGTCGACGCACCTGCGAAAGAGGAGCTGGTTGAAATCCTCGCAGCATCGCACGGGCGCAGGCAGGGGGTCGACGGGGTAAGGCGGTCTTTGCCCTTGGGCCCCCGCCCCGCAAGCCAGGACGATTCCCGCACCAACCGTTGTGGCAGTGCGCAATAGATTCTCCATGTGAGCCACAGTGCGCTCCCTGGCCGTACCGGCGTCACGCTCAAACTCGGACAGTCCGCTTGGCACTCTGTTCTTTTTCATTGGGATTTCCTCCAGCCTCTGAAAACTCAGGATTAAACTGCCCGGTCCTTCGAACCGCGTCCTGGATTTCTGTCTCCAGGAGGCCCGCGGCCTCATGGATAATGCGCTCGGTTGCCCTTAGCCTGCCCGAGAGCGTCCTCGTGAATTCCGTCTCTTCTCGACGCGAACTGCGGCCCACTACAAATCCGATAATCTCCCGCATGGCTTTCACTGAATCTTGGGTGAGGGCACAGTTGAGTTTCTTTGCTTCCGCCCGCCAGGACTCGTGAAAGACATCCGGATGAAATCGAGCTGCCACCTCCACCGAGGGCGCGAGCTACGAGATGAGCGGCGCGGGGACATTCAATACGAAGAGCAAGTTGGTTACCGCAACGGGGACGTTCACCCACAAGTCCCCCAATGGGAACTCCCTGGAGACGGGCATTTGGATAGCGACCGAACTGGTCAGCTTTGAGTCCTACGGCATCGCGCCGGGGGCGCGTATGCAGGCGGGGTCGGCATTCGGCCCCCCACAATTCGGCCCCAGGCGGATGCCCATGCTCTCAGGCTCGACGCCGGCAGGGGGCCTAGCCGTATTGCGTATCCGGCTTTTGCCGATGTGGGGGCCATCGAGAACTGCCGTGCTGCAAGTGAACTGCGCCCTCGGCAAGGTGCCTGAAGAACGACAGACAGAGGGTATAAGGCTGGCTTTCGAGGGAGGAGGTGACGAATTCGATCAGGAAGTCAGCGGGCGCACCATGTTCGTCTTGACGCGCCTGGGAGCGAGTCCTGCACCGAAGCCCACGGCCACGGGTGAGGAGACCAATACCCCGCCCGCTCAGGTCCAGCAGTGATCTGAATGACCACACGCGAAGGTAGATCCCCTGTAGGGGGGTAGTGTTTACCAATTCCCGCTCACTTGGAGGTGTAGACGGCTAACCGCGGATGTAACCCTCACAATCGTGCGGGTGGTGGGTTTCCTTCCTAACGGCAGATCTGGTTCGCCCTGAAGTACGCCTTCTAAATCCTCTTCAAGCCATCCTGGGCGCGGCAAAGAATCTCGTGGCGCGAAGCAAGTCACAAGGTTCGGCTGCGGCCTTTTTCTGGAGAGGGGCACTGTCGGCTAGCTGTTGGACCCGAGCTGGAGATAGAACTCCCGGGGACTCAACTCGGGGTAATCTCCGGTCAGGGCGAGGTGCTTCCGTAGCTCCATGCAGAGGTGGCATTTGGAATAGAAGCCTTGGGCGGATTCCTGGTACCCGCGCTCCCTGGCCAAGGCGAGCAGGCCCTTCAGGTCCTCCTCCATCAGGAGCCCGAGGACGGGGAAGCGCACCGTGTCCACGCCTTCTCTCAGCAGTTCGTCGAGCTTGCGGCAATCGCCCAGGGTGACGCCAGCGCAAAAGCCCGGGACGTAGTTTCCGTAGTTATCAAAGTGGTTATGGAGCGGACGCAGAAACGGCATCAGGCACGGCTCGCGGAAGAACGCCTGGGCGCGGCGCAGCGGATAAATGGAGCGGAGAAACTCCTTGAGTTTGTAAGGCGCGCTCCCCATCACGAAGAACTCGGCGTGGCGCGCAAAATCCTTGGGGCTTTCGAATCTCAGATAGTCTTCAAAAGCCACCGTCCCCTGAATGCCCCACTCCAGGAAGCGCTGGAAGTACTGTAGTTGATAGACCATCGTGTTCTGGCCGAAGACCTCGAGGCTAAGCCGTGTGGCCCGGACGGTCCTTTCAAACGGTACGTACTCCAAGTAGAAAGAATTCACCGAGATCAATATTCCCCGCAGTCCCTTCCGCTTCAGGGTGTCGAGTTTCTCCCGCGTGGACCGGTCGTCAACGCACCAGTAGCCGTTGGTCTCGACGAAGGTGGAGGGAATCCCGAGTTGCGTGGCCAGTTCCACGGCCCGGCAAAGCAGGGGAAAATTGACGAAAGGCTCGCCGCCGGTAAAGTGCAGCCCGTGGTTCAGCGAGGTTGTGTCCGGCCCATAAGGCGCCGGGAGGATCTTTCCCGCAAGCTGACTGAGGATATTCTCCAGCATCTCCTCCCGCATCCAATCGGCGCTCCATTGCGGCGAACAGGCGTACATGCAGTGACGGCAGGCGGAGGGACACTTGTAGGATAAAATCAGACCACCAGAGATCGGCTTCGGTATCGGCTTAATCATGCGATCTGATGCTTTAACATCTCGTCGATGGTCACGATATCAGCCAGCCCAGAACAGCCATAGATTGCCGGAAGAATGTGATCCGGCGGGTGAATGCGTCGCAATTGCGCGACTCTCTCCGTTCCCGCCCGATAGGCCGGAAGATACATTCGGCCTAGTAACGGATGTTGACCCCAGGCACCGGAGAGCTTGTCCGCGCGCTCTTCGGTGACCAGGAAATCCCTTCGAAGATGGGCAGCCACTTTCTCGCGCTGCGCTCCTTCTCCCCACGTCAGGTAGGAAGATTGATTCTTGGCATCGTCCTGGAGTAACGCCAGCAACACGCCGATCTGCAAATCCTCGTCGGGCAGTTGCTCGATTTCAGTTACGCCATGGGCGATGAGAATCGCATTGTTGGCGATTCCCTCGAACAGGGTGGCGGAGCGGGTGTTCATGGTCAATACCGTGGCTTCGAAGTTGACCTTCCCGCGGATATAGAGATCCTGCAAGTAGGCAAACGTGGTAACGTGCCCGGGCACGACTTCATGGCTCACCAGTTGCTCGAACTCCGGCACAGAGATCTGCAGCGAAGCGTTAATCTCATAGGTGGCTTCGTACTGCGGCCTGCCATCCGCCTTCCGCGCTCGCCCAAGGTAGTTCATCGAGCCCGAAAACCATGCGTCCTTAATGGGCAAGAATTCAATATTGGCCCGAGGTACCGACACGAGATCCTGCGGAAGATAGGGAAGCAAGTTGAGCGCGCTGAGGCGGTCAAAGTGGGCGATCATGGCAGCGCCGAGGGCGCGCACAGAAGCCATGGGAACCAACCGATCCCGTCGCCACGCATCGACCGCCCCAAGAAGGTCGGCAGAACCAGAGGTCGCGTAACCCGCCCGGCCCAACAACTCAGCCACACGCTCCCGCTTGGCTTCCGGGTTGGAGGCTTCCGGCGGACGGCCGGTCGAGGCCTCAACACATCGGAGGTAGGGAACCGGTTTGCCTTTCCCCAGCACTTCCATGGCAAGGTCCCACATGGTCTCCAGGCAAAGCGACAGGCCAAGCAGATACTGAGCGCGCATGCCGCCCATCTTCC
>Ga0187865_1002631_pt1 | contig 16567 bp, 14 predicted proteins | sample June2016WEW_11_1_2_FD_132989 | JGI IMG/M metagenome (GOLD analysis project Ga0187865, IMG submission 132989) | Peatland microbial communities from SPRUCE experiment site at the Marcell Experimental Forest, Minnesota, USA - June2016WEW_11_100 | ecosystem: Environmental > Terrestrial > Soil >...
ATAGTTCCGGCGGCCCTGGCGGTGGCCGAATGGAAAAGCCTCTCCGGAAAGGCGGCTTTAGAGGCTTTTATCGTGGGTTTTGAAGTAGGAACTCATATCGGCACGGGCATGGGGATGAAGCATTACGACCGTGGCTGGCACGCCACTTCCACCTTTGGCAGGTTTAGTGCGGCCGCGGCTGCGGGGAAACTTCTGGGCCTCTCCCTGGAGGAGATGAAAATGGCTTTGGGACTCGCAGGCACCCAGTCAGCAGGGCTGCGTCTCGTCTTCGGTACGATGACGAAACCTTTCCACCCCGGAAAATGTTCCTATGATGGAGTCCTTTCGGCCATCCTGGCTCAGCGCGGCTTCACCTGTGCCCCGAATATTCTCGAGGGGAAAAAAGGCTTAGTGGAAGCCATGGGGGATGATCAATCCAGCCCGGAATCAATGGTGAAGGGCCTGGGCAAGAAATATGAAATTCTCAAGAACACCTTCAAGCCCTACGCGGCCTGCCTGCTCACTCATCCGACCATTGACGCGGTTATCCAAATGAGGAACAAATACAATCTGAAGCCCGAAGACATAAAAGAGATTTCCTGCGATGTGGCAAAATTTTGTCTAGATTCGGCGGGACAGGTAGAGCCTAAGACTGCCCTGGCCGGGAAATTTAGCACCTACTACTGCGCCGCCCTGGCTCTGGCTGAAGGGGTGGCCGGGGAGAACATGTTCACCGACAAAAGGGTTCTGGACCCCAGGATGGTAGCCCTGAGAAAAAGGGTGAAAGCCCGCGTTGTTCGCGGCTACAAAGATACAGAGGCCAACGTCTCCATTACTACCAAAGGGGGCAAAAAATATTCAGCATATATAGACATTCCCAAAGGAGACCCGCGAAACCCTCCAACGGATAAAGAGCTGGAAAGTAAATTCCGCTCCCTGGCGCCTTCCGTCCTGCCCAAACCTAAGATCGACCGCTTGATAAAAACGATCTGGAGCCTGGAGAAAGTAGGGAATGTTCGGGAGCTCATCAGGTTCTGCTATTGAGAAGCAAAGTAGGGGCAATTCATGAATTGCCCCTAGAGCCAATCAGAAGGTAAATCTTAGCCCCTTCACCATGCGCTTCGGCACGTTTCTTTGTTCCCCGTTCTGCATCGGGCGCGCGTTGCGCGCCGCTACAATCCGCAATCCGAATTCCGCATTCCGCAATTTCAAGATTCAACCACGCGGGGCGCTTGTAATGGTGACCCCTTAGCTTCGTTCCACGAGTTCCACCCGCACATTTTCCGGAGCCTGGACATAGGCAATCCTGACCCCAGGCCGGATCGCGTAAGGTTCCACGGCGAATTTCGCTCCCTTGCGCTTTAGTTCGGCTGCTACCTCATCCAGGTTGGTCACGGTGAACCCGAAATGATCTAGCCCGAGGTGAGGGGCTGCCGGGCTGTCGGGCATTCCGGCCTCCGGAGCGATCCGCAGGATGAAAACGGAAATTCCGTTCATATCCAGGTCAACCCTCGGCTTCCCGTCCGATTGGACCGTTTCGATGATTTTGGCCCCGAACATCCGTTCATAATACTGGGCGGTGGCCATCGGATTTCGGCTGTAGAGATGAATGTGGTGAAAGTTGAAAACTGCCATAGAACCCTCCTTTCTAAATTAACTAATCCTTTGGTCATTTTTCTTTGAAAACCTATCTTCCCCCAAAAGCTCAAAAAAGAAAAGAGGAAAGGTTGCGCGGAGCACCCGGCACGTATAGAAACGAGGACAACCTTTTAGGTTTCAGCTCGAGGGATTGGTCCGAACAAATTCGTAGCCTTAAATCTTTCGAGGGAAAGGAACAACGGTCGAACGACGGCCGGGTTTTTCGGTATCCTCGGACCTCGATCCTCGAACCTCGAACCTGCGTTTATTATTTCCCCTTGAAAACCGGCTCCCGCTTCTCCACAAACGACTTCATTCCCTCCTCCCGGTCTTCTGAATTCCAGCAGAGAGATTGGGCCAGCCGTTCCTGATCCAGAGCCTGGGGCAGGTCGATGCGGGAAAAATTCTGCAGGGCCTTCTTGGCCAGCGCTACGGGGATAGGCGCACTCTTCATAAACTTCAGGGCAAACTCTTTGGTGGCCTGGGGCAGCTCTTCATGGGGAACGACTTTGTTCACCAGGCCGATCCGCAACGCTTCTTGCGCATCGATTACTTCTCCAGAAAAGATTAGTTCGGCGGCTCTGGCATAGCCTACCAGCCTGGGCAAAAACCATATTCCCCCCCAGTCAGGATGAATCCCGCGGCGCACGAACGTCTCCCCAAAGCGGGCCCGATCGCTGGCGATCCGCATGTCGCAGGCCAATGCCAGATTACAGCCTCCTCCGGCCGCCACCCCGTTGACCGAAGCGATCACCGGTTTTCCCGTGGATTGAATCAGCAGCACCACCTTATCCCGGGTAGGCCTTTGATCGATGCCCAGCGTGGCTTCAGCCCGGGTCTTGCCCGAGACGAACTCCTTGACATCTCCTCCTGCGCAGAAAGCTTTGCCTGCCCCGGTGACTACGATGACTCTGACTTCGTTATCCGCAACGGCCGTTTCCATGGCAGCCAGGATCTCCTGCCGCATCCCGCCTCCGAGGGCGTTCATCGAATCCGGCCGATTCAAGGTGATGGTCCCGATTCCATCTTCTTTAGTAAATAGTACAAATTCCCAGCTCATCTCTTTCCCCCATTCTATCCAAGCTCTATGATGCGTCTGTAGTCAGTAGGGTGTGGTCCTTGGTCAGTTGTCCGTTGTCTTTTTCCTCGGACCTTGATCCTTGAGCCTTGAATCTTTTTTTCCTCTATGCCCTCCGAGCTTTGCCCTTTGCGATCTTTCCTCGATCCCCGTTCCTCGAACCTCGCTCCTCGTACCTTATTTTTATATGACTAAAAAGATTTTACCAGTCTTTGAGTAATGGTTTTGGCCTCCGCTACCATACTCTTGATCACTTCGTCGACGGTCATCACCTTTTGGATCATTCCCGCCACCTGCCCTGCCGACATGAGCTTGTTCTCCCGGTCTTCATCCGATCCCCCATGGAGGGAGTCCACATAGGCGTTGATTTCATTCTGGCTGGCACCTTTTTCATCCATCTCGCGAACCTTCTGGGCAGCCTGATTCTTCAGCACCCGGATCGGATAACCCTTTCGGGCGGCGATCATGGTGCTGTTATCTTTGGCTTCTAAAATGGCCTGCTTGTAGGCATCCGGGATGGGACACTCCCGGGTGGCCAGGAACCGGGTTCCCATCTGGATTCCCTCTGCACCCAGGGCGAAGGTTGCAACCCAGCCACGCCCGTCGGCAATTCCCCCCGCAGCGACCACAGGAATTTTGACCGCCTTCACCACCTGCGGGGTGAGAACCATGGTGGCAATCTCATCCCGACCTACATGGCCGCCCCCTTCGGCTCCGACCGCGATAACCCCATCAACGCCGGCATCTTCCGCCTTCTTGGCCATGTCCACATTGGCGACAACCTGGAGGACCTTCATCCCGGACTCTTTGACTCTTTTGATTACTTTTCGCGGGTCTCCGGCTGAGGTGGTAATAGTCTTGATTCCTTCCTCAATCGCCATCTCCAGGGCTTCCAAAGCATTGGGCCGGTAGATGGGAATGTTGATCCCGAAGGGTTTGCTGGTGAGGGATCGGGCTTTTCGAATTTCTGCCCGCAGCCGATCTCCTTCCAGGCCTGAAGCAGCGATGATCCCGAATGCTCCAGCGCGGGATGAAGCCGCAGCCATGTCCCCTAAGGTGATTAAACGCATGGCTCCTTGGATGATGGGATATTCAGAACCGAGGATTTCGGTTATTCGATTTTTCATATCCTCTCCTGAATTTTATGAGCTTTCTAAGAACCGCGAAGGGGCAGATGCTCAACAGAATTGGATTTCTTCCAGATCAAAGATAATCTTTTTCTCCCTCACGAGTCAACCGATAAAAAGGGGCCGCCATCCTTCCGGGGAACTACCTATCCCTTGAAATTACCCATCTCAAATTTGAGGGAAGGCATTTCTTGATGTTGACCCAAACGTTGCCCAAACATTCGCGTAGGCAAATTTGATGAACCCGTAAAAAATCCCAAATTACTTTTTTCCGTCATTCCGGCGAAAGCCGGAATCCAGTCTCTTCAGGTAGTTTTACGACCTCTGGACTCCGGTTTCCACCGGAGTGACGACCTGTCATGCGCTCACCAAATTTGTCATTCCCGCGAAAGCGCGAATCCAGGAGCGTCTCAAAGTGCAGGATGAACGCATATTTGGCGAGGAGGATTTTATTGAGAGGGTGAACGAAGGGGCCAAGGAGTGTGAGTTATTGCATGGACAATTCAGTTGCGTTTGCTTTGATAATTTATCGGTCGGGCATGACTCAGATAGAAGTGCCAAAGAATTCGTGCTGCAACCGCCCGCCACGGATGCCACTTACGACTCAACGCGCCAAGTTCTTGCGGTGATGGTCGGCGCGGCATCTTTTTCACTCGTTCAACTGCAACGGCGAGCGCCAGATCACCACTGGGCCAAACATCAGGGCGACGCATCGCCATCAGAAGGTAGATATCAGCCGTCCACGAACCGATACCCTTGATCCTTATAAGTCGAGATTTGGCTTCCGCATCATCGAGCCGATTCAGTGCCGTCAGATCAAGGTCCCCTTGCTCGATTGCCTCAGCAAGATGACGCCCATACAATGTTTTCTGGCGGCTAAAGCCGATCACTTTCAGCTCGGTATCAGTGAGTTTCATGAAGCTTTGGGGAGTCAGTGGCTGCGTGGCCGCCACAAGTCGATTAAAGGCAGCTCTCGCAGATGCCAGCGACACTTGCTGTTCGAGAATAATATGGACCAGGGTATGAAACCCCTGCTCTCGCTCCCACAGCGGCGGCGGTCCGAAAGCGGACACAATCGTCGCGAGAGTCCGATCCCGCGCCGCAAGCAAACGAACGGCACGCAAGAGAGACTTTCGATTGAGCGGCTTTGACACTTTTCGTAACATTCTAATTTGATAGATAGAGCGACCTAACGGGGCTCGTGTCTGAGCGGCGCGCAGTTTTTTGGCGCGTCCGGTTGAGCGATTTATCGGCTTTTCTGTTTCTGCTGCCTCCGGTAGAAAGTCAGAAAATCGCTGGGAGAAAGTACCTTGATCCCCTGACACTGTTTGGGGGGAAAATGCGCCTGATTACCTGTAACAAGGCATACCGCCTGACCAGCAACGGCAACTTCAAGAAATGGCTCGTCGCCTGAGTCCGGTAAAAGGTCGGAAAGCGGAGAAGAAGCCACAATATGTCCATGGTTCTCAATATAGTCAAGGAGAGCAACAACTTTGTCTACTTGGAACCGGAACTTGGAACGACGCAAGACTTCGTTGTATTCGGATAAAATGCGAGAGTCGAAGTACACCGTCAGATCACCGGAGGAAAGCATGCGCACAATTTTAGCGCACGGCCCGAACGGGGACAAGAGCCCAGCCACAAGGACATTGGTATCGAGGACTATCTTCATTGTGTGCGCTTCCTGCGCACCGTCTTAATTTCGGCATCGATCTCATCCATTGAGATATTGCCGGTCCGCTGCTCTACCGACCGCCGCTGAAGGCTCGCCACCGCCTCAACAGCGCGTGCCTGACGGAATGCCGCCAGGGATTCTTCGAGGTTCGATTCGTTGACCGATGCAAGAATGGCGATAGGCCGGCCATTACTGGTGATGATCATCTCCCCTTCGCCGGGAAGCTTTTTCCAGACTTCGGCAGATTTTCCCCGCAAGTCGCGAATGCTTACAAATCTCATAACTTTTTCCTCCAATCGTGTACCTAATTGTGTACCCGATTGTCACTCATTGTCAAGCTATTCTTACACCCATAACGGGGCACGCGTCCGCTTGAGCGCGGGCCGAAGACCCGCCAGTTCCAGCCGCGTGTTCGGCCGCCGCAGGCGGACGAATGCGCGCCGCTCAGCGTTTTGTTAGCCGATGCATTATGGGTCGTTGAGCGGGATACCCCATCGTCCAGCAAAGTTTGCCCCAACCACCCGTTGAACCAGTTGATCGAACTCTTGCCTTGATCCGTAAAGCTTGGCCAAGGCATCGAACACAAGAATTCTGGCCGAGGTAACTGGGAAGTCGTTTGACTTGCGCCACTTATCGAGAACGCTCTGGCGCACAACGAGCCACCACGGTTCGGCGAGAGTCCACTGAGCATCGTCCACCTGCGCCACCAGGCGCGACAAGCCTTCAAACGGTAGTGATCGTTCGAGAACGGCCACCATCCTGCCACTTAGCCGCGAGTCCGAGTGTTTCGACTTCTGGCAGTGGAGACAGAATCGCTTGCGGAACTCGGCGGTCCCCATGCGTGTCTCGCCGAGCTTCGCCTCAACCGCGATGGCATGCTCACCCCCTGTGCATAGGACGTCAACCGTTTGCTTTCCATCACAAGCGTATGCGATGTCGCCAACGTGGATGACCAACATGGCGTCGTCCGCTCGAAAGGCGATCGGTTCGGCAAGACCACCTTCGCGGATGTCGTCCGCCAAGGACCGGCCACTAATCGCGCAGGTCACACGAGAGAGTACTCCCCGATTCGCCAGCGAGTCGAGCATCGCTGCGATCAGGTCTTCGCCGATATGCGAGAGTTGGATGGGCAAGGCTGTTCCCTCGTCGGCAGGAATTATACAGTCTGTATAAGACGATGCACACCGCCTCAATAAAGAAGCCTGCAGGAGGAGAGACAAAATTTCCTGGAGGCTTCATATCGGCACCTTCCGGGAATTCATTATCATACGCCACTCCAGAAGGTTAAGGGTTAGTTCTTTGGGTTTACTGAGTCGCGGAGGAAAACGACAATCAAAAAATAATCTTATGCGAGAGGATAGTCAAGGAGAAAATTGTCTCCCCCAATTGTCCCCATTTTAAGGCCATAATTGATAATTTCCGTTTGGAGTATTTTGTTCTGAGAATTTGGGCGACTGGGTTGACAATTGAATACACCCTTCAGATAGGGTAAAGTGGATAGGATGAATAAAGAGGACGACTATATCTTTCGTTATTCCTTGGAGGGGCGAGAGGCCGGCAGCCGCCGCGACTCTCTTCTGGAAATGATCCGGACTCAGATCGAGAGCCTCTTGGGCTTACTCTCCCTATATCAAGGGGAGGAAGAGGTGAAGGTGGACGGCTTCCGGATGATGAATGAAGGGGAAACTATTCATCCGATCTTTCCTTCCTTAGCCCCCGAAAAGTCTTCCCCTCCTCCATCTCCCGCCGGAGAGAGGGCGGAGGCGGCTTGCCAGAGCATCCGGAGTGCGGAGTTGTATGAACCCCGGATCCCTTATATTAAGCGGATGCTGGAAAGCTTCCTTTCGGTCATCGTCCTGGAGTCGAACGGAAAACCGGTTAAAGTCGACGCGTTCCGTTTGAAAGACTTGAACCAATGGCTGGTCCCGTCAGCGGGAGACCCAGCGGAGGTCTTCGACCACCTGGCCACACGGTGCGACTGCGATTGCAGCTTCTGTTATCTTCGAGGGAATCCCCCTTCCCTTGCGCTGGAGCAGCCCAAGAGGAAGAGCGAGGAAGAGTGGCAGGAGGCTCGAACCCGGCTGAAGTATTTTTCCCCCCGGGGGAAGAGATCGCTCTTCCCCGCCCTGGGAAGCCCTTACGAAGTCCTCTCCCATCCCCACGTGCTCGAACTTCTCCGGGAACTCCGCGGGAAAACCGATCGCCCTTTCCGGTTCTCCACGAACGGGAATCGGCTCACCGCCGAATTCATCCGGGAACTCTCGGCCCTGAAGCCGGTGTACCTTTACCTCTCTTTGAACTCTTCTTCGCCGGCCAGGCGCAAGGAGATCATGGGAACCGGGAATCCGGAGGTGGCCATCCGCTCCCTCCCGCTGCTCCAAGAGCAGGGAATTCCGTTTGCGGTGATCATCGTCCCCTGGCCACTTCCCTCGAAAGAGGAGATGCTCTCCGATCTGAGGAAAACGGTGGCTTATGCCGACCGGCACAATGCCCATCTGGTGGAGGTGAGCCTTCCCGGGCACAGCCGGCATTTTTCTCCGGAGCCGCTTTTCGACCGGGAAGAGGTCTGGTCATCGGTCGTCTCCGAGATCCGGGAGCTGCGGAAAAAGGTAGAGTGTCCCTTGCTGGTCAAGCCCAGCCTGTATGAAGAAACCCGCCAGGAGGGGAAGTTCAACCTTCCCGTGGTGATCGGGGTGGTGAAGAATTCTCCGGCCGTCCTTTCCGGCTTGAAGACCGGGGATTTCCTCCTCTCCGTCGCCGGGATAAAGGTTTCCTCCAAACCTCAGGCCCGAGACCTCCTCCATCTCCATCACCAGAATCGCACTCCCTCCCTCTCCCTCTCTGTTCAGAGAGGCCGGGAATCTCTCGAGATGAATCTTCTCCCCGGGCGGCATGATTATCCGTATGCTCCGGAGACCGATCATCACTGGGGGATGATCTTCATGGGGTCCGGGTTCCGTCCCAGTATCCTGGAAGGTCTGAAGGCCTTGATCGCCCATCACCAGGCCAAGAAAGTCCTCCTCTTCTCTTCCATCCTGGTGAAACCTGTCTTCCTCCAGCTCCTGCAAGAGTCCTCCCTCTTCGGTGGTATTCAGATTCAGGTAGAGGTCCCCGAGAACCGCTACTTCGGGGGAAACATCTGCATGGGAGACCTCTTGGTCGTCGAGGATTTCATCGAGGCCATCAGGGAATATTTGGAAAAGAATTCCCCTCCGGACCTGGTCGTGATTCCCTCGTCACCATTTTCCCTGGGCCAGTGGAGGAGAGATTTGGAAGGAAGGGTCTATACCGAGATTCAAAGGGCAGTTGGCCTGCCCGTGGCTCTTCTGGATTGTGAACCTATCTATGATTAGCCGCCCTGCAGTAATTGCCGGTATATAGCGAGACTTTCGAAACCAGCGAGGTGACCTTTGACCTTTCGACGGTAAAGGCCAAAATTCTCATTTCGTGTTCTTCATTAAGCGATTAAAAATTATGATCTCGTTGACTTTTTTGTAATCCGCAAAGGCCTCATCTGAATCCCTTTGCAGGATACGTTCCCGCAGTTTTTTCAGTTTTGCTTCATCCTCTGGTTTACTGGCTACGGATAAAGCCTGATAGTCACCCGTTTTGCCCGCAGATGCGTAAAGACTTTCATATTGCTCTCGGAACATCCTCTCCGACACCTTTTTACTCTTTTCAAATGAATTGACCGCCGCCTCCATCCCATTCAGGTTCTTGAGTGTTTCGGATGCGAATTGAACAAGTTCCTTTTCTTTTCCTTTAGAAACGACGTTCTCGAAAAAATCTTTGATCAGTTTGAGATCTCCGCTTATCCATTCGAGAGAACTCAGGATCAGCCCGCGGATCTCTAAATCTGATTCCTTCCAAAATTGATCCTGCAAAGGTCGAACGGATTCCGGGGCGACCAACCATTGTCCCAGAAGATATATCGTATTCCACCTGATATTCAGGTCTGGGTCCCCTATCTTCCCCAGCAGGAATGGCACTGATTTGTCTCCCATCGTGCCGAAGATCAACATATTCTGCCAGGAAAACGCTTTAGGGTCTTTTTTTAGAAATTCGATTGTTTTAGGCAACGCAGGCTCATATTGCATCTGGCAAAGCAGATTCAAAAGCCCGAACCGGGACATCTCTTCAGTGCTATTGTCCAGCGTAGCCACCAGAAATTCTCCGGATTTCTGGCCCCCAATGCTGGCCAGAGCCTTAAGACAACTTATTCGTATCATTTCGGACTTATTACTTTTGGATAGGCTAATAATATCATCCACCGCCATGGCGTTTCTGGTGAGACCCAGAGCCCAAACGTAGACGGAAAGCTTTTTTTCGTCCATCTCGGTCTGCTTTATTCTGGGTAATAGCACCCTAACGACCGGGGTGGGATTGGCCTCTATTCTTTCGCGTATTGAATCATTGAGGGTTGGCGACTCTCCTTCCATCTTGGCATAGCGATCGATGTCAGCCAGAAGCAGGTCAGTCTGAAAACGATCCTGTGACTGTGCTCTGATCCCTGAGATGGGATAGACAAGTAGAAGAGATAGAATGCAAAGGATTGTCAGAAAACTTCTTCTCAGCCGGTAGCACATAATTTCCCCTCTCCTAAATCACCTAATAGCATGACTCAGCCGTTCAGCTTTAGATTGCGTGTACCTAAATGTTGCAAAAACTTTTGTGGACACATCACCCCCACCCTCCCCTCCCCCCGCCGAGGGGGAGGGTTAGGGTAAGGGGGCAATAGTCACCAACAGTGAAGACTTGCGGTCATCTATAAAAAGCATTTCTGCCGCGCAAATTAAAGGACATAAAAAATATCCAAGAAAAATTTTTTGCAACAACAGAATTCATTATATGACCGAGGTCGCCCAAAAACAATTACTTTTCTCATACCCCCATTTGCCGGGCTGCATTATCGCAGTGAACCCGACAATTCCTGAAGGCCAACTCAGGAAATTTGGCGGGTTTATGAAATAAAGGTATGAAGGAGAGAAAGGAATCCGTTCGATGGAGGAAGGGTCGCGAGTTGCGAGCTTCAGGACAAAAAACGGGAGCCCTACGACGATTCGGTTAGTTTTAATTGGAAAAAGGCTTCCGCCCCAAAACAGGGAAGAAGCCTTTTCCCTCTCGATTATTCAGACAATCGGCAAGGAATTTATCAGACTTCTTCCAGCATGGTAGTAAAAAGATCGTGATGTTCTTCCTCGTCCTCAAGGATTTCCTTGAACATAAAGGCCGTGGTGACATCGCCTTCCTTCTGGGCCATCTCGATGATCTGTTTGTACATCACAATGGCCTCTTCTTCGGCCTTGGTGTCCAGCTCTAAGAATTCCTTCATGGTTTCCCCGACAGTAATGGGATCAGGCTTCGTGGTGGGAGTTCCCCCGAGATACCAGAGCCTCTCGGCGATCTTCTCGGCATGCTTCATTTCCGCAACGGCGGTCTGTTGGAATTTATCCTGTACGGCAACTCCCTTGACCCCGATTACTTGTACGTGCTGCCACATGTACTGGATGCTTACTTGAATTTCTCTCGCAATCGCCTTATTTAACATCTCCTTCAGCTTATCGCTCACCTTGGTCATGGGCTTCAATGAAACGGCCATTTTCCACCTCCTGAATGAATTTATGTACCCCTTTCTTAAATATTGTACACCGGCCGCTACATAAAACAACTCTTATTTTTCAGGTTTCTTACAGGCGGCTCAGGCAACCATCCCCGGCGGGAATTATGATTAAGATTGGAGGTTTCGCCCGTCAGTCGAGATCGCTTCGCGAATTGCGCTCATTTTCCAAAACTGGCCGTATTGCTCGACGTGATGGACCATCGCGATCACGGCCGCGTTCAGCGGCGTGGGCACCCCCACTTTAGCGCCTAAGCCGACGATTTCGCCGTTCAGATACTCAATCTCCGTCGGGGGATGCCGCCGGAGGCTCTGGAGTGTCGGAACAAGCACCGGCGCGGACGATACCGTGCGACGGATCTTTGCCGCCGCGAGGCGGCCGGCAATCCGTACCGGCAGCAAGCCCAGAACCCGGATTAACCCGACCGAGACTTCGGGGAGCGATTCAAGCTGGATGCCAGCCCGCGTGAATGTTTTAAGTCTGGAAGGGGTGACCTGCAGAGTTTTGGTTAAGGGCCTAAGAAAGTTTCACTTATTCCCGCATCAGTTCTATAATATCTCTGCTTCTTTGCAATCCTCTGCCTATGATATTTCCCTATGATATTTCCCTTGACAACCTTCTCTGGCGAAGGGTAATTTTTTAATATCTCTGTAATATTAGGAAAGTCGCCATTTGGGAGGAGAAAAGCCATCGAGAAGTGGAACCGAGTTTCCGGGTACATTCTTCTCGCCATAGGGGTGATTACCGCGTGGAGTTCAACCTCTCTCTCCATGGGCAAATTCAGACACCCCGGCCCGGGTTTTCTCCCTTTCAGCCTAGCTCTAATACTTATTCTTCTCTCCCTTGCTTTGATCTTAGAAAACCGAACCAAGGGCGGATCATCGAAGCCCTTCTGGGCTGAGCGAACTTGGCTCAGGCCCCTTCTCGGCGTCATCATTTTCACCCTCTATGCTTTCTTTCTGGGCTACATCGGATTCATTCTTACCACTTTTCTTTTCCTGGTCATCTGGATGTGGGTTATCGAACGGATCCGCTGGGTAACCATCCTGAGTATCTCTGTCGGGGTTACCGCAGTCCTTTATTTTATTTTTGAATACTTTCTTGAGGTCCCCCTCCCCACGGGGTTTTTTAGCGGATAAGAGAATAGCGAATGAATGAAATATTTGGAATGTTTCATGGGTTGGCCGGTGGCTTTGGTATCGCCTTCAGCCTGAACAATCTGACCTTCGCTCTGATTGGAGCCGTCCTGGGGACCGTCGTGGGAATCCTCCCCGGTCTGGGGCCAGCGGCCACGATCTCCCTCCTCCTTCCCGTTAGTTTTAAAATCGGGTCCCCCGTTACCTCCATTATCATGATGGCCGGGATTTTTTACGGGGCCATGTATGGCGGTTCCACCACCTCGATTCTGGTTAACATTCCGGGCGAGGCCGCTTCGGTGGTTACCTGTATCGACGGCTACCAGATGGCCCTCAAGGGCCGGGCGGGCCCCGCTCTGGGGATGGCGGCCATTGGCTCATTCGTCGCCGGAACCATCGGGGTTATCGGCCTGACCTTTGTCGCTCCGCCCCTGGCTGAATTTGCCCTTAAATTCGGCCCGCCGGAATATTTTGCTTTGACCCTGCTGGGGTTGCTCATGGCCACCATGCTGGGAGAAGGCTCCATCATAAAAGGGCTGATCATGGTAGTCTTAGGTCTTCTTCTTGGCTCGGTAGGACTGGACCCTATCTCTGGTGCAATCCGCTTCACCTGGGGGCTACATATGCTCCAGGAAGGGATCGATTTCGTGACCCTTGCGATGGGCATGTTCGGTATGGGAGAGATCTTTTACAACCTGGAAAAGGCGCTGAAGACCGAATTGGTAACCCGGAAAATTGACCACCTCTGGCCGAACCTTAAGGACTGGGCAGATTCAAAGTGGGCGGTAGTCCGGGGATCTCTCATCGGATTTTTCATCGGGATTCTTCCCGGCGGGGGAGCGGTTATCTCTTCTCTCGTCTCGTATGCGGTCGAGAAAAAAGTTTCCAAACATCCGGAAGAGTTTGGTAAAGGCGCCATTCAGGGAGTAGCTGGCCCGGAATCGGCCAACAATGCCGCAGCCAGTGCTTCCTTTATCCCCCTCCTGACCCTGGGGATCCCGGGAAACGCTTCCATTGCCATGATCTTTGCAGCTCTTCTCATCCAGGGGGTCCAGCCCGGCCCATTCCTGATTACCGAACACCCGGATATCTTCTGGGGGGTCGTGGCTTCCATGTATATCGGGAATGTGATGCTGCTCATTCTAAACCTTCCCATGGTAGGGCTGTGGGTCCAATTGCTTCGGGTTCCATACTCCATCCTCGCTCCCATCATCGTTCTCTTCTGCTGCGTGGGGGTCTACAGCATTCGGAACACGGTCTTTGACATGTATGTAATGGGAATCTTCGGAGTCATCGGCTACCTGCTCAGAAAAGTGAATCTGGAGCCCGGCCCCATGATCCTGGCCTTTGTTTTGGGCCCCATTCTGGAACGGGCGATACGGCAGGCCCTTTTGATCTCCGCAGGAAGCCCGCTGATCTTTTTCACCCGTCCCATCTCTGGCACCTTGATGGGATTCCTGATTCTGTTCATCGTGGCTCAGGCTTTTTGGGCTATGCGCAAAAAGAAGGCGAATCACACCCAGTAAAAAATGCCTAAAATGGCTGAAATTGGGATAGCAAAAAAAAATTGCAACTTCCTGAACAAATAAAAAAGTTACCCTAGAAGGAGGTAAACATGAAGAAGATATTTTGGGGGCTCGTTCTTTGTTCGTTTCTGCTCTTTCCGGCAATGGGAGGAGCAGTAGAAAAATTTCCCACCAAAGCCATCGAGCTGGATGTTCCCTTTGCCGCCGGCGGGTCCACAGATGTCCTGGCCCGTCTGGTCTCCAAATTTGCTACCAAATATTTTGACAAACCCCTGATCGTCGTGAACAAGCCCGGAGGTGGCGGGATCACTGGAACGGAAGGGGTGGTCCGGTCCAAACCGGATGGCTATACCATTTATGTGGGATATGGTTCCGGACATGATCTGGTCACCCCTCACTTCCAGAAGATGCCTTATGACACCTTTAACGACCTGATCCCGGTTTGCCGTCTATCCGTCCATTCCATTGCTATGATCATCAGGGGAGACGCCCCCTATAAAAACATGAAGGAATTTATCGAATGGGGAAAGAAGAAAGACCAGGTGACGGCTTCCGTCTCTACGAAAGCCGGTTCGGTGGATATCACTTTCCAGGCTGTGGGGAAGGCCACGGGCCTTCATATTGTGACCGTTCCCTTCCGGGGCGGGGCCGAGTCCGTAACCGCGATTGTGGGCGGGCAGACCGACTGCGGGGGCAACCATCCCTCCGAAATCATCAGCCACATCAAGGCCAAGCGGTTGATTCCCATCGCCGTGGCTCTGGATAATAGAGACCCAGCCATCCCCGATGTTCCCACCTTTAAAGAGTTGGGGTATAACGTGGTGTCGGTGGGTTCAGTGAAAGGGGTTGCCGCACCCAAGGGCATTCCGCCCGAAGTCATCCGTTACCTTTCAGAACGTTTCAAAAAAGTCTGTGATGATCCCGAATTTGTGAAATCCATGAAAGATATCGGCCAGCCGGTCATGTACCAGAGCCCTCAGGAATTTGGCCAATTCATGAAGGACGGGTTTGCTCAATTCGGCCAGATGATCAAAGAGTTCAACATAAAGTTGGAATAAATTTTGGACCCAGGCCCCCCCGGGGGGGGAGAAAGAATTTTTTCTTCTTTACAACTGGGGCTTGCCATCTCAAAATGGATATATAGGGCGAATTACCCCAAAAAACGAGAAGGGAGGAATTTATGAGCCAGAAGGTAATTGAATTGTTGAACGGCGCTCGGTCCAGAGAGCTTACCGCTATCAGCCAGTATATGGTCCAGCATTATGAGTTGGAGGATAAGGATTTCGGCAAGCTGGGTAAGAAAATGAAGGAGATCGCTATCCAGGAAATGAAGCATGCCGAAGCTCTGGCCGATAGGATCCTTTTCCTCAAAGGGGAGCCCACCACCAAACCCGATGCTGCCACGGTAAAAGCGCAGGAAATTCCCACCATGCTAACAACCGATATCGGCCTGGAGAATGCGGCCATCAAGATGTATAACGAAGCCGCGCTCACCTGCGCTGCAGAGAAAGATCAAATCTCCAAGGAGCTCTTCGAGAAACTCTTAGCCGAGGAAGAAAACCATCTCAACTTCTTTGAAAATACCAAGGAGCACGTAGACAAACTCGGCGCCGCTTACATTGCTACCCTGGCTGGCTGATTATCAGCCTTTCTCTGTTATCGGAGTATACTCCCGTTCTATATCCGGGAGGATACTCCGATTCCTCAAACTCTTTTTTTCAACCATTTTCATCCCTGCGCCTGCTCTCCGCCAGACTGCGAAGCAGGCCTTTGAGAAGAACCAGGGACTTCCTTTATTTTGGATATCCCTTTCCTCAAGCTACTGGCTAAAAGTTAAAGGTAATGGTTTCTTTTGATTGCGGCCCTACCGCACTGTGAGTCAACGATCCCATTTCCATCACTCTTTAGGTAACATTTAATTTGAGTCAACGGGTTGTTCAACAAGCTTGCTTCTACCTTCTCAATCTAATATAATCCAAATGAACCTGCGATTCTGCTTTCCCGACTTTACCCGTCAACCTTTAACCGTTCCCCAAGTCGGTAGCCGGAGGTTGCCGGGTTGGAAAGCTTGGATAGAGCCCTTTTCTGAGGAAGAAGTGGGGTTTTTATACATGGGAATTCAATGAGACGGTTTTATTTTTATACTGCCTTATCGTTGTCAGTTGCTATTTCCCGTTCAACAGCACTTTTAGAAATTTAGATCCGTAAGAGGAAGTTGGACGTGAAAGGCGTGAGCCCATTAAGAAATTCCCTGGATAAACTCCTGCCCCTCTTGATTCTTTTTGCCTTGGTTTTACCCGTTTGGGGGCAGGAAACTGCAACGGTCTTACAGGTAATAGATGGAGAGACTATAAAAATTGAATACCACGGTGCAAGAGAGCTCATAAGGCTCATAGGAATAGATGCACCTCCGAACAGGGCGAATAGAAAGGCATTAAGAGAAGCCGAGAAGAATGGAGAAGATGTCAGAACGGTCATCGCCAGAGGCAGGGAAGCAGCAAGCTATGTTAAGACCCTGGTGGGTATCGGAGAAACAATTAGGATGGAGTTTGGCGTTGAAGAGAGAAATAGACGGGGAAGGCTTCTGGGGTATGTCTACCTTTCCAATGGCAGTATGCTAAACGAAGAAATCGTTAGGGGCGGCTACGCCGCTGTTTCGACTTTTCCTCCTGACCTGAAATACCAGGAGAGGTGTTTAGCTGCTTATGAGGAAGCGAGGAAGAATAGACGGGGACTGTGGAGGTGAAATTGGCACCAGCCCGGAAAGGATTTATACCGGAGAGGCCAGGG
>Ga0187865_1002632_pt1 | contig 16565 bp, 8 predicted proteins | sample June2016WEW_11_1_2_FD_132989 | JGI IMG/M metagenome (GOLD analysis project Ga0187865, IMG submission 132989) | Peatland microbial communities from SPRUCE experiment site at the Marcell Experimental Forest, Minnesota, USA - June2016WEW_11_100 | ecosystem: Environmental > Terrestrial > Soil >...
CGCTCGGTGCCGTGCGCACGCTCAGCAAGCCCTTCGACCAGTCCGAATTTCTCGCCCTGGTGGGAGAGGTCCTCGCCGCCTAAGACGCCGCCCGCCGGAGCGCCGCCTTGATGCGGGCCACGAAGCGTGCCGGCTCGATGGGCTTCCGGATGTAGTCATCGGCGCCCTCGTTCATCACCTCCACCTCCACGCCCTCCTGCTGCTCGCCGGTCAGCACCACGACCGGGAGTCCCGCCGTGCGGGGGGCGGCGCGGATGGCGCGCAGCACGGACCGGCCGTCCATCTCCGGCATGTTGAGGTCCAGCACGACCAGCTCCACGCGCTCCGTCTCGAGCAGGCTGCGCAGGGCGGTCGCCCCATCGGCCGCCTCGATCACCTGATAGCCCTGTCGTTCCAGCAACTGGCGGGCGAGGATGCGCACCAGGCTGTCATCGTCCACGAGCAGGACGGTCGGCGCCTTCTCGGGCTCGGCCACCGGCTCGCTCGCGGCCTCCGGCGCGACGGCCTGCGCCGACTCACCGAGCACCCGGTCGATCTCCTCCAGCGTCGTCAGACCCGCCTGCACCAATTCCGCCGCGACGTCCCGCATCGGCCGCATGCCGGCGGCCCGGGCGGCGTCCGCGAGCTGGCGGGCACCCGCGCCCTGCCGGATCAACTCCCCGATCTCGGGCGTGAGCACCGCCACCTCGATGACGGGCAGGCGTCCGCGGTATCCCGTCGAGCCGCACGCCTCGCAGCCGCGCGCGCGGACCTCCTGCCGCACTCCGTAGAGCGCCGCCAGCTGCGACTCCCGTGCGTTGAGGAGCTCGTCGCTCTTCAACCGCACCGAGCACGCCCGGCAGATGCGGCGCACCAGGCGCTGCGCCAAGGCGCCGCGCAGGGCGTCGGCGAGGAGCGCCGGGTCCACGCCGAGATCGCGGAGGCGGGTGACCGACGCGAGCGCGTCGTTGGCGTGCAGCGTCCCCAGCACCAGGTGGCCGGTGATGCTGGCGCGCACGGCGATCTCCGCGGTCTCGAGGTCGCGGATCTCGCCCACCATGATGACGTCGGGATCCTGGCGGAGCGCGGCGCGCAGGGCGCTCGCGAACGTCACGTTGCGCCGGCGCTCGACCTGCACCTGCGTGATCCCCTTCAGCTCGTACTCGATCGGGTCCTCGACCGTCATGATGTTGATGGGGTGCGCCGACAGCTCCTTGATGGCGGCGTAGAGCGTCGTCGTCTTGCCGGACCCCGTCGGACCCGTGATGAGCACGATGCCGTCGCGGTTGCCGAGCAGCCGGCGCAGCGCTCCTTCCTCCGGCTTCGGCAGGCCGGCGTCCGAGAGCGAGACGGCCCCCAGCGGATCGAGGACGCGGATGACGACCTTCTCCGCATCGCGCGTCGGGATCGTCGAGACACGCAGCTCGTACACCTTCTCTTTGACCCGGATGCGGGCGCGACCGTCCTGGGGCCGCATTCGGTCGGCGATGTCGAGCCGGCTGAGGATCTTGATGCGCGACACGACCCGGTTGAGGGCCGGCATCGGGAGGTGCATGAAGGGCAGCATCACCCCGTCCACGCGGAAGCGGATGACCCCGCCGCTCCGGCCGGGTTCAATGTGGATGTCGCTGGCCCGGTGGGTGACCGCTTCCTGGAACAGGGCGTTGGTCAACTTCACGACCGGAGCGGATTCCGCCTCGTGCGCCCCCACCCCCTGCCCCTCGGTCTCCTCGACGATGGTGACCCCGTCGGCAGCTCCGGCATCCACGGTCCGGAGGATGGATTCCACCGACCGGTCCGGAGCGTATTGCGCGTTGATGGCGCTCTCTATGGCTTCCGGCGGCGCCACCACGAAGGCGGGGGTACGGCTCGACGCGAAGCCCAGCATCTGCTCCGCCTCGACGTCCATCGGGTCGGCGGTCGCGACGACCAGCCGCCGGTCGTCCTCACGCACCGGGAAGACGAGAAACCGGCGGGCGAGCTTCTCGGGGACCAGCTTGGCCGCGGCCGGCTCGGCGGAGCCCAGGTCGGCGACCTCGAGCCGGAAGTGGTTCGCCACCAGCCGGGCCACGTCATCCGCCGACATGGCGCAGGCGGTGCCGACGGTGCGCCACACCTCGGCGATCCCGGCCCCGTCAGGCGGAGGCAGGCACGCGTGCCCTGCCCGCTCCACGATGGCAACCAGCCAGTGGGCGCGCACGGTCACTCACTCCCCGCCGGCAGCCGCAGCTGCGAGGTACGCACAGACGCTCTGGTGTTCCCGTTGGACCACGCCAATCAGCCCTGCGGCCGCGGCGCGGTCGCCGCCCCGCCCTGCAAGCTCGAGCGACTGCAGCGCCTCGGCCAGCCCGTGCGCCCCGAGCTGAGCCGCGGAGGACTTGTACGCGTGTGCGACCTGACGGATCCGCTCCGCGTCCCCGGCCCGGACCGCGTCCTCGATCGCCGCGACCCGATCCTGGGCGTCGTGGAGGAACGACGCGACGAGCGTTTCGAGCATGTCCTCCACCCCGCCCTCTCGCAGTGAGCCGCGTAGCGCCGCAAGGTCCACCGGCGCGGCCCCAACCGCGGGCCTCGCGGCGGCGTCCGCTGTTGGCTCCTCCGGCGAGGCGGCCCACCCCTCCACGGCCGCGAACAGCTGGTGCGGCTTGAACGGCTTGGTGACGACCGCGCTCATGCCGGCCGCCAGGAACCGGTCGCGATCGTCCGCGAATGCGTGCGCCGTGAGGGCCACGATGGGGAGGCGCTCGCACCCCGGGATGGAACGGGCCTCCCGCGTAGCCTCGAGCCCGTCGAGCTCGGGCATGTTCACGTCCATCAGGACCACGTCGTACCGGCCCTTCCGCAGCGCCGCGAGCGCCTCGCGGCCGTTCGCGACGACGTCCACATCGTGTCCGCGCTTGGCCAGCAGCCCGCGCGCCACCTGCTGATTCACCACGTTGTCTTCGGCGAGCAGGATGTGCAGCCGCCGGCGCGACTCCACGATCGTGTGGCGGGTGACCAGGCGGCCGCTCTCCGACCCGCCGACCAGCACCGCGATCGCCGCCTCCAGCAGCTCGATCCGCGGGACCGGCTTGGTGAGGTACCCGGTGATGCCCAGTTCCTGGCAGCGCGCCGCGTCGCCCCGCCGGCCCGCAGAGGTGAGCATCATCACCCGCGTGTCCGCAAGCCGCGTGTCGGCCCGGATGCCTTCCGCGAGCTGAAAGCCGTCCATCTCGGGCATGTGGCCGTCAATGACGGCCAGCGCGTATGGGCCCGCCGCCTGCGCGGCCGTCCGCAGCGCCGCGAGCGCGGACCGTGCGTCCGCCACTTCGGACACGACCGCCCGCGCATCCTCCAGGAACCGCCGGATCACCTGGCGGTTCGTCGCGTTGTCGTCCACGACCAGGACCCGGGCCCCGGCCAGGACGTCGCTGGACAGCGCGCGCGCCGGCGCCAGGCCGCCGCTCTCGATCGGCAGCCCCAGCGCGAACCGGAAGGTCGTCCCGCGCCCCTCCGCGCTCTCCACCGACAGGACGCCGCCCATCATGCCGACCAGCCGCCGGGAGATCGAAAGGCCGAGCCCGGTGCCGCCGTAGCGCCGGGTCGTCGAGACGTCGGCCTGCGCGAACTCCTCGAAGACCGACTCCAGATTCCGGGCCGGGATCCCGATCCCCGTGTCGCGCACCACGAACTCCACCTCCACCCGGTCGCCGTCCGAGCGCACCGGCGCGGCCCGCACGACCACCTCGCCCGCCGACGTGAACTTGACGGCGTTCCCCACCAGGTTGGTCAGCACCTGGCGCAGCCGGCCCGGGTCGCCGCGCACCAGCGGCGGCAGGTCGGGCGCGATGTCGGCCACCAGCTCGATGCCCTTCTCGAACGCCCGGGCTCCCAACAGGCCCGCCACCGAATGGACCACGCTCGGGAGGTCGAACGCGATCTCCTCCAGTTGGACGTGCCCCGCCTCGATCTTGGAGTAGTCGAGCACGTTGTTGAGGATGTCGAGTAGCGCTTCGCCCGAGGTCTTCACGAGGTCCGCGGCGCGCCGTTGATCCGCCGTCAACTCGGTGTCGAGGATGATCTCGACCATCCCGAGGATGCCGTTCAGGGGCGTGCGGATCTCGTGGCTCATGTTGGCGAGGAACGCCGCCTTCGCCGTCGAGGCGCGCTCCGCAATGTCCCGCGCCTCCTCCAGCGCCCGGCGCACCCGCACGGCCGCGCTCACGTCCCGCGCGATCCCCATGGCGCCGGCCGGACGGCCCTGCTTGTCCCGCACGGGGAAGCACGAGAAGGCAAGGTGCCGCGGCTCTCCCTGCAGGTTCTGGTGCACCGTCTCATGGTCCACGACCCGCTCGCCGGCGAGCACCCGCGCGAACGCTTCCCGATCGCCCTCGACGTGATCGGGCGCGACCCGCTCGACGAACGGGCGCCCCAGCAAGGCCTCGGGATCGGCGCCGTAGATCTCCCCCGCGGCCTGATTCAGGTACGTCCACCGGCCTTCGGCATTCACCCGGAACACCAGGTCGCTCGCCGACTCCACGAGTGTGCGGTGTTCCACTTCGGCCTCCCGCAGCGCCTCCTCGGCGCGCTTGCGGCGTGTGATGTCCCTGGAGATGCCGAACGTGCCGACGGTGTTTCCCGCCTCGTCGTACAGAGGCGCCTTGGTCGTCGAAACCCAGGTGTCGGGACGATCCGGCCACGTCTCTCTTTCTTCCTTGGTCAGCGGCTGCCCCGTGCGCATGATTGCCTGCTCATCGTCGTACGCCTGCTGCGCGTGCTCCTGCGTAAAGAAGTCGCGGTCCGTCTTGCCCACCGCTTGAGCAGGGTCACTCAGACCGAACAGCTGGGCGAGCGCTTTGCTGATTCCGATGAAGCGGCTGTCGCGATCTTTGAAGTAGATGGCATCGGGGATGGTGTTCATGAGGGTCTGCATCAGAATGCGTTCCTGGGCCAACGCCTCCTGCGCCGCCCGGCGCTTCGTGATGTCGCGGGAGCTGATCACCAGTCCCGCCACCGTCGGCTCCTGGAGGAGGTTCGTCACGACCGTCTCGAGCACCCGCCAGGAGCCGTCCCTGTGCCGGAACCGGAATTCCTCGGGAATCTCCACCTTGTCGACCACCAGCGCCGTGGCGAACGCCGTCTGCATCCGCGCCAGGTCGTCCGGGTGCAGGTAGTCGAACGCACTCTTCCCGATGAGCTCGACGGGGCCGTAGCCCAGTTGCCGTTGGACGGATGGGCTCGTGTACGCGAATCGGCCGTCGGCACCGATGATCGTGATGACGTCCAGGCTGTGCTCGATCAGCCCCCGGAAGCGCGCGTCGCTCTCCGGCAGCACCGCTTCATCGTTCGCGGCCAGTCTTCTTGCCACCGCTACCTCGTCTCAGGGCCGATCCAGGACCTCGCGCACCTTGAGCGCGAGGGCGCTCGGCGTGAAGGGCACGCCCTGGCGCACGACGCCGTCGTTCGTGTAGCCGGACATGTAGAGCATACGTCCACAGACTGCCTCCGACTGCTGCGAAGTCGGCGGCGCACCCACGTGCGCCACCATCGGAAAGGTCGCGTACCCCGGTGAGACCGGCTGTCAGCCCCGAGCGCACCAGGGTGTGCGGCAACGCCTACAACGACCGACAGGCCGGATCGGGATTAGGTCGTGAGGTGCTGTTCCAGGGCGTAGCGGATGAGGTCCGCGTCGGACTGCAGGCCGAGCTTCCGGCGAATGCGGGAGTGGTAGGTGCTGACGGTCTTCGGGCTCATGCCCAGGTCGGCCGCGATCGCCTTGGTGCTCTGGCCCGTCGCGAGGCGCACCAGCACCTCCAGCTCCCGATTGGACAGCGGCGCGCCGGCCGGCAGGCGTTTGGGGGACGCCAAACCTCTCGCCAGCGCCTCGCCCAGAGCCGGCGTGACGAAGATGCCGCCGGCGTGCGCCTTCCGGATGGCCTCGACGAGCAGTTCCGGCGAGCGCTCCTTGGACAGGCACGCCGAGGCGCCGGCCCGGAACACGCGTACCGCGTACTGATCCTCCGGGTGCATCGTCAGGACGACGGTGCGCACCCGCGGATGCTCCTCCTTGACCCTGCGCAGCAGCTCGAACACGCCCGGGCCCGGCATCGAGACGTCGAGCACGAGAACATCCACCGGCAGCGTGGGCAGCAGGCGCAGCACCTCGTCGCCGTTCGCCGCCTCCGCCACGATCTTCAACTCTCCCTTCACCTCGAGCAGACTCCGCAGGCCTGCCCGGACCACGGCGTGGTCGTCGGCGAGCAGCAGCCGGATCATGCCGGCCCCCGCGGCGCCTGGCGCCGCTCCAGCGGGATCGTGGCCCGGACGACCGTGCCGCCGCCGGGCGCGCTCGCGACCTCCAGCGCACCTCCGTGCGCCGCCGCCCGCTCCCGCATGCCGACGATGCCGAACGACCGCCCACTGGCCGCCGCGTCCGCGCGGATGCCCCGTCCGTCGTCGGTGATCTCGAGGACCAGGGCGCCGTCCCGCTCGCCGAGCCGCACCGTCACGCGCTTTGCCTCCGCATGCCGGGCCACGTTGGTCAGGGCTTCCTGCACGATCCGGTAGGCCGTGACGGCGAGGCGCCCGTCCAATGCCAGCTCCTGCGGCCCCACGTGGAGCGTGGCCTGCAGCGCGGTGCGCCTTGCGAAGTCCTGGACATACCATTCCAGCGCAGCGATCAGGCCAAGGTCGTCCAGGATCGGTGGGCGCAGCTCCGCGGCGATGCGCCGCCCCGCCTCGATTGTGGCGCCGGCGAGTGCGGTCATCTCGGTCATCTTCGCGCGCACGGCCTGGTCGGCTCCCGGCACTCTTTTCGCCAGCCACGACAGGTCGAGCCGCAGTGCCGTGAGCGACTGGGCAAGCTCGTCGTGAATCTCGCGGGCAATGCGGGCTTGCTCCTCCTCGCGAGCCGACTCGAGATGCTGGGCGAGTGCGCGCAACCGCTCCTCCGATTGCCGTAGCTCGTGCTCCGCCTTGGCGCGCTCGGTCACGTCCACCCCGATGGAAACCATGCTGGCGACCCGGCCCGCCTCATCTCGCAGCAGCGTGTTGTCCCACTCCACGAGCCGCCGCGCACCGGTACGCGTCAGGATCTCGTTCTGGTAATGCACGGGCATCTCGCCGGTCGCCAAGGCCCGCTTGAAGATGTCGATCACCGGGTGGCCCGGCGGAATGAACCGCGCGACGTAGTCCGAGCCGATCAGCGCCTCGCGCGTCCAGCCGGTCACCTCCGCGAAATAGTCGTTGCAGTACGTGATCGCCCCCGACGGGTCGGTGCCGAGACCCATCAGCCGCATCCGATCGAGCACGGTGCGGAACCGCCGCTCCGACTCGCGCACCGCCTCCTCGGCCTTCCTGCGCTCGGTGATGTCGGATGCGTAGATGCGCAGATGGGAACCGTCGGGCAGTGCGTAGATGTTCTGGAAGTACCAGTTGTCCCGGACCCGCACTTCCCGGGTGTGCAGCGCCGTTCCCGCACCCTGACTGTCGCCCACCAGCGCCCAGGCGCCCGCCACGAAGGGGTGCAGCGACGGTGCGTCCCGTAGATCCGGGAACCGCCGCTCGGCCGCGGGATTCATGAAGGAGATTCTGCCCGCGACATCTACCTCCACGGTGGCCAGCGGGCTCATCTCAAGAAACGACGCCAGGCGTGCCAACTTCGCCTCGGCGCGCTTGCGGTCGGTGATGTCACGGATGACCGCCGAGACACCGACGAGTTTGCCCAGTTCATCGCGCATGGGCGAGAGATGGGTCGAAATTTCGATGGCCGTTCCGTCCCGCCGGCGGCGAACCGTCTCGTACGGCGGCACGCGCTCGCCTCGGCCCAAACGCTCCCGAAGCGCCGCTGCCTCGCCAGCGCGATCCGGAGGCTCGAGGACGGAGATCGAGCGTCCGAGCATTTCCTCGGCCGAGTATCCGTATAGCCGCTCCGCGGCCTGGTTCCAGCTCTCGATCTTCCCACCCAGGTCGGTGGAGAGGATCGCATCCTCCGAGGATTGCACCAGCGCCGCGAAGCGCCGCACCTGGCTCTCGGCCCACCGCCAGGTCGAGACGTCCATGGCGGTTCCGACGCATCCGATGATGCGTCCCTTCTGGTCGCGCAACGGTTCCACACGACCCTCCACAACCAGCTCGCCCACGACGCGCTCGTAGCTGGCGGATTCGCCCCGGAGGGCCTTCAGGTGCGCCGCGATGACCTGGTGGCCGACGTCCCGAGTTCCGAAGACCTCGTAGACCGTGCGGCCCGGCACGCGCATCTCCGGGGAATCGAGCCGGGCGAGGAGAGCCCCCGATACCGACGTGAACCGAAGCTCGGTATCCGTCGTCCACACGTCCGCCGGCATCTGCGACGCCAGCAGGTGCAGCTCGGATTCGTCGAGGTGGAGTTGGCGGAGGGTCGCGCGGCGCGCGGCGACGTACGCCAAAGCGCCGACGGAGGCGATCAACACACCCGCCAGCTCGATCTGATCGTCCGTGAATCCCCACCAGCCGCCGAAGCGGTTCGCCAGGGCGAAGAGGGCGACCCCGACGACCAGGAGACCTGCCCCCGGCGCTCGGACCCAGGCGGCGAGCCGAAAGCGGCGCACGTCAGGCCCGATCCAGCAGCTCGCGGACCTTATGGGCCAGCGCGGCCGGCGTGAAGGGCTTCTGCAGATAGGGGAGGCCCTGCGCCAGCACGCCGTGGCGCACGACCGCGTCATCGGTGTACCCGGACATGTAGAGGACACGCACGCCGGGGCGCTGGGCCTTGAGGGCTTCCGCGAGCTCGCGCCCCGTCATCCCGGGCATCACGAGGTCCGTGACGAGGAGGTGAATCTCCCCCGGCTGCGCCCGGGCCATCTCCAAGGCGCTCTGGCCGTCCGGCGCCCGCAGCACCCGATAGCCCTTCTGCGTCAGGACATCCGACACGACGGCCCGGACCGAGGAGTCGTCCTCGGCCAGAAGCACCGTCTCCCGGCCCCCGGCCGCCGGCTCCACCGGTGACGCCGGGCTCGCCGGCTCCGGCAGCTCGTCCACCTGCGGCAGGTAGATCTTGAACGTCGCGCCACGCTCCGGCTCGCTGTAGACCCACACGTGGCCGCCGCTCTGCTTGACGATCCCGTACACCGTCGCGAGACCGAGGCCGGTGCCCTTCCCCACCTCCTTGGTCGTGAAGAACGGCTCGAAGATGTGGGACCTGGTCTCGGCACTCATCCCGATGCCCGTGTCGCTCATCGCCAGCATGACGTACCTGCCCGGCTCCACGCCGGGATGCTCGCGGGCATAGGCCTCGTCGAGCTCCACGTTGGCCGTCTCGATGGTGAGCCGCCCGCCGCCGGGCATCGCATCCCGGGAGTTCACGGCGAGGTTCAGGATGACCTGCTCGAGCTGCCCCGGATCGGCCCGCACCGCGCCCAGAGCGGAACTCAGCGAGGTTTCGAGCTTCACGTCCTCGCCGATCAGCCGCTGGAGCATCTTCTCCAGCGTGCGGACCACGGCGTTGAGATCCAGCACGCTCGTCTGGAGCACCTGCTTGCGACTGAACGCGAGCAGCTGCCGGGTCAGGCCGGCGGCCCGCTGGGCGGCCGCCCTGATTTCCAGCACGTCCTCCCGCTTCGGATCCCCCGGAGGAAGCGCCTCGATCAGGAGGTCGCTGTAGCCCGTGATGGCGGTGAGGACGTTGTTGAAGTCGTGGGCCACGCCGCCGGCCAGCCGCCCCACGGCCTCCAGCCGCTGGGCCTGGCGGAACTGGTTCTCGATGCTCCGCTGCTCGGTCACGTCCTGGACCATCCCCTCGAAGCACTCGCCCTCGCCGGGCGGTCCCGGGATCGCCCGGGAGCTCAACTGCACGAGAATGCTAGTTCCATCGCGCCGCTTCCACTCCACCTCGACATGGGGCCGGCTCTCGCGGATCGCTCGTTCCCGCTCCCCGGGATCGGCGTACACGTCACGCCCCATGTCGAGGCGCAGCAGCTCCTCGGCCGAGTCATAGCCGAGCATGGACACGAGCGCCGCGTTCACGGTGAGGAACCGCCCATCCCGCGTCGAGCGATAGACGCCGAGCGGCGCGTGATCCACCAGGCCGCGGTGGTCGGCCTCCGACCGGCGCAGCGCTTCCTCGGCGCCCTTGCGCTTCGTGATGTCGCGCGAGATGCCGAACGTGCCGATGATCACGCCGGCGGCATCGCGCAGGGGCATCTTCGTGCTCGAAACCCAGGTGTCAGGCCGATCCGGCCAGGTCTCCAGCTCCTCGATGTCGACGGCCGGCTGGCCCGTGCGCATGACCTCCCGCTCGGTCTCCAGGGCCGCCCGGGCGTGGTCCGGGGCGAAGAAATCGAAGTCGGTCTTGCCCACGGCCTGGGCGGGATCGCTCAGGCCGAACAGCCGCGCCATGTTGCGGTTGATTCTCACGAAGCGGCTCGCGGCGTCCTTGAAGTAGATCGAGTCGGGGATGTTCTCCATGAGCGTGCTCACCAGGAACTGCTCCTGGCGCAGCGCCTCCTCGGCGCGCGTCCGGTCCGTGACGTCACGGGAATTGACCACCACGCCCGCCACGGTAGGCTCGCGCAGCAGGTTCGTGACGACCGACTCGAACACCCGCCAGGATCCGTCCTTGTGCCGGAATCGAAAGACCTCGCGGAGCTCGGCCGTTTCACCCTGCAGCGCCCTGCCAAAGGCGGCCTGCACCTTCGCCACGTCGTCCGGGTGGACGTAGCCGAACCCGACCTGTCCGATCAGCTCGCGAGGATCGTAGCCGAGCAGCCGAGTCACCGAGGGGCTCGCGTAGGTGAACCGGCCGTCGGCGCCCATGATGGTGACCTGGTCCGTCCCGTGTTCGATCAGCGACCGATAGTGCGTCTCGCTGGCCTGCAGCGCCTGCTCCGTCTGCTTGCGCTCGGAGATGTCCGACGCGACGCCGATGATCCGGTGGATCCGGCCATTGGCCGCCGCGAGGGGAATCAGCGTGGTGAGGAAGGGCACCTTGCCCTTCGGGAGATCGAGCACCTCCTCGTAGTGCGTGATGCGGCGCTCCTCGAGGCACCGGCGATAGTTGCCGTTCAGCTGCTCGGCCATGCCTTTCGGAAAGAGGTCGTCCGTGAATCTGCCCGCGACCTGTGCCGTCGTCATCCCGACCGCGCGTTCCTCCGCAGGGTTGAAGCTCACGATCTTGAAACGCTGGTCCGGGGTGACGTCCAAGATGAAGATGCAGTCGGACAGGTTCTCGAAGAGGCTCCGATAGAAGGCCTCGCTCTGCCGCAGCTCGTGCTCGGCCCGCTTCTGCGCGGTGACGTCGCGGAAGATCCGGGAGGACCCGGCCAGGGCCCCGCGCGCATCCCGGATCGGTGACAGCGTGGCCGAAACGTTGATCACCGTCCCGTCGCTTCGGGCGAGCTGCGTCTCGTACGGCCCGATCGAGTGGCCTTCCTTGAGCAGCCGCAGGTTGCGCTTCAGATCGGCCGCGCTTTCCTCCGGCGCAATGAGCGTGACGGGTCGGCCGACGGCCTCGCGTGCCCGGTGGCCGAAGAGCCGCTCCGCCGCGGGATTCCACGTCTCGATGGTGCCGTCGAGCGTGGTCGTCACGATGGCGTCCTCGGACGACTCCACGAAGTCGGCGAGCCGCCGCAGCGCGTTTTGCGCGCTCCGTCGCTCCGTGATGTCCAGCGCCACCCCGACGCAGCCCACGACGGCCCCGGCTCCGTCCCGCAGCGGCTCGACCCGTCCCTCGATGACCATCGGACCCGCGGTGCGCTCGTACTGGGCGGAGACCCCCCCGAGGGCCCGGCGGTGCGCCGCGATGACCGGATGGCTCTCATCGCGCGTCGCAAAGAGGTTGTAGAGGGTGCTACCCGCCTTGCGCAGGTCGAGACGGTCAACGGGCGGGACCAGCGAGCCGCTGATGGAGGTGAGCCGGAGAGCCGCATCGGTCGTCCACACATCGGCGGGCACCTGCGCCGCCAGGAGGCGGAAGCGCCTCTCGCTCGCCCGCATCGCCTCCTCGGCGGCCCGGCGGGCGGTGATGTCCCGCACGGTCGCCTGCACGTGGACCCTGCCGTACAGCGTCAGGGGATGCAGGGACACTTCCGCGTCGAACGTCGAGCCGTCCTTGCGGGCGTGCTTCCAGTAGAAACGCTGCGGGCAGCCCTGCAGGGCGGCGAGAATGTAGTCGAGCGCCTTCTCCCGCGAATCCCCGCCGTCCGGCTGGCGCGGCGGCGAGAAGTCCAGCGGCGAACGGCCGATCATGTCGGACCGGTCGTGCAGGCCGAACATCTCGAGGCACCTGGGGTTGAGGTCCACGAAGACGGCGCCGTCCATGAGGAACATCGCCTCGTCGGTGGACTCGAACAGGGTGCGGAATCGTTCCTCGCGGGCTTCGCGAGCCTCCTCGGCGCGCCGTCGGTCCGTGATGTCGCGCGCGATGCCCTGCTCCCCCACCACGCGCCCCCGCTCGATGAAGGGGGCGCTGTGAAACTCGCCGACGACGAAGCCGCCGGCCCTGGTCCGGAGCCGCAGCTCGTACCGGGCGGGCTTCTCGCCTCGCAGGATGGATGCGTATCTGTCCTTGGCCTGCGGGAGATCGTCGGGGTACACGAGCTCGGCGAACGGCCGGCCGATCCACTCGGCGACGGACCAGCCGGTGTGCGTGGCGAAGGCGGCGCTCAGGAGCTGGATCGTCCCGTCGGCGCCACGGACCCGATACAGCAGATCGGGCACTGACTCCCACAAAAGCCCGGTGGTCGCATCCCGACGCGGCGTGCGGCTCTTCATCGGGACCACCTCCTGACAGTTGCGAGTCGCCTTCCGCGGCAGCCCGCAGCCGGGTGAGGAAGGTCGATCGGCAACCGTCTAACTTGTACCACAGGCGTCAGGCGAGCGTTAGGGCGCAACCGGGCGGCGTTCGGCGCGACGGCGCAGAGGGCGTAAGTCTCTGCTGACGGGCACCTTGCGCCGGTTGCGAGTTGCGAGACGCCGAGTTGCGAGGAAAGGCAAAGGGCGGACGACTCGTCCGCCCCCCGCTCACTCCAGTCTCCCAACCGCTCGCAACTCGCCGTCTCGCAACTACACTGCCCTCTGCTGCCTGCTATCTGACTTCTTTCAGGTTGGCGTTGACCTGCTCCCAGTTGACGACGTTCCACCACGCCCCGATGTAGTCGGCCCGCCGGTTCTGGTACTTCAGGTAGTAGGCGTGTTCCCACACGTCGATCCCCAGGATCGCGCCCTTCTTCTCCATCGCGGGGTTGTCCTGGTTGGGCGTGCTCAGGATGGTGAGTTTCCCCTGCTCGCAGAGCAGCCACGCCCAGCCGGAGCCGAACCGCCCCATGGCCGCGGCGGCGAACTGCTCCTTGAACTTGTCGAAGCTGCCGAAGCTCTTGGCGATGAGGTCGGCCACGTCGCCCTTGGGCGGTCCGCCAGCCTTCGGCGCCATCAGCTTCCAGAAGGCCGTGTGGTTCCAGTGCCCGCCGCCGTTGTTGCGGACGGCCGTGCGGACGGCCTCCGGCACCTTGTCGAGGGACGCGAGGACCTCGCCGAGCCCCTTCTTCTGCCACTCCGGCGCCTTCTCGAGCGCCGCATTCAGGTTGTTGACGTACGCCTGGTGGTGCTTCCCGTGGTGGATCTGCATCGTCTGCGCGTCGATGTGCGGCTCGAGCGCGTCGAACGCATAGGGGAGCGCCGGAAGCGAATATGGGTACGACATGGACGCCTTTCCTCTGTATGGGATAGGCCGGTAAGATTCCCTGAGGAACGCTTGTTGCGCAACTGTCTCCCAACGCACACCGCCGCTGGCGCGTAAGTCACTGAATGATGCCGAGATATCCGAGCTTGCCCAGGTCGTTTTCCGTGAGCCGCATCGCCGGCGCCATCGCGATCGCCCTGGTCGCGTGCAAGAAGGACGCTCCGCCTCCCCGGCCGATCGTGCCGGTCACCGTGGCGACGGTCCAGCAACGCTCCGTACCGCAGGAGATCAGCGCCATCGGCACGGTGACGCCTATCCAGACGGTGGCTGTGTGCGCTCAGGTGAGCGCCATCATCCTCAGGGTTGGGTTCCAGGAGGGTGACGAGGTGCAGGTCGGGCAACTGCTCTTCCAGCTCGACGCGCGGCCGTTCCAGGCGGCGCTCGACCAGGCCCTCGCCAACCTGGCGAAGGACCGCGCCCAACTGGTGAATGCGCGCCAGGAGGTGGTTCGCTACCAAACGCTCGTGCAGAGCGACCTGGCGACCCAGGAGCAGTTCGACCAGTTCAAGGCGAACGCCGACGCAGCGGAGGCGGCGGTGACGGCCGACTCGGCGGCGGTGCAGACCGCCCGGTTGAACCTCGAGTACACCACCATCCGCGCGCCGATCGCGGGGCGCACCGGCAACCTGCTGCTGCGCATCGGGAACCTCGTGCCTGCGAGCGTCGTGACGCCCCTGGTGGTGATCAACCAACTCCGGCCCATCGCGGTCAGCTTCTCGGTGCCCCAGAAGTACCTCGACGACATCCAGCGCTTCAGCGCCCGGAGCCGTCTGGCGGTCGAGATCCGCCCCTCCGACGACACCACGGCCGTCCTGAACGGAACCCTGACGTTCATCAACAATCAGGTGGACACCACGACGGGCACGATCCAGCTCAAGGCCACCTTCACCAACGGCGACCGGAAGCTCTGGCCGGGCGAGTTCGTGGCCGTGCGGCTCGTGCTGAACGTCGAGCGCGACGTCCTGACGATCCCGTCGCAGGCGGTGATGACCGGCCAGAACGGGACGTACGTCTACCTGGTGAACGCCGACCGCTCGGTGCAGGCGCAGGACGTGACGGTGGGGCGGTCGGCGGAGGACTTCGTCGTGATCGAGAAGGGGCTGGCGCGCGGGCAGATGGTGGTGACGGACGGGCAGCTGCGCCTGGTGCCGGGCGCGAAGGTCGAGGTGAAGAGCGGGGGCGGCGCCGCGGCGGCCGGGAACGGACAGTGACCATCTCCGGCCTGTTCATCAAGCGGCCGGTGATGACGACGCTGGTCATGACGGGCATTCTCCTCTTCGGCATCATGGGCTACCGGCTGCTGCCGGTGAGCGACCTGCCGAACGTGGACTTCCCCACCATATCCGTCAGCGCGAGCCTGCCGGGCGGCAGCCCCGAAACCATGGCCGCCGCGGTCGCGACGCCGCTGGAGAAGCAGTTCTCGACGATCGCCGGCATCGATCAGATGACGTCCACCAGCACGCAGGGGAGCACCAACATCACCCTGCAGTTCACGCTGGACCGGGACATCGACGCCGCCGCCGCGGACGTGCAGTCGATGATCGCCAAGACGCTGCGCCAGCTGCCCCTGGGGATCCTGCCGCCCAGCTACCAGAAGGTGAATCCTGCGCAGGCGCCGATCCTGTACCTCGCGCTCACGTCGACCTCCCTGCCGCTGACGACGCTCGACGAGTACGCCGAGACCTATCTGGCGCAACGTCTCTCGATGGTGAACGGCGTCGCGCAGGTCCAGGTCTTCGGCTCGATGAAGTACGCCGTCCGGATCCGGGTGGACCCGCGGGCGATGGCGTCGCGCGGCGTCGGGATCGATCAGGTGTACAACGCGATCAACAACGCCAACGTCAACATGCCGACCGGCATCCTGTGGGGCATCCACAAGGCCTTCACGGTGCAGGCGAACGGGCAGCTCGCCGACGCGAAGGAATTCGCGCCGATGATCGTGGCGTACCGCAACGGCTCGCCGGTGCGGCTCGAGGACATCGCGCAGGTCGTGGACAGCGTGCAGAACGCGCAGCAGGCGAGCTGGTTCGACGGGGTGCGCGGCATCGTGATGGCCGTCCAGCGGCAGCCCGGCACCAACACCGTCCAGGTCGCCAGCGACGTCAAGGCGCTGCTCGTCAAGCTCCAGGTGCAGATGCCGCCGTCGGTCCAGGTGCACACCCTCTACGACCGCTCGCTCTCGATCCACAACTCGGTCAACGACGTCAAGCGGACGCTGCTGCTGACATTGTGCCTGGTGGTGATGGTGATCTTCCTCTTCCTCCGGAACGTCTCCGCCACCATCATCCCCAGCCTCGCCCTCCCGATGTCCATCGTCGGCACCTTCGCCGCGATGTACCTGCTCGGCTACAGCATGGACAACCTCTCGCTGATGGCGCTCACGCTGTCGGTGGGGTTCGTGGTGGACGACGCCATCGTCATGCTGGAGAACATCGTCCGCCACGTCGAGATGGGGACCCCCGTCATGGAGGCGGCGTTCCGGGGCTCGGGCGAGATCGGGTTCACGATTCTCTCGATGACGCTGTCGCTGGTGGCGGTGTTCATCCCGGTGCTGTTCATGGGCGGGATCGTCGGGCGGCTGTTCCACGAGTTCGCGGTGACGATCGGCGTGGCGATCCTGGTCTCGGGCTTCGTTTCGCTCACCCTGACGCCGATGATGTGCAGCCGGTTCCTGCGCGCTCAGAAGGAGCAGCAGCACGGCCGGCTGTTCCAGTGGTCCGAGCACGTGTGGGAGCGCACCCTCCACGGGTACGGCTCGAGCCTGCGCTGGGTCATGGGGCGCCGCCGCCAGACGATGATCTTCTCGGCTGCGATCCTCGTCGCCACGGTCGTGCTTTTCGTGAAGGTCCCGAAGGGGTTCCTCCCCAGCGAGGACACCGAGCAGATCTCCGGC
>Ga0187865_1002633_pt1 | contig 16562 bp, 21 predicted proteins | sample June2016WEW_11_1_2_FD_132989 | JGI IMG/M metagenome (GOLD analysis project Ga0187865, IMG submission 132989) | Peatland microbial communities from SPRUCE experiment site at the Marcell Experimental Forest, Minnesota, USA - June2016WEW_11_100 | ecosystem: Environmental > Terrestrial > Soil >...
CAGTGTTACTCTTTTCGAGAAAACGCCCATTGTACGGGCACTTCGCCCATCCGACTCCTGTCCCGACTTACCCGATCCCGGCAACCAATTGATTCTGTTCGACTTTTAACCGGACAGCAGTGGCCAAATATAAAGGGGGTTTTACCTGTGCATCTGCCGTCAAAAGAATCTGAAAAAGATCGAAGCCGAGTGGACGCGAGTGGTCGCGCCTACGCCGGAAGTCAGCGGCAGATTCAGAGATACGTCAACGACTTCCCTGAAGTACTAGAAAAAGCCATTGTGGAGTCGCTGGGCGCGAGTTTTCCGGCTTCGGCTCGTATACGATGGGTTTCCCCGCTCAAACACGAAGGCTATACCGAATATCGCGATGGGGATTTCCTACAGGCTCTTGGAATGCAGCAGTACGCAACTGAATTGTCAAAGTTCTGGCCGAAGCGAGGCCCATGTTGGGACGCGCTGGGTCGGATAGAGAAAAATGGAGAAATTGTTGGTTGCGTAATGGTAGAAGCCAAGAGCTACGTTGATGAGTTTTATGCGAATGACACTGGCGCGAAGGGTGCATCACTGGACAAGATACGTGGTGCGCTGGAAAGAACAGCAGCGTGGCTCAAGGTTCCTCCTGCTAAGGTCTGGGCGCGTTTCCCTGAACCGCAGCGTTGTCTATATCAGTGTGCAAATCGATTTGCTCATCTGTTTTTATTTCGCGACACGCTCCGCGTCCCCGCTTTTCTTGTCAATGTGTTGTTCACGAATGACCCGCACTCGCCGACTTCTACGGAACAGTGGAAGGAGGGGCTACTACGAATCCACAGCGATCTCGGAGTGGACGAATTCCCCGACTATTACGCGGAGGTGTTTGTGCCAGCTATTCGTGGATAAGCGATGTTCCAGCCAAGAAGGAGTTCAGAGGAGCGCCCAATGCCAACGCTGATCCATTCCGCATTTACCGATGAAGAACTTCACGAGTGGTTGATCTGGGCAGACGAGAAAGGCAGCAGCTTTCTGCGGGTGATCTCCGAAGCGGCGTTCGTCGCTGACTCAAGGAACTACAATCTGCTCAGACCCGTGTTACTCAAGCTGAAAGCGATGTATCCCGAGATCGTGCCACTCTTTTCGCCCGACCCTCGGATGGACCGAGCAGAGCACTAGACCGATCTGCCATAATCTCCCCATGTGCGGGCGCTATCGACTTTCGCGGAGAAAGCAAGTTGTTGAGGAATACTTCGATAGCGTCTCGGGAGAGGAAGAGTGGACTCCTCGCTACAACATTGCCCCCACGCAGCCGATCCCGGTCATCCGCCAGAATCCCAAGGAGCCTGTCCGGGAATTGTCGCTGCTCCGATGGGGTCTCATTCCATCTTGGGCGAAAGACTCGTCTGCCGCTGCCCGGATGATTAACGCAAGATCGGAAACGGCAGCCACGAAGCCCGCGTTCCGCGATGCATTGAAATCCCGCAGGTGCCTGATCCCCGCAGACGGATTTTACGAGTGGATGCGGACGGGGAAGGCGAAGCAGCCCTACTGTTTCGAGGTCGGTGAAGGCGAGTTGTTCGCGTTCGCAGGGCTATGGGATCGGTGGAGGGACGCCACTGGCAATACTGTCGAGACCTGCTCGATCCTGACCACGACCCCAAATGGCGTGACCTCGCCCGTCCACGACCGAATGCCAGTCATCCTTGATCCAGACAGCTACGACCTGTGGCTCGACCCCGGCATGAAGGACGTGGGAGCAGCATCCGAACTGCTGAAGCCCTACGATGCTCGGATGATGCGGTGCTATGCCGTGAGCACTCGGATCAATCGCGTAGCCAACGACGACGAGGGATGCTCCGCACCCGTGGAACTCTCGCAGACTCAGGCTCGTCTCTTCTCGTAGTGGAGAGGTCAATTCTTGAACAGTGGGTTCGCACTCTGGCCCAGTTGATCTACTCACTGCATCGCGAAATTGACCGATTTTGTAAGTGCAACAAAACAGGCCTGTTGCCAATAGCCAAAAGCAGTGGCCGACCCGTATACTATAGATACAAGGCAGATGTAAAGCTAAACTCCCCAAAAAGTTAAAAAAGAAGGTCTGCAAGCATGGGGATAAGTGTGTCCACTCCGTTTGGGCTCTGTGGTGGGAATTCAATCGGAGGAATAGCAATGAAAGATGATTTCGAAAATGCGTTTGAAGATTCAGGCAACAGCCCGCCGCCCCAATTCGGATCAACTGGCGACATCCGTCGCGAGTTAAACACGGACATTACGCCGGGAGAACTCAACGCGGAATACCTTGACCTTAACAAGCAGATCACGGTCAAGGTCGATGCCTACGTCGCTCAAGCGAGCAAAGCCAAGATCGACTTCGACGACATAATGCCGCTTGTGGATCGAATGCAAGCGATGCTGAGCCAGCGCGGCAGGCTTCGCGACCTGATGGACACAGCGGGACTTCCCACATGGACTAAATGGTTCGAAGATTTCCGTGAACGACTGCACGAGGAAATCACCATTCGTCAGATTCAGCGAAAGCTGAGAGAGTACCGTGGAATTCCTGACAGCCGTGCCAAGAAAGGCACCAAATCTCACAGCACGATGTCGGAAAGTGTCCAGCCGGGTTCTCGTGAAGACAAGACACGCCCAATCTGGATCGATCAAGCAATTAAGAAAGTCAGCTATAACGCCAAGCATCGGCGGATGGAGGCTGAGGCTGAATGTGTCGAGCGGGAAAAGAAAGTGGGGAAGGTTGGCAATCCCCGCAAAGATCGCATCCTTGGTCGAATCACCGTCTGGCAAGCCGTCTACGCGGAGCCGAAGGGAAAGGTGGACAAAGCCGCTCTTAGAAAGGCTGTGTTGAAGAAGGTACAACGTGCTGACCGCAAAGACAAGGCAGTACTGGAGATCAGGAAGGAAGTGAAGGAGGAACCATTCCCCGGATTTACGCAGTTCTGTTGGGACATCGACCAAATAGCTGCTGTGCCCTTGGCGTGGCAGAAGGTTCTTAGAAACGTGAAAGGAGTGTATTTGCTCGTCTGCAACGAGACGGGCAAACAATACGTCGGGTCCGCAAAAGGTGAGGAGAACTTGTGGGGACGATTTCTTGACTACGCCAAGACTGGTCACGGAGGCAACGTCGAATTGAAGCGGCGGAAGTCCCGACGCTACCAAGTGACGATCTTGGAAGTTGTGAATTCCGATACCGGGATCGAGCGAATCGAAGAAGCGTGGAAGAGGAAGCTTATGACGAGACAATTCGGGTTGAACAAGAACTGAATTATCGCCGATGTTCCAGAGGACACCCATGGACACTCCCACCGAGGGCAAACCTACAGCGGACGCGGACGCAAGAAAAGTGAGACCTGAAGTGGAGGGCTTTGTTGAACGGGTGGTGGTGCCCGCACTCGTGAATCGGTACATTAAGAAACTGAAAGAAGGAAAGAACCCGCTCACGACGGGTTCCGGAGCGGGCCCAGTGTACTTGAGAGGAAACAAAGCACGAGTTCGCGAGATTCTTGCGGCTGTGAAGCCACTGGCTGCGGAATACTATCGGCTGACCGGAAAGCCTTTGGGCGTCACTGGCGAACTTGCGGAGTACGTCGCCGCTGAGATTCTTGGGGTGAAACTCGTTGCCGCTCGTACTGTTGGCTATGACGCCCTACGCGGCACGGAGCGGATACAGATAAAAGGTCGCGCTTACGGAGAGAATGCCAAGCCGGGACAGCGCATATCCCGCATTAAACTGGATGCGCCCTGCGACACCGTATTGCTAGTGCTCTTGGACAACGCAACCCTAGAACCTCGTGAGATGTGGGAAGCACCCTTTGCTTCCGTCCGTGAGTGCCTTGCACGCCCCGGCTCAAAAGCGCGGGCACGGGGAGCGTTGAGTGTTTCTGCATTCAAGCGGCTGCCGCTTGTTCGGTGCGTATGGCCGTCCTGAAACCAGCCCTAAATCCCCTAATCACCGTTTTGAGGGCGAATTCGCAAAACGCAAGATTTCTGGGAAAAATTTAAGAGGGGGCCCCCAAGGTCTTTTCCTGAGCGGTTTGTTTTTATAGTCGGCCGACTTGTGAGCCTTCCGAAAAATTAGTCCTCGGGCAAAGTGTGTTGGACGAGACCACGCCGGGTCATGCCGATCAGGAATAATCGGGGACGGTGGGATCAGCCTGCGGGCCGCCAGCCCTTCCACAAACCTTTACCAGAGAAAATCTCTTGAGCGAATTGTTCCGCTATGAGTTCAGCAGCAACTTCTTTTTCGGCGCGGGAGGGGAAGGAGAAGAAGGATGCACAGAGATCGTCATCCGTTATCTCTTCGAAATTGTTCATGCCCGCTTCGGCTAACGCCATGGCAACCGCATTCGCATTCTCGGTCGGGACGCTGAAAGCGTTACGAGGGCGAGTTCCACTGAACTTTTTGCGGGTGCCAACCTTCTCCGGTCGGTAAGACTCCCAAGGAACGCGAGCCACCACCGACTTCTGCAAGGGGTATCGCCGCGTGTGCTGTTGTATCTCTGACTGCTGGGCGGGCTGTTGCCCCGGCTTCTTCGGCATCATGAGATCGCTCTGCCAGCCCTGATCTTCCTGTTGCTGACGCGGCGGGCACGTTGCATGCGACTCGGCTCCGCCCTTGAGCGGGGAAGTCTTCGGATGGAATAGTTGATTACGCATTTGCGGTCCTCACTAACGGGACTCTGAAAAAACGTCCGTCGCCTTGAATCCAAGCTCGGGATAGCGTTGCTGAAGTGCCCAAAAATTCTTCCGCGCCTTCCACAGCGGGTACTCCGGCTTCCGGCTGAAAGGAATCCGGCGACAGAGTTCCAGCCAACGCTTCATTTTCTCGGCAATCAGATGCTCGTAGATTTCTGTGCGTGCTCTCATACGGAAAATCCTCCAATGAAACAATCAAGCCCCACCTTTTGGTGAAAACCAAAGTGAGGTTTTGAATGGAATCAATGACTTGGTGTCAACGACTCCGTTCGAAATGCCTTCTACGTATTGGTTTTCGAAGTCGTTCAATTTCGTTGGCGGTCGTTGAGTGTCCCTGAGACCCCGGTCAAGGCGTCGGTTTTACCGCTGTCGCAGACGTTCCTGCGGGCCTGCTGCGTTCCGTTCAGGCACGCCGCCCAACTCCGGGGTACGATAATTACGAAGCAAGAGGCTTTGGTCATGAAGAGCAGGCAGGGGTACAAGGGCTACGTTATCGTGGCACGGTCATGCGAGCTACGAGAAGGCGAGTTCTCGGCAGAGTTCTCCGTAGAGGAACATGAGGCGGATGGGTTCATGGAAACTGAATTCTATCTGCCCGACACCTTCCCTACACAAGACTCAGCGATTGAGGCAGCAATTCAGGCTGGACGACAGAAGATCGACGCGGGTTTTGAGCGGGGGTCAGTAGTTGTGAACGGGTGAGCGCCGGGCAAAGTCTATGGGGTTCCAATCCGCAATCTTCATCTCGCCAAACTGTGCCACAACTGTGCCAGTCAGCCTTAACAATCCCTCACAAAACCGCTCAATTCTCGCAGTCCCAAAATGGCTAACTCCCTAATTCTTCAATAACATTGGGAAAATGAACGGTGGGTACCCGCGATTAAGAGTCAGTTGCTCTGCCAATTGAGCTACGCGCCCATATCTTACTAAGTGATTTGATTTGAATTACTTACTAGCTGCGCCGTGGTTGCATCAGTGAGCTCTTTGGAACAGTTATGGAACAATTCACCGACTTGATCCACAGCCGCCCGAGTCTCTGCCGGTACTGCCTTCACGTAGTACTGTGTCGTAGTGGTCAACGTCTTGTGCCTCAAGAGACCTTTGGCCGCGAGACCTCCATCATGAGCAGCCACGGTAGTGATTGTACCAGCACCCCGCCGCAGTCCGCGATAGCCGTGCCACTCGATCCCAATTGCTTTGAGTGCAGGCTGAATGATTCGTCTGCTGAAATTGTCGAGAGACAATGGCCCGCCTTTCTCTCCACGCAGAATGCATCCTTCTGTTGGCCGTCCATCATGCTCCTACAACTCCCCCAGAAGATCGGCCAAGGGTTGATTGACCGGCACCAAAGCCGATGCCTCTTCGGTCTTGGGTTCGTTGACGGTTTGCTTCCACACCGAGGTGTGAATCAACATCTGTCGGGAGCGCGGATCATAATCTGCCCACTTTAACCCTCGCACCTCAGATGGTCGCAGCCCAGCAAAGTACGTCAGGCCGAGTGTGACCCTCGCCTGCGGTTGATCTTTGAATGTATGAAGCATTGCAGCGAACTCCTTGAGGTTCGTTGCATAGCCTTGTGACGCTCGCCGGCCAGGTGCCGCACTTCTTCCTCCATCACCAGGTTCATCAACGCCAATCCGGCTTCGCGCATAAGGTGACCCACTCCTTCTTGCAGGAGACCCACGACCTCCGCCATGGGAAAAATCATCTGGACATGGGGATTCTCTTCGCCGGCCAACCGCCGGAATTCTTGCACTGATCGTTGCTGGTCGATCTGGTATCGTCTCTTCATAGCGACTCTCTCTCCTTTTTCTTGGCAGAAAAACCACCCTCGGCCCATTATGACCGCGGATGTGAGAGTCGCTACTTTCTACGAATTAACGGGCATCCTCTGGCTTGAGCCCAGACTACCAGTACGCGATTGTGGGTGAACCTAGCCGGAAGTACCTGTGGATCTTGAGCCGCACTCCCAGCATGGAGGAAACCACGTATCAGGAAGTTCTGAGCCTGGTTGAGGCGCTGGGGTACCAGCCCGGGAAGTTGCAGAAGACGAACCAATCCGTACAGGGGAGCTGAGGCGAGGGGATCTACTTTCGGACGATTCCATGCTCGATGGCGAAGAGTGAATGCGATGGCTTTGATTGTATGCGTCTTGGCTGCGGAGCCGCGCTATTCTGGCAGCGGCTCCGCGTTCCAGGACCCCGAACAAGCTACGGTGTCATCGGGCAGGAATCCCACACTACCGGCAAACATTTGCATGGATGTTCCAGACGAGGTACTTCCCTGCGATGCAAATGCGCAAACGTTCTTCTCGGAGACCAGCCTTGCGGGAAAAAGGTAAAGGCTGTGACATTGGTTATGCTCTAGCCATCAACTCCTGCGAGGGAGCCAACAGCGTGGAGGCATGCGCCGTCACAGCCCTTGATGCGATCACCGCTTTCGCGGTCCCAAACCCCAACTACTCCTCGCAGAGCCGTCGGTTTTTTCAGGTCTGGCTGCCCGTCGGGTTACCCTTCCGAGCTGATCACTCAGCCTACTTCGAACTGGCAAAAGTTTAATTAAGCCAACCCTTTCAGCCGTCGACGGAAGCCAACTTAGAGAGTTGCTTGAAGATTGTCAATGCCCGTTTTCGGTGCAATCGACCTGCTGCGATGGATCAAAACTCGGAAACGCAACATGTTGAATCGTTGTTGCTTAATGAATGGGAGATTAAATTATTTCCATTTTTCCACAGAAACATCCACAGGTGCTCGAAGTTGTTGGCAACTACTGAGGAGTGTGTGGAGGAACCAGATAAGCATCTTGACGCTGGGAAATTGGTCACGTATGGTTTTAACCAACTCACCAACGCAATGTCAGATCTCGTGGCCTACGTCGATGGCGGCTCTCTCGGGAATCCCGGCCCGTCTGGTATTGGAGTAGTAATTGACGGCTCTACAGACGGCACAATCAGAATCGCAAAATGGATCGGGCACCAGGACAATAATGTCGCCGAGTACGTTGCGCTGCTTGAGGCGCTGCAATGTGCCCTGGGGCTCAAGGCCAAGGCGCTTCACGTGTTTTCAGATTCCGAAGTGATGGTCAAGCAGATGAGGGGCGAGTACGGCTGCCGCAGCCCGCGGCTTTATTCCCTGAACTGGATCTGCCGGAAATTGGCCCGGTCGCTCGATTTCTCGATCTCCCACGTTCGTCGTGAGAACAACACTGAGGCCAACAGCTTGGCCAGTTCGGCTGCCCGCCAGAGGCTTTGCTAGTCGTTTAAGACACTACCGGGAATCTCAGTCGCCAAACCGAGGAGAACATCGGTCTCTATGGGTTTGCCGGCGATGCGATGCTTCAGCGTCACGCCGTCCCGAAACTCCATGGTGATGAACGCCTCGCCGCCCTCCTCCCCAATGTCATAGATGGTGCAGATGTTGGGATGATGCGGAAGCAGCCTGAGCCTCTCGCTGGAAGCGGCTGAGGGTCTGAGGATCGCGTGCAACCTCATCGGGCAGGAATTTCAGGGCTACGAAGCGATGCAGCCGGGTGTCCTCAGCCTTGTAGACCACACCCATCCCGAAACCGCCGAGCTTCTCGACGATGCGATAGTGCGAGATGGTCTGGTCGATCACTAAGAGATGCACGGCTTTCCGGTCGCTTCATCTTACGGACGCGGCAGCGGCCAGTCAACGAACGGCAGCTCTGACACGGTCGCGCCGAACTCCGAACACTTGCCTTTGTAATTGGGTATCCGCGGAGGTGCCCCAACTCGGCATTGCGATTCGGGGCAAGACGGAATCACTCCCGGTTTGTCGGCTACTCTTCCATGACCGGATTGGGGAAGGGTTGCCCGTCACTCGGGCGGAACCAGTGTTTCGACCCTGAATGCTAGCGCAATACAGCCGGCATATCGACGTTTTCCTCCTGCCGTGAAAACCGCGAAGGGGAAAAGTGCTCATAGGACTTTTTCTCCCGGTACGACCGCGCCAGTTCGAGGTAGATTTCAATGTCGCGGTCGAGATCCGATTGCTGGCCGTCAAAATAGAAGTTGCGAATGGGGATGCCGGCATAATCCCGGCTGAGCTTGGGATAGATGGCTTCGCTCACAACTCCATTCATGCAGGTGAACGGGCTGATGTCCACGATCCCGTCCGCTCCGTGCAGGACAAGATAGGCACTCCTACCCACGTTCATGACCATCTCGCCTTCGGCCCCGGGAAAGGGAAGATATGGCTGCGCCAGCTCCAGCACTTCCTCGATGCCGGGTTCTTCGTAGCCGGCGAAATCCTCGACGAATAGTGACCGCAGCGCGTGCTCGTCGGCATGCTGGATTCGGGAACGTAGCTTCGACTTGATCATCTGCCAGGAGTACGTCCGGCTTGCCAGCCCCAGATTGCGCACCTCTTCCATGTTGGTGTAGGCGATCCACTCGGCGATGTCGGCCATCCAGCACTCCGCGCCCTGGCCCTCCAACCGGCGCACAAGGTCCTGGTTGCTGAAGTTGTTGAGACGGCAGAAAATCTCACCCACGATGCCGATCAGCGGCCGGCTGCCGTCGAAGCGCGCGGGTACAGCATGAAAGCGAGCTCTCGCCTGCAACAACGACGCGGTGAGCGAGCGCATCTGGCAAGCCGAGTCGGAACAACTCTGTTCCAGCGTCTGGCAGAGGTCCTCGACGGACTCGCGAAAGGCCCGGTCGGCCTCTCCCGGCAACGTTTCGTAAGGCCGCGTCTGCAGCAGGAGCTTGCGCAGAATGTCAGCCGAGACCAGGGCCCGCCATGCCGTCCGCACGAAAGCGGTGTCGAAATCCTGGAAGTCGCTGTAGCCATGTTCTCCGTGCGGAGAAAGGACCTGTATGTCACCGTAGCCCTGTTCGCGCATAACCTTCCGCAGAAACGGGGCATACTGACCGAAGCGGCACGGCCCGTCGGTAGTTGCCATCATGAAGACTGTGTGCTTCGCATTGAAGCCCGGCTGCTGAGCGATCTTGAGGAAATCCCCGGTCGTAATTTTGGCGGGAAAGCATTCGTCGCCGCTCGTGTGCTTGCCGCCCAACTCGAGCGTGCGTGCATCCGAGGGCGGCGTGGGACGCGCCTCAATACCCATCCAGCGCAGTACGGCACACAACGCCGCGACGCTTCCCTCGGCCATTGCCGGGATGTAGACCGTTTTTCCAGCCAGCGGATGGTCGGCGCCAACCTTCCGGGTTACGCAGCGATGTTTGTGGAGTTGCATCGCAAAACCCCCTTGCTATCGAGATAAGCTTCACACCGGGTGATGTAGCCGGCGTCGTTCGAATGCCCGTCAAACTGCAGCACCAGGCTGGGCTTGCCGCAGGCATCATCAACAAAGGACTTGAGATAGGAGTCCGGGCCGCACTTGAAGTTCGAGATGTAAATCAGGTGCAGGCCGGGCATGTGCCTGGTGAACCGTGCGGCGGCCAGAATCAGTCGGCCGGAGTGCCAGTACATGTTGTCGTTGATCTGAGAAACATCTTCGTCGTCGAGCGGCAGAAAGTCCAGCGGCAGCACGTTGATCCCGTAGAACGTCCGCAGCTTGCGGGGAATGTCGCAACATGCCGTCCGGTCGTAGATGTTGTAGGGACGGCCCAGCAACACAATCGCAGGCTCGTGCGTTGCGGTCAGTACTTGCAACGCGGCCTCCCCTGCTCGCCGCACCATCTCGCCAAAGTTCTTTTGCGCCCGGTAAGCATCCTCCACCGCAGCATCGCTGGCCGCTTTGCTCCGTCCTAACGTACTCGCCAGAATGCGCAGCTCCTCGCGTACATGCTGCGGCCTTTGGCGGAAGTGGATGGTCGGGCACAGCAGCTTGCCGCCCAGATCCTTTTCCAACTTCTCGACCGCACGCACCACAAACGGCAGGGTCTGGTTCCAAGGACACAGCTTCGACTCCGTCCGCATGAACGGGGTCTCCGCGTCCACTGTGTTGGGCAGCAGAATGTAATCCACGCCTTGCTTCAGCAGCGCGTGCACATGCCCGTGCGCCACCTGGATCGGGAAACAGGGCTGCGCAATCGCCAGTTCTTCACCGCTGGCCGCGATGCGCCCGTCAGTGGATGGCGAGACCACCACGTTGTATCCCAGTTCCTGCAGGTAGGTACACCAGAAGGGGAAACGATCGTAGAAGAACATGGCGCGGGGAATACCGACCGTCTCCCGTCCGTCTCTTGGTGGCTCGAGTGCCGCCTCTAGCAGCTTATCCCGGCAGGATAGAAGATCCTCAATCACCGGCTGTCGGTCGGTGCGCGAGCGCTTGCGGAACTTGTCGGAGCACTGGTCTCCCCAGTAGCTCTTCTCGCCGTCAATGGAAAACTCCTTCATCTCGCAGTTGTTGGAGCAGGCGCGGCAGACGAAGTCGCGGCTGGTGAAATTCGCCGGGTTCAGGCCAAAACCGCGGAACCTGCTCGTCCCGCCGCTGGCCAGCATACGATCTCGCGCAATGAGCGCCATGCCGATCGCGCCAATCACTCCGTTATGTGGGGGAACAACGATTGGCTTTTTCAGAATGACTGAGAATGCGGCAGCAACAGCATCGTTATAGGCGGTGCCTCCCTGGAAGTAGATCACGTTCCCGAGGTTCCGCCCACGCACGACGCGATTCAGATAATTCAAGGCCACCGAGTAGGCCAATCCCGCGCACAAGTCGGCGACGGCGGCACCCTTCAGCAGCAGGCTGCTTACATCCCGCGCCATGAAGACCGTGCAGCGTTCGCCCAACCGGATCGGGTTGCGCGACGACAAAGCCAGTTGCGCGAATTCGCCCTTGATCGCAATCCCCAGCTTCTCGGCTTGTTCTTCCAGAAACGAGCCGGTCCCCGCGGCGCAAGCTTCATTCATGGTGAAGTCGACCACAACGCCGTCGCGGATGCGAATGAATTTCGAATCCTGCCCGCCAATCTCGAAGATCGTGTCCACCAGCGGCATCCCCAGTTGGTGGCAGACATGCATCGCGCCGGTTTTGTGTGCGGTGATCTCGTCATTTACGGTGTCGGCTCCGGTGAGTTCGCCAATCAGTTCCCTCCCGGACCCCGTCGTGCCTACGCCGCGAATGTTGACTCGCGCACCCAGTTCCTCCTTGATCTCGCGCAGTCCCGCAGAGACTACTTCGATCGGACGGCCCGCGGTGGGAACGTAAATCTCCTTCAGCAAATTGCCCCTCGAGTCAATCACTACCAGGTTTGTGCTTACCGACCCCACGTCAATACCAAGGTAGGCATCCACACGGCTGCCTGCCTCCGGCAGTTGGAGCGGCGGCACTCTATCCCGCAGCAACGTCACGTGGTCAAGCGAGAGTGCTTCGGTGGTGGGGAACTCTTCTGTGCCTGCGCTCTCCCCTTGCAGGTGGCGGAATGTGCCCGTGGTGCCATGGCCATTCCCTTCAGCCGCGAGCATGCTCGCGCCCAGCGCCGTCATCCAGCAGTGCAGTTCCGGAACCAGAAAATCTGATTCCTGCAGCCTGAAGGCCTCCCGGACCGCATCGCGCACTCCAGCATTCAGCGCCACTCCACCAACAAATGCCACGGGTGAAACCACCTGCCTGCCCTTTACAATGCTGGACTTGAAGTTTCGCGCCACCGCCTCGCACAGCCCGCGCAGGATCTGGTCCGCGGTGTATCCCTTCTGCTGGGCGTGGATCATGTCAGTCTTGGCGAACACCGAGCAGCGGCCCGCAACCCTGGCGGCGCAACTGGCGCCGCAGGCGGCCGCGCCCACATCCGCTACCTCATAGAGCAGCCGCGAAGCCTGCTGATCAATAAACGACCCCGTCCCGGCAGCGCACTCAGTGCTGGATTGGTAGTCCAGAATTCCGAGATGGTCTGAGCCGTCAGTTGCGCCCAGGCGGATGTATTTCGAAGTCTCCCCGCCCATCTCAAACACGGTGCGCACCTGCGGATACAGCGCATGCATGCTCCGAGCCAGCGCGCGAAACTCGTTTTCAAACCCGGCGTCGAAGGCGCGGGCCACCGTTCGTCCACCCGACCCGGTGAGGCGAATACCCGCGATCGCCTCTTCCGGCACAACTTCGCAGAATTCCCGCAGCAGGTCCGAGGCAGCTTGCAGCGGATTGCCCTGGAGTGGCCGGTAAGTGGAAAGCACAACGGAACGCTCAGCCAACCCGTTGCTTTTGGGCAGTTTCGGAAGAAAGAATGACGAGGAGGCCTCGGCCAAGCGGGCGAGCAAGGGATGGTCTTCGGGCTCACCCCAAGCCGCCAGCTTCACGCTGACTGCGCCTACATCCAAACCGAGGCTGATACTCATGCGAGCGCCTCCTTGGACTGGGAACCGAGTGCGCACGTGCGAGGCTGGGCGCGTAAGGGGGGCCCTATCGCACGCACTAACTATAGGAAATGGGGCCTCGCCCGGCAGTGACGGGAATCACCAACCGCCGAGGTGGAAGATGACTCGTCGCCCGTCCAATGCGAACTATCACCAACTGTGAAAGATCGCCCAACAGCAGGGCGACTTCGGGGCTACAAAGGAGTGCCATCGCAAGCCCCCGACGATTCTGGGCGGCAGGATGCCCGTTAATTCGTAGAAAGTAGCGACTCTCACATCCGCGGTCATAATGGGCCGAGGGTGGTTTTTCTGCCAAGAAAAAAGGAGAGAGTCGCTATGAAGAGACGATACCAGATCGACCAACAACGAGCGGTGCAAGAATTCCGGCGGTTGGCCCGCGAAGAAAATCCCAATATCCAGATGATTTTCCCTATGACCGAGGTCGTGGGTCTCCTGCAAGAAGGAGTGGGCCACCTGATGCGCGAAGCCGGGTTGGCGTTGATGAACCTGGTGATGGAGGAGGAAGTGCGGCACCTGGCCGGCGAGCGCCATGAGCAGCATCTCGCGCGGCGTGCCCACCGCTGGGGAAAAGAGAACGGTTACTGCGTGGTGGACGGGCAGAAGGTTCCGATCCAGAGAACGCGTCTGCGCAACCAGAAAAATCGCGAGCAACGGCTGGGCAGTTACGAACTGTTCCAGCGCAGTGGACCGATGGAACACGCGGTATGGGACAAGATGATGCGCGGGCTGTCGACGCGCAACTATGGAGCGGTGGTGAAAGACTTTCACGAAGCCTACGGGGTGGAAAAGTCGGCGGTGAGCGACAACTTCATCGCCTCCAGCCGGGAGAAGTTGCAGGAGTTGATGGAGCGTCCGCTGGGCGAGTTGCGACTGTGTGCGGTGCTGATCGACGGCACGCCGTTCCGCGACCGGCAGATGATCGTGGCCCTGGGCATCAACAACGACGGGCGCAAAACGGTGTTGGGGCTGCGCGAAGGAGCCACCGAGAATGCCGCCGTGGTCAGTGAGTTACTCAGCGATCTGGCCTCGCGCGGGCTGGACTTCAGCGTGCCCCGTCTGTACGTGCTGGACGGAGGCAAGGCCTTGGCGGCGGCGGTGCGCCGTCATGCCGGCGAAGCCGCGATGCTTCAGCGTTGTCAGATGCACAAGCGGCGTAACGTGGTGGACCACTTGCCCGAAGAACATAAGTCGGCGGTCAAGAAGAAACTGCAGAACGCCTACGCGATGACCGAATACGCCGACGCCAAGCGTGCGCTGGAACGACTGCATCGCGAACTGATGGCGTTGAATCCGAGCGCCGCCCGCAGTCTGGAGGAAGGCATGGAAGAGACGCTCACGATTCATCGTTTGCGGGTGCCGTCTCAGTTACGCCGGACCTTGGCGAGCACGAACGTGATCGAGTCGGCCTTCTCGATCGTGGAGACGGTCTGCCGCAACGTGAAGCGCTGGCGCGCCGGAGACCACATTGAGCGCTGGGTCGGCTCGGGTCTGCTGGTGGCCGAGCGCCAGTTCCGCAAGGTTCAGGGCTATCGGGAAATTCCCGCCCTGTTGACTTCGATGGCGACCGCATTTTCTAAGAAGGCTGTTGCCGAGGAAGTGAAAGTTGCGTAGCCTATGACGGTCGAGGGTCGCTAACTTTCAACGGAGTTCCGGGCAACCTCCGCCCCAAGGGTGAGTCAAGGAGATGTAAACACTTAGTCGTGAAGACTAAGTATCAGGGGTGCATCTTACCACCGATTGCGTCAAAAGGCAGCCGAACAAGTCTACTTTCCTCGCCCAGCCCTAAAGGGGCTTGCCAACGCAGCCACGTAGTCCGACATAGACTTGATCTCTAGTTTTCCGGGCGCTTTCGGTGTATGGGGTTTGTCAATCTGCGTCCGGCTCAATTGATGCAATCAGGCCTTTTCACTAACTGAAAGTTGTTGGTGCAATGGCGATATTTCGACAACAATCCTTTTGAGATTATCGTCAACCCCATAACTTTAGAAGCTAGGCGACTGAGGCACGGGACGACTGCAACTATTTGCAGATTGACAGGGCAACAACCGCCGAACATAATGTTTCGCACGCTGGAGCGTGCCATGAAGAACTTGAGACGACACGAGGTAGTCCCATGAATACCGATTCAAGTGATCGTAAGGAGCCAACGGCAAAGGTTTACACTAAACTCGTTTGCGTCCTGTGCTTATGGGCTCTTTGGAAGGCGACGGCGAATATGGCTTTCTGCTATTTGTTTTGGATCACAACTCTCGCGTGGGTAGTACGCTACATCGTCCATGCGAAAGCGATAGGTGGATTGTTTATTTTGTTGGGAATCACTTCCAACGCTTTGGTTACATTGTTGAATGAGGGTGTTATGCCATCAGTTGGCATTCCCTCTACCTTCCAGCCAGCATCTCCGATTTGGAATGTGTCCGGCAAGGGGCAATGGTTGGCGCTTGGGGACCAAGGAGCATTGTACCGTTTCAGTATTGGGGACATTTTTTTGATCGCAGGTCTTCTGCTGTTTGTGATGTGGAAAGTCTACCGTTTGGTCATAATAACTCCCATCAAAGAAGGAAGTATTGTTGAATTAAGACTTTTTCCATTCACCCAAAGAAGTCGACCCCGAAAATTTGCGGCCTAGGAGGCCACCGATGAGACAAGAGAAGCGAGCCCCCATTTTTGATGGTAATTGTCGAAAACCAGGCGATTACACCAATGACCGCATTGTTGGTGTAAAGGCGATTTTTCGCCAACAACCCCTCTGAGACACTGTCAACTTCTCGTTTCATTGACTTGCCTATTTTCACCCCGTAAGATTGTGCGCGAGTGATCGGCCAAAGCATCTCGCACTATCGCATTGTCGAGAAGCTCGGTGGCGGCGGGATAGGCGTTGTCTATGAAGCTGAGGACACGCTTTACGACTGCAACTATTTGCAGATTGACAGGGCAACAACCATCGAACATAATCTGTTGCACGTTTTGGGCACATCTGCCCTTTCTCCGTTGCCCGGAATCTAATTCATTTTCTTTGCCGACTTTTTACTAAAGCATTCGGTCCCCTCTGGAAACAAGGTTTGATTGCCTCGAAGGAGAAATCTCCCATGAAGCTCCGCGTCGGTTGCGTGGTAGTTGGATTCTTGTCGTTAGTTCTTTCCATGGCCGCTCAGACCTCGGGCAGCAGCCCTGCCTCCGCCCAGGTGCCGCCGCTGATCCAGTTCTCCAACGTCGTCACGGATGAAGGCGGCAATTCCATGAGCGGCATGGTGAGTATCACGTTCTCGCTCTACAACGGCCAGCAAGGTGGCGAGCCGCTTTGGACGGAAACCCAGAATAATGTCCAGCTCGATCCCACCGGGCACTACTCCGTGCAACTGGGCATCACCAAACCTGCCGACGTGCCCACGACTTTGTTTACCACGGGCGAGGCGCGCTGGCTGGGAGTGAGGATCGCCGAGCAAGCGGAGCAACCTCTGACCTGACCGCTTTTTTGTACCAAGCAGAAAGTTAGTGTAGCGCCGAAGGCGGAGTTTGTCCGCCGTCGCCGTCGGGGGTGTGGGAATGTGGGAAACGCGGAGCGTTTTCCACATTCCCATG
>Ga0187865_1002634_pt1 | contig 16555 bp, 11 predicted proteins | sample June2016WEW_11_1_2_FD_132989 | JGI IMG/M metagenome (GOLD analysis project Ga0187865, IMG submission 132989) | Peatland microbial communities from SPRUCE experiment site at the Marcell Experimental Forest, Minnesota, USA - June2016WEW_11_100 | ecosystem: Environmental > Terrestrial > Soil >...
ACATGGCCACGTTGATCGCACCGGCCACGCCCAGCGCCAGGACCACGTCCAGCACCTCATAGCGGAAGAGGCGCCTAGCCTGCTCGTCGTCCTGCGCCACGATCCGCCCCTGCATCAGGGCCGAGTGCAGGAAGATTACGTGCGGCATCACCGTGGCGCCCAGGATCCCAGCCGCCAGCAGCACGCTGTCGCGCCCGGCAAACCGCGGCGCCACCGTGCACCAGGCCGCCTGCGCCCAGTCCGGCTTGGCCAGGCCCAGCTCGATGAGGTAGCAGAAGGCGATCACGCCGACCATCGCGGTAATCACGGCCTCCAGCGGCCGAAAGCCGAAACGCTCCAGCACCAGGATGCCGAACGTCGCCGCCCCCGTCACCAGGGCGGCCGCCCACAGCGGCATGCCGAACAGCAGATACAATCCCAGCGCCGCCCCCAGGAACTCCGCCAGGTCGGTCGCCATGGCCACGATTTCCATCAAGGCCCACAGCGTCCAGACCAGCCATCGCGGGTAATGCTGGCGGCACAGCTCGGCCAGATTGTGATGCGTCGCGATGCCCAGCTTGGCCGAGAGGGCCTGGATGAGCATGGCGACCAGGTTGCTGGCGACGACCACCCAGATTAGCGTGTAGCCGAAGTGTGCGCCGGCGGTGAGGTTGGTGGCGTAGTTGCCCGGGTCCAGGTACGCCACGCTGGCGATGAAGGCCGGGCCCAGGAACGGCCACAGGCGGCGCAGCCCGCGGCGGCGCGTCCGCCCGGAGAGAATCTCCGTCGCGGCGCCGGTGGCGACTTGCCCGGCAGTTTTTGGTGAATTGTTGGTCATGGCCGGCCTGCGCCCTAGAATACCTCGAATCTTTCGAAAATCACGAATCAGGTCGATCGGATCGAAAAATGGACGGCGCATCCTTGTATTGGGCGTGGGCGTGGGCAGGAAACCTGCTGCTGGGAATCCTGGTGGGGGCCTTCGGCACGCTCATCGGCGCCGGCGGCGGGTTCATCCTCGTGCCGGTGCTCCTGCTGCTGCATCCGGAACGCAGCCCCGACAGGGTGGCCGCGATGTCCCTGGCCGTGGTGTTCTTCAACGCCTTCTCCGGCACGGCGGCCTACGCGCGGATGAAACGCATCGACTACCGCGCCGGCGTCGTCTTTGCGCTGGCGACCGTGCCGGGGGCGATCCTGGGGGCCTTGACGACGGCGTTCCTGGCCCGGCGGACCTTCAACGTCATCATGGGTGTCGTGCTGCTGATCGCCGGCGCGGCGCTATTCTTCTGGCCGACGCCGCCGGGGCGCAAGGCCGGCACGTCGGCGGGCGGCGCCCCGCTGGACGGCGAGACGTTCCTGCGGGCCAAACCCTACAGCCTGAAGCTCGGCATCGCGATCAGCCTGGTCGTTGGTTTTGTGTCCAGCCTGCTGGGCGTCGGCGGCGGCATCATTCACGTTCCGGCGATGGCCTACGTGCTGGGGTTCCCGGTGCACATAGCCACGGCCACCAGCCACTTCATCCTTGTGGTCACGGCCTTGACCGGCACGCTGGTGCATATCTTTAAGGGCCAATTCGGCAATGTCGCCGAATTGGTGCCGCTGGCCGTGGGAGTGATCGCCGGCGCGCAGGTAGGCGCCTGGGTCTCCCAGAAAGTCCATGGCCACTGGATCGTCCGCGGCCTGGCCGTCGCCCTCGCCGCCGTCGGCATTCGTCTGCTGACCATGGGTGTCTGATGCAGGTAGGGCGCACCGCTTGGCTGCGTGCCCTGTGAAGCTCGCGCAGAAAGGCGTTGATTCTCACTTCTGAGCAAGGGAAAATAATTCGACGAGGGTGGTTCTTGTCGCTGCTAAATCGGCAGGGCTGGTAGAGTTTTCGGACGGGAGTTTACTCTCATCCGCAGCAGATAACCAAGCGAGAAGCAGCTAACTTAACGCCTCGACCACTATAGCCAAGGATATCCAATGAACATTCCACACCTGATTCAGCGCGATATCGCGGACATAAATGTTCTTCTCGGGAGAGGACGACTTCGATCGGCCATAAAACTCATGCACGCCCTTATCGAACAGATGGCCTCTCTGTCCATGCCTGAATGTACTGAGATTAACAACCGCAGTCACTATGAGTCTTTTCTTGATCGCTTCGTTTTCCCATACCTGCCGACCCGTGACTATGACGCAGCGGATCTCTATGCCTCGCGATGCGGCTTCATCCATAGTTCGAGGTGGATTGGGCAGGGCCCTGCTGCTGTATCGTGTCAGAACATCAAGTGGGATTTTAGATTTGAAGGCACTCCGCACGCCTTCGGCGCAATCTGTTATGATGAGGATGATTGTAAATCCAGTATAAGCGCCGATCTGAATCTCTTCTGGAGTGCCCTAAAGCAAGGAATCGGGAGTTTTTTCTCTAATCCCCCCCTTCCGGAACCGACGATCCAAGACCGACTTGAGTGGCAGGCCGACTTCATCCCTATCATTGTGGTGCCGCATAGTCCGACCAAAGGCGCACGTTAGCTGGGTATGGCACGCAGCTTTGCTGCGTGCGGAATAGGGGGCCGAATACTGCACGCAGAACCCCCGTACGGGGAATCTGCCCTGCCTGGAGAAACGGAGTGGTTTAAATGCATGATAGAGATTCCTCAGCAAAGAAAACACAGTGGCTTGCTTGCATCGCAGCACTTATGTCTGCAATTTGTGCCTTGTTTTCGGCTTATGCAACATGGAAAAATAGCAGATATCTAGAGTTCGGGATCCGTCCCCAGGTTCGTTTAGGACGGGTTATTCTCCATCGTTACCCAACGAGGAGTGTCGTTGAGATTGTCGGTCTCAAGAACATGGGGGGAGGTGATGCCCAGAAATGTCGGGTTGAGATCTTTATTCGGGAGAACTGGTGGCGTGGAATGGTCTATTGGGCTGAAATTCACAATCTGATGAGAGGACAAGAGTATGATGAATCCCTTTTTATTGGGTTGGGTGAAAAGGTAAAAGGACCCCAAGGCGAAGTTCTTCCTAACGATTATTTCAAAGAGAACGGAATGACAATCTCAACAAAATACGAGAATATGTGGACGGGAGAAACATATTCAGTGGATTGGAATATCCCAGAGTGGACGATCGAGGATCACAAGAAAGATGAGAAGAAGTAGATGCAAGGGGCCACACCAAAGCAATAAGTATACCCGCACATATAAACACTTTACACACAGTTATGTCGCCTTCATGGAGCAGGTAACCAGATCGTCCGCGGCCTGGCCATCGCCCTGGCCGCCGTCGGCATCCGCCTGCTGACCATGGGTGTCTGAGGCGCCGTGGCGGCAGGCCCTTGGAAACCCGGCCCATCGCGGCTAAACTAACCCGTTCGATTGTCTGGACAATCCCGAGGAGCTAACCCTGGACGCGACGATCTTGGCGATATCGGTGACGGAGCTGCCCGCCCGGCTGGGCGAGATTTTCTATACCGTCATCCTGCCGATGTTGCTGCTGTCGGGCATCGGCTTTGTCATTCGGCGGTTCCTGGGACTGGACATGCCCACGCTGACGCGGCTGAACTTTTACTTCGTCACGCCGGGGATGGTCTATTTTTCCGTCGTCAGCGCCAAGCTAACGGCTGGGGAGGTGGGGCTGATCATCGCCGCCTCGCTGGTGACGATGGCGCTGGTGGCGGCGGTGACGATCCTGGTGGCTCGGCTGGAAAAAGTTCCCCGCGACCAGCACAACGCCATGCTGATGACCACCGTGCTGAACAATTCGGGCAACATCGGCCTGCCGCTTCAGGACCTGGCCTTCCGCGGCATGGGCCTGGGCGCCGCGGCCATGTCGTATCAGGTCTTCGCCATGCTGGTGCAGAACGTTTCGCACTTCACGCTGGGCGTGGTGCTGGCGGCCGGCAAGGCCCAGCGGCCCTGGAAGGAAAACCTCCTGCACGTGGCCAAGTTTCCGCCGCTCTACGCCCTGGCCGTGGCGCTGATCACGGTCTTTGTTCGCAATCAGTTGGGCGAGCACGCTCCGGCGGCGGCCAAGGCGCTGGCGCCGTTTTGGGAGGTCGTGAATCAGTTGCGGCTGGCGTACGTGCCGGTGGCCCTGGTGGCGTTGGGGGCGCAACTGGCGCTGATTCCCCACGGGGCCGATCATTATCCCGTGCCCACCAGCCTGATCCTGCGGCTGGTGGTATCGCCGCTGCTGATGCTGGCCCTGATCTACGCGTTGAACATCCACGGTTTCCTGGCCCAGGTGCTGCTGATCGGCTCGGCCGCGCCGTCCTCGGTGAACTCGGCCCTGCTGTGCTCCCAGTTCGACAACCACCCCAACTACGTCGCCAAGACGGTGTTCTACTCCACGCTGCTGTCGGCCGTCACCATGACGCTGGTCATCTTCCTCGCCCAGGGCGGGTTCCTGAAACAATTGGCGTTGAACTAGCCGCTCCGCTGGCCCGATCCGGATGTCTGAAAGGTTATATGGTTGTCGCACGTTTGGACTCTCGTCAACAGCCACGATGGAGTAAAATCAGGTCTGTCTTGAGCCTCCTATCCGTAGCCCCTTACAGAGGATAGGTCAAAGTCGCGTTGTAGCACGTGCCGGAGGTGTAGATTTTAGGAAGCCCGGAGAGGTCGGCCGTCCACGTCCGCCACCGACCGCCAGTTTGAGGTGATCTTATGTCCCGGATGCGAAATTCCTCGAAGGGGGGGTGGGGTTCCGTTTTGATGGTCCTTGTCGTGCTCGCCTTTGCCGGGGGGACGGAAGTTTGGGCGTTGCCGACCTTTTCGGGGGCCGAGGGCGCCGGCGCCAACTCCACCGGCGGGCGCGGCGGCGACGTGTATCACGTGACCAGCCTGCTGGACGACCCGTGCGGCACGGTCGCAGGTTCGTTGCGGTACGGCGTCAACCACACTCCCTCCAGTGGCAGGACCATCGTCTTCGACATTTCCGGCACGATCACGCTGAGCACCCGGCTGAACGTCTACAAGAACAACCTCACCATCGCCGGCCAGACCGCCCCGGGCAACGGCATTCAGATCGCGGGCGAAGGCATCCAGGTCCGCGGCACCAACGTCGTGCTCCAGCAGTTCCACGTCCGGCCCGGCTACAAGGACCCCAACAACACGCGCGACGCGATCTGGGTGTACGACACCTCGCGCGACGTCATGGTCGACCATATTTCCGCCTCCTGGTCCGACGATGAGACCATCTCCGTGACCGGCGATTCCGACCGGGTCTCCGTCCAGTACTGCATCATCAGCGAATGCCTGAACTACCAAGGCCATGGGTATGGCTCCATCATCTCCATGCCCACCGCTTCCTTCCACCACAATCTCTACGCCCTCAACAAGAGCCGCAACCCTGCCACGGGTAACAATGGCGGAGTGCTCGACTTCCGCAATAACGTGATGTACGACTGGAGCTATCGATCAGGTTACGACGACCCCGGCAATGCGGGAAACCTGAACTTCGTCAACAACTATTACAAGTATGGCCTGGATACGCCCGCCGGCACGCGGATGCTAATCTTCGGCCACACCTCGACGGCCACCCGAATGTACGCCAGCGGCAACTATGTGTACGGGTATCCCGCCGTCACGGCCGACAACTGGGAAGGCAACAACGGCTACAACAATAACGGTGGCATGCTGTACGGCTCCGGCGTTTCCGAGGCCATCGTCCGGGTCAACACGCCCTTCGCCGCCGCTCCCGTGTATACCCAGACGGCGGAGGACGCTTACAACAATGTCCTGGCCAACGTCGGGGCCTTTGCCTGGAACCGCGATTCGGTGGACGCCAACATTGTGGCAAAGGTTCAAACCGGCACGGGCCACATCATCAATTACGAAACCGATGTCGGCGGCTATCCGACCTACGCGCAGATTAGCCGCGACGCCAACTTTGACACCGACCACGACGGCATGTCCAACGCCTGGGAGCTTGCCCACGGCTTGGATCCCAACGTGGCGAATAACAACGGCGACATCGACAACGACGGCTACACCAACCTGGAAGAATACCTTATGGACCTGGCCCCCATCGCACCGCCCAAGACGATCGTCTGGGCCGGCGGATCGGCCGGGCGCTATGAGCTGATCGGCAATTGGGACATCCCCTGGCAGCCCACCGTCAGGGATCCCGTCGAGATCGACTCCGGCAAGGCCACCGTGGCCTATATCAACCAGGAAGCCGGCACGCTGTGGGTCGCCAACACCACTGGCGGCAGCGCCGAACTGGCGGTCACGGCTGGAAGCCTGAGCATCGGCAATGCCCTATATGTGGGAAGCGCCGACAACTCCGCCGGTACGGCCACCATCAGCGGCGGTGCGATGAGGGTGGGCGGCACCTTCACCAACTGGTCGGGCGGCAGCGCGATCACCGGCGGCGGCACCGTGGCCCTGGGCAGCGGTAGCGTCGCCCGAGGCGTCCTGAACATCACCGGCGGCAGCCTGATAGCTGCCGGACCGATCGTGATGGCCGGCGGTTCGGCCAGCACGGCGCAGCTCTACGTGGCCAAGGCCGCCAACGTTCAGGTCGGCGGGCTGCTCATCAACTCCGGCAGCGGACGGTCTACCCAGGTGTCGATGGAACTGGACGCCAACGGCAATAGCCTCATCAGCTCCAGCGGCGCCGTGGGCCTGGCCGGGGCCCTGAACGTTCAGAGCCTCAGCAACTACCGGCCCAATCAAGGTGACGCGTTCACCCTGATTACCTCCACGAGCAGCCTCAGCGGCGACTTCAGCAGCCTCACCAGCAACCTGGTCAACACCGATCCGAATCGCAACGTCATGGGCCTGCTGATTCGCGACGCCAATGCCTCGGATCCGAACCTGAAGTACTGGTCGGCCTTCCGAGGCGAGGTGGACGCCAACGCCTACGTGCTGACCTTCCAGGGCGCCATGGCCGGCGACGCCACGGCTGACAACACAGTCGATGGCACGGACTTTGGCTCGCTAGCCAGGAACTATGGTCAGAGCGGCAAGATATGGACCGACGGCGACTTCAACGGCGATGGCGTTGTGGACGGCACGGACTTCGGCGCGCTAGCCCGCAACTGGGGCCTGACGGGCCTTTCGCCCGAGGCGGCGCCTCTGGACGCCCCCATCCCCGAACCGGCCACACTGATGCTGCTGGCCGCGGGCGGCCTGTCGCTGATCCGCCGAAAATCACGTTAGAGTTCATCATAGAGTAAACGAGCAATTTCAAAAACCTTGGCCCGGGACACCTGATCCCGGGTCAAGGTTTTTATTGCGCGGAGACGAACTGGCCGCAATTTCGTTGACAAAAAGCCTCAGCGCGGTATCCTCCATGCTCACCGAGCCCCACCGGAGGTTTTTAAACCAAACGCCATTGCCTAGTGTCAAGCGATGGCTACGTTTGGGGAGCCATGAGCACTCATTCGATCCTGCCTTTTTACTTTTTTAGTTTTTTGGTTTTTCGAAAAACTCTCCGAGGGGGTCGTGGATAAGTGGGATTTCGGCGAATTCGGGCACGCCGGAATCCGGAGCCATCAAGAGAAGGAAAGGAGCCACTCATGAGTCACGCGAAATTCCATGGTTTCATTTGCGCTGTGGTTGCAATGGTTTTGATGGGAACCTTGGCCGGGCCAGCCTGGGGGACGCAGAGTGCCTGGGTCGGTGGAACCGGGAACTGGCAGGATGCCAACTACTGGTCGGGCGGCGTTCCTGCTCACGACTATGATACAGCCATTGTGGACGGAGGCGAGGCGAAGATAAACGGCATCAATGCATTTGCTGGTATTCTCACGGTGGGGAGTTTGGGAACCGGCACGGTGTTACAGCAAAGCGGGACCCTGCAAGGGACCAACACTCTCACCTTGGGCGACTATGAAAGCGGGAAAGGCACGTATCAGCTCCAGGGAGGGGTCATCGGCGGGTTCGACGGACTCGTTGTCGGGTCTTCAGGAACGGGCCGTTTCATCCAATCCGGTGGCTATGTAGAGATCTACACTGACGTGAATCTTGGAGAGAATACCGGCAGTCAGGGGCGCGTCGAACTGTCAGGAGGAACGTTCCTAGCTGATGTCGAGCTTTCTGTCGGGGTGCAGGGGGCGGGTAGTTTCATCCAATCCGGTGGCTATATGGCGGTCTTGGGGAGCATGAACCTTGGAGGGAGCGTGAGCAGCCATGGATATGCGGAATTGTCTAGCGGGACACTCTATGCTAGTGATTTGGTCTCGGTGGGCTTCTACGGACAGGGAACATTTGTTCAGACGGGGGGATCATGCAATCTGGCAAGCTGCATACAGATAGGAAGTCACTCCAGTTCCTACGGCCTCTATCAGTTGTCGGGGGGCACCATGAACGTAGGGGACTATTTCTATGTCGGTGTGGACAGTGGATCCCAAGGGAGTTTCCTGATATCGCAACCGAATGATTCGAATAATGCCTACTGCGAGGCGAATTGCCCGCTCGAACTGGGTCAAAATGGAGGGACAGGGACGTTCACACAGACGGGGGGAACGGTGGTCTGCAGAACGTTTGTGGCGGTTGGGAGTGGCGACGGATCACAGGGATCCCTCATGATCTCAGGAGGTTCTTTCTTATCCTCATCAGGCACCACCATCTCTGTGGGCAGCGGCAGCGGCGCCCAAGGCGTCCTGAACATCACCGGCGGCAGTCTAAAGGCCAACGGGCCAATCGTCATGGCCGGCGGCTCGGCCAGCACGGCGCAACTCTACGTGGCCAAGGCCGCCACCGTTCAGGTCGGCGGGCTGACCATCAACTCCGGCAGCGGCCGGTCCACCAAGGTGTCGATGGAGATCGACTCTAACGGCCACAGCTTCATCGGCTCCAGCGGGACCGTGAGCCTGGCCGGAGCCCTGAACATTCAGAGCCTCAACAACTACCGGCCCAATCAAGGCGATGCGTTCACCCTGATTACCTCCACCGGCATGAGCGGCAACTTCAGCAGCCTCACCAGCAACCTGATCAACTCCGATGCCAACGCCAACGTCATGGGCCTGTTGATTCGCGACGCCAATGCCACGGACCCGAACCTGAAGTATTGGTCGGCCTTCCGAGGCGGGGTGGCCGCCAACGCCTACGTGCTGACCTTCCAAGGCGCCATGGCCGGCGACGCCACGGCTGACAATGTGGTCAACGGTAACGACTTCGGCGCGTTGGCCCGGAACTGGATGCAGAGCGGTAAGATTTGGACCGACGGCGACTTCAACGGCAACGGCACGGTGGACGGCACGGACTTCGGCGCGCTAGCCCGCAACTGGGGCCTGACGGGCCTGACGCCCGAGGCGGCACCCCCGCCGCCCGAGGAACCGATTCCCGAACCGGTTACGGCGACGCTACTGGCCGCGGGCGGGCTGGCCCTCCTTCGCGGCAGACGCCGCTTCGGAGGGTGAACGCTAATCCGTCGAAAATCACGTTAGATTTCATCACAGAGTAAACGAACAAGTTCAAAAACCTTGGCCCGGGATAACCTGATCCCGGGTCAAGGTTTTTATTGTACTGGAGCAGTCACAGCGGGCACTCGCTCGGCGATTGCCTCTTCTTATCCCGTCGGCGATAGTGTAACCTTTGGGCCTCGGCCGTCGGAATAGTACCCAAAGACCTTCACGGGACGAGACATGCTGAACAACCAAGCGGTTTCATCCTCCTCGCCGTGGTCCGCCTTGGGGCGGTCGAAGCCTTTTTTGGCCGGCGTGATCGTGATTCTGGCCCTGGGGGTCTATATCCCGGCCACCAGCGGCGGGTTTCTGTGGGACGACGACCCACTGGTCGTCAACAATGACAATCTCAAAAGCCTCCAAGGCCTGGCGTGGATCTGGCAGTGCGACTGGAGCGGCGCGAAGTCCGTTCCCTCCTATTATCCGGTTACCTGGACGTCCTTTTGGGTCGAGTGGCACCTGTGGGGCCGGCACGCCGCCGGTTACCACGTGACCAACATCCTCCTCCACGCGGCCAACGCCGTGCTCATTTGGCTGGTGCTGGCGCGGCTGAGGATACGATGGGCCTGGCTGGCGGGAGCGCTGTTCGCCGTGCACCCGATCAACGTGGCGTCGGTGGCCTGGATCGCCGAGCGGACGAACACCCTCTCGATGCTGTTTTACCTGCTGGCCTTGCTGGGCTACCTGCGGTACGACGAGGAGGGCGGCTGGCGACGGTACATCTTGGCGCTGGGGATGTTCCTGCTGGCGATGCTGAGCAAGACGTCGGTGGCGATGCTTCCCGTGGTGCTGCTGCTGATCGCCTGGTGGCGGCGGGACAAGGTCACCCGGCGCGATTGGGCGGCGGCGGCGCCGTTTTTCGCCCTGGCCCTTACCCTCGCGATCATCGGCATCCTCTATCAGACCTACGCCGTCATCCAAGAGGCGCCGATCCGCTCACCCAAGGAAAACTTTTTCTTCCGCCTGGCCATCGCGGGGATCGCGCCGTGGTTCTACCTGCTCAAGACCGTCGTGCCGGATTCCCTGGCGGCGGTATATCCCCGTTGGGACCTCGATCCCAAGAACATCTTATCCTACCTGCCCGGATTGGCGCTGATGGGAGCGATGGCCTTGATGTGGCGGTTCCGGCGGTATTGCAAGGGGCCGTTGATGGCGACGGCTTACTTCGTCGTCACCCTGTTTCCGGTGCTGGGCTTTTTCACCATCTCCTATAACCTTTATTCCTTCGTAGCCGATCAGTGGCTGTACGTTCCCATCGTCGGCCTGCTCGCCCTGGCGGCGGGAGGGGCGGAATTTCTGGCGCACCGCCGGTCTTCCAGGACACTGGCGGCGCGGGCGATGGCGGCGGTGGTGGTGATCGTACTGTGCATCCTGACCTGGAGGCTCAGCGGCACCTATGCCAGCTCGGCCGCGTTGTGGAAGGATAATATCGCCAAGTACCCCGACCAGTTCCTGCCCTATTACAACCTCGGCCGAATCTTGGAGGACGAAGGCCTGGACGACGAGGCCCTGGAAGACTATCAAAAATCTCTGCACCTTAAACCCGACTTCGACAAAGCCTACCTCAGCATCGGGACGATCCTGGCGAAACGCAACAACTACCCCCAAGCAACCCTGTGCTTTGAAAAAGCCATGCAACTATACCCGCGTTCCGTGACGGCCCGCATGAACCTCAGCGCCATGCTGCACCTGGCGGGACGCAACGAGGAGGCGCTGTATCAGCTCCAGCAGATCCTGCGGATTAACGACCACAACGCCAGCGTCTACATTAATCTGGCCAGGGTTTCGGCGCACATGGGCAGGCTGGACGAAGCCATCGCCTACGCTCGCAGGGCCGTGGAAATCGCACCGATGGACCTCAACGCCAGGATGGCCCTGGCCACGTATCTGTCGCAAAAAGGGCTGGCGACGGAAGCCATCGCTGAGTGCCGCCAGGCGGTGAAACTCGACCCCGACAACGCCGCCGCCCACAGCCTGCTGGGCCTGGAATTGCGGGCTGTCGGCCGAAACGACGAAGCCGCCGACGAGTTCCGGCAGGTCATCCAGAAGCAGCCCAGCGACGCTGAAGCTTACAACAATCTGGCCACCACGATGGTCAGCCGGGGCGATCTGGCTGGGGCGTTGGAGAATTTCAGCCACGCCCTGGCCCTCCAGCCCGACAACCCTGACATCGAAATCAACCTGGCGTTCGTCCTGTCGTCCCTCAATCGGCCGCGCGAAGCCATTGAGCTTTACCGCAAGGCATTGAAAGTGCGGCCCGATTGGCCGCCGGCGCTAAGTAACCTGGCGTGGATTCTGGCCAATCATCCCGATGCCTCCGTTCACGATCCCTCCCAGGCCGTGGAGCTGGCCAAACGGGCGTGCGACGTGACCGGCAACTCCCAACCCGGCCTGCTGGAAACCTTGGCCATCGCCTACGCCGCCTCCGGCCAATATGACCAGGCCATCAAGACCGCGACGCGTGCGATGGAATTGGCCAAGGGCGCCGGCGACGCCGCTCGAGCCACCACGCTGGCCCAGCGCATCGAGGTTTGGTCGGCCAAGCGGCCGGGCGCGCGGTAATCAGCGGGCCGCGGCGATGGTTCGGCGGATCGCCCGGCAGGTGCGAATGATCTTCCCCAGCGCGGCCGGCGTGACCGTCTGCATGCCGTCGGACCAGGCCTTCTCCGGATCGAAGTGCACTTCCAGCAGCAGCCCGTCGGCCCCGGCGGCGATGGCGGCCCGGCTCATCACCGGCACCAGGTCGGCCCGGCCGGTGCCATGGCTGGGATCCACCAGCACGGGCAGGCAGCTTTCCGTCTTGGCGCCGGCGACCGCGTTGAGGTCCAGCGTGTTGCGCGTGAAGTCCTCGAACGTGCGAATGCCCCGCTCGCAGAGGACCACCGCCTCGTTGCCGTTGCGGACGACGTAATCCGCCGCCGCCAGCCACTCCTCCAGCTTGGCCGAGTCGCCCAGCTTCAGGAGCACGGGCTTGCCGGCCTGGCCCAGCTTGGTCAGCAGCGAGTAGTTCCTCATGTTCCGCATGCCGATCTGGAAGATGTCGGCGACCTGGCCGACCACGCCGATGTCCTCGCCATCCAGCACCTCGGTGACGATGGGCAGGCCCGTTTTGCGTTTGACCTTGGCCAGGATCTTCAGCCCCTTTTCCCGCAGGCCCTGGAAGGACCACGGGCTGGTGCGCGGCTTGTACGCCCCGCCACGGAAGAACTGGGCCCCGGCCTTTTTCACCTGCTCGGCGATCCGCAGTGTCGTGTCCTCTTCCTCCACCGAGCAGGGCCCGGCGATGAACACCAGGTCCTTGCCGATCTCCACGTCCCCCACGCGGACCGTCCGTCCCGCCGGATGCACGCTGCGGCTGACGTACTTGTACAGTCGCAGGATCGGCATGGCCCGCTCCACGCCGGGCAGCGCGGCCAAGGAGTCGAAGTCCAACTCACGCTCGTCCCCGATGATGCCGATGAGGGTGCGCTCCTTGCCTTTGGAGACGTGCGCGTCCATGCCGCACTTCTTGAGCCGCGCCACCACGCCGGCCACGTCGGACTCCGCCGCACCGGGTTTCATAATCACGACCATCTCAACACTCCTGGCGATTGCCGATGGATGCCCGCCACGTTCTTGGGCCTGCCTGCCGGCAGGCAGGTTCTTCAATTGGCCATCGGCAATTAGCCATTGTCAGTGCAGCTTTTGTTTCGTCACGTGGATCATGGCCTTGACCACGCCGTCGCGATATTCCGCGACGGTCTGGAAGGCCCGCGGCGCCTCGTCGAGATCAAAATGATGCGTGGCCAGCGGGTCGACGCAGATTTTGCCCTTGGCCACCAACTCCAGGGCCGGGGCGAGGCAGAGATTCTGCCGCCGGACATTTTGGATCGCCAGTTCGCGGCGGCGGGCCACGTGGATGTCCAGGCTGATGCGATCCTCCGCCGGAATGCCCACCAGCACCAGCGTGCCGCCGGGGGCGAGCATCGCGACGCCCTGATCGATCGTCTCCTGCTTGCCGGCGCACTCAAAGACGGCGTCCATGCCCAGCGGCACCGCTTTTTCCGCCGCGGCCAGAACGTCGCCGCGGTCGCCCCGATGCGTCCGCTCAGCCCCCAGCCGACGGGCCAGCTCCAAGCGGCTGTCAATAAGGTCGGTCATGAACACCCGCGTCGCGCCGGCCTCCTTGAGGGCCAGCAGCACGCACAGGCCGATCGGCCCGCTGCCCAGGATCGCCGCCGTCCCGCCGCGCAGGGCCGCCAGATTCCGGGCGTGCAGCCCGATCGACAGCGGTTCGGCCAGGGCGGCCTGGACCGCCGTTACGGAGTCGGGAATCGGATAACAGCATTCCGCCGGCATCACCAGTCGCTCCACCAGCGCCCCCGGCGCCCCGCCGGGGGAGGCGAGGAACTTCTGGTTGCGGCACGTGTGTTTTCGGCCGGCGAGGCACTGGTCGCAGCGGTTGCACGGGATCAGGGGGTCCACGGCCACACGCTGGCCGGCCTTCAGCCCCCCGGCCGCCGGGCCGGTGGCCAAGACCGTCGCGGCACACTCGTGGCCCAGGATCCAGGGGTAGGTTACCTTGGCCCCGCCGATCCGGCCCTCCAGGTACGTGTGCACGTCGCTGCCGCAGACACCCACGACGTCCACGCGCAGCAGCACGTCGTCGTCGCGCTGGAGGCGCGGCTCGGCCATCTCGACGACCTCCAGCCGCTTCAAACCTGTCAGGTAAACCGCTTTCACAAAGAGGCCATCCTTCTGGGAATACTGCCGCTTGGGACCCTTTTCGGGCCTCTGCGACGGGGTTCCTATCGTAACATCGCCGCCCGCCGATTCCAGACATTTCAGATCACCTCCAGACGGGCCGGCCTCGGAGACGTAGAATACTAAGCATGACCCCACGCAGGACCATCGTGGTCATTGTGACACTGGCTTTGCTGGCGACCTTGTCGGCCTGCGGCTGCCGTAAGCACAAGGCCCCGCCGGCTCCGCCGGCAAGTGAACCAACCTCGGCGCCTCAGTCTCAACCCGCCGCGACGGCCCCCAGCGCCGAGGCAACCCATCCTTCGGCCCAGGCGGCCCCTGCCAGCTTCCAAGGCTTGGCGGAGTGGAACGGCGAGGACATCGCGGACGACAACGATCAGCAGGACGCGGAAGACGAAGACAACGAACTGGCTGCGTTGAAAGACCAGGCCGACGCGCTCACGCGGAGCGGTCAATACGAACAGGCGGCGGAGGTTTACCGGCAAATTGTCGCCAGGGACTCGTCCGACCGCACCAGCCGTTTCAACCTGGCCGTGGCGATGGGTCGGCTCCGGCGGTTCAGCGAGGCGGAGGATATCTACGTCCGCTTGCTGGCCGAGCAGCCCGATTTTGTCCAGGCCCGGTATAACCTGGCCTCGCTGTATCAGGTCGAAGGCAAGCTCGCCCAAGCCTGCCAAGCCTGGCAGCAGGTCGTCCAGCAGGCCCCCAAGTTGGCCTCCGCCCAGGCGGCCCTGGGGGCGGTGATGCTGGACCTCGGCCACGGCGCCGAAGCCATGGCTGCCTATACCGAGGCCTCCAAGCTGGACGATGCTAACCCGGCCGTCTGGCGGGGTCTGGCCCTGGCGTCGCGGGCGGCGGGCAAGCTGGGCAGCGCCGCAACCGCCGCGCGAAAGGCGACGCAACTGGCCCCCAAAGACGCGGCCGCCTGGAAGCTGCTGGGCGACGCCCTCCTGGAACTGCACCGGGCAAGCACCGAGGAACGATTCCTCAACGAAGCCGCCCACGCCTGGCGGCGGTCGCTGGAACTGGACCCCAACCAACCGGGCCTCCGCCGCATTGTGGACACCATCGCCCCCACCACGCAAAGGGCACCGTAAGCGACAAGAAATTCCCAATGGTCAATCTTCAATTGCCAATTGACGAACTTTGCCTGACAATTGGCAACCTGCCTGCCGGCAGGCAGGTCGGAAATCGGCAATACGCCAGAGGCTCCGATGGCCTTTGATCTGAAACAGTACGCGACGTCCCTACGCCTGACGGACGGTTCTATCGGCGTGCGGCTTACCGACGGCGCTACCGGCACGCAACTGGCCGCGCTGGGGCTGCCCGCCGGCACGCCGTCGGAGGTCTGGAACGTCGTCAACCCTTCCGCCGTGGAGAAGGTGGCGCGAAGCTACATCGAGGCCGGCAGCGAGATCATCCTGACCAACACGCTGTGCGCCAACCGCTTCATACTGGCCGCCCATGGCATCGAATCTCGCGTGGCGGAGCTGGCCGAGGCGGGGGCGCTTATCGCCCGCCGCGCCGCCGACGCCTCCAAGGCCCAGGGGCGCCAGATCAAGGTCTTCGCCTCCATTGGCCCCAGCGGCAAGATCGTGATGACCGAGGAAGTCAGCAAGGACGACCTGGCCGCCGCGTTCGCCCAAGTGGCTGAGGCGGTGGCGTTCGGCGGGGTCGATGCCATCGTGCTGGAGACGTTCAACGAACTGGACGAACTGAAGATCGCCCTGGAAGCCGTCAAGAAGGTTGCCGCCCTGCCGGTGGTGGCCTGCCTGACCTTTTCCTCCGGGCCGGACAAGACGCGGACGATGATGGGCAACTCTCCGGCCGACCTGGCGCGGGCGGCCAAGGCCGGCGGCGCGGACGCCGTCGGCGCCAACTGCGGCACCGGGCCTGAGAATTACGTGGCCGTCACGAAGATGCTGCGCGAGGCTTGCGACCTGCCGCTGTGGGTCAAGCCCAACGCCGGCCTGCCCGAATTGGGCCGCGACGGCCGGGCGCACTTCCGCATGGGGCCGGAGGAGTTCGCCTCCTACGGGCCCAAGCTCGTTGCCGCCGGCGCCAGCTTCCTGGGCGGCTGCTGCGGCACCACGCCGGCCCACATCAAGGCCCTGGCCACGGCGATCAAGGCCAAGTAGCCTCGTCGCAAAGTTCATGCCCTTGGAGGAGCGATGAAACCGGCCGACAATCCCGCACAGTTCGACTCAGCCCTGGCCGCCAACGTCCAGCGGTTTACGGGCTTTGCCGACACGTACGACCGCTATCGGCCCCAGCCGCCGGCGGAAATGCTGGACGTGCTGACGGCCCTGGCCGGCGCTGGCCGCCCCAAGCTCGTGGTGGACTTAGGCTGCGGCACGGGCCTGTCCACGCGGGTCTGGGCCGATCGCGCCGAGCGGGTCATCGGCGTCGAACCCTCCGCCGACATGCGCCGCCAGG
>Ga0187865_1002640_pt1 | contig 16542 bp, 13 predicted proteins | sample June2016WEW_11_1_2_FD_132989 | JGI IMG/M metagenome (GOLD analysis project Ga0187865, IMG submission 132989) | Peatland microbial communities from SPRUCE experiment site at the Marcell Experimental Forest, Minnesota, USA - June2016WEW_11_100 | ecosystem: Environmental > Terrestrial > Soil >...
CGAGGCGGTCGAGGTGCCCTTCGAAGGCGGGAAAAGCCTGCCCGCATATTTTGTCAAAAAGGCAGGGGCGCAGGGGATCAAGTGGCCAACAGTCGTTTTCTTCGACGGCCTCGACGTAACCAAGGAAATTCAGTATTTCAGGGGAGTCCCGGAGCTGGCGAAGCGCGGGATGGCCTGTCTGATCCTGGACGGCCCCGGCAACGGGGAGAGCATTCGTTTCCGGGGAATGCCCGCGAGGCATGATTCCGAAGTGGCGGGCGGCGCCGCCATCGACTACCTGGAAAAAAGAGAGGATGTAAACAAGGATCGCATCGGGGTCATGGGCATCAGCCTGGGCGGATATTTCGCGCCGCGCGCCGCGGCCTTTGAGAAGCGCTTCAAGGCCTGCGTGGCCTGGGGAGCCCAGTATGACTACCACGCGGTATGGAAGAGCCGGGTCGAAGCGGCCTTCAAGACGGCCCTCTCCGTCCCCGGTGAACATATCACCTGGTTCCTGGGGGTGGATAATATGGATGCGGCTTTGAAGAAACTGGAACCCTTTACGCTTGCGGGGGTTGCCGGCAAAATCGAGTGCCCCTTCCTTCTCACCCACGGGGAGGCGGACGCGCAGATCTCCACGGAGATCGCCCGCAAGCAATTTGCGGAAGTCGGTTCCAAGGATAAAACCTTCAAGATTTTCACCCGGGAAGAGGGCGGCTCCGAGCACTGCCAGGGCGACAACCTGACGCTCGGGATCACCTATATCGCCGACTGGTTTAGCGACAAGCTCGTAAAGAGCTGAATCCGGAAGCCCCTGCCTGAAAATCCCATGGGCAGATAAGTAGGGGGAGAGGCGGCGGGCAGGGAAAGCGACTTCTGAATTCCGATCTTGGCCCCGGCTAATGATCGATCGCCACCTCAGGGCTAAATGTTTCAGCAATTGGCCTGTTAATCTCCCTGAATAAAGCGTCCGGTCTTTCCTCTGAGGGTTGTGGATTCGACGGCGAACCCCATATTTCACCGCTTTTTCTTTCAGTTGAAAGAGTAAAAAATTGATGAAATCGCAAAAGTCCGAAAATTCGTTTTTCGGTCATTTCCGTGAAAACGGGAATCCAGTCTTTTCAGTGAGTTTTGCAGATCCTGGGCTCCCGCCTACGCGGGAAGGACGACTTATTGCGAGAACATCAAAATTGGGAACGCAGTTTGTTTTTAAAGTTGGGCTCAGACCCATTTTCAGACTTCTTTTTTGAAGGGTCGTAAGAGCAAACATTATCAACTCCAGCCGAAGAAGATTACGCTGCTGCCATTACCCGCCAATTGTTCTTAAACTGACCATCACAGGACCCAGGTCCCGCTCTTTGAAGACCCCCTGAGGGGCAGCTTCTTGAGTGTAGCGGGAATTGATCGACAGAGGAAAAGTCATTGGCGGACTGAAGTTTCCGGACTTATCCTGAACCTGTATGGTTAGGCTAATGTTGACGAAACTCAGCGGGTACCAAGGGGTTGCCGTAACCAGATATAGGTAACCCGACATCTCCTTCCGATTCTCCTCTCTGATCCTTACGATGCTTAAAGGGTATGGGCCTACCCCCGGCTGTTCAACGATGGCGAAAATGTTCTTCATCTCCCCATTGGGGTCAGAGGCATTCAAGTAAACTTTCCAGGTCTCTCCAGGCCATACTTTCGTCGAGGCGAATGACTGGGTAATCACCGGAACGGCCTTTCCGGTCACGTCCGCTCTCGCCGGAGTAGCATACCCTATGGCTAAGCAGAGGAAGACAAATCCTTCTGCCAAAATTTTCTTGTTCATTTTTGCTTCTCCTTTCCAGACCATCAAACCTCTTGCTTATCACGCATCCTTTCCTGCTAATTTAGATGCTTTTTCCGCGCGAAATATTCAGGTTCTTATCCGGTCCATCAAGGGGTCAAAGAAGTCCGCTCTTCCTGAACTCTTCATTGGTTGTAAAAGAAGGAACCCTCCCCTCTGCGAGAAATGTGACTTAATAAAGTCATAGACCCTTAAATTCCTCCCGGGTATAATAAAATAAATTCTATCCCGGGAGAGCGGAGGTAAAATTGCCCTGGATTAGGCGCTGCAGGTAGAAAAAAGGATGAGCGAACACGACCACGACCATAAACATGAGCATGAAGGTACTTCCCCCCGGGAGCCCCTTCATAATAATTTTGCGAGAAACCGGAAAGCCTTGTTGATTGCCATCGGAATCACCGGGGTGATTATGGTCCTGGAATTCGTCGGGGGATATTTATCGAATTCGTTGGCCCTCATGAGTGACGCCGGGCACATGCTGACCGACATCATGTCCCTATTCCTCAGCCTTTTTGCACTTAAGTTAGCCACCCGCACGCCATCTTCCACCAGGACCTACGGGTTCTACCGTATGGAAATCCTGGCCGCCCTGATTAACGGTACGACGCTGATCCTTCTCTCGGTCTATATCATCTACGAAGCCTATACCCGTTTTATCACTCCCCAGATGGTGGAGAGTAAAACAATGCTCCTGGTAGCCGCAATCGGGCTCGTGGCCAACGGGATTGCCGCCTGGGCCATGATGCGATCCAGCAAGGAGAGCCTAAACCTCCGGGGGGCTTACCTTCACATTTTGGGAGATGCCTTGTCATCCGTTGGGGTTATCGTTGGGGGCATCATCATCTATTTTTTTCAGTGGTATCTGGTGGACCCGATCATTAGCGTGGCCATCTCCGTGGTGATCCTGCGGGGAGCCTTCACCCTGGTCAAGGATTCGGCGAATATCCTGCTGGATGCCGTGCCCGAACATGTGGATCTGGATGAAGTGCAAAGTTCGCTGAAGACCATTGCCGGGGTGAAAGGCCTGCACCACGTTCACCTTTGGACCCTTGCTTCTGGCATCCATTCCCTGAGCGCCCATGTGCTGGTCGATGATATCCAAATGAGCGATACCGGCCACATCATTCAGGATATTAACCGTCTTTTGGATGAAAAGTACCGGATCTCCCATACAACCATTCAACTGGAATGCGAAAATTGTTCGGAAGGCTTTTACTGCAATATGGATAAAGTATGCGTGGCCGTCAGCCAACCTCATTCCCACGAGCATTCCCACTGAAAGTCCCAATCTCCAAGCGATACGGTTCCAAGAGGCCTACTGCCGTCCGTTAGCTAGAAGAATTTTGAACTTTGTTTTTTTGATTTGAAGGTTGGGACTCTTAGCCCTAGACTCTTAGAGGTTTATCTTCATTCCATCTTCTGCGAGGACGGCCTCTCCAGAGAATTCCCTCTGGCATTCCTGAAGGATGTCGTGCCCCTGAAACACAGGGTAAAAGTGGGTAAGCAGGAGCTTCTTGCAGGAAGCTTCCCGGGCAATTTTGCCGGCTAAAGAAGGGGTGAGGTGGCCTGAGGATTTTCTTTCATCGGGGAACGAGCACTCCAGAATTAGAAGGTCCGCATTTTTGCCGAGACGGACGATATTTTCGCAATAATCCGTGTCGCCGGAATAGACCATAGACTTGCCTTCCGCCTCCACACGAAATCCGATACTCGAATCTGAGTGGGCCATAAGGAGGGTTTCGATAAAAAAGTCCGGAAACTCCAACCGCGCTTCCTTTGCTTCGTGGAGAGAAAGAGGGTAGGTCTTGGCCTCGATCCAATGGCCGAAGATCCCCCTCATCTTGTCGTAAAAATTCTCAAGGCCTTGAGGACCGATGATGCGCAAGGGTAGAGTGCGGGTAAAGTCAACGGTATAATTCAGCGCGAAGAGGAAGGGGACCATGTCGGAAACGTGATCGGGGTGAAAATGGGTAATACCTAAAAAATCAATTTTACGGTAATCAAGGCCCAACCTGGGCATCTGGCGCAGGCTGCCTCCTCCTCCGTCAAAGAATATTAGATGGTCGGGGAACGAGAGGGCCAAACCCGAAGGACCCCGATCTACGGTGGGAATACAAGTTCCTGAGCCCAAAACACAAAGTTCCATAGTCATTCAAAAATCTGAAATCCAAAATTCGAAGCACGAAACAAATTCAAATGACCAAAATATAAAATTTAAGATGTTTGGGGAATTGGGTCATTCGAATTTCTATTTGTATTTCGGATTTCGGATTTATATTTTAGGCACTTTAGAACACTTTAGGCATTTTAGGCACTTCGCATTTCAGGCACTTCAATTGGTTTTCTGGAGCAGGTAAGTTTGAATGAACGGGTCCAGGTCTCCATCCAGGACGGCGTCCACGTTGCCGATTTCCAGGTTGGTACGGTGATCCTTGGCCAGCCGGTAGGGCTGGAGCGTGTAGGAACGAATCTGGCTCCCCCAGGCAATATCTTTCTTCGTGCTATGGAATTGTTCCATCTTTTCTTCTTGCTCTTTCTTCTTTAGCTCGTAGAGACGGGCCTTGAGGACTTTCATGGCCATGGCCCGGTTTTTGTGTTGGGAGCGTTCATTTTGACACTGGACTACAATTCCCGTGGGCAGGTGGGTGATGCGTACGGCTGAATCGGTCTTATTGACATGCTGGCCGCCCGCCCCACTGGACCGGAAGGTATCGACCCGCAGGTCATCTTCGTTGATTTCGACCAGGATGTCTTCCTGAATTTCGGGGTAGACGAAGACCGAGGCAAAAGAGGTATGGCGGCGTTTGCCGGCATCGAAAGGGGAGATCCGCACCAGGCGATGAATTCCCGATTCTGCCTTGAGGTAGCCATAGGCATATTCTCCATTAACCGTGAAAGTTACGCTCTTTACTCCTGCTTCCTCACCGGGCTGATAATCGATCGTCTCGGTCTTAAACCCCTTGCGCTCTGCCCAGCGCAGGTACATGCGCAGGAGAATACTCGCCCAATCCTGGGCCTCGGTTCCCCCTGCCCCGGAGTGGATGGAGACGATGGCGTTATTGGGGTCGTTCTCTCCTCCCAGCATGCGCTTGAATTCCGCAGCCTGGATGTCTTTTTCCACCTGGTCGACCCGGGCGGATACCTCCTTGAGGGTCTCTTCGTCGTCCTCCTCCCGGGCCAGCTCAAAATATCCTTTGGCCTCTTCCACCTCGGCCTTTAATTTTTCCCAGAATTCCACGTCCGAACGCAGGGCAGTCCTCTCCTTGAGAATTTTTTGAGCTCCTTCATTGTCGTTCCAGAAGTTGGGTTTTAGGGTTTCCTGCTCGACTTGCGCGAGGCGGGCAATCTTGGAGTCTAAGTCAAAGATGACCTCGGAGCGCCTGAACTTTTTCTTCCAGGAGGGGTATCTTATTCTCTATTTCGTTCCACACGGTTCTTCCTTCTATAACGGATAAAGATCAAAAATAAAGCGGTATAACCCAGGCAACAATAAGTAAAGACATCACCGAATTGGGTGTAAAAACTCCATGTTTTTCTCAAATATATAGTATCGGAAAGAATGGCTTTTGTAAAGATCTCTGAAGATTGGATGAGACGCCCGCTGGGGTCGATGAACCCGGAAACCCCGGTATTGGCTGCCCGCGCAATGGGAACGCGGTTCTCGATGGCCCGTAATCTGGCCATGGAAATATGTTGGAAAGGAGCTGCCGTGGGCCCGAACCAGGCATCGTTGGTGATGTTAACCAGAAATTGAGCTCCTTTGTGGACGAATTGGCGGGTCAGGTCAGGGAGGATGGCCTCATAGCAGATGAGAACCCCGAACTTTCCCTGGGGAATAGCCAGGGTTATGACCTCTTCTCCGGAATGGAAATCTCCCATGGAGCCGATTATATCCCGGGTGAACCCAAGGATGCCGGAAAGGGGGGCATACTCTCCGAAGGGAACCAGGTGAATTTTATCGTAGTGACCCAGGATTTTTTTCTCGGGAGAAATCAGGAAGGCGCTGTTGAAATAATGTATCTCCCGGTCTTTGCGATCATACGCCGGCGAACCGAAGAGAAGAGGCACGTTCATCTTTTGGGCCAAATCCAGGATGCGGGATCGAAAAGCAAAAGAATCCTGAAAAAAGAAAGGAGTCGCCGTTTCCGGCCAGATAACCAGTTCGGGACGTAATAGACTGGACCGCTTGGTCAGGTCGGTATAGATGTCCATGGTCTCTTCCTGGAATTTCGGCTCCCACTTGATATCCTGGGCGATATTCCCCTGAATCAAGGCGATGCGCAGAGGGGTCCCTCCCTTATCGCGGGGGTTCATCTCCCCGAGACGCAAATAACCGTAAATGCCGCTCAATGCCAGAAGAAGCCCAGCAGCGAGGATTTCTTTCAGAACCGGTTTAAAGCTTCGATCCACTAAGGCTTCCAGGAAACGATACAGGGCAACATTGATGAACATAATGAGAAAAGAGACCCCGTAAACTCCGGTTATATCTGCAATCTGAACCATGGGGAGGGTTAAAAACTGAGAGTAACCTAGAAGGACCCAGGGGAAGCCAGAAAATAGAATCCCCCGCAGGTATTCCAACGATACCCAGAGGGGCGGGGCGAGGAGGGTTTCGGGGAGGTCCGCTTTCTCCTTAAACCAGCGGAGCAGGAAAGCAAACGCCGAAAAGAAAAGGGCCAAATAGGCGGTCAGAACGAGAAGGAAGAAGACACTGACCGGCCCCGGTAAATGCCCATAGGTGGATAGGACATGGTAGATCCAGGGGATGGTCCCGGTGAAGAAGACAAAGCCACCTACCCACCCCAAAACGGCGGCTTGAGAGGGGGATTTTTTTCTGATCGCCCAGAAGAGGGGGATAAAACCGACCCAGGCTAAGATCTCGACATTGAAATTGGGGAAGGCGAAAATCAGGATAAGACCGGAAAGGGCAGAGAGGGAAATTAGATTCAGCTTCATGGCGGTTGGACGATCAGCCCCCAATTTTTACCATAGGAAGGTGGCATCTTTTCATCACGCCGCCGATGGGGCCATGATGGAGGGGTTTGTTTCGGAGGGCCTCGTCCAGCTTCTTTTCCAGTTCCTGGTCGCTGGCACCGGAGCGTAAAAGAATCTTCAAGTCGGTTAATTCTTCGGAGAAGAGGCAGGTCTTCAGTTTGCCATCCGAGGTGAGGCGGAGGCGATTGCAGGAATGGCAAAAATGGTCACTCACCGGGCTGATGAACCCGATCTCTCCAGCCGCGCCGGAGAATTTGAAGAGGCGGGCAGGCCCCCCATGGCCGTTTCCCCCTTCCTCCAGAGGGACCAGGGGGGAAATGTTTTCGATCCGTTCCTTGATCTCCTGGCAGGAGATACAATGCTCCGGCTTCCACTCGTTGAGAAGGCCGATGGGCATATATTCAATGAACCGGACCTGGAAGGGTTCTCGGATCGTCAATCGGGCAAAGTCCTCTATTTCCCGGTCATTGAACCCGACAATGGCCACTACGTTGATCTTGATGGGAGAAATCCCCATGCGCCGGGCCGCATCTATCCCGGCCCAAACCCGGTTCAAATCCCCCCCGCGAGTAATTTCCCGGTATCTCTGCGGGTCGAGGGAATCCATACTAATATTCACTCGCTTTAGCCCGGCCCGGAAGAGTTCCTGGGCGAAGTCACTGAGAAGAATGGCGTTTGTGGTCATGGACAGGTCCCGGATTCCCTCGAGGCGGGAGATCTCCCGGATCAGATGGATGACATCCTTGCGCACCAGAGGTTCCCCTCCGGTGATCCGGACCTTGTTGATACCTCTTTTTACCGCCAGCGCAGCCAGACGCAAGATTTCTTCATAGGAGAGAATCTCGGAGTGACCAAATTCAGAGACCCCTTCCTTGGGCATGCAGTAGCGGCATCGGAGGTTGCAGCGGTCGGTGATCGAGATGCGTAGATAATTGATGCGTCGATTGTGAGTGTCGATCAAGCTATTCATTTTCGAAGATTCAAAGCCGGCTTGGTTTTTCGTCACTGCCAGTCCTGTGAAAGGATCAAGGCTGCAGACTTTCACGAGCATTATAGCGCGTTCCCCTCCGTTTTGGAAGGAGATTTCCGGTCCTCAAGGGATTCCGCAACGGGTTGGGATCCATCAAGCTCAAGACCCGCCCCATCCGGTCGGCACTCGGTTTCTGGGGCCTGATCACTCGTTCCAGTCTCCGGGGTCGGCGCCGCTGCCCTCCGATGGCATGTAAACTGCGCTGCCGCAAGGCAAACAGGTCCGCATTGGTAGATCCTCTGGTTGAATTTTCCCGAAGAGTGAGGTAAGTTGAGAGAAACCGTTGGAGAGATTAGGATCGATGAATAATCTGACCCCCATGATCAAGCAGTACCTGGAAGTTAAAGAGAAATGCCCCGATGCCATTCTCTTCTATCGCATGGGGGATTTTTATGAAATGTTTTTTGAAGACGCTAAAATAGCATCAGAAATATTAGACATTGCTTTAACTTCGCGAGATAAGAGTAAAGAAGACTCCGTTCCCCTCTGTGGGGTTCCTTACCATGCTGCATCGGGGTATATCCAGAAGTTGGTCGATCGGGGATTCAAAGTCGCCATCTGCGAGCAGATGGAGGATGCCTCCCAGGCCAAGGGCCTCGTCCGGCGCGAGGTCATCCGCATCGTTACCCCGGGAATGGTCCTGGAAGATGATTTCCTCAAGCCCAAGGCCAATAACTTTCTGATGGCCATCTCTCTTGGGGAGGAACGTTTTGGGCTGGCCACCCTGGATGCTTCCACCGGGGATTTTCTGGCTGCGGAGGTGAATACCGTTCAATCCCTGCTGGATGAAGTGATGCGGATTGAACCGAAAGAGATCATCCTCCCGGAACCGGCCAAAGGGCAGGCACCGATCCGGCACCTGATGAAAACCTTCCCCGGGGCTCTTTACAGCCCCCTCCCCCCGGATGTATTCGACGGAGACCGGTCGCAGGAGCGTTTGAAGACCTTCGGGTTATCCCTCCCCGAAGGGAAGCTGCAGGCTGAAAAAGCGGTGGGGGCCATTCTCTTTTATGTCCAGGAGACCCAGAAAACCCAGCCCGGCCACCTGTCACGACTACAGTTTTACCAGATTCACGACTACCTGGTCTTGGATGAGACCACCCGCCGAAATCTGGAGCTCTTTGAAAACCTCCAGACTCGCACCCGGAGGGGGTCCCTGCTGGACATCCTCGATGAAACGGTGACCTCCATGGGGGGGCGAATGCTCAAACGCTGGCTGAGTTCTCCCCTGATGGATTTGGCGAAGATTCAGGACCGGCTGGACAAGGTCGCAGAGCTGAAAGAAAGAGATCTTCAGAGGAAAAGGTTACGGGAGCCCTTGCGGGAGGTCAAGGATGTGGAGAGATTGTCCGCCCGGATTTCCCTGGGGATCGCGAATGCCAGGGATTTAGTGGCCTTGAGGGCATCCCTGGACCTCTTGCCCGAGGTCAAGAGCCTCCTCTCTCCCCTGGAATATCCGGGGTTCAAAAGATACCTGGAGGAATTGGATGAGCTCCCGGAGATAAAGGACCTTTTGGAACGGGCCATCGAAGATAACCCGCCGGCCACTCTCAAAGAGGGGGGGTTGATCAAGAAAGGGTTCGACGCCGCGCTGGATCGGTTTCGAAACGTAAGCAAGGAAGGGAAAACGTGGATCGCCGATTTGGAGACCAAGGAGCGCATGCGCACCGGGATTTCCTCTTTGAAGGTACGGTTCAACAGAGTCTTCGGGTATTACATTGAAGTTACCAAGGCCAACCTGTCCGCCGTCCCTTCTCACTACATGCGCAAGCAGACCCTGTCCAACGCCGAACGGTTCATCACTCAGGAATTGCAGGAGTATGAGACCCAGGTACTCCAGGCAGAAGAACAGACCGAGGCTTTGGAGTACCAACTCTTCCTCCAGGTCCTGAAAGAAGTCGCTGCCCAGGTTCCCAGGATTCAGGGGATCGCTCAAGCTCTGGCCGAAATCGACGTTCTCTCGTCTCTGGCAGAGGTGGCGGAGCGCTACGGATATTTCCGTCCCCAGTTGAATGAAGGGGACACCCTGTTGATTTCCGAGGGGCGGCATCCAGTTCTGGAGCGAATCGCCCTGGAGGAGCGCTTCGTCCCCAACGATATCCTGCTGAATGAAGAAGACCGGCAAATTCTGATCATCACCGGCCCAAACATGGCCGGGAAATCAACCATCATGCGGCAGGTTGCCTTAACCGTTATTATGGCCCAGATCGGAAGCTTTGTCCCGGCGAAAGAAGCCACCCTGAGCCTGGTGGACCGGATCTTTACCCGCGTGGGAGCCACCGACGATTTATCCCGCGGAAGGAGTACCTTCATGGTGGAGATGGAGGAGGTGGCTCACATCCTTCGAAACATCACCCCGCGTAGCCTGATCCTCCTCGACGAGATCGGAAGGGGGACGAGCACCTTCGATGGCCTCTCCATTGCCTGGGCCGTGACCGAGTATCTCCACGATGGGTGCCCGTTCCGTCCCAAGACCCTTTTTGCCACCCACTATCATGAATTGACGGAATTGGCTTTAACCAAGCCCCGGGCCAAGAATTTTCACGTGGCGGTAAAAGAATGGAACGATCGGGTGATCTTTCTTCGGAAATTAGTCGAAGGGGGAACCAGCCGGAGCTACGGCATTCAAGTCGCCCGTCTGGCCGGGCTTCCGGAAGGCGTGATCGACCGGGCGAAAGAGGTTCTCAACAATCTAGAACAGGGGGAGTTCACCGAAGGTGGAGTTCCGAAATTGGCCATCTCCCGCAAGAAAAGGCCAGCCTGGGATTCCCATCAACGAACCCTCTTCCAGACTCCCCCCGACCCCTTGCGAGAAGCTTTGAGGAAAGTCGACCCCAACCGCCTCACCCCCCTGGAGGCCCTGACCATCTTGAGCGAGATGAAAAATCGCCTTTCTTCGGAAAACGAATAAGTCTGGCCCCGCCCGGGAAAAGCGAAAACCTGATTTATGGGCGCTATCCTTATATTCCTCTTAAATAGGAGGCTCTTGCAAAACTCTCGGCCTAGAAGGAAATCGTCATTCCGGGCAAGAGAAGCGCGACCCGGAATCCAGGTTTCTCAAGCAATTCTGGATTCCCGCTTTCGCGGGAATGACGGAACAGGCGACTTTTCAAAAGGCCTACGGGAAGATTCAATTTCAAATTTCTTCTTGAAAAAAAGATCCACTTTTGGTTTACTTGGGGAAATTTTTGATTCATACAGTGCTACGAACCGTGGCCATCACCGTAGGGGCGACCGGCCGGTTGCCCCTACCTGTTCTATAGCCATAATAATCTTGAAAGGAGGGTTCGCTTATGTGGGGAAAAAGATCTTTCGTCGTTTGGGGATTATGCGGATTATTCCTGGGGCTGACCATTCTAATTCCGGCGGCTACTGCCTTAGCTCAGGATACGATCAAAATAGGGGCGGTGCTACCGCTTAGTAAGGCTGCCTTTGCTCAAGCGGGAGAAGAACAGAGGCGAGGTCTCCTGATGGCCCTGGAGGAGGTCAATCAGGCCGGAGGGGTCCTGGGGAAGAAGGTAGATCTGATCATAGAAGACGATACGGGAGAACCTTCCGTCGGCATCGCGGCCGCCGAAAAGCTCCTCACTCGGGATAAGGTCGTGGCCTTGATCGGCGGCTACTCCAGCACCATCACTTATGCCCAGCTTAATGCCATCCAGCGTTTGGAACCCTTCGTCGCCTGGGTGGGAGCATCTTCCACCAAGGTAGAGAATGAATTCGGCCCGAAGCGATGGTTCTTTCATTATCATCCCTGGGACTACCACCGGCAGTCCACGATCCGTGATTTTCTCCTCAGTCTTTCTCCCCGGCCGAAGACGGTAGCGATCGCTTATGAAGATGGAATCTACGGAACGACCAGCCGGGATTACGCAGTGAAATACTTAAAAGAGAAAGGGTTTGAGGTCGTTTTCGATGAACGGTTCAAAAGCGGTTCCTCTGATTTCACCCCTATGCTCACCAAGATTAAGAAGGCTAATTCTGAGGTCTTTTATTGGGTGGCCTATGCCGGCGACACGACTTTGCTGATGAAACAGGCCAAGGAAATAGACTTCAATCCCAAGCTTTTTCTCTCTGTGGCCATCAATTTCCCCCAATACAAAGCCTCTCTTGGTGCCACTGGAGATTATGTGGCCGGAGTGGATGTCTGGATTCCGGGCATGAAGCTGCCCGCGACGGTGAAGTGGATGGAGAAGTTCAATAAGGCCTATCCAGGACGGACACCGGAATATTGGGCCCCTCTGGCCTATTCCAATTTGATGACCGTTGTAGAGGCCATCAAGAGGGCAGGCTCAACGGATAAAGAGAAGCTCATCGCCGCAATGGAAAAGACCGATTACAATTCGCCCATGGGGAGGATGACCTTCAAGAAAAGTGAGGAGGAAGGGCTGCATCAGGCCATCGACGAACAGATCATTACCCAGTGGCAGTCGGGGGTGTCTTACGTAGTCTATCCCGCTTCCAAATCGACCGGTAAATTAATCTACCCCACACCAGACTGGAAGAAGCGATAATCTAGCGGGGGGAGCGAAAGAATCAAATCTCCCCGTCTATTTATAAGAGGGGAGCTCTGAAAAAATTCAAATCTGGGAGGGGAAAGCCCGTCTTGTTGTCCAGGGGAAGGGAAAATTCGCTTGCCGAAATCCGGCGGACATTCATTTACCCAAAGGGTTCACCTCACTTTCCGCAAAGGAGGGTAGGCATACTGGAACAAACGGGGGTAAATACCATAAGATTTTCCTTGACGGAATCCATGAGTTCAGTGCGCCCCAGGCAACGAGGAAAACAACGCCTCATTTTGGCAAGCGAATTTTCCCTTCCCCTGGACATGGTTAAGTTCTCCGATTCCCCAGTTCCTGAATTTTTTCACAGCTTCAGGGGGCGAGGGGAGATTTTGCCATCAAGGCTGGAATTGTAGGTAATAGTTCTGGCATGAAGGGTACTCCACCTAAACCTTTGCCAAAGGTAAGAGCGTGGATTGGGCCAGTTTCTTTCAAAGCTTTGCCAACGGGCTTCTGATCGCGGGACTCTATGCCGCGGTCACGCTTGGGCTCACCCTGGTCCTCGGGGTGATGGGAATCGTCAACTTCGCCCATGGCGAAATGGTCATGCTGGGAGCCTACAATACCTTCTGGCTATTTACCTTGGTAGGGCTTGATCCTCTTCTTTCGATTGCCGCCAGTGGTCTTCTTCTCTTTTTTATCGGGCTTCTGATGTACCGCTTTACCATCCGCCCCATCCTCAATGACCCCCCACTCAATCAACTCCTCCTCACCCTCGGGATTTCGATCTTTCTCCAGAATCTGGCCATGATCCTCTGGAAGACCGATTCGAGGTCCGTGATCACCCCCTATTCCGGGATGTCCCTTCATCTGGGGATGGTTCATGTGGGGTTGACGCGCCTGCTCACCTTTTTGATCGCGGTCGGGCTTACGATCATTCTCATCTTGTTCCTTTATAAAGTCCGTTCAGGAAGAGCCATGCGCGCGGTGAGCGAGAATAATACCGCTTCCTGGTTGATCGGGATCAATGTGCAAAAGACTTATCTTTTAGCTTTTGGCGTGGCCACAGGGCTGGCCGGTGCCTCCGGAGCCCTGGTCAGCACGGTCATGTATACGTATCCCATGGTAGGATTCAAATTAGGCTTGAAGGCTTTCGGCATCCTGGTTCTGGGAGGATTGGGCAATATCCCCGGGGCTCTCTTCGGAAGTCTGATCTTAGGCCTGACCGAGTCCTTTGTCGGGACCTACGTTCCCGAAGGATCGGGATGGGCGGAAGGAATCTCCTTCATCTTGATTATGATCATTCTCATCATTAAACCTACCGGCCTGGTTGGAACACGGAGGGAGTGAATCGGATGAGCCGTCCCTTTTCCTGGAAAAAAAGTATTTTTCTTGTAGGCCTGGCCATCTTCCTCCTGTGGTATCCGAAACTGGCGGACCCTTATTTCCTTCACCTGACCGTAGCGGCTTTCCTGGCCATGATCCTGGCGAGTAGCTGGGACATTCTGGCCAGGACGGGCCAGGTATCGGTAGGGCAGGCAGGGCTTTTCGGGATCGGGGCCTATACAGCCGCTCTCCTTTATAAATGGATCCATCTTTCTCCCGTCCTGGGGATGTTTTCCGGAGGGATCGTCTCGGTCTTTGTGGCCGCCTTTCTGGGAACCCTGACCCTTCGTCTCCGGGGGATCTATTTTTCCATCACGACCATTGCCTTTGCCGAGGCCTTATCCGTGATCTGGTTGATGACCCCGGATTTTACCGGGGGGGCGATGGGCCTTTCTACTCCCCCTCTTTTTGGGGGCAACCGGGAGCAGGCCTACTATCTGATCCTTGCTCTTCTTGCTCTCGTTATTTTGGTTGTCTGGCTGATCCAGACGACCCGGCTCAACTTCGCCTTTACGGCCATCCGGGAGAACGAAGAGGTGGCCAATGTAATGGGTATCAACCCCACCCGGTACAAAGTTTTGGCTTTCATGATCAGTGCCTTCTTTACGGGTTTCGCCGGCGGATTTTACAGCCATTATAATACCTATATTATTCCCTACGAGGTATTCGGCCTGGGGATATCTATTGCCTGCCTGGTCATGCCGATCTTTGGAGGCCTCTACACCATCGCCGGCCCCATCATTGGGACGATCGTAATCAAAGCGATCGAAGAATATCTTCGGGTCACCGTTTCCTATGGCCATCAGATTGCCTACGGTTTGATCTTGGTGGGGGTGGTTTTATTCATGCCCGAGGGGTTAGTTGGACTCTGGAAAAAAACAATAATGAGGAAGTAGGGGAATGAAAAAGGATGAAGTATGAAGTATGAGTTATGAAGGCTGGAGCCCGGAGGTTCGGGTTTCAAGGTTAAAGTTGAGCAAATGAGGCTCTTGCAAAATTCTCTGCCTAAAAGAAAATCGTCATTCCGGGCAAGCGAAACGCGACCCGGAATCCAGTCCCGCCATCGGCGGGATTCAGCCAATTTTGGATTCCCGTTTTCGCGGGAATGACAGACCTGTTCTCTGGGAATGTTCATGCGATGTTTAGGCAAATTTTGTCCAAAGCCCGAGACACTCAAGACATTTAAGGCATTTTAGGCATTTAAGGAACTTTTGATATGGCTCTTCTCCAGGTGAATAGTTTAACCAAACATTTTGGAGGCCTGGCTGCCGTCCAAAACGTAAGCTTCGAGATTGCCCGCGGGAAGATTGTCAGTTTGATCGGCCCCAACGGGGCCGGCAAGACCACCATCTTCAACCTTCTCTCCGGTATTTACTCCCCGAATAAGGGTGAGATTCGCCTGGATGGGGAGGACCTAGTTGGCCGCAAGCCCTTTGAGATCTGCCAGAGGGGGATCGGAAGGACTTTTCAGATTATGCAGCCTTTTCCCCATATGACGGTGATTGAGAATGTCGTGACCAGCGGCTTATTTGGTCGGAAGCCCAGGGTCCCCATGGGCCAGGTAGAAGAGGAGGCCGCGGAACTCTGCCGGTGGGTAGGTTTGGGAGATAAATTGAAGGCTTACCCGAGAAATCTCACGGTTGCGGATCAGAAAAAAATCGAGATCGCCCGGGCCCTGGCGGTCAAACCCAAACTCCTCTTACTCGATGAAGTAATGTCCGGCCTTACTCCGGCGGAAACGGCCGAGGCCGTCAAGCTGGTTCGCCAACTCCAGGAGAGAGGGATGACCATTTTTCTGATCGAGCATGTGATGAAAGTAGTGATGGGAATTTCCGACCGGGTCATTGTGTTGCATCATGGAGAAAAGATTTCCGAAGGTACCTCCGATCTGGTCGCCAATGATCAGAGAGTAATTGAGGCTTACCTGGGAGAACATATCGAGGAGGCTAAGGAGCCGTCGTGCTGACGCTGGAGCAAATTGACGTCTACTACGGAAATATTCAGGCCCTATGGCAGGTGAGCCTCCGGGTGGAAGAGCGGGAAGTGATCGCCATTGTCGGGTCAAATGGCGCCGGCAAATCGACGATCCTCCGGTCCATCTCCGGACTGATCAAACCGAGAAAAGGATCGATTCATTTCGACTCTCAAAAGATTAACCCGCTAGGCCCGGACGAGATCGTCAGGCTGGGGGTTTCCATGGTTCCTGAAGGGAGAGAACTCTTCCCCAGAATGAGCGTTCGGGAGAACCTGGAACTGGGGGCCGCTTACATAAAAAGAGCCTATGGCCAAACAGCCGAATCCGTGGAATGGATCTACGATCTCTTCCCCGTGCTCCGCGAGCGCGCCGGCCAGTTAGCTGGAACGCTAAGCGGGGGTGAGCAGCAGATGCTGGCCATCGGCCGGGCCCTTATGTCCCGACCCAAGCTCCTGATGCTGGACGAGCCTTCCCTGGGGCTCGCCCCCTTATTGGTCGCCGGGGTATTTCGCACGGTCCTTAAGATCAACCAGGAAGGAGTAACGGTACTTCTAGTCGAACAGAATGTCCGCCAGAGCTTGACCATGGCTCACCGGGCCTATGTTCTGGAAAACGGGCGGATGGTCAAGGAAGGGAAGGGGAAGGAATTGATCGCGGATAAGCATGTAAAGGAAGCTTATCTAGGGCTGTAAAATCAGAGGAAATGGAATACTGGAAAATAGGAATGATGGACAAAGCAGAAGATATCTTGAATTTTTCCAATAATTCGATTTTCCCAATATTCCACTATTCCAACATTCCAGTATTTTCTATTCGCTGTTGCGGCTCTGCCGCAATCGCCCTGAAA
>Ga0187865_1002642_pt1 | contig 16539 bp, 10 predicted proteins | sample June2016WEW_11_1_2_FD_132989 | JGI IMG/M metagenome (GOLD analysis project Ga0187865, IMG submission 132989) | Peatland microbial communities from SPRUCE experiment site at the Marcell Experimental Forest, Minnesota, USA - June2016WEW_11_100 | ecosystem: Environmental > Terrestrial > Soil >...
CTGAGTGGATTTGGGTTGCATGCCCCTATACTATCTCTTTACAGGAGGTTTCTTTTTTCTCAAAGATCGGGTAACATACCAAATAATTTTTTTCTACTTCACCCTTTGGAGTGTGTCCTACTTGCAATTTGATATATAACGCTTCCTTCACTTTTACCGGTCCCAAGGGACCCCCAACATATGGTATCCCTCCACATTGCAGCGTTAAAAATTTGACAATTTGAAATACCAAGGATCCTCTTGACCCAATTTGCAGTCCTACTAACATTTAAGTTCTATGTTATCCCTCGTATCAAAAAAACCTAACAACAAAACCTTTAACCTTCCGGGGTCGGATTTCTTCGAAACCATTGCCAGATTACGGCTCTGCGCCGAAACGAAGGCCCCATGGTCCACCAAATGGAAGCAAATATTCTGGGAGAGAAATAAGGTCGATAAGATTTAGAAGAAGGAACGACTACGGAGGACTAGAAAATATAAATTTTACAGTTTTCCGACAGGCTCAGCAGGTGCTTAGCTTTGAATTTGGGCGGGGAGGGATTTTTTGTCAGGAAAACGAAGGACTTTTTCCCGTAAAAAGTATGACGTTCCGCCTAACCTCTCGAATCAGGCTGCCAAGTTTTCCTTCCGTATGGAATTCCGAGTCGGTTCATCCGGGCCCTGAGTGTATTTGGATGAAGCCCGAGGATTTGGGCAGCCCCTCCCGGCCCGTTGATCTTGCCGCCGGCGACCTTCAAAGCTTGCCTTATGTGCCGGGCAGTGATCTCGTCCAGTGGAACCAGATCTCTATTCCGCCCTGAGTCCTGAGCCACATCGCGGTCTTTGGGATGCAATATGGGCAAAAGTGTTTCAAATGAAAGAGCACCAGCTCCCCTGTGCTGAATCAGACACCGTTCGATCAGGTTTTCCAGCTCCCGTACATTGCCCGGCCACTCATGAGCCATCAGCCTGTCACTGGCACCGGGCGCCAGCACAGGTCTTCCTGTGAGCTTAAGTTCCTTGAACTTTCTGTCTATGAAGTAATGGACCAGGGCGGGAATATCTTCTCTTCTCTGCCTGAGCGGCGGGATCGAGATTGGAAAGACATTGAGGCGGAACCAGAGGTCTTCGCGAAATCGCCCGGAGGCGATCATCTCCTGGAGGTTTCTATTTGTGGCCGATATAATCCGAACGTTCACCGGAATGGAAGTTGTTCCTCCCACGCGTTCGATTTCTTTGGTTTGAAGGACACGCAACAGCCTCACCTGGGCCTGGGCTGGGAGCTCTCCTATTTCGTCCAGGAAGATCGTGCCCTTGTTGGCCCGTTCGAATCGCCCTCTTTTTTGACTCATCGCCCCGGTGAAAGCTCCCTTCTCGTGGCCGAAGAGCTCGCTGTCGAGAAGACTCTCAGGGATGGCGCCGCAGTTGACCTTGATGAACGGACCATCCTTGCGGGGTGAAGAATAGTGAATCGCATTGGCGATGATCTCTTTTCCTGTACCCGTCTCCCCCAGCAACAGCACGGGGCTGTCAAGGGGGGCCACCTGCCTGACCATTTCCATCACCGGTTTTAGACCAAAATCCGAACCGATGATCTCGGCCCCCGACACGGACCGCAGTTCGTTATAGAGATAGCGGTTGTCGTCAGCCAGCATGTCTTTCAATCGGCTGACTTCCTGATGCCGGAGTTTCAGTTCATCATGGGCCTTACGGAGTTCCTCGGTCCGCTCGCGCACCAGTTCCTCCAAATGCTCACGGTAGAGCCGATTCTCCTTCAGAAGCCGGGCTTTCTCAAGTGTCCGTTCGATGACGACCTCAAACGCTATTGCATCCTCGACCGGCTTTATGACGTAGTCCCATGCGCCGAGGCGAAGCGAATCGACGGCGTTCTGCACGGTACCGGTGCCGGAGATCACGATAACGGGTGTCTCCGTGCTCTTCTGTCGAAGTCCGGCGATCATCGAAAGCCCATCCACCACAGGCATCCTCAGATCGGCCAGGATTAGGTCGGGCCCTTCCCGGTTAAAGGCATCGAGCCCTTCCCTTCCGTCGGCGGCCTCGACGACACAATAGCCGAGATCCTCCAACAGCATCCGCAGGTTCAGGCGGATTAATTCTTCATCGTCCACAATCAATACTTTTGCCGACTGGCTCATGTTTGCTCTCCTGCGTCTTCTATCGCCCGCGCCAAAGCGGCTTCCAGAATGCCTAAGTCTTCCATTGGTTTGGACAGGCGCCCCCATGCCCCAAGGCGAGCGCGTCCTCTGGCGCTCGCGGGTCTCCGGTGCCCGTGAACGCAATAACCGGCGTTGTGGGACTCTGTCTCTTGATGGCGGTAATCACCCCGAAGCCATCGAGTACCGGCATGCGCAGATCCATGAGGACAATATCAGGTCGCGCGCGGGTAAAGGCCTCCTGCGCTTCCAGGCCGTCGCCTGCTTCGAAAACAAGGTAGCCGCTGTCCTCCGGGTAGGCTGTCATCGTCAGGCGGAACTGGGGATCGTCCTCGATGATAACCACCCCGTGCGATCTACTCATGTTTGCTCTCCCCTATCGGCAGCCTCACCTTAAAAAGTGTCCCCCTGCCCGGTGTCGGTTGCACCTCCATGAGCCCCTTGTGGTTCTGGGTTACGATCATGTAGGAGACGGAGAGGCCGAGGCCTGTACCCACCCCGGGCTCCTTGGTAGTGAAGAAGGGTTCGAATATCCTTCGGCGGATATCCTCTGTCATGCCGGGTCCGTTGTCCTCCACCTCGAGCACGGCATACCTGTCCTCGCATCGTAGCCTTAAGGTGATCCTGGGCTTCGTGTCCGGGGGGTTTGCGGTCATAGCCTGGGCCGCGTTCTTGAGGAGGTTCAATATGACCTGCTCTATCTCCACAGAGACTATGCGGACTTGGGGCGTGTCCTCATATTCTTTGATGATTTCGATGCTCCTGAAGTCGTACTTCTTCTTGAGGTCGTAGTCGCTCGCCGCAAGGTCCAATGCCTGATCTACGATTTGAGCAAGCGAGGTGGACTCCATGGTTGTATCGGCGCGGCGGCTGAACTGGAGCATGTTGGCAACGATCTTCGCCGCCCGGGACGATGCCGTGCGAATGCTTGCGATGGCATCAGATATTTGTCGCTTGTCGAAATAGGCGCGAATCCCTTCGAGATTTAGGCCGAGTTCTTCAGATACCTTCCGGTTTGCGTGCAACTCAAGCGAGATCCTCCGCTCGATGTTCTGTGCTGCCTGGGTGATGATCCCGAGAGGGTTATTGATCTCATGGGCCATCCCTGCGGCAAGACCGCCTATGGACATCATTTTCTCGGTTTGGACCATCAACTCCTGGATGTGGGCCCTTTCGGTGACATCCTCGATACGCAACACCGCTCCTCCGACATCGTGTATGAGAAGCGGGTAGAGCATGAGGTCATAAAACCTTCGCTCACCCTCCTTCTCGATGAGGAGCTTCTCCATCGATGAGGGGCGATGCTCGTCCATGTCGGTTCCCATCGTCATGATCCAGGGGGCGAAATCGGGGAGAAGATGGACGATGGGTTTGCCTATGGCCTCTCCTGCAGGTATGCCGGTAAATGCTTCCGCCTGGCGGTTCCACTGGGTGACGGTGCGGGCATTGTCCAACCCTACCAATATGGAGGGCATGGAGTCGATGATGTTGGAGAGGTAGTTCTTGAGACTGTTGATCTCGGCTTCGGCCCTTTTTCGCTCCGTGATGTCGCGCGAAATAGCTGAGGCGCCGATGATCTTACCTTGACGGTTCCTGACGGGCGAGAGGGTCAGCGAGACATTTACCATTCGGCCATCTTTTCTGACCCGTTCTGTTTCATATTGCTCAATCCTGATCCCTTCTCTGATTCGCCTCAGGAGCAATGGCTGATCCTTCTGATCCGGGGGCAGTAGAATGGATACGGGCCTGCCTAGAGCTTCTGCGGCAGAATAACCATAGAGCCGTTCGGCCCCCTCATTCCAGCTCGTGAACGTGCCATCCAGGTCTTCGCTCATAATCGCGTCATTAGAGGATTCGACGATCGCTGCCAGCCTCGAACGCGCTTCCTCGGCGCGTTTCTGTTCGGTGATATCCCTTGCGGCGGCAAAAACACCGATCACGTTTCCGACGTCATCCCTGTACACAGAGGCGTTATAGAGTACGGGCGTGATCTTTCCATTCCGGTTGCGGATCTCGAGCTCATAATCGCGTACGAAGCCTTGATTGAAAACCTGCTGATAGCCTGCGTGTGCCTTTTCAGGCTCAGAGAAGTAGCTTGAGAAATCAGTGCCCACCAGCTGCTCTCGTGAGTACCCGGTGACCTGCTCCGTTGCGGCATTGACGTCGCTTATCTTACCCTGCTTATCAATCGTGACGAGCGGATCAAGACTCGCTTCGATCAAGCTCCTGTTATAAACGCCTGCCAGCCGCAGGGCCTCCTCGGCGCGTTTGCGTTCCGTCATATCGATCGCGGTGCCCACGATTCTAACGATATCTCCCGCGCTATTTAGGACAGGATGCCGGATCACCTGAATATGTTTGACCGTTCCGTCGGGCAGCGCGATCCTGAACTCGCTCGAGGTATCTACTTTTTCGCGGAGCAGGTTTTCAAAGTCCCCATTCACCCTGTCCCAATCCTCTGGATGGATTCGTCGGGAAACTGCTTCCCTGTTCGGTAAATCCTCTTGCGCATCGAATCCAAAAATTCGGAAGCATTCCTCCGAAAGATAGACATACTTGTTGCTGGCCAAATCGAAAGCCCAGCTACCTGTATGGCTCAGCCGTTGCGCTTCCGCCAGATATGCCTCACTCTGCCGCAGGGCTTCCTCGGCCTTTTTGCGTTCCGTGATATCTGCCGTCGTGCTCAGCACTTCAACAAGCTCTCCATTGGCATTCAAAACGGGATGGGCTAGGGCATGGCAGTATTTGACTGTTCCATCGGGCAGCACGGTTCTGAACTCAAAATCGGAATCTACTTTCTCACGGATCGCCCGATGAAAGGCCTGCATGAACCCGTCAAGGTCTTCCGGGTGTACTCGCTGCAGCGGTTGGTCCCGCGTCGGTATTCCCTGTTGCGGATCAAGTCCAAACATCCGGAAGACTTCCTCCGACCAGTACACCGGCTGCATCGTGCCATCGTCGGCCCAAGTGCCCATATGAGTCAGCCTCTGCGCTTCCGCCAGGTAAGCTTCGCTGCGCCTCAGAGCTTGTTCGGCCCTTTTTCGTTCGGTGATATCGCGTACAAAAACGACGGCTTGACCGCCCGCAATGGACTGGTACTGACAACTGATTTCGACGTCAAACAACCTGCCGTCTTTCCGCCGGTGGACGGATTCAAAACGGTTCGGGCCCACCTTCATGGTCTTTCTGATATTGGCGGCGATCATCTCGGCGTCATGCAGAGCCTCTATATCCGCAATATTCATGGTCAGGAGTTCCTGTTCGCTATAGCCGCTCATCCGGCAATAAACCTCGTTGACATCAAGGATTCGTCCTTGCATGTCGGTGCGGAAGAAGCCGTCCATGGCCGTCTGGAGCGCGACCCGGTGGCGTTCTTCGCTTTCATGCAGATCCCGGTGCCCCAAAAGGCCGGTCAGGACGTCGCTCATACGCCGGGCGATCTCCTCCAGCAGTTTTTTCTCGTCCTGGCTCCAGACGCGCGGATAAGAGCACTGGTGCATCCCTAAAACCCAGGGCTTGCCTGTTTTCGGATATAAGGCGATCTCAATTGAGGACTTGTGGCCGAAACGCTTCGCGAACTCTCCTATCAGGGGGTAGTCGCATCCAGGACCAAATGTTACAGCTCCGCCTGACGCAAGATATAATTGAAAGTGTTTGGCGGCATCTGGGGTCGTGGGAATCAGGCCTCTTCGTCCCGGATATTCCGGTCGGGTCCGCTCCATGACCGCCTCAAACGAAGGGGCATCCGGGTCGCACGGGTAGAGCAGATGGGCCCGGTCGCAATCGAATATTGACAGCATGGCATCGAGGACATTACTCATCATCTGCTCGAGGTCGTTCGTCCCCTGCATGGCCCGGTTGACTCTGTCCATGTTTTGAAAGAACCGGAGATGAGACATAAGCTCGTCCCTGAATCGAATGATTTCCCGATGTCTTAGTGCATTGGACATGGCAATGGCAAAGGGTTCATGGAGTAGTTGAAGCAGGCGAGCGTGCTCATTGTTGTATTGATTCAGGCCATCTGCCGCCAGCCCGAGTATACCAATCAAATTGCTTTCAAGTTTCAAATACATGATCATTACCGATACATCGGATTTGAGCCCAAATCGTTCTAGAATCTCGGGGAGCCCAACCTCCTGGTCGGGCTGGTTCACAATTATGATCAGTACTTCATTCTTCGCCAAGGCCGCCCGTAAATCGGCTGCCCTTTTATTCCGGCCCTTCTCGGGTAAGGGCAGGACTCGTTCATGCCCTTCTAGTTGCTTGCCACCGACTGATGCCAAGACTTGCAACAGATCCAAATCATAATCCACTGTATGCAGGGATGCTTTAATCACGGGAATGAAAGCTCCTATGTATTCAAAACAGCGCTTCAAAGCCGTTTCGATGTCGAGGCTGCTGCAAATCCGCAGGGTCGCTTCGCGAAAAAAAACATTTTCATCCACGCTCATCGTTTTCTCCTCATTTCGCTTGTCGTTCTGAGCATGAAGCCCCTAGTTTAATCAAATCGCTTCACAATATACGGAAAAATTACTAAATACGGTAACATACTTTACTATATTCAGTAAATCATAAAATAGAATATTATGCAAGTATATGATTTTATATACATTTTTATGTTGGCACGAAACTGGCTATTAAAGCTTATAAAAAAGAAATGCAGGATTCAAAGAGGACATGCCATGAAATGGGTTGAGATTATCACTTTGCGGTCTCCTTCAAAAATCAATGGACAATTCATTGAGGAGCTTCTGAAGGGGGCAGGTGAGTCTGACTCGCCGACCGATACGCCAAAGCACCTGGTAGAAATAAAGGTATATCATCACTCCGTGGTGGAGACTGATTTGAGCATCCATATCTATTGGAGATCAGAAGCGGGGCGTCAGGATAAGAGCCCTCTCGGGCTAAGGCTTTCTTCTGCCTTAAAGACCCTGGGGCTGCTGAATCATTCCGTATGGGTTGAGAAATCGGCGCAGGGTGACGCAAGGAGGAGCTTTGACATCACCACATAATAGAGACACAGGATCAAAATGGGGCGTACGATTATTGGAATTCCTTGTAAATGCGACCGCCGAAACGTACCGCCTCGCCGACCTTCGATATACGAAAGGCATCGATGGGATCTATTGATGGATATTAAAAAGGATCATCCGAGACTTCCTGTATTATCGTCACTGCTTGTGTTAATTGCAGGAACGATCCCCACCTATTATTGGTGGATGGGTATTGTATCAAAAGCTATTGCTTTGATGATCTTAAACAAAAGATAGGAGAGGTTCTGCAAAGGAAACAGAAAATCTTATTTCAGCCCCAAAAAGGAGACAAAGGAAATGGGAAAGCGGAATAAAAGGAAAGCGGAAGGTCTTCCTTGGGTCGGCAAGAATGAGAGCCTCCATAAGCCAAAAGTTCATTTCATTTTTGGGGCGCCGGAGGCAAAGGAAGTTTATCTCGCAGGGGAATTTAACGGATGGCATACGGATACCCTCCCTATGATAAAGGGAGAAAATGGCGTGTGGAATGCGGCGATGGAATTAACCGCCGGCCATTATGAATACAAATTGTATGTGGACGGTGCCTGGATGGAGGATCGGTCATGCGAGGTAGTTGTAGAAAGGGGCTCTCTTAAGCTCATGCTGGAGTCTGAGCCGGTAATCAATTCTTATGGCACGGCAAATTATATTTTATATCTTTGATGGCCCAGTAGCCAGGGGACAATAAGAGCTCCGGTATATCTCACTCCTGCCGGAAGGCCGAGCGGTGGTTCGGCATGAATTATCTCTTCAAAGCATCGGGAGGGTAGGAAAAAAATGAACTCTCCGAAGGTGAAGTCTCATCTCGCCGGTCTCAAGCAAATTTTGATGCCGCGCCCCAAGGACGCGGATTTAAGCGAACCCTCGGGTCCGGCGCAGGCGCTGTTCGGCCCACCTCCGGAGAGGGCAGCTGACGGGAAAAGCCGGGACCTCGTGGACTTCCTCAAAAAAGTGGACATCTTCAAGGATTTCCAGCAGGGGGACCTGAAACGGCTGGCGCGAATCGTCCATGAACGGGATTATCGGGACGGAGAGGTCATCTATGAACAGGGTCAACCCGGTGCGGCGCTGTACCTCGTGCGAGACGGCGTTGTCGAGATCGTGAGGCGCAAAAGGAACGGCGAGGAAGTGTCCCTGCTCCTGCTGGAGCCGCCTGCTTCCCTTGAGGAGTGGGTGGCCATGGGGGGAGAGGTGGTTCGCTTTACCTCGGCCCGGGCCCGCGGTCTGGTTTCCCTGGTGGCCATCGGACATTCCGACCTGGAGGCCCTCATCCGCAACTTCCCGACCCTGGCGAGTAAGATCCTGATGAAGCTGGCCCAGGTCATAGCCATAAGGATTCAGACGTTTTTGGAGGCTGAGTTTTTCAATGAGGAGAGTGAACAGTGACTTCCCGAATTGACTTCAGCTCTGCCAGGATGCTCTTCAAGGTGGTCGTGGCTGCCGCCGCCGTGCTCCTTTCCGCATACCTGCTTTGGAAGCTGCGCAGGCTCATCGTTCCCGTTACGGTCGGCGGTGTTTTGGCCTACATCTGTCGCCCTCTTATTGCCCACCTGGAACGTTACTGGGTTCCCCGAGGCTTGGCGATTGGGGGGCTTCTCCTCGCCTTCGTGCTGGCCATTCTTTTCATCGCCAGCCGGATATCCGCCGTTATGCCGGACGAAATCGCTGCCATCGAACTCAAGGTCGACGCTCTTTACAAGCTCAACGAGAACTACAGAACCTTGATGGGGCTTGACCCGTCTTTAACCAGAGGCAATCGGGTCTACCGCGTGGTGCACGAAGAGGTAGACTCCCTCTTGGACCGGATCAACCGGTTTCTCGCCCTTACCCCGGAGGAACAATCCCAGTTCCTCGCCTCCCGTCCTCGCGGTCCCGATGCCCCGCCCGGCTCTGACCGTTTGCTCGATTACCATCGCGCGAATCTTAAGAGCCTCAAGCTGCGTGCTCGGGCACCACTCGCCGAAGTCGGAGGGGTAAGGCCCTCCCCCAATGGACCTGCCCAGGCGCCGCTCCAGGCGTTGAAGACGCCTCTCGCAACTGTGGGCCACATCCTCTCCGCCTGGTTTATAGCTCCCCTTGTCTTTCTCTTCCTTCTGGGTGATACCGGCGAGATCAAGCGCGGCCTCCTCAACGCGGTCCCCAACCGCCTGTTCGAACCGGCCTTAAGGGTCCTGCAGGATCTCGACCGTGCGCTGGGTAGCTACCTGCGCGGCCTTTTCCTCGAGTGCGTTTTGCTGGGACTTACCGTAGGGTCGCTCCTCGCCATCGTCGGCCTTCCCCTCCGTTGGGCGATCGCAATTGGGATCTTCGCCGGAGCGACCAATGTGGTTCCGTACCTGGGCTCCGCTGTCGCCTTGCTGAGCGGGCTGGCCTATGCGCTCCTGGCGGAGGAAATTCATCCGCTGCTGCCGATGGTGAACCAAGGGAATTTCGCAATCTGGGTGATTGCCGCGGTGGGACTGGCCGAAGTGCTCAAGAACGTTATTTACGAACCGCTTGTCCTTGGTGGCGCGGTCAAACTTCACCCGCTCGCGGTGGTGATCGGGATCGTGGGCGGCGGCATCCTGTTCGATGTTCCAGGGGTTTTGCTGGCCATACCCACTATGGTCGTTTTCAAAGCATTCGTATCGAGCACCGCCAGGCAACTCAAAGCCTACGGGCTGATTTGAATGGCGACTGATGTCAGCGGTTATCATGAGCTTTGGTTAAGGGAGCTGGCTCTCCACAAGGAAGGGAGAGTCATCATGTTGAGGGGGGTTTCAATCTTATGAAAGAGCAGACCATGGAAAAAGTCCTTTGCGTTGATGATGACCCATCCCTTTTGAACCTCTACGAGATCGAGCTGTCCGAAGAGGGGTACAAGGTAATTTTGGCCCAGGATGGCAAAGAAGCGCTGTTGAAATTCGATAAAGAAAAGCCCCAAGTGGTGGTCCTGGATGTCCGTATGCCCAAAATGGATGGGATCGATACACTGAACTCCCTGCTGGGCAAGGACCGACAGACCCGGGTGATCTTGAACACGGCTTTCCCTCACTATAAGCGGGATTTCATGACCTGGGGGGCTGAGGGGTACGTGCTCAAATCTTCCGATCTGACCGAGCTCAAGCAAAAGATCCGGGAAGTCCTGGATAGGCGGAAGAAATCTTGATGATCTTGCCCGGCAAGATGGTCCGGCTTGAATTCAAGAGGGAAGAGCATGTTTGTGAATGATGGATCGCGGCATTTAAGGGAGCTTGTCAGGCAACACCAAGTCTGTTGGGAAGTCTGGCCTGCATATCTTATAAACCGGTCGGGGAAGCAAGTACAGATCGGTTTCAAATTAGAGCTTACCGGAGCCCAGCCGGAGCACGCCCCCGACCCTGACAGGAGGGTTTCATGAAATCTGCTCCTAGATTTTGGCCATCTTTCCTTTCACTCATGTCAGTCCTTGTCCTGGTCGCTTCCTGTTCGCCGGAAAAGAAGACGGAATCGCTGCCGGACCCAATCCCCATCGTTACAGGGAAAATACATCCTGTAGCCGATTACCAGACGATTATGGTAAGCGGGTCTGTCGTGTCGCCCGATGCGCCTTCCACTCTGTCTTTCCTTGTTTCCGGCAAAGTGATCTTTGTCGAGCCGCGAGAAGGTGACTACGTGAGAAAGGGCCAGGTCCTTGCCCAGATCGACCCTACGGATTTCCGGCTTTCATTAAAAGTTGCCGAAGCGCAAAAGGAAAACTTACGCGCAGCGATGGAGAAGGCCATGAATTCTGTCCGGCCTGAGTCGCTGGATCAGGCCCGCATTACGTATGAGCGAGCCGAAGACGAATACCGGCGTATGAAGATGATGTATGACTCAAATAGCCTGGCGCCAAATGATTTTGAGAAATTCAGGGCCGCATACGAAACGGCGAAACAGCAGTACGAGCAGGCCAAAGCAGGCGGCCAGAAAGAAGATAAAGAGCTCTCCAGGGCGGCGTACAATGAAGCGGACGCACGCGTGCAGGTCGCTGCGAAAGCACTTTCCGATGCCACTCTGGTTTCCCCCATTAGCGGCTATATTTCAAAAAAGTCGATAGAGACCGGCGATAAGGCCTCTACCGAACGGCCGGTCTTTGAAATCGTCCAACTGGACCCAGTGGAGGCGAACGTCGGCGTACCGGAAACGGATATACACCTTGTGAAAATAGGGGAAAAGGCATCTGTCACGTTACCTGCCCTGCCGGGTCAATCTTTTGAAGGCACCATTCGCATTGTCAATGTCGCCGCCGACCCGAGTACAAGGACCTATATGGCACGCATCAGCCTGCCCAACCCCAGGCACGTACTGAAAATCGGGATGGTGGCGGAGGCCAAGATCGTAGGCGACCAGAAGATATCAATGATGACCCTGCCGGGTGAAGCAATCGTCCGCGACGAGCAGGGAGCGACGATGGTTTTCGTTTACTTCCCCGAGCAGCGGCGCGTATACAGTAAGCGGGTGAAGGTAGGCGCATTTCGCGGCACCGAAGTGGAGATTAAAGAAGGTCTTTCAGGAGACGAGTCGATCGTTATTGCGGGTCAGGATCATCTCCGTGACGGCATGTCGGTTACCATAGCAACCCCGCCCCCGGAAAAGGCTTCTGACAAGCAACGGAGGTCAGCACGATGAATCCGATCAAGAGTTCCCTCCGTTATCCATCCGTCGTCCTCGTTCTCACGGCCATGGCCGTTGCTCTCGGGATTCACGCCCTCATGAAAATGCAGAGGACTGAGGATCCCACGGTCACCATCCGAACAGGCCTTGTGATTGCTCAGTATCCTGGCGCCACCTCCGAGCAGGTAGAGAAGCAGGTCACAAAAACGCTGGAAAAACATATTTTCAAGTTCCCTGAGGTCAGAAAGGAGAAGACCTATTCCACGAGCCGCCCGGGTCTCGTCATTATCAATGTGGAACTGGAGGACTACGTCAAGAATGCGGATCTTTTCTGGGCCAAGCTCCGCAACGAAATGATTGAAACCGCACAGACGGAACTGCCCTCCGGTGTACGCGGCCCCCTTGTCAACTCGGATTTCGGCGACACGGTGGCCATGCTCCTGGCCGTTCATGGGGAACGGTACGGATACAGGGAATTGCGCGATTATCTTGACACGATACAGGACCGATTCCGGACCGTCCGAGATACGGGAAAGATGATGCGTTACGGCGACCAGAGCGAGCAGGTGTGGATCACAGGAAGCCTTGCCCGCCTTGCCCAGTATTTTGCGGATCCCATCCGCATCATCCAGGCACTGGAGCAGAGGAACATTATCGCGGGAACGGGAACGGCCGAGACCGGCCGTTCAAAGATCCCGATGAAGACAACGGGACCGTTCACCACGGAAGACCAGATCGCAAATGTTCTGGTCGATATTTCAAAAACAGGCGAGCCTGTCTATATCAAGGATTTCGCAAAGGTTGAACGGCGCTACCTGGACCCGGTCTTCCTTGTCCGATACGATGGAAAGCCGAGTGTGTTGTTGTCGGTCGAAATGCAGAAGGGCAAAAATGTCACCGAATTGGGTGATCGCCTGGACGCAATCATGATTCAGCTTCGGTCCCTGCTGCCTCCCGACATCAAAGTCGATCTCATCGCGGATCAGCCGACGATGGTCAGGGAGCGCATATCCCACCTCGGCCAGGAATTCATGCTGGCCATTGGATCGGTCATCCTGGTGACCATCATCCTTCTGCCGTTCCATGTCGCCCTGATTGCGGCGGTGGCCATCCCGGTGACACTCTGTACAACGGTAGGGATCATGAACGCCGTCGGTATTCCCTTACACCAGGTATCGATTGCATCGCTGATCGTAGTCCTCGGTATCGTGGTCGACGACGCCATCGTCATCGCAGACAACTATGTGGAACTCCTCGATCATAAGGTGCCGATAGCGGAGGCAGCGTGGCGCTCTGCTACGGAAGTCTTTGTCCCGGTTCTTACGGCGACGGTGACCATCATATGTTCGTTTTTGCCCCTGGTCATCCTCACGGGTACCGCCGGTGAATTCATCATTGCCCTGCCGCTCACCGTGACCATTGCTCTTAGCGTCTCCTTTATTGTAGCCTGCATGCTCACGCCTTTCCTTTGCAGATCTTTCATAAAGAAGGGACTCCACGACGACGAGGGCCGGGCCAAGAAGAAATCGTTCAATCTCCTCGACAGCCTGCAGAATGTATACGGAAAGGCGATCGTCTTCTTTATGCAAAGAAAAGGGGTGGCCATGGCAGTCGGACTCGGAGCCATCTGTGCCGGCGCTTTTCTTTTCAAGATGGTACCGGGGCAATTCTTCCCTTCTGCCGAACGCAACCAGTTTGTGATTGATCTCTGGATGCGCCAGGGTACGCGCATCGAGGCAACGGATGCCGCCATGGTCAGGATCGAAAAGTACCTGGCCGGTCGTCCTGAAGTGGCCCATTACGCAAGCTTTGTCGGGCAGAGCGCCCCGAGGTTCTACTACAATGTCAACCCCCAACAGCCCGATGGCGCATACGGCCAGTTCATTGTCAACACCCGATCAGTCAAAGAGACGCCTTTCTTTGTGGCCGACCTGCAGGTGAAGTTGGCCGCTGTCGTTCCCGAGGCAATGGTTATTGTGAAGGAGTTGCAGCAGGGATCGTCACAGGAGGCCCCCATAGAAATCCGGATTTCAGGCGACGACATTGCCACGTTGAAACAGATTGGAACGGAGGTGGAAAATATGGTTCGGGCAGTGCCTTTTTCCTTGTATGTGCATCGTGACTATTTTAACGACTCCTACATGGTCGATATAGACGTAAACAATGAATTGGCCAATCGTCTCGGCCTGACCCATGGTGCGGTCTCTCAGATCCTATCAGGCGGCTTTGACGGCAAGCCGGTCGGGATCTTCTGGGAGGGAGACCGGCCGGTGACAATGCTCCTTCGCATCGAGAAGGACGAGCGCTCTTCCTTTGACGACGTGCGTGATGCGTACATGGAATCCCAGCTCACCCATGCAAGAGTGCCATTACGGTCTATTGCCGCTGTCAAGCCGGAGTGGCAGACGAGCCGCATCGTGCGCCGGAACGGCGTCAGGACACTTACGCTGCGCAGTTTCGTCAAGAAGGGGTTTTACGCTTCTACCCTGCTTGACGCTGTCGCGCCGAAGATCGCGGCGCTCAAGCTGCCTCCCGGGTACCGCATCTACTACGGAGGAGAAAAATTCAATCAGGATGACAATATGCCTCAGCTGCTCGGCGCCCTTGGTATCAGCCTTGTCGCTATTTTTCTTGTGCTTCTCATCCAATTCCGGAACGTGTCGGAGCCCCTCGTCGTTATGTCATCGATACCGTTAGCGCTTCTTGGTGCAACGGTCGGATTGCTGGTTACCCGTAACCCCTTCGGTTTCATGGCATTTATCGGCCTTATCAGCGTATGCGGTATCGTGGTGCGAAATGCAATCATCCTCATCGATTATATTAAAGAGAAGATTGCCGAGGGGCACTCCCTCGAGGAAGCAGCTACAGAGGCCGGGCAGCGTCGTCTGCGGCCCATATTTCTGACAACCATGGCTGCGGCGGTAGGGGTGACTCCAATGATTCTTTCTCGATCGGCGCTTTGGAGTCCCCTTGCCTCCGTGATTGCTGTGGGACTTATCTTCTCCATGTTCTTCACGCTCCTCGTCGTACCGGTGCTTTATGTTGTCGTGAGATCGCGTACCAGAAAGGCTCCCGCGGCCGCGCTCATGATTGCCCTGGCGTTCCTCCTTGGATCGGGGCAAGCCCTCGCCGAAACACGTACATTGACCCTCGATGAAGCGGTTAGCCTTGCAGTGGTGCAAAATTCAGCCGTCAAAATCGGCAGCGCAAAGGTCCGGGAAGGCCACGAGAAAAGGAAGAGCGTCCGTTCTGACTATTATCCCCATCTGTCGAACGAATCGAACTACATCCATCTCACCAACAACCAACTGGTTACCGTTCCGTCCGGCAGTCTGGGCACAATACCCGGTTTCGGCCCTTTCCCCGCTCAGAATGCTTCTATCAATCAGGGCTCCAGTGACGCAGTCCTCACCCATACCACTCTTTCCCAGCCGCTGACCCAATTACCCAAGATATTCCAGGCGGACAAAATCGCCCATGCAGAGCAGCAGATTGCAGCGGCCGAATTGGGTAAGACGAAGACGGATGTTGTCTTTGACACCCATAGGCTCTTCTATAGCCTGGTCATCGCCCGGAAAATGAAGGACGCCGCTTCGGCCGCCGTTGCCGCCGGTGAACAATCCCTCCGTGAAGCGAAGGACAGTGTGGCTGCGGGAAATCAGCTCGAGGTCGCCGCGATCAGCAGCAACGCGGCGCTCCTCCAGAACAAACACTCCCTGCTTTCCGCAGAGATTCAGATCGCCGATCTCAACTCGGAACTGAATGACCTTCTGGGCCTGCCCCTCGATACGGATATCGACCCTGTCGATCCCCCCCCGCCGGACCCTGCTGCAAATACCCGTGCAACATACGTGCAGGAGGCCCTTGAAAGGAACCCGGAAATAAAAGCCGCACGGGAAGGCGTAAATAAGGCCCAAAGCGGTGTAGAGGCTGCCAAACTTGAGTATATCCCGGATATAAGCTTGTTTGGCCGCCATACCTATCAGGACGGCGTTCCCTTTCTCACGCACAACATCGGTATGTTCGGTGTGAGGATGACATGGGATATCTTCGAATGGGGTAAACGGGGGCATGTTTTAGCTCAACGCAGGGAGCAACTCACGCAGGCGAACCAGAACCTTGATCGCTTAAAAAAGCGGATCGAGGTGGAAGTTGACAAGGCATACAGAAAGCTGGAACAGACAAATCGCCTGATCGATGTCTCCCGCGAATCCCTGGCGCTGCAAAAGGAAAACCTGCGGCTCAAAAGCAACGGGATCAGGTCAGGGACGGTTACGGAGGCCCAATACGCCACGGCCGTTGCTTCCGTGAAGAGGGCAGAGTATGACGAACTGCAGGCTCTTCTGGGTTACTATCTCGCGATAGCGGATCTTAAGCGTATCGTTGCTTCGTACCCCAGTCCTTGAAAGAAGAAAAGGGATGTTGAGGGGAATGTAATACGTCGTTCAGCGGGTTGACCTTGAGAGTTTTATCGAGCAATGCCGGGATGAAACCGCTGAATTCACCCGTGCAGGATGGCCGTGATAGAAAAAGAGGAGGGAACTGATGAGCGAAGCGCTTCCGATCGTTTACCTGGCCAGGCACGGGGAAACCGCTTGGACGATCTCGGGCCAGTACACGGGATTGACGGACCTGCCGCTCACGGAACGTGGCGAGCGCAATGCGCGCCGGCTCGCGGAACGGTTGCGGGGATTGACTTTCGCCAAGGTGTTTAGCAGCCCACTGCAGCGTGCCGCCCGGAC
>Ga0187865_1002649_pt1 | contig 16483 bp, 15 predicted proteins | sample June2016WEW_11_1_2_FD_132989 | JGI IMG/M metagenome (GOLD analysis project Ga0187865, IMG submission 132989) | Peatland microbial communities from SPRUCE experiment site at the Marcell Experimental Forest, Minnesota, USA - June2016WEW_11_100 | ecosystem: Environmental > Terrestrial > Soil >...
TAAATACCTATGTATAAAAATAGACACTAAATTGTGTTCTGTGTCAAATGGAATAATTACCGATAAACGCAGATTACCATTTAAAGTCTTGAACTTTTAGGCACTAGTTGCGATTGTGGATAACAGGAAAGATTCTCGTCAACTTACTATTCCCCGTTGACTTAATATTAAAGCATAAACGAACAGGGAAGATATATTTTGACAATCAGCGAATCATTCTTAGATTAATCATACATTATTGAGATTTATGGAGGATAAAATGAAGAATCTCCTTTTAGGTTTGATATCACTTATAATTATAATGGGATGTCAGAGTTCAGGCAGAGACCAACGGGAGGCAAGAAGTCAAATGAAAGAAAAAAGTGCGACGGCCCAAATAGCCACATTTGCCGGCGGCTGTTTCTGGTGTGTAGAGTCTGATTTTGAAAAAGTTCCGGGTGTAGAGAAGGTCATATCCGGCTATACAGACGGAACCGGGGAAAATCCAACATATGAAACATATAGCAAGAAGGGATATCTAGAAGCTGTCCAGGTTTATTTCGATCCCTCAAAAGTCACATATGAACAACTGCTCGATTACCTTTGGAAACATATCGACCCCGCAGACCCGGGAGGACAATTTGCCGACCGCGGTCCTCAATACAGAAGCGCGATATTTTATCACGACGAAGAGCAGAAACGTTTGGCGGAAAAGTCAAAGGCGGAATTAGGTAAATCCGGGCGGTTTTCCAAACCTATCGTGACGGAAATCATCAAATTCAGCAAATTTTTTGATGCGGAGGAATATCATCAGGATTACTACAAGAAGAATCCTATAAGATATAAATACTACAGACAAGGATCGGGACGTGATCAGTTTTTGAAGAAAGTGTGGGGAGAAGAAAATACCGGCATCAAACCCGCCGCGGCTCAAGAATACAAAAAACCTGATGACATGACATTGAAGAAGGTATTGACACCCATGCAATACAAAGTCACACAGCAGGAAGGCACAGAACCAGCATTCAGAAATGAATACTGGGACAATAAAAGAGAGGGCATCTATGTGGATGTAGTTTCAGGTGAACCCCTTTTCAGCTCGCTCGACAAATTTAATTCTGGAACAGGCTGGCCGAGCTTCACAAAGCCTCTCGAACCGGGAAACGCTGTCGAGCTGGGGAGGCCCACTTACGCTGGTACGGAGATACGGAGTAGACACGCCGACTCACACCTCGGGCATGTCTTCCTCGATGGGCCGGAGCCGACCGGACTTAGGTATTGCATGAACTCGGCCGCTATGAGATTCATACCCCAAGAAGATCTGGAAAAAGAAGGCTATGGCAAGTATCTAAAATTATTTAGCCAGAAGTAATATCAAATCGTGAGGGGTTAACCGCGATGGTTAACCCCTCATTTTTTGGGGGCTGATTCGCAGGCGCCAACAAGAAGGAGGCAACAAGCAAGAATGAAAACATTGATATATGGGAATTTAACTCCGTATCAAAAACACGGATGTTCTTAGCTATTGAACTGTTCCTATGTAAGTACCGGCCTTCTTTAAGGCCATTTCCATTTCTTCAATTGTAATTATTGCCGGATCATAATAAACAGTGTTTATCTCCTTAAAGTAGCGAAAGCCTTTTTCAACTCTCTTCACTCCCTTCAGCCCTTCCAGGGCCTCCTTGCCAACGTCAAATCATTTAACATAAAAGATCGCCTCGGATGTTACAGCATCTTTTGCGAGAGAGACCCCGTAACCTGAAAAGAGAAACATCATCAAAACAAAAAGAGTCAAAGACTGAGTGATTCGGTTCTTCATGATTTTTCCTTTGAGCTCAGATGCCGGCATACCACTCGTATCCCTTGTCTTCCCAGTAACCTCCATTCCCCCCGGCTATCCTGAAAAAATCTTCGACGATTTCAAGGCGCATGACATACTTCGCCATTTTGTAGCCAAGCTGCCGTTCCAATCGCAAGCGAAGCGGTGCGCCATTCGGGATTGGCAATGGTTTGCCATTCAGTTCATAAGCGAGTATCGTCTGTGGGTGAAAAGCGTCTTCCAGGTCGATGCTCTCGTAATAGGGAGAGCTGCCATCTTCTTCCATCGGGTCTGCGCAGTGGAAAACAATATAACGGGCATTGGGCTTCAGCTTTACTTCTTCGAGGAGTGCGCTAAGACGCGCCCCCTTCCACATGCCTATGGCGCTCCACCCTTCAACGCAATCGTGGCGAGTTATCTGGGTGCGACTGGGAAGCCTTCGAATATCAGCAAGCGAAAAATACATGGGCTGTTCAACCAGACCGCCTACTTCGAGACGATAGTGCTTAAATCCCTTGGCCGCCAGTTTCCTGTATGTTGGATTATTTGGCATTGATGTCCCGTTACTGCGGAAGTGTGGTGACACATCGTTTTCTGTGAATTCCTGCGCCATCGCTTTGCGCGACAGGACCAGCCTTTGAATTTTATACGTAGCCTTTTCGCCTAAACCCAACACCTTGGGGAACCAGGTGGTTTCCGATAGTTTTTCGCAGCCGCTAAGCATCACTAGGCTTACGCCGGCAAGAAGGCGTGTCATAAGACTACGCCGGCTGAGCTTATCGTCATTACCCATGATCCACCTCCGATTCGACCCGATAATATCCTGTAATCATCGAGCGAAGGTTGTTCCAGAAGCCGGTGATGATTACCATAAAGACGTGAATGATCACAAACAGCACCAGCGCCCAGGCGACAACGAAATGGATCGTCCTTATGGATTGCCGGCCGGAAAAGATATCCACCCAGCCGGGGGACAATGCGTTTAGCGCCGGCGACATACCTAGTCCCATCAGGATCATTAGGGGAAGAAGGAAAAAGATCACCGCCAGATAGGCGCATTTCTGGAGCACGTTATAGCGTTTGGCCGCCTCGCCTTTGGGATGTCGAAAACGCAGATGATCGATAATCGCTCTGCCTATCGAAAGCCAATCCTGTTTCGTGGGAACAAGATCACGGTGCAAATGTCTGCTCACAATGGAGTAGGTCACAAAGGTGATGCCGTTTACCACGAGCAGCCAGGCAATAAAGAAGTGCCAGTGCCGCGCCATGGAAAGCCATCGATTATTGGGTATTGTAAGCCATGAGGGAAAGCTGCGTTCGGTTAATTCTCCCTCCGAGTCTCTGGAGGCGCCGAGGAATCCGGTTGTATTGAATTCATGGCCTAAGATACGGGTGACGCCGACGGAGATATCTCCTTCATCGTCTTCTTTGCCCTGCAGTTCCAATACGGGGGGAGCGCCGCTGTAAGACTGTTTGCCCCAGTAGAGGGCAGGATGGGCGTCGAAAATATTGAGACCGCTCATCAGGAGTGTGGCAAGAAAGACAACATTGCACCAGTGCATGATGCGGACAGGCAGTGAATGCCTGTAATATGGATATCCGCCGGAAGCGGCGCTGCTCAAGTATTTCCATAATTTTCTTAGCCAGCCGCATATTGTTTCGTTTATTCGTTTCATCAAAAGCGTGGCACGCAAAACGGCATTGCGGAAGTGCATAATGCCTACAGACAACGAACGCCTGCAATACGAAAATCCACTTGAAACGATGCGGCTTAAGTTCTTCATAATTTGTTTTGGCCAACCGCATGTTGAGGTTAACTGGAAAGTTCAGTTCGAACCCTAATGACTTGATAAAAGTCTATAAAATTTGTATGGAAACTTCAACAAGAATTATCGATTACCGTTTGGAAGGTTATATGTCGGACCAAAAATGTAAAATCAATGTTTCAGGAAGGAGTGTGTGTTCTTCTTTTAGACTTACCAAGGCAAACTCTTTTGTTGGCTTCACCTACAACTATTCAGTGGTGGGCAATTGTCGGAATTGAGGATTACGGATGGAAAGAGAAGAGCGTCTAGCATAACTGATCTTTAACAGTTGTATGAAATACTCCGTCCCTCTCCAGTCTTCGGTTCGTTGCGCTAGAACATCCAAACCTTCGTGTGAGAAATTGCTCACACTTCTTTTACGGTCCGTACGTTTTGTTAAGATAGTCGATCACCGTGGACTGTTCCGCCGCACTCAAATGAGCGCCCTTGCCAACCATGCGCGTGACGGTCTGCGCCCATTGGTCGTGCGTCATTTTTGCTTGCTTGACACGGTCCAGACTGTGGCAATCCGTACAACGCGTTTCCAGGAGCGATACGCCATCATTCGCTGGTACCATCGAAGGCGGTCTCACCGTCTCCCGTGCTAACGTGGCAGTCAATCCAGCGATTAATTGCTGCTTTTCTGCATCCGTAAACCGCGCGGTTGGATGCATCAACAGGTACTGCGGCAAAGGCATTCTACCGCTATTCATTTGCGCAGCCATCGCAGCACTGCTCATGTCGCCAGCATGCCAGTCTGAGAAATTGAAAGCGGCGCGCGCATTCAGTACGTCATTTGCCAGCAGCCAAGAAACTGGCGCTATGTAACTGTACCAGGGCCACTCGATTTCATTGCTGTGGCAATCGAAGCAGGCGCGCTTTGCCAGCGTGCGCGTTTGAGGAATATCCCACTTTGGTTCGGCGACGACGGATGGATTGGTGCGTTGCGGTCCAATCGGTATGATTTGGATCAGCAGAAGCAACACCGCACCTACCGCGACGAAAACGATACCAACTCGAATGATTCTTTTTCTCATTCAGACCTCTAACCTCCCCCGGAACATGTACCACATTCAGAGTTAGAGTTCTGCCATTTTTTGTCGCCGCCAAATTATTTATCACAAAAATCATTAAGTAATGTGTCCCCTTATCTTACCCGGATTCCTGAATATAAAGAAATGGCTATTCTTCAACCATAATTGTGCCGGTCATGCCTTCATGACCATCTCCGCAGAAGATATCACAATAAAATTCATAGGTGCCTGACTTTGGCGCTAAGATGCGCACGTGTGCAACTTTTCCAGGTTGAATAGTGGCACGAATTCCCCCTAAATTTGGAACGGTGAACCCATGCACCCTGTCCAACGAAGTGAATTCTAAAATCACGGGAACCCCCTTTTTTATCCTGATTTCGTTTGGGGAGTATTCAAACTTCTTCACTGTAATTTTGATTACCTGCTCAGCTTGATCTTTCGCGAAAGAGGGCATGGCAATGCTGACAATGAACATCATGATAAGGAGGCTCACGAGCCCCCTCCTTTCAGGTGTTAATTTCATGGTTCTATCCTTTCATTACAGGATACTCTGTGAGTTTGTATTCTGCCTTTTCAGCATCAGCCTTGACGCTACGATAACCTAGTCCTTTATACGGCTGTGCAGGATCCCAAGGAATTGGTACACGCTTCGGGAGGGAGCCCGGCGGAGGCAGGGGAAGCATCATACCTTTGGCGGCATGATGCGCTATATGGCCGGTCATATGGTGATTTTCCTGATGAATGTGTCCATAAAAGACCGTTACATTTTTATAAGGCATCAGGAGATCAATGGCCTTGGCACCATCGCGGGTCCACCAATCCCAGTTTGAGTATAAATCGAAGAGAGGTCGATGAGTAAAGACGACAATAGGCAAGTCTTTATCAAGATTTTTCAGCTCTTCATGCAACCATTGCAGCTGCTCATCGCCAATGCTTGACGTGGGGTCAGAAACGTTGTCCACGACGATGAAATGCACCCCCTTGTGATCAAAGGTGTAATGGGTTTTTCCGAAATATTCCTGGAAAGCCTGGCCATTATCCAGCCCAGCGTCATGTTCCCCGGGCATGAATTTGACATCTTTCACTTTCAACCCACCAATTATGTCACGAACTTCACTCATGCGCTTCCTTCGTTCTTTAGGATCATCCGTTGTATGTGTCAAATCGCCGGTGAATATGATAAAGTCCGGCTTCACTTTCATACTATTGATTGCGGCAATGGCTTTTTTTAAAGTACCGGCCGCATCGGGGTTTATTGATGGGGCGTTAAATCCCCAGTGCGTATCCGACACCTGGATGAAAAGAAAATCATCCTGGCCTGCTTTCATGTTTGCAGCATAAGCGAAACGAGAAGTACCGAGGACAAGAACAGCACTGCCCATGCCGAACAGTTTCAGAAAATCTCTTCTATATATCTTCATGGTACCCTCCTTTTTCCTTTTCTGAGAAGTTGATAGCTCTTTTTCGAGTAGTAAATTTTTCTGCATCCTCGTGTTTGAAGTACTACGATAGCATAGTGGAGTAAAAGCCTTTAATAAACAATATTAGTAAATAGTAAGTTAAATGGCAGGAGATAACTATTAAATGACTTACCTCATCATTCTCATTGAACAAGTTTTCTAAGTTCCTTTTCGTCCAAACGGAACTCCCTTGCCAGATGCTCGACTGTTGCGCCGGTCTGTTCTATTACTTCCGATATATATTCTTTTAAGCTTGTCTGTTTTTCGCAGTCATTAAAGTAATTCTTCAGTACGATAGCGAGCCCTTCGGATGGTATCGTATATCCCTTTTTTGTCGCCTCCCTTTCACCTACACTTTCCGGGATGCCAATCACCACAATTCTCTCATCAACAACGCTATAACGGATACTATGGACCATAAGACAACTACTGAAGTGAACCTCAGCCCCCGCTTTCGTGTATTGAATGCCGATCTGCAGCCGGTCCGGAAACTTCGGCAAAAGGTATTTGATGGTCACCCCTTTCTTGGTTATATTCTCGATAGCATCCGCAATATGCCTAGTCATCTTCATATCATCACCGGAAGGGGGCGTACCGGTAATGCATCCGATTATCTCCTGTTTCGCATCAAGCATTGCCTTCATGACAGAAAAGAAGTACTCCTGACGCGTGAGGACCCTTGTAGCCCTCCCGACTTCCCTGAGCAAGTCGTCTCTCCGCTTTCCCTCGTGAATGCCATAAACCAGAAGTACAATGGTAGCGACGAGCAGTGCGGATTCGAGCAGCAGAAGTCCAAATTCCACGGTCATGATTAGGTCTCCTAGAATAGCGGCCGGTCTTTACCTGGGAATAGACCCGGCATGCCGTTTGGCGGGCTTATCCTCCGATTGTTGGTATTGGTCTTGCGCCCGATCTTGATGCTCAAGACGGTGTTGTTTCCTGTCTTACCTCTTTTTCATGCATCTTTTCTTCATACCATAGGTCATGGTGCTGTTGTGCCCAGACCGCATCGATGAAGCCTGTCCACATGCCCTCAAAGACGCCCTCGACGCCCAGGGTTCCCATATAAATATGACCAAAGGAAGCGGTGACGAAAAGTACCGCCGCCGTGACATGAATAACGTGAGAAAGCTGCATGGTGAATCTGGTCTGTCCCCAGACGGGGAAGTCGAGCAGAACGCCGGTTACCCCCACGGCGATCCCGAAAATGAATATGAGCCAGAACCATCCCTTCTCGCCGCCGTTGACCTTTCCCGTATGCGGTCGCGGCCCGCTGCCAAGCATACCGCCCATGCTCTTGAACCATTCCAAATCCATCTTCTTGGGGATGTTGTAGCGCATCCAGATGAAGAACTCCAATAAAATCCCTATAAGAAGCAGCGGCCCGCAATAGTTGTGCAGCAACTTTGACGCTTGCAAAAATCCGGATACGACGGCATGTCCGAAAATCGGTATTAGCACTATCCGCCCCAGAAGAAGGCCCAGTCCCGTGATGGCCATGATAATGAACAGCACGGCTGTATACCAGTGCAGGATCCGTTCCCTAAATGTATAGCGTTCGATCTTCACCCCGGACCTCGGCTTTTCCAATTTATCCGGACCTACAAACTTATAAAAAAGCCCCATAGCCACCAGCGCCGCTATGATGATTAACTGAGATAATCGGACGAGGAGGCCGTTTCGAATCTCGCGCCAGTTCTCCCCGCTGTTTAGGATCAATATTTTATGGCCGGCGGTTGTAACTTTAGTGAATCCCGGGACCCCCTCTCTTACTACGCGCCAGAAGTTGGCCCGCGGATTGCTGATATCGGCACCAACTGCATGCCAGTAAAGAATCCCGCTCATCAGTAAAAGGAAAACAACCAGGACAATCACGCTGATAGTCCGCTTTACGTTTCGCGTTACCATAAATCCTCCTCTTATCAGCGATCGGTTTGCACCAGCTTGAGGCGATCGATTAGTTCCTGTTGCTTCTGTAATGCCAGCAGGGGATCCTTCGCGCCCCTGTACACTCCGGGCTTGTGCATGGTTACATTCCGGGACTCCGAAGAACAGCCGACAAGACCGGCAATAACGGCAAATGCCGTCAACATAAATAATATGCGACTCATGGATTCTTCTCCTTCTCGGACTTGAAATTGTAAGCCGTATTCCATCCCCATGTATCAGGCCTGCCGCCCCGCTTGACCACGCGCTTGATGTAGATATCGGAAACGACATCTCCGTCTCCGCCCAGGAGGGCCTTGGTAGCGCACATCTCCGCGCACAGAGGAAGTTTGCCTTCGGCGATCCGGTTGCGCCCATATAGTTTGTACTCTTCAACAGACCTGTCCGGCAGAGGCCCGCCGGCACAGAAGGTACACTTGTCCATCTTGCCCCGGGCGGCGAAGGAGTTCTCTTCCGGGAACTGCGGTGCGCCGAACGGACAGGCGTAGAAGCAGTAGCCGCACCCTATGCACAGGTCCTTATCGTGAAGCACAATGCCGTCAGGGGTAAAATAGAAGCAATCGACGGGACAGACGGCCGCGCACGGCGCATCCGTGCAGTGCATGCAGGCCACGGAAATGGATTTTTCACCAGACACGCCGTCATTTATGGTTACCACATGCCTGCGGTTTATTCCCCAGGGGACATCGTGTTCATTATTACACGCCGTCACGCAGGCATTGCAATCAATGCATCGTTCGGCGTCGCAGAGAAATTTCATCCTTGCCATGATTTACCTCCATTTCACGCCGGCATTATCCGGCAGAGCGTTGCTTTCGTTTCTTGCATCTGTGTCACAGAATCGTATCCGTAAGTGGTCGCGGTATTGCATGCTTCTCCACGGACGTAGGGAGCCGTGCCTTCAGGGTAACGGTCATAGAGGTCCTTGCCCTGGAACCAGCCACCGAAATGGAAGGGTGTGAAGACTGTGCCTGGACCCACCCGTTTGGTGATCAGGGCACGCACCTTGATCTTGCCTCCTTCCGCGCCCTCCAGCCAGATGTACTGGCCGTTGAAGATTCCTGCGTCTGCCGCGTCTTTCGGGTTCACTTCCGCAAACATCTCCGGCCGCAGCTTGGCGAGCCACGGATCGGAGCGCTCCTCCTCGCCGCCGCCTTCGTATTCGACCAGACGGCCGCTCGTAAAAATCAGAGGATATTTTGCGCTATGGTTGACTGACTGGATCGACTGATAGCGGGTGGGCAGCCGCCAGTACGCCTTGCGGTCCGGATAGGTCGGATATTTCTTCACCAGGTCGAATCTAGGCGTGTACAGCGGCTCGCGATGAAGGGGAATGGGATCGGGATATGTCCAGACGTTGCATCGGGCTCTGCCGTTCCCAAAGGGGGCGCACCCGTGCTTGATGACTACTCGTTGAATGCCGCCGGAAAGGTCGGTTTTCCAATTTTTTCCTTCCGCGGCCTTTTTCTCGTCCGGCGTCAGTTCGTTCCACCAGCCGAGGGTCTTGAGAATGTCAGAGGTGAATTCCGGGTAGCCTGTTTTGATGTCCGCGCCTTTTGAATATACGCCGTCCGCAGCCAGCAGACTTACACCGTTGTGATCCGTTCCCCATGCCGCCCTGAAGACCAAGCCGCCCTCTGCCACGGGTTTGCTTGGGTCGTACAATATGGGCGTGCCCGGATGCTTCATCTCCGGCTTCCCCCAGCAGGGCCAGGGTAGACCGTAATAATCGCCATTGCAGGGACCTCCCTCGGCCTTCAGCGTGAGGGGATTAAAGGTGCCCCGGTGTTTTGCGTGCAGCTTGAGACGCTCCGGGCTCTGGCCCGTATAGCCGATTGTCCAGGCGCCGCGGTTGATTTCCCGCAGTACGTCTTCGATCACCGGTTCGTCATTGGTGATCTTGATGTTTTTGAACATCTCCTTTTCGAAGCCCAGTTTTTTTGCCAGCTTGTACAAAATGGTATGGTCCGGCATGGATTCATAGAGCGGCTCGATGATCTTGTCGCGCCACTGCAGCGAGCGGTTTGATGCCGTGGCCGTGCCGCAGGTCTCGTACTGGGTCGCCGTGGGCAGCAGATAGGTATCATTATTTCTGTCGCTCATTACGGCCATATGGGTCGGATGAGGATCAGAGATCACGATCAAATCCAGTTTTTCCAGGGCCTTTTTCATCTCCACCCCGCGCGTCTGGCTGTTACAGGCATGGCCCTGGAAGAAAACTGCGCGTATATTGTCTTTCTGCGAGAGATTTTTCTTATCCTCAAGTACACCGTCGATCCAGCGCGAAACGGGAATGCCGGGGATGTTCATGGTGTACTGCATGTTGCCACCACCGGCATCGTACTTCTGGCTCATATCAAAGCGGGATTTAATCCATTCGTAATCGACGCCCCAAACTTCGGCCCAGTGTTTCCATGCCCCCTCGGCAAGGCCGTAGTAGCAGGAGAGGGTGTGGCAATTGGGTCCCACGTCGGTTGCCCCCTGGACGTTGTCATGACCGCGGAATATATTAGCGCCGCCACCTGACATACCAATGTTTCCCAGTGCAAGCTGCAAGACACAGAACAGCCGAACTGTATGACTGGCTATATGATGCTGGGTAATGCCCATACACCAGACGATAGTGCTCGGCCGGTTTTTTGCCATGGTCATGGCGATCAGGTATACCTTGTCTTTAGGAATGCCGGAGACGTTTTCAACCTCTTCGGGTGGCCATTTTTCGACTTCCTTGCGGATGTCGTCCATGGCATAAACTCGCCTTGCAATATATTCCTTGTCTTCCCAGCCGTTCTTGAAGATGTGCCAGAGAAGACCGTAAATAAACGGGATATCGGTTCCGGAGCGGATCCTCGCGTAAATGTCCGCGTGGGCCGCCGTGCGGGTGAAGCGCGGATCCACGACGATCATTTTCGATCCTCCTTCTTTGGCGCGGAGGATATGCTGCATGGCCACCGGGTGGGCCTCTGCCGCATTGCTGCCAAGAAACAGCATGGCCTTGCTGTTTCGCATGTCATTGTAGGAATTCGTCATGGCGCCATAACCCCAGGTGTTTGCCACGCCGTCCACGGTGGTGGAATGGCAGATGCGCGCCTGGTTGTCCACGTTATTTGTACCCCATAGGGCGGCGAATTTTCCCTGGAGATAGGCCCCCTCGTTGCTTGCCTTGGATGAGCCGCAGAAGAAGAGCGCATCCGGTCCCGATTCCTGCCGGATCTTTAAGAGGCGATCACCGATCTCACTGATCGCCTGATCCCAGGAGAGCCGCGTCCAGGCTCCGTTCACAAGTTTCATCGGAAACTTAACGCGCTTGTGGCCGAAACCGTGGCTTCGGGCCGCGGCACCCTTGGCGCAATGTGCGCCGAGATTGAAGGGCGACTCATAATCAGGTTCCTGACCTACCCACACGCCGTTCTGCAGCTCGGCGATGATGCCGCATCCGACAGAGCAGTGGGTGCAGATCGTCCGCCGGTATTCCGACTGCAGCTCTGGTCTGGGGAAGTTTCTCTTTTCCTCTACCGTGGCCTGCCGCATGCATGATAACGGTAACAGACTTATCAGCGCGCCGCTTCCCAGGGCCGCGCCGCTTACTTTCATAAACATCCTCCGGTCCATATATTTAGGAGAGGCAGGTTCGGAGGATATCTTTTGCAACCACTTTTTATTGAACTTTTTCATGTATCATACCTCCACAACACAGAGTCGGCCCGCTACAGTCTTGCCTTCTCATAATACTTTTTTATATGCTCCGTTAATCGATACCCCTGGCTGGATTCCGTCTTCTGCTCTATGGGCTGTTCAGGTGTCGCTGCCGCTGGTCGGCCCCGGCCGAGCAATGCTGCAAATCCGGCGAGAATCGCCGCTCGCTTAATAAATGCCCGCCGGCTACCAGTGAATTCCGTCTTCATCTTGAGCTTCTCCTTTTTTTGTATCTACTTGAGCGTTTGACCCGTATTTCAGGTATTCCTTCTCGGATTCGAGAAAGTAACTGCCGAGTGAACCGACTACCCGGTAAAATCTGGCGCTTTTTGCGGACTGCATATCCTTAAATAAGATCGGCATCCACGATGCGATATGCTTCTCAAAGAAGCCCGCCTGCGCATCATACGGTACGTCATTCGACTTGTCGGATATAATCGCCATGATTTCACAGAGCGCACCGGCATGATCTTCGGAATCATGATTGTCCTCCTGCCTCACTATGCCAAGGCGAAACAAGTCGGACCGCAAGGATGCCAATGGCAGGGACTGAATCATTCTTTCCCTGTACCACGATGCGTATGGGATGACCTCACCGCATCCCAGACCAACGAAGAGCTTGTTATATTCATCTCCCAAAATAGCGGGTTGATAGCCGTGGCTGCTGCTGCGAAGCGCTTCGAGTGCTTTGTGCATCTTTTCAGAGATATCCTCATCCCATTCCAGATGTCGTAACACATTCAGATGTTCTTCCGAGGGCGGACTTACCAGAAGCGCAGCCAGCATGACGTAGATGTCCGTGCGGATACGCGCATACTGATTCAACCAGGACGGCGCCACCTTTTTTTTCTTTACCGATTCCATAATTTCATATCCTCGGAAGTAAGGGCATCACGGGTACGGCAGACGCGGCACATCTGTAGCCTGCGCAATTGCCGTTCGTTTGCGTACATCCAGTGGTCCCTGAGTTTCTCCGTCATGCGGTTTACCATGGCCTGAGGGGCGAAAGGAGCGTTGCATTCAATGCACCGGAACGTTTCGGCCTCACACAAGACGACCTGGGTTTCTACTGTCTTCGGATCGCACATCATCCGGGGAAGCAGTTGAATCGCGTGCTCCGGGCATGTTTCCTCGCACAGGCCACACTGATGGCAGCGGGCTTCGACAAACAAAAGCCGCGGCAGATCACCGCTCGCAGAAAGCGCGCCGGAAGGACAGGCCGCCGAACATGCCATGCACAGAGTGCAGGTGCCGGGCTTGACTGCTACAGCGCCGAACGGGGAACCCGTCGGCAAAGGGAGCCACGGTTTACGACTGCCTGATGAGTCACAGAGGTGCTGAGTGGCCAGGCGGATAAGCGCCCTCCTTTCCTCTCCGGGGGATGAGGTCCAGGACAGCACAGGGGTGTCATATGTTTGCGCATCAAAGCCGGCCGCCCTTGAAGTCTTCTCCTCGAATGGACTTTTTTTTGAAGAAGGAACAACGAACTGGCATTTGTCCTCCGGCATATCGAGCCCCCTTAGAATGGCGCGGGCCATCTCCGTCTGCCAGGCCACGATATCCCTGATGGATTGCGGATTTTCCGTTCCGCAGACCACCAGAACCCGGTTTGCGCCATGAGAGAAAGCCGTCAGAATCGTCTCGAGACCGACGTAGCCGATTTCCTCCACCTCGAAAGCTACTGCGGAGCCTTCGATACTTCCGTCTTCATGCAACAGTTGCTCCGCACATGCCGTTCCAGTGTCGGAGATAACCACGGTCGTCGGCAGAGCGTCACCAGCTTCCTGGCTTGCCAATTTCTTTCTCAGGATATTCAATAGCTCTTCCCGGGGTGGGTGAACCGGACGGATGGCATCGGCGGGGCAGACCAGGGCGCAACCGCCACAGCCCTCACAGAAGTAGTGATTGACGGAGATCTTGCCGTCCATTGACTGAATGGCACCAAAAGGGCAGACCTCCACACACCGGCGGCAGTCAAGTGTGCACGACTGGCCGTGGAAACAGCGGCTCTTTAGAAAAGCCATGAATTGAGGCTTACGAAATCGACCGCGCATCGCCGGCAGTTCCGCCATCACTTGATTGAGCTCTTCCGGATTCGGACCGGGTGCGTAATACCCCATAGGCAGACGTCTCCCCGCAAGGAATGGGGTGGGCTGAAGATCAAGAACAAGGTCAAATGGTTCCGGCAGGTGCCTTTGATCTCCCTTCGCAGTCACCGTTGCGGAAAAACTACCGAAAGCACCGGTAACCGATACGTCATCCGCTTCAATAAGCGTCAGCCTGTTGAACCACGAAAGGGACGAATCTTGTGCTGTCTTTTTTGTCAACACCAGGGTGCAGGTCAACCGCTTTTCACTAAGGATCTCGCCGCATTTTTGGGCGCGCACGGCATCCGTATCTATGATCAAGGTTCTCCCCTCAGATATCACGGTGAGAGAAGATAGATCTTCAAAAGTCTCAGGCTCATGTCTTTTTACCGTTATTTCCTTTTTTCTCGATACTGCCGCCTCACATGCAGGAGAATTGACGCAGCCCTTATCGCGCAGGCGCTCCATTTGGTGCCGCATGTCCGCCGTGATTATGCCGTCGAGAGGCTCAAAAAATCGGTAGTTTCCGGAAGTGTCGTTCAGGTCGTCGGTATGATTAAACTCTGGTGAATGGAAGTTTATGAAAGTCTTTAGGGACCCATCAGGTGAGGATGCTGCAGTCCCTGCCCCGCCTCTAGAAGCGGATGCAGAAGGGTTTTCCGGAGCTTTGTCTTTCTTAGCGCCTTCCAGTTTCATGTTCGCTACTCAAAAACTGCATCTGCGTATATGCTGATCAGCTCGTGCCACCCGGATGGGGCATAGAATATTAATGCGCAATTTTGACTAAAATAACCGGATTCAGCCTGGTTGGGCAACGATGATTAAATGGAAGTCTTTTGGTAGGCATAAACTACCAGTGGGAAAAATGATGACTTGAGTTAGGCGGTATTGTAAAGTTTAAATTAGGGTCACAGGGGAACGCGGCTTGAAATCCGCTGTGCAGCTTTTCCTCGGGAAGCTCTGGGTGTTTGTGTTTCCAATCGCGCGGAGACCGTACAAGTAGATAGATAGCTTTTTCTATCTGAATGCAAGTTGTGGAGTGCCGTATTTGGTTAGCACCAGGAATGGAGTTGTTGCTCAAATAAGATAAATGTACAAGGATTATTATACCAAAGAGAGCATGTCTGGTTTTTGTACTACCATTGATCATGGATTGAAACATTCATGACGGCCAGCCGTCACAAAAAAAATGAAAATAGCCTTGTGGACACTTTTATGATGAGTGCAATAATATCAACGTATTAGGCTTCTATTTACAGGGGAAAGAGAGTGCCATTCAATTAATCAGTAGCACCATAAAATACCGGTCGTGCCCTAAGAAAAAAATTGCGGAACCCTATCTTAAAATGCTACATTGAAAAAAAGTAGAATTTCCTTTGCGAATTACTGCAAATTCCCATATTCGAAAGTCCCGCATATATGTTGTGGTTTCAGGGGGTGCATTATGAACTATAAATGGTTGATATTGGCAAGTGTCCTGATCTGGTTGTGTGCGTGTGTTATTCCTCAGGTCTACGATACAGCTCAGAACCGCGCAATTTCACTTAAGGCTGAAGACCTTCCTAAACATGGGGTGGCATTTATTACACCATCCACCGTAACTGGTCAGGAAGAGGAAAAGCAGGAGGTTGCCCTCACCTTTGCGGAAGTTCTAAAGAAAGAACGGCCAGCTATACGATGCCTGTCTCTTCCAGAAACCCTTACTGCAATAAACCAGGCCGGACTTTCAGAAGATTATAAGCGCATGTATGTTGATTATCGTGACACTGGGATTTTCAATCGTGATATTCTGCGAAAAGTAGGCGAGGCGACAAAAACGAGGTATGTGGCGCAGCTTAAACTGATGGCTTTTACTCAAGGATCTGATAATCGGCTTGGTGTACTGGGTCTCCGTATGATTGATACAAAGTTTGCGGACCTGAGGCTGTTCTTCCAAATTTGGAATACTCAGGATGGCTCCATAGCCTGGGAAGGCGTCCAGGAAATACACTATGCTATTGATAGAGTAACTGAAAAGCCGGTAACCCAAAAAACCATCATAGAGAAAGCCGCGCACGCTATTGTTTCAAAGTTGCCATAGCCGGCAGATGCTGATCCAACGTTTGGGAATTGACCTGCCCCCAGAATTCGTTCCATATCCAGGGTTAGGATTCTGTCATTTTGAGAGTTCCTATTATCTGTGAGAGCCGTTTCTATTTATTTCCAATTCAAGTCTTGTGTCCCTGAGATAAGGACAGATTTAACGCTTTCAGGAAGTTAGCCGTGGGCTACATGCGCGGGGAATAAGCTGTAAAGGAGTAGCATATTTCATCTCGCATTCAACGTGCTGCTCTTGCAAAACGACCTGCGACTAGTATTTGAAAATCTTGCATGGCCGCAATTTAGTCAGGGTCAATTATACTTCGCCAAGGGAAAATGGAGATCAATTAAATCAGCATTTTTTGTGTGAGACTTTGTGTGAGAAAACCTTTCCAAAATTAGCAAAAATCGGCAAATATCTGCTAAAGTTGATAAGTAAAAAATTAATATATTTAGAAACATACAAACAAATGAGGAAGTTAGGAAACTCGCGTGGTGCGATTCGTAATCAATAGGTCGCCAGTTCGATTCTGGCCATCGGCTCCGAAAAACAAGTGGTTACAGACTTAAATCTGTA
>Ga0187865_1002662_pt1 | contig 16433 bp, 15 predicted proteins | sample June2016WEW_11_1_2_FD_132989 | JGI IMG/M metagenome (GOLD analysis project Ga0187865, IMG submission 132989) | Peatland microbial communities from SPRUCE experiment site at the Marcell Experimental Forest, Minnesota, USA - June2016WEW_11_100 | ecosystem: Environmental > Terrestrial > Soil >...
CGTGACAGGGCTTCGTAAAACGGGTAGCCAATTTCGACAATAAGTTTTTGCGCTATACGGGCATGTTCAACGGCGTGGCGCAGTTCCCCGAGGAGGGCGTAATACTGGGCAGCGGTGAACCGGTAAGAGAAGGCCGATCGGGGTCTGCTGGCGATCAGCGGTTCCATTCTACGCAAAAATTCACCGGCTCCCGCAAGGTCTCCTTTGTCCAGGCAACTGACAGCTCCCGCAGAAAACAGCATATGATCCCAGGTATAAATGCCGCTGGTCTGAGACATTTCCAGCCCTTCATTTACCAATTTAAGGTGAAGCTCTTGATCGCCGGTCATAAAACGATATAGAGAGGCCCTTAACACTTTGGACAAGATTAATGTTGAATGGGAGATAGAAGGAGATTTAGCGATCTCCTCCATTTCTCTGATCACCAGGTTTATCTTGGCCAAATCTCCTATCTTTTGATAATAGTATCCGGCGCCCATACAGATTAACATGCGCAGATCGTCGTCCCCAATTTCCTGGGAGAGAGAGATGGATCGCTCCAACCAACTCCTGGTATCCGGGTGTTGAAACCATCTGTAGGACAAAGAGATGGCCGTGTAAAGGGCTACCCGAGCCTCGATTTCAGGGGAAGGGTAGGGCAAATGATTGTGGATGTGCTTGTAGAACCATTCAATCCAATAGTCGAGGTGTTTAGAATCTCTCCACAGGTAGAACTCCAGAATGCCGATCCATGCCAGAATTGTTCCGGTGGCATTTTCCTGGCTCTGAAACAATCGCAATACCCGCTCGAAAAGGTGGCCTATGCTTTCGCCGGGGCTGAATTGCTGTTTGCAAACCGCCAACCGATACAGAAGCCAGGGCTGGCTTTCCAAAATCTCCTCCGGAATTAATCCGATCCATTCCTGGAGGGTTTTCCCCCTTCCCTGGAGCATCAGGGCATGCGCCCGGCTGAGGATCAATCGAATCAAGTTATCCCAGTCTTGGGCATCCCCGAGGAGTCTTACCGCATCATAATCCTGCCCGGATTCTTCCAAAAGCAAAGCCGCACTCCGTTGAAGGCCAGAAATCTCATCGCCGGAATATGAATCCCGGGCCCTGGACAACAGAAACTCCCTAAACAGAGGGTGGTACTGGTAAACGGGCGGAGATTGGGAGCGAACTTCTGTGAAATAGTGGTTTTCACCCAAATCAGAAAGAATCTGTTCTGAAGTGCCGATCCCCGTGAGTTTTTCAGCTACCCGGACGGTCATGGTGGGCAAAAAGGCAGACTTGAGAAAGAATTCTTGTGTTTCTTTATTTATTTTTTGAAAGATCTCCATTCCAAAATAGTCAAAGACTTCTTTCGTTGGGAACTCTTTGATTGAGTCCCAATCTTCCTTTTTGATTCTTGAGCCCAAAACAACCAGCATAAGGCCGGCAGCCCAACCCTCTGTCTTTTTGTGCAGCCGAAGGAGAATTTCCTCCGTAACCCCCCTCCCGCGTTTGAGCCGCACCATCTCTCTTGTTTCCTCCCGGGTAAGCCGGATCTCTTCCCAGCCCAAAAAACTCATTTCATTGTTCGCTCGCAAACGGGAAAATTCTGGTGGGGGTTCTTTTCGGCTTAACACAAAAACATTTATGCCTTCGGGAATCAGTTCCAATCCATATTTGATCATTTCGTGAAAACCCGAATTGACCGGGGCCTCCTGATAATTATCCAAAACGAGGATGAAGGGGGTTTCTAAGCCAGAATAGAGGTCCTCAAAATAGCGTCTCGCAAAAACAGGCATGCCCAGGGCATATTCCGGCGTAAACAAGGGAAGTCGTTTTCCCCTCTCCGGGGACGCTTTTTTTACTCCGATGCCCAGGTAATAAAAGAATGTTGCGATATCTGAATCCCTTTCGTCAACCTGGTACCACAGACAGGGCAGCTTGCGGGCATCCAGGTAGCTGGCAACCAGTGCCGTCTTGCCTGAACCAGGCGGCCCGGATATCCAGGCAATAGGATACTCTCGTCCCGAGTCTAACAAACGGAATAGTCTTTTCCGGGGCAATATCCCCGCAGCGCTGGGACGAGTTATCTTCACGATGGATGGGTTTTTAGCTGTCATTGGTAAGCTAAGTCGCAATGAAACAGGTCGGGCCAGGTCCCCCCTTCTTCGAACGAAAACGGATAAAAGTACCCCCACGCGTCCCTATGTTTTACAATCGTATTGTGGCTATAATCCCTAATCCTCTTTGGTCCATTGATGCATTTCTACGGAAAGAGACCTGGGAGCCTGCCCTCATTTACAAGCGTGAAAATTAGGAATAATTAACAACGCAAAGTGAAGGGTTTTTCGTCAGAGGAGAGTATTTGCAGAGAAAGCCCGGTGAGTGAATCAAAGGGGTTGTCCCCCCGAAAGGAGAAAATAGACAATGAACCAGAAACGATAATGAAAGTCATCTGCGTATTAAGTGAAGAATCTTCTATCGCTTGATCTTCATATTTTGCCACAGGGAAAAGAAAATCAGCTTCTATAAATTCTTCGCAGTCAATATAAGCGGGGGCCAAAAGAAAAATCGATATAATTCCCAATAATCCAAGAATTGAGGACCGTTTCCTTTTCACTGCATCTCCAAATAAATTGTTTGGGGAAAGTTCTTAGTGAAAAGAATACCTAGACCTATCTCAACTTATGAGAGGATTTTAGTTAGTTTGTAAAATTTGTCAAGGGAAATAAGAGAAGATAATATTTTTTGTCTACCCGCTTGCGTCAATTTTCAGACATCCCACCTCTCCGCCTCGGGGAGACTGTATCATAATTCCTCATGCCCGCGTAGGCGGGCATCCCGGGGGGGTCCGATCGTAGAGAAATATCGTGTGATTTCCGGCGGCTTAGTCTCTTTCAAATATCCTGGATTCCCGCTTTCGCGTGAATGACGATTCCCTTTTTCATTGCTACACAACCTCTCGGGGAGAGGGCGTTTCTAGATGGAAATGGTCTCGGTAATACACCAAAAGGGAAAGATTCGGTGGCGACTACTTTGCAGGAACTTTTGGTTTAATTTTCTTTGCCGACCTGTACGCATCGAATATACCCCATACCCAAAGTATGGGGGTTGTAAGGAACCCGATCATGAAATACGTCATGGCAATCGATACGCCATAGATGATCATGAAAAGAACCGCCTTAACGATCGCTCCATTGTAGACCTGGCCAAGTCCCATGAAGAGGGACGACAAAATAGCGGCTACCACCGGGCGCCAATTAATTCTTCCAGATTTGCGTTCCGGCAAAGATTCTTCCTTTCAAACCCATTGTGTAAAATCAGTTACTCTGATCCTATTATCTCCTGATCAGGGATATGACAAAAGGTCTTTCAAATTCTCCGCAAACTTTCGCTTTACGTCCTCGCTACAACCCAGACACCTGAACTTCAGGAATCCTTCTCTATCGATCGCATAGTTGCAGGGGAGGCCGGTTACCTTGTAACGCTTGCTGATGACTCTTTTCTTATCCAAAAGAACGGGAAAATTTATATCCAGATCCTCCAGGTATTTTTTTGCGGCCTTTACTTTAGATAAACGCCCCGTAAAAACACAGAACACTCCCAGCCCTTGATTTCCATATTGACTGTGGAGCCTTTTAAGATATTTGAGGTCTTCCCCGCAAGGCTCGCACCAGCTGGCAAAAAAAGTCAGGATCAAAACTTTGTTCTCCGGCTGTTTTAAGTATTCCTTCAGGGCAAATCTCTTCCCATCCAGCGTAGAAGTAACAAAATCGGGAACTCTCTGCCCTACTTTAATCTGAGCAAAAGTGATCGGGACGAAAGAGAATGTTAAAATGCCTATAATACTTATTAGGATCTTGAAGTGTCTCATGGGTCTTTACTCCCCCATCTTTGATTTTCTAAGAACCCCTTTTTTCAGCTACCCGGTAGATGATGAAGACCTGATACGGCTCTGCAAAAGCATAAACCTATCTCGTAGCCGCGGATTTTATGAACCAGGATCTCGAAGACCTGGACCGACAGGGCACAGGTTTCTTAATGGCGGATTGGATACCGTCTTGGATGAAAGATTGATAAAAAGCTTCGAGAAGATAAGAGATCGCCTCGGAGCCTCGTATTGGCGCCTCTGGAAAATTCCATCTCATCACATCCTCCAGAAGATTAGGGGCCAAGTTACAGGTTAATTATGAAGGGGTGAGAAACTTTCCAGTAATACGCTGCAGGGTTCGGGTTAGGTTGTTGGATTAATCAGAGCCTGGTGCAAAGCAGGTGAGCAGGTGAGTGAAAATTAGATCAAGATTGGAAAGTTGTCAAGCGAAATTTTTGAACAAATTTTTTGAGTCTCTCATAGCAAAGGAAAAATATCCTCCCCCTTCCCCCTCGAGAGAAGAGGTGGAGAGGGAGGAGTCGAAGGTCCGCAGGGGAGGCTATTCCTTAATAACCGACCTTATTGAGACCTTTAAGCCCGAGGATTTTTCGGGCCTCTGCCGCGGTGGCTGGCTCGATGCCGAACTCTTTGGCAATTCGGACGATCTTGGTCACCAGTTCGGCATTGTTCTTAGCCGCGACGCCCTTGTCCAGCCATAAAGCGTCCTCCATGCCCACGCGGGCATTTCCACCCATAAGCAGGCCGTGGGTACACATGGGCATCTGATTCCTGCCTGCGGCGCATACGGACCAGACAAAGTTTTTCTCCCCGATCTGTCTTTTGGCTGTTTCATAGAGGAAGACCAGGTTTTCAACGGTGGCGGGTATTCCCCCCAGTATTCCAAGTACAAACTGGATATAAATGGGAGTTTTCAAAATGCCGCGCTCGATCAGGAAAGCGGCGTTGTTAATCATACCGGTATCGTAAACTTCCAGCTCAGGCTTAGTCTGGCTTTCATTGAACATGTTGAGGAAAACCTTCAGGGACTTGAAGGTGTTGGGAAAGATAAAGTCTTCGGTGAACTCCAGGTACTGCTTCTCCCAAGGGAATTTGAAGTCTTTCATCTTATCCAGGAGGGGGAAGAGGGCGAAGTTCATCGATCCCATATTGCAGGAAGCCAGCTCCGGTTTCAAAGCGGAAACCACCGCCACCCTCTGTTCCGGGGGCATTCCTAACCCACCCCCTGTGGTCGTGCAAATGATCATATCGCATTTGCTCTTCACCTTGGTGAGCACCTTTTTGAAAAGCTCCATATCCGGAGAGGGCTGACCGTTCTCGGGATTTCGGACATGGACGTGGGCCACTGCAGCTCCTGCCCCGTAAGCCTGGATGCAATTATCAGCAATCTGATCGGGGGTTAAGGGCAGGTGGGGGCTCATGGTCGGGGTGTGGATGGAACCCGTAATCGCTGCTGTAAATATCGCTTTAGCCATAGAATTTTCCTCCTTTGCGAAATTGGTTTTTTGCGGGTTACTGGTTACTGGTTGCTCGCTACTCGTTCCTTAGTAGCACGATTTGAAACTTTCTTCAAATAAAAATTGTTGCTCGTTACTGGTTTCTCGTTGCTGATTAATCGGGCCTCGTTCCTGAAGCGCCAACGAGAATAGCAGGATCGAGAAACCGCGCTCTTGGGAACGAGCAACTAGAAACGAGTAACGAGGAACCTTTTGGCTCACTTGCAATAGACTTTAATAATTTTCTCGATCACTCCTGAGCTCGATGCTCCCCGGACCAGAGGAACCCGTACGACCCGCCCTCCTGTCTTTTCCATAATTTCCCGGCCGATGATTTTGTTCTTGGGCCAGTCGGCCCCCTTGACCAGTACGTTCGGTTTCAAAGATTCAATCAACAGAAAGGGATCCGGTTCATCGAAGAGGACCACGTAATCCACAAATTCCAGGGCTGACAAGACTTCCGCCCGCTCTTTCTCGGGCACGATGGGCCTCTCTTCCCCCTTGATTTGCTTCACCGAGCGGTCGGTGTTTAGGCCGATGACCAGGATGTCCCCCTGTTTTTTGGCCTTTTTCAGATAACGGATATGGCCAACGTGCAGGATGTCGAAGCAGCCGTTGGTAAAGACGACCTTTTTCCCTCGGGCTTTGAGCCGGGCAATAGTGGATTTCATTGGTTTGATTTTTTTAATCTTTTTATTGGCCATGGTAAGGTTCCCTGGGCTTTGTTGGGCAGATCTTACCATCTCCAGGATAGGTTTGCAACTCTCCAGTCGCCCGGTAGACGGGGTAAATTTTTTATAATTAAGGTTGACACTTTTGAGCCGGGTGTGATATGGGAAAAGAAATGGTTTTTAGTATTAAGAAAACTGATTTTGATCATTCTAAAATAAGCTCAAATAGGGGAAAATGAAGCCATGATTGAAGTTCGCATTCACGGTCGCGGAGGGCAGGGGGCGGTTACTTCGGCCGAACTCATCGCCCTGGCGGCCATCGAAGAGGGTAAATATGCCCAGGGGTTCCCCAGCTTTGGACCCGAACGGAGGGGTGCGCCCGTGGTGGCTTTCGCCCGGGTGAATGACAAGACCATACGGCTCCGTTCCCGAATCTACGAACCCGATGTAGCCGTGGTCTTGGACCCAAGTTTGCTCAAGATTGTGGACCCTTCGCAAGGCTTGAAGCCCGGCGGTTTGCTGATCCTGAACACCAATAAAAAGATCGACCAAATCCGAGCTCAGTTCGGGTACAAAGTAAAGTTGGCGGCCGTCGATGCCGACCTGATTGCTCATGAGGAGTTGGGCCTACCCATCGTCAACACGACGATGCTGGGTGCTCTGGTCCGGGGCACGGGCATTGTCGGGTTGGACGCTCTGGTCTCACCGCTGAAAGCCCGTTTCGGGAGGGGAGCAGAGAGGAACCTGAAAGCTCTCCGCCGAGCTTACAAAGAGACGATCCTCAGTAATTAAAAGGGACAGCGAGCGTTTACACCGATCCGGTTCCTTAGAATCGGGAGGAGAGGCTCGGGCGGGTGGAGATCGGGTCCCCTGCCCAAAGAAAATGCTTTTCAGATCGAGTGGAGGAAAAGACAGTGGCCAAACCCATAGACCAATTCACCTGGAAAGATATTCCCCTTGGCTGCGTGGTGGTCGAGGCCGGAAATGCCCACGAGTATAAAACCGGCGACTGGAAGTCCCAGCGCCCAGTTGTGGATACATCCAAGTGTATCAAGTGTGGAGTCTGCTGGGTCTTCTGCCCGGATGCGGCGATCTATAAGAATGAAGAAGGGTATTTTTTAGCCAACCTGGATTATTGCAAAGGGTGCGGCATCTGCGCCCGGGAGTGCTGGACGGGTTGCATCAAGATGGTGGAGGAAGAGAAATGACGGATAAGCGCGTAGGAATGGAGGTATCCATCGCAGCCGCCGAGGCGGTGAAGCTGGCCCGGGCGGAAGCCATTGCTGCCTACCCGATTACCCCTCAAACCCATATCGTGGAACACCTTTCCGAGCTGGTAGCCGATGGGGAGCTCGACGCCGAGTTCGTCCCGGTGGAATCGGAACATTCCGCCCTTTCGGTCTGCGCCGGCACCTCCGCGGTGGGGGCTCGTACTTACACTTCCACCAGTTCCCAGGGACTGGAGCTGATGCACGAGATCCTCTTCGTAGTAGCCGGCATGCGCTTACCCATCGTTATGTCCCTGGCCAACCGGGCCCTCTCCGCCCCCCTGAGCATCTGGAATGACCATAGCGATGTCATGGCTGCCCGGGACTGCGGCTGGGTCCAGATCTTCACCGAGAATGGCCAGGAGGTATTTGACCAGACCATCTGCGCTTTCAAGATTGCGGAGGACCCCCGGGTGTTGATTCCCACGATCATCAACCTGGACGGGTTTACCTTGAGTCACGTGGTTGAACCACTCTTCATGGCCAGTCAGGAAATGGTGGACCAGTTCCTTCCCCCTTACAACCCTGTTTACCGGTTGCATCCTGACAAGCCCATAACCATGGGTGCCTTTGGGATGCCCGAGGTCTATTCGGAAGCGAAGAAATCCCAGGATATTGCCCTGAGAGATTCATATGCGGTTATCCTGGAGGTCTGGGGGGAATGGGGGAAGCTCACCGGCCGGAATTATCACCCCATGGAAACCTACCGGATGGAAGGAGCGAAGGTTGCTTTGCTGACCATGGGGAGCTTCGGCGAGGTGGCCATGGAAGCGGTAGACCGGTTGAGAGATAAGGGAATCGATGTGGGCCTGCTGAAACTCAGACTATGGAGGCCTTTCCCCTTTGATGTGATCCGCGAGTCTATGAAGGGGTTAGAGGTGCTGGTGGTTCTGGACCGGGCCATCTCCACAGGAGGAATCGGGGGCCCGGTGTGTTCGGAGATTAAGGCGGCCCTGTACCAGCAAACGAAACGTCCCAAAATCATCAGCTTCATTGCCGGCCTGGGCGGGCGGGACCTGCCTCCAGAGCACTTTGAAGAGATGGTTCATCAGGCGCTAAAACTGAAGAATAAGAAGAAATTAGAGGAATTCTATACCATCGGGATCCGAGGGTAATGCAGGATAGAGGAATCAGGATTCAGGAGTCAGAAGAAATCCGATTCCTGATTCCTGGTTCCTGAATCCCGTTTTTAAGGGAGTTCACCATGGATAAATACCAAGTCTACGTTCCCAAGCTGATCAACAGTCGGGAACCGATCGTATCCGGGCACCGGGCCTGCCAGGGGTGTGCAGAAGTGCTGGCCGTCCGTTACGTACTCAAGGCCCTGGGCCGAAATACGATCATCGCCAATGCCACCGGGTGCATGGAGATCATCTCCTCCGCCTTTCCCAGCACCGCCTGGGAGGTTCCCTGGATTCACGTGGCCTTCGAGAATGCGGCGGCCGTGGCTTCGGGAGTAGAAGCGGGGTTGAAGGTTCTCATGCGTAAGGGGCGCATACCCAAGAAGTACATCAAAACAGTGGCCATGGGCGGGGATGGGGGCACATCTGACATCGGTCTTCAAGCCCTCTCTGGCGCCCTGGAACGGGGCCACGATATGATCTACTGCTGTTTCGACAATGAAGCCTACATGAACACGGGAATTCAGCGGTCCAGCTCTACACCCTTCGGAGCCATGACCACGACCTCCCCTCCGGGCAAGGAGAGCTTCGGCCAGATGACCTGGAAGAAGAACATGGCCGCCATTGCCGCGGCCCACGGGATTCCGTACGTGGCTACGGCCTGTTCGAGCTACCCCTTCGACCTTATGGAAAAAGTAGAGAAGGCCAAGTCCATTCGGGGACCTTCCTACATCCATATTCTTTCCATCTGCCCCACCGGATGGAGGATTCCTTCCGACCTGGCCATCCGGTACGGGAGATTGGCCGTGGAAACCGGGGTCTTCCCGCTTTATGAGGTGGAGCGGGGAAAATACAAGATGACCATCGACTTCCCCAAGCTCCGGCCGGTGAAAGACTACCTTCAGGGACAGGGACGTTTCCGCCACCTGACCCCGGACCTGATGGACAAGATCCAGGAGAGGGTACTGGAGGAATACAAAACTCTGAAGGCCAAAGAGGCGATGGGAAAAGCGATCTAATACAGTTCGGAGTTTGTAGGGGCGACCGGCCGGTCGCCCGTACGGAGTTCGGAGTAAAAGAGCAAATGCGGATTGAAAATGAGATAGGTCTGGAGTTGTAGGGGCACGCGGTGCGGGCCCTCAGATTGCTGAATTCATTTTAAGATAACTGGAGAAACAGATGGATCTGAAGAAAGTGGATGAAATCATCGACAAGTACAATGCTGAGAAGAATTGGCTCATCGCCATCTTCCAGGATATCCAGCAACAGTATCGTTACCTGCCAAAGGAAGCGATCGGCCGCGTATCCACGCGCCTGAAGATCCCCCTGACTCAGGCTTACATGGTGGCGACCTTTTATAAAACCTTCAGCCTGGTCCCCCGGGGCGAGCACGAGATTCATGTCTGCCTCGGCACCGCCTGTCATCTGCGCGGTGGGCAGCGCCTGGTAGAGAATTTTGAACGGACCCTCGACGTTAAGGCCGGGGGGACGACGAAGGATATGAAGTTCACCCTGGAGACGGTGAACTGCCTGGGCGCCTGCGCCCTGGCTCCGCTGGTGCGAGTGGACCAGAAAAATTATGGAAAGTTCACGGGGGATAAGGTTTCCAAGATCGTCAAAGAATATCGAATGGATGGGGAAGGAAAGTCCCATGGAAAAAATTAAGACCCTCAAAGACCTGGAAAAATTGCGCAAGTCTATTCTGGCCGAGCAGAAGCCCGGCCAACCTCTGGTCACGGTATGTGGAGGAACGGGTTGCCTCTCCAACGGGAGTGAGCGGGTGGCCGCGGCTTTTGCCGAGGAGATGAAGAAACAAGGCATGGATGGCAAGGTCATCCTGAAGCTGACCGGGTGCCACGGTTTCTGCGAGCGCGGGCCCCTGGTCACCATTCATCCCCAAGAAATTTTCTACCAGCGGGTTTCGGAGAAGGATACGGCGGAAATTGTGGCCGAGACCTTGGTGAAGGGGAAAACCGTCGATCGCTTACTCTATGAAGACCCTCAGACCGGAGAAAAGATTCCCCAACACGATGAAATTCCGTTTTACAAACACCAGGTGCGCATCGCCCTGCGGAACAACGGGCGGATCGATCCCACCGAAATCCGGGAGTACATTACCAGCGGAGGTTATACCGCATTAGGGAAAGCCCTGGCCATGACCTCCGAGGAGATCATCACTACCATCGAGAAGTCCGGGCTTCGGGGCCGCGGGGGAGGTGGGTTCCCCGCAGGGAAAAAATGGAGATCCTGCCGCGACGCCCACGGCGATGTTCGCTACGTGGTATGCAACGGGGACGAAGGAGACCCCGGGGCCTTCATGGACCGGTCCGTCATGGAAGGAGACCCGCACGGCGTCATCGAAGGGATGATCATCGGGGCTTTCGCCATCGGGGCCAACCAGGGTTACATCTACGTGCGGAACGAATACCCCTTGGCGGTCAAGAACCTGGGCACTGCCCTGGAGCAGGCTCGGGCTTATGGATTCCTGGGTAAGAATATTTTTAATTCGGGCTTTGACTTCGATGTGCGCATCAATCGGGGCGGCGGTGCGTTCGTATGCGGCGAGTCCTCCGCCTTGATGGCCTCCCTGGAAGGGCGCGCCGGGGAACCTCGGGCCAAGTACATTCATACGGTGGAGCGAGGTCTCTGGGATAAACCCACCAACCTGAACAACGTGGAGACCTGGGCCAACGTACCCGAGATCATCAACCGCGGGGCAGGATGGTTCGCCTCAATGGGAACGGCGGGAAGTAAAGGGACCAAGGTGTTCTCCCTGGTAGGTAAGGTCAAGAATACCGGCCTGGTCGAAGTGCCCATGGGCATTACCCTCCGGGATATCATCTTCAAAGTCGGCGGGGGCATCCTCAAGGACCGGGAGTTCAAGGCCGTTCAAACCGGAGGTCCATCCGGGGGCTGTATTCCCAAGTCCCTGATCGATATGAAGGTAGATTTCGATGAACTCACCAAAGCCGGCTCCATGATGGGTTCGGGCGGCATGATCGTCATGGACGACACGGACTGCATGGTGGACGTGGCCCGGTACTTCACCAAGTTCCTGGAAGAAGAATCCTGCGGCAAATGTACCCCCTGCCGGGAAGGTGTGCGCAGGATGAAGGAAGTACTGATTGACATCACCGAGGGGAGAGGGACAGAGGAGTCCATTCCCCTGCTGAAGGAACTGGCCGAGGCCATTGCTTTAGGATCGCTCTGTGCCCTGGGCGGCACGGCGGCCAACCCGGTCCTTTCCACCCTGAGGTACTTCCTTGACGAGTACGAGGCGCACATCAAGGAGAAACGGTGCCCGGCTGGCGTGTGTAAAGAGCTGATTGCTTACTCCATCCTGGAGAATCTTTGCACGGGCTGTCACCGGTGCTTCCGGGAATGTCCGCAACAGGCTATTTCCGGAGAAGCCAAAAAGCCGCACACGATCGATACCGCCAAATGCATCAAGTGCGGAATCTGTTACGACGTCTGCAAATTTGATGCGGTCGTAAAGAAATAAAGACCATAAGCCACAGAGGCCACAGAGCACATAGAGAAAGAATCGGAATATAAGTAATAACGAAACCCAAGACGTGCCCCCGATTTGTCGATTTCTTATCTTTGATTTTTTCTCTGTGTTCTCTGTGAACTATGTGGCAAATAGTTTTTGAAAATGGAGTCAGGAATGGATAAAGTGAATCTTACAATCGATGGAATGCCCTGCCAGGCCAAAGAAGGCGCTACGATCCTGGAAGTCGCCCGTGACCATGGCATCGAGATTCCCACGCTCTGTTATAATGAAGCGCTGGGACCCGAGGGCCGGTGCCGCCTCTGCATGGTGGAGATCAAGAGGGGAAACCGGACCCGCCTGGTGACTTCCTGCCTTTATCCGGTGGAAGAGGGCTTGCAGGTTCAAACCGGGACCGACAAGGTTCTATTAACCCGGAAGATGGTTTTAGAGCTTCTTCTGGCACGCGTCCCGGACTCCGAAGTCATCCGGAATATGGCTACCAAGTTTGGGGTGGAGAAAGCCCGTTTCAAACCGGACGAAGGGAACTGGAAATGTATTCTCTGCGGGCTCTGCGTCAAAACCTGTGAAGAGGCCGTTGGAGTAAGTGCCATCGGTTTGGCCTATCGAGGATCGGACAAGAAAGTGGGGACGCCTTACGCGGAACCCACCGGTGTCTGCATCGGGTGCGGGGCCTGCCATTTCATTTGCCCCACGGGCGCCATCCAGATGACCGAAAAAGAAGGTATGCGGAGCATCTGGGGGCGAGATTTCAAATTGGCAGCCTGCAGTGTCTGCGGCAATTACTTCGCGCCCGAATACCAGCTGGAGTGGATGGCCAAGACAACCGGAGTTTCCCTCGATTTCTTGAAGACCTGCCAGGACTGCCGAAAATAAACCCGTCCCATTCAGTAGAAAATTTCTTGAGAACAAGAGGGGGCTCCCAAAGCTCCCTTTTTCATGCCCTCCTTCTGATGAACCGCCCTTACTCCCTTCCTTGGATTAATTTAGTAATTTAGCGGTTCGAAAATTGCCCCCAGAAATCCCTCCCGTCCTCCCTTTTAGCAAAGGGAGGAGAGCTTTTCCTATTGCATCCGATCAAAGATTTCGGTTCTCCCCTGAGACGGTCGGTAAGAAAGGTGGAGAGGGGGACGCGGAGAGCCTCTCTCTTGGGGCATTTTCGGGTCCCCCATATCAAAGAATGTCGATAAACCGGGATTCTGGGAACCCGACCCCTATGAAAGCTAGAGCCAGCGAGGCCCCTATCCGGCTGCTTCAATAACTTATTAATATTATTAACTATTTTATTGATACATAATTGGGCAGTCTGCACAAAAGCGATTGATTTTCTTCTATTACACGCCTCACCCCCCAACTTTTCCACTGCTTTTCCACAGGTCCTGTGGAAGATTTTATTATGGGGGTTTGCCGTCGGGAATCCAATAGGAGGAGGAATCATCAAAAATTGCATAAGTAGTACCAATGGAGAGCTGAAAGGAGGTAAAGAGAAATGAAAAACCTGTTGAGCATCGGGATCGTGGTCGCTTTGGCTATATCCCTAACTGGCCTGACTTTAGCCCAGGAGAAGGCCACACAAGAGCAACCTGCGGCAGTTAGCAACCCTGCTGGCGAAAAATCAGCTGAAATGGCAAAGCCGGAGGGAAAAACGGAAGAAAAGCAGGCTTTGGCCCAACCTGAGATTGTGCGCATGGGAGGGGTGGTAACCTCAGTGGACCCTAAGGCGGACACCCTATCTATCCATCAAGAAACAGTTCATCACGACAGAGTGATGGAACTGAAGGTGAGTGAGAAGGCGGCCAAGGAACTATCGGATCTCAAGCCGGGGGACCCGGTCAATGTCTGGGTTACCGGGAAAACGGTAACGGCTTTGAATAGAGTAGGTTGAGAAAAGCGACTAATCAAATTTCCCTCCCGTGCTCTTTCATTTAATGCCTGGAAGGGGATAAAAATTTGCGAATATTGAATCGTGTCAAGCCGTCAGTATTCGAAAGTTGAGATTTCCAGGGCGGGAGGGGAAAGGTTGTCCCTTTTAAGGAAGAAAGGAGGAGAAAAAAATGGCAAGAAAATCGTCACTCTGGTTGATCATGCTGATCTCCGTCGTTGCCATGGGCCTTGTTGCATCTGGTTGCGCGAAGAAACAGATGATGAGAGAGGAAATAGCGGGAAAGCCTGCTATGGAAGCCAAGAAAGAAGAGGCTAAGCCTCAGGCACCCCAAGCACTAGAGAAACCCAAGGAGGAAGCCTCCAGGCCCACCGCACTGGGTCCAGCCATGAAACCCAAAGAAGAGACCATGCCAAAGGAAGCAGCTAAACCTGTGGGAAATCCCTTTGACCTTGCTGGTTCACGGATCCAGTTTGCTTTCGATGACTATAGCCTTTCCCGCAAATCGGAAGACAGGTTAAATAGGGTCGCTGACTGGTTGAAGAAAAAACCAGATACTAAAATTCAAATCCAGGGATACACCTGTGATATAGGAACCGATGAGTATAATCTGGCGCTGGGCGAAGAGAGGGCGGAAAGCGCGGAAAAATATTTAGAAAGAATGGGAGTGGACTCGAACAGGCTTTCCAGAATCAGCTATGGAAAAGAAAGGCCCATGCTTCCTAACAGCGATGAGGAGAATCGTTCCCTGAATCGCCGGGATGAGTTCGTGATGCTTAAGTAGCTTTTCAGTCGGTAAACGTACTTCAAGAACACCTTCGCGGGTCTTTGGAAGGGAAGGCGAGAGAAAAACCTTCCCTTCCAAAGACAGATTTTGTCGAATGAAAATTATTGGAGCAGCCCCTCTCACTTTAGGATAATCGGCTTCAGTGGCGACCGCCAGCCTGGCAATTATATAGGGGTTTGAGGATGATCCAGGGAATCACCGTCCCAGGGCTCTGATCGCTTCCCCTGCCTTTTTATAGACCGACCGGAGGACCCCCAGCTCGTGGCCTACCTCAATAATTCGAAGGCCCATACCAATATACTTCTTCGCCTCCGCTTCGAAGGGCTCCCCGATCCCGATGGCTACGGCCTTTTTGTATTTGGCCGCCGCATCGGCCGTCCGCTTGATCGCATCCTGGACCTTGGAGTGATCCTTCTGGGCGCTCCGAAGGCCGATGGACATGCTGTAGTCGGCCGGCCCGAAGAGGCAGTAGTCCAGACCCTCGATAGACATGACCTTCTCCACCTGGCTGACGACCTGCTCGTTTTCAATCATGACCCCGACCATGAGGTCCTGGTCGCACCATTCGACCCATTCCTTCCCGCTGTCTGCGGCCCAATGGCCGGCAAAGGAATACCCGCTGTACCCCCGATGGCCCTTGGGCGGGAATTTGGCTGCTTTCACGACTGCCATGGCCTCCTCGTAGCTGGCGATGTCTGATACCAAAATCGCTCCTGCTCCGGACTGGAAAGCCTTGGAAATCAGGTAGGGGTCCCCCTTCTCGACCCGGATCATGGCGGTGATATCCACGATGGCCGCGGCTCGCATCATGTGCTCCATGGACTCGTCCCGGCGCCAAGAGTACTCGTTGTCCACCCTGACCCAATCGAGCCCGCTGTAGCCGACCGCCTCGATCGCCGCCGGGCTGTAAGAATCTACGCAGGTCCCCACAGCGACCTTCCCCTCTGCCAAAACCTTCCTCAATCTGTTCACCCTTTTCATAGTTCCTCCTTTCATTTTTGGTATTGTCAAAATCTAACCACAGAGAACCCAGAGAAGTAAACCATTTTCAAAGAGTTAAGAAAATTGTTTTTCCTCCCCTCTATGTCCTCCAAATTATGGGCCTCCGGATCCCTTCCTTCAATCGAACAACGTGGAATTGATCAGGAGACCCAATCTCTTATCCAACGCCCGCAATTAAGTCAATACCCGGGCTTCGTATATCCCGGGCGGTGTTTCTGTTAACGGAAATGTTTTGAGAAAAGAGCCTTTTGCAAAACTCAAAAAGGTGGCCTAACAAACATTCTTACGTAAGGCCAAAGGTCTTTTGGGGGGGGGTGCCCCCCGGCCATATTTAGCCTAAAGCTGGCACGCGTGCGACTTTTTATAAATTCCGAGCATACGTTTCCTGTGTCCCTATTTTTTTATTGCAAACCGAGATCAGGCTGCCAATTTTAGCAGCTGATCCGCAAAGCGGGCGATCACCCCAAACATGAGATGGAGTTTCACCTTTTGATACCCTCGGACCATGACCCCCGAACTCCTCCTTGATCCGACTGTTAAAACGCTCGCATACCGTCCACTCCCGGTATCGGATCGCTTCGTGGGGCGCCATCGGCATGACTTTCTTGCCCCGGGGATTCTTATCAATCAGGGGGACATGTCCCAAGGTGCGGCTAACTTCATAAATCTCTCGGGCATCATACGCAGCATCCATCAGATTGTAAAGATAATCCACCCTCTGGCTCGTCATCTTCATCAGGGGAATGGCGACCTGACTATCATGCACCGAAGCCGAGGTTAAAATGATGCTGACCGGCAACCCGCAGTCATTCACATCGGCGTGCAATTTATATCCC
>Ga0187865_1002664_pt1 | contig 16430 bp, 14 predicted proteins | sample June2016WEW_11_1_2_FD_132989 | JGI IMG/M metagenome (GOLD analysis project Ga0187865, IMG submission 132989) | Peatland microbial communities from SPRUCE experiment site at the Marcell Experimental Forest, Minnesota, USA - June2016WEW_11_100 | ecosystem: Environmental > Terrestrial > Soil >...
AGGGACAGATGGCCGGCATGATATTGCCTATGGCCAGTTCCGAGATCAAACTACTGAGCGATCTGCTGGACAAAGAGATAGCCGTGTCTGTCAAGACCGGAGAGGTCAAGACGATACCACAGGAAGTAAAGTTGGATGTGCCGGGGATCGGGATCATCGAGCTGGCTGAAGCTTATAAGGTGGTGCTCGCCTACAAGCGGTTGAAAGCGCTGCTCGCCCCACGGGTGGATGAAATTCTGGGTCCCACTGGCGGTGATCTCACGATCGATGTGCCACCGCCGACCGGAGGCAGCACGGAGTCCGGCCCTGTGGGATCTGGCCCTGGAGCGGATGGAGAGCACGGGCGGACATAGGTCGTGGGTGTCCGAGCGGGGCGACCCGGTCGCCATCGAGTGGAGCGTGCCTGGGGCCTTGCGCGATGGACCGCCCTGGGTGCCCACGCCAACGGGAGTGGAGGGGCTCCTGTTCTGCAGCAACCGGGCCGGCGGGGCGGGACCGGAACCGATCACGTCAGAGGAGGCGGATGGAGGCCGAGACCGGAACTGAATGGGTCCGGACGGGGCAGCGGGACAGCAAGGCCCCATGAGAGCTGCCGGGCCTGACAAGCCCCGGTGTGCAGACGTCTGCACTCGGAGGCAACGCTATGGCAGACCCGGCAGAGCTTCACTTAAAGAGCTCACGTTTCTGTCCAGCTCCCTGGGGCCACCGCTCTACGTCCCTTTGAGCTTTTCCCGGCCAAAAGTCAACGCGCCGCCTTTCACGGATGCGGCCTTGTCGGCGCCGAACGGCTTCACCCGGAGATCGCTCACCTGAGCCGGCTTCTTGCTCCTCTTCGCGCTCTTCTCTGGCTTCTTGTCCATGGCTGCCCTCCGCGGCGCCCCGCCGCTCACCTCGACCGAATGTTCAGCGGTCAGTCTTACCATTCACAACTGCAACCCATAGCGTATTGGCTGCCGTGCCGTTACGGCAATATGGTGAACGTCGGCAGCTACCCGCCGGGTGTCACACCAGAATCTCCGACCCCACGATCCATTCACCCAACATCCCCTTGGGTCGTCGTCCCCCCTTTGAGCTTTTCCCGGCCATAAGGCAGCGCCCCGCCTTTCACGGATGCGGCCTTGTCGGCGCCGAACGGCTTCACCCGGAGATCGCTCACCTGAGCCGGCTTCTTGCTCCTCTTCGCGCCATACCAACCGGATAGGCAACTGGAAACCGAGCGCAGCCGAGGGCGGCAACCTACCGGGACCTGGAGATCGCCCAGACGACCGAGCCGGGGAAACCCACCCCCCGGCAGCTGAATTGGGCAAGATGCTATTACCCGCGGACTGGTCCGTCAAGTTGAATCGCTTACGGTTCATTCCCCGCGGCTTGCCGCGGAACGGGGATCCAGGGCTTGTCTTCTGTTAAGAGGTGGGTGGGAGTGAAAGAAAGTTGCATTTGCGCCGGGAGTCCCACCCGCCGTCCCGCGACCCGCGGCTACCTCGGAGGGCACGAGGGTATCCGTACACAGTTGGTGGGTGATCGGCCGCCCGTCGACGGAGTAGGCGCAAACGTGTTGTGAGGCCCACCATCGCATGGTAGCATAAGAACATGTCACGACGTTCCTCTCGGCTTTCCTCCAGCCCTCTGCCGCCGCTCTCTGCCGCGTGGGCCGATGAGCTGCTCCACGGCCCGATCCCGCAGGAGACCGAGGCGACCTGCGCCGACTGCGCGATGTGCCTGGGACCCCAGGACCGCGGCCACGCGGCGAACTTCTTCCGTCCGGACACTAAGTGCTGCACGTACATTCCCGACCTGCCCAACTTCTTGGTCGGGCGAATCCTCTCCGACGAGGACCCCCGCATGGCCGCAGGGCGGGCAACCGTGGAGGCGCGCCTGCATGCGGGGATCGGTGTCACTCCCCTGGGCATGGGGCGGTCTCGCGTCCAGAGCCTGCTGTACGATCAGGGCACCGGTGCGGCCTTCGGCCGGAATCGGACCCTGCGCTGCCCGCACTACCTCGAGCAGGCGGGCGGCCTGTGCGGCATCTGGCGGCATCGCAACGCCACGTGCGCCACCTGGTTCTGCAAGCACGGGCGAGGCGCGGTGGGCGCCCGGTTCTGGCGGGCGCTTCAGGCCCTGCTCGGGACCGTCGAAGTGACCCTGTCGCGCTGGTGTTTGCTCGAGTTGGGAGTGAATGGCGAGGCACTCGCAGGCCTCTTATCGCCGCCCCGCGGCCCACTCCGGCCGGACCCGCTTGAGCCTACCGAGATCGATGGGGTCGTGGATCCCGTGCGCTATCGCGAGATATGGGGCAACGGGTGGGGTCGCGAACGGGAATTCTATGAACAGTCCGCGCGCCTTGTGACCGCCCTGTCCTGGGCCGATGTGCTCTCCATCGCCGGCCCAGAGGTCCGGCTCTTTGCGCGCCTGATGCGGGAGGCATACAAAGCTCTCATGACCGAGACGGTTCCGCACCGACTCGTCGCCGGGTCCTTCCGGGTAACCCCCACGGGGCCAGACGTCAGTCGCGTCGTCTCTTACGGGCCCTACGACCCCCTGGCGGTGCCGACGGCGCTCTTGGACCTGTTACCCTACTTCGATGGACCTCCGACGAAAGAGGTGCTCAGGCGTATCCAAAAGGAAAGGGGCCTTAGGCTCCAGAAGGCCTTGGTGCGAAAGCTGGTAGACTTCGAGATCCTCATTCCCCCGCCCCCGGCGCCATCGTCGCCCATAAGCGGGTGAGGGGCGGCCGCAAGCCCGCCCCTCTCGCCTCCGTGTTCGGCTCTCGCTCTCCGCAGGCTTGTTTTAATCCTTCTCCTGATACTTTACTTTAAGTCCTGATACTTTAAGGTCGCGCCGCCCTTGATCGAGGCGGCGTCGCCGCCCCTCACCGTCTTGACCGGGAGGTTGAGCAGTTTGCGGCTTGTCTTCCCCTTCTTCGCGCGGTCCGTTGTGCTCGTCTGCTTGGGCATGGCTTCCCTCCTTTGTGTGAGCTTGCCGATTCCGTGATCCGCCCGCTGGCTTTGGCTCAATCTCGGACCTGCTGCACCATTGGAGCCGGGGGCCCTCATTCCGCCGTCACGGCGCCACCCCCCTTGACCTCAATGTCGGGCAGGGGTGGAGACCCTGGTCGTCTTGATGTCTTTGTGCTTGAGGAGTTCCTGTGAATCGCGGAGACGGTGCGGGCGTGACGAAGACGGAGAAAGGGTGGGCGCTGGGGCGTGGCGCCTGCGGACGAGCCAGACGGCCTGTACGAGTCCGGTCCGGAGCACGATCACGAGCCGTTCCCATCGGGCCTCCTCCATCGGGCGTCCCGGGGAGGTGTGCTACTGCGAAGCTTATACTCTCTCAGGCATGCTGTCAAGTTTGGTCGGATGAGAGATGTCAGGCGCCGTCTTGGAGACGAGTACCTGATCTGGGATTTCCGATATGGACCCATTTTCTCCTCCCTCTTATGCTCCTGAGCGAGCCGCAGGCCCTCCAACCAGCCAGTCCGCCCACTCGGAATAGGTGAGAGGGCGTCCTCGTCGGGGTGCCCGTCCTGCTGCCCCGCAAGCTGCGAGGCTCGCCAGCCCCGACCACCCACCGCAGAGAGACCCCCGCCGGGGTCGACCCCGCGGCTCCTCTCTCTCGATGCGCCGTACCCTCGATCAGGTCGGATGCCACGGGAGTCGCTCGATGCGCCCGAGGCTCTGCCCAACGAGGCTCCGCGTCAGGTGGCTTTCAGCAAGCTGGAGAATGTAATGCCGCGCATGCCGGATCAGCCGCCCGCCAGTCTTGAAGAGCCGCTGTTGGAGGCTCGTCAGGGAGCAGTGCTGGATGGCGAGGGGGAGGGCGAGCCGGCGCAGGAGATTGCCGAGGTTGTAGGCGATCACCCCCAAGAGCAATCGCACCTCATTGGCCCGGAAGCGGGGCAGGAAAGGCGCGTCCAGTGCGTGGCTTCTTTGCCCTCCTTGATCCATTGCTCTGCCGTCCCGCGCTGATTGTAGAAGTGGACGACGGCCCGGAGGATTTTTGCCTGGGCCGCAAGGCTCAGGTCCGCGATCTCGTCAATAAAGAGCGTCCCCCCGTCCGCCAGTTCGAATTTCCCCTTGATGGTCTTCTCGGCGCCGGTGAAGGCCCCCTTCTCCTGACCGAAGAGCTGACTGTCCAGAAGCGTGTCGCGCAATGCCGCGGCATTGAAGGAGATGAAAGGGTGTCCGGCCCGTTTGGACGAATTGTGAATGGCGCGGGCCAGCAGGGTCTTCCCTGTCCCGGACTCCCCCAGGATGAGGACGGGCAAGTTGGTGCGCGCGGAGATTCGGGCCAACTCCAAGCACCGACACATGGCAGGGGCAGCGCTCCGAAAGGCCTCCAGGCCGGCGGACCGAGGATCGAAGGAATCGGTGGCGTCCACCACCTGTATCATGGCGACGGCGCGGAAAAATTCTCCTTGAGTTGTCGGATCGGCTCGAAGGCAAAGCTCAGGAGCGACCGCTTGCCGACGACGATGTCGGCCGTACCGCCCATGCCAGCCAGCAGTGAGCGAGGCTGTCCCCTCACCACCACGCTTTCATCCTGGAGGTCTATTAGCACCCGAAAGACGGGCTGGTCTTTTACCAGGACGCTCGCAGGGCTGACCCAGCGAATCGTCCCGTATTTCACGCCGTAGCGCTGGTAGGGAAAGGCGTCGTAGAGCAGCTTGACCGGCTGGCCCGGCTTGACGAGGCCAATCCCGGATTGGGGGACATGCGCTTCCGCCTGCAAGCGCTCCCCCGAGCACGCCAGCTCCCCGAGGACATCGCCCTCCTGGACGACGGCGCCCGATCCCTTGATCATGAGCCGCAGGGCCGTGCCGGTGCAGGGGGCCGGCAGCGAAAGGTCTCCGCCGCGGCCGCCGCCCAGATCGTCCCGCAACGCCGCCGCGCGAATTCGGCCCTTGCTTGCCTCTTCGCTCAGGTGGCGCTCGACCTCGCGGTACTCCGCATCGCGCGCGGCCGCCGCCTGGCGCAGCTTCTCCAGGGAGGTCCGGACCTCACGACTTTCCGCCTCCAGATCGGCCGCCCCGAGCTTCCACTCCTTCTCCCAGGTTTCGCGTTCCATCTCAATCTGGTTCAATCGCAGGCGCGCCGTCTCCAGGGTCCGCTCGAGCTGCTGCACCTCCACCGCGAGCTTCGTCATCTCCAGCTCGTGATTCTTGTACTCCAGCCAACTGATGCCCCCTTCCTTGAGTTCGCGCTCGAGGCGTTCGACCAGCTCCCGCGCCAGCGCATACTGCGTCCGCTTGAATTCCCCTTCTTTCAGCGTGATCTCAATCGTATTCTGCTGGATCGCCACGTCGGCGCGGAAATTCTCCTGCCGGAGCGCGCGAGTCGCCCCGTGCTCCTCCAGTTTCTGGGCCAACTGGGCGGCGCGCCGCGTGAGCCGGTCGGCCTCCTCCTCGTCCGTCCGGCGCTGACTCTCGTACTTCTGCCGGGCATTCCGGCGCCCCTCGTCGACGCCGGCGAGCTGGGCCTCCAGGGTCCGCAATTCGGCCGAGCGGTCACCTACCGACACGGACCGAATGACAAACAGCGGATCGCCCCGGGCCACCATCTGCCCCTCCTGGACCTGCACGGCCGTCACGGTGCCCCCGCGAGCCGCCCGGAGAGGGTCCGTGCCCTGGAGGGGAACCAGCGCGAAAGGGCTCGAGACGATCTCGGGCAGCGTGATCACCAAGGAGGCGATGACCGCGGCGGCGAAGAGGGCGATCAGGAAATAGGCGAGCCCGCGCACAGCCCAATGCGGCGGATCCACATCCAGGTAGGGCACCCCTCCCCCGCCATCGGTTGGGAGGGCTCGGCCAGTCGCGTCGGACATACGTCAATCCTCAGAGGGCCAACTGTTGGCTCACGAGATAAAAGTAGAGCCCCTGGCGCGCCATCAACTCTTCGTGGGTCCCCTGCTCCACCAGTCGGCCCTTCTCCAACACCATGATCAGGTCGGCGTCGGAGACGGTGCTGAGGCGGTGGGCGATGACAAAGGAGGTGCGCCCCGTGAGCAGCCGGTCCATGTTCTCCTTCACGGCGCGCTCGGACTCCGTGTCCAGGGAGCTGGTCGCCTCATCCAGGATCAGCACCGGCGGCCGGAGGTACACGGCCCGCGCGATGGCGATGCGCTGGCGCTGGCCGCCGGAGAGGGCGATGCCGGACTCCCCGATCTTGGTGTCGTATCCCAGCGGCAATCGTTCGATAAACTCATGGGCGTTAGCCACGCGCGTCGCCCAGAGCACACGGTCCATGTCGGGCTCTTCCTCGCCGAAGGCGATGTTTCTGGCGATGGTATCATTGAACAGGTGGTTCTCCTGGAGGACGAACCCGATCTGGCGGCGCAGGTCGCGGTAGTTCAGGGTCTTGAGGTCCACCCCGTCGAAGCTGATCGCACCCTCGGTCGGCTCCAGGAGCCCCGCCAGGCACTTGACCAGCGTGGTCTTGCCGGAACCGCTCCGGCCAACGATGGCCACCATCTTGCCGGGGGGGACGTCCAGGGTGATACCTTCCAGGATGGCCGGCGCCTCGGGCCCGCCGTAGCGAAACCCCATGTTTTTCAGGTTGATCCGGCCCTCCAGTGAGCGGACGGGTTTGAGCAAGGAGTGGTCACGACCCTGCTCCGGCTCTTGCTGGAAGACGTCGTTCATCCGGTTCAGGAGCACCGAGGAGAGCTGCAGATGGTCCCAGAGTGTGAGGAGCGTGAGAATGGGGGCGTTGGCGAGCCCGACGAGCGATGTGAAGGCCACCAGCGCTCCGATGGTCAGGGCCCCGTCCAGCACCTGGCGGGCCCCCACCAACAGAAAGAGGGCGGTCGTGAGGAAGGTCACCATTCCGATGGCGCCTTCGTAACACATGACCATGAAGTCGCCCCGGAACTGCCGCCGCGCGATGCCGTGGAACTGGTTCAGCATCAGGTCGCGGAAGGCCGCCTCGGCGCCCATGGCCTTCACGGTCTCGATCCCGCGAATGGCGTCGATCTGGTGGGAGGCGTACTTCCCGAACCCCTCCTCCAGGTTGTCGAAGATCGGTCGCAGCCACTTCGCCGAGAACCCCATCAGCAGGGCGTAGAGGGGCGCCGTGATCAGGAAGACCCCCGCCAGCAGGGGGCTGTAGGCGACCATGAGACTGAGGCTCGCCACGAGCTGCACACAGGCCGTGAGACCCGCCACCCCGCTCTGGACCAAAAACTCGCGCACCTGCCGCATCCCGGCCAGCCGGCGCTGGATGTCCCCGGTCCGGCGGCTCGTGAAATAGGTCATGGGCAGGGCCAGAAGTTTCCGCGTGAGGAAGTCCAGGGTCGCCGCATCGATGCGAACGGCGGCAAAGCTCAGGAGGTAGCGCTGGATGACGACGGCGACCGTCATGAAGACCAGGACCGCCAGCATGGTACCGATCAGGATGTGCAGCAGCCCGAGGTCCCGATCCACCAGGACGCGGTCCACGATGATCTGGGTGAAGACGGGCAAGATCATTTGGAGGGCGCTGGCGATCACCGCCAGGGCGAGGGCCTTGGTGAAGAGGGAGGAGAACGGCCGCAGGTACGGCCAGATCCAGGCGAAGTTCGCCGCCTCGACCGGCGCCTGCGCGAAGGCATCCGTGTAGTCGAACAGGGCAGCGTAGCCCGACCATTTGGCCTCGAACTCGGCTCGCGGGAGCTTGCGGGGCCCGAGGGCAGGGTCGGCGACACGCACGTGCGTCGGGCTCACATCGTACAGGACGATCCAGTGGTTCCCCTCCCAGTGGACGATGGCGGGCAGGGGCATCTGCGCGAGGTTTTTGGCCGACGCCTTGACCGCACGGGCGGCGAGGCCCAGCTCCGTGGCCGCACGGCAGATGGCCCGCAAGCTCGTCCCGTCGGTGCTGGTATAGGTGAGCTGGCGGATCCGCGCCAGACTTACCGCCCTGCCGTAATGGCGGCACACCATGGCCAGCGCCGCGGCGCCGCAATCCATGGCGTCGATCTGCTGCACGTGAGGGAATCGCCAAATGCGGCGGCCCCGCTTCACGAAGTGGCCCTGGGGTGAAGCGAAAGGTCCCGGGGCCGTCTCTTCCGGTTCTTCGGGTGCCGGCTCCGCCTGCACGGGGCCGACTTTCTCCTGGACGGCGGCTTCGGCCGGCAAAAGCTCCTCGGCAAAGTCCAGCGGCACCCGGGCGACAGTCTTATAGTCGTACTGGGAGATTCGCGCCTCGAGTTGCGCCTTAAACCCCGGTTCCGTCGCCAGGAGCTTGGTAAAGGTCCGCTCGCTCAACTTCAGCAGTGCGCATGGCGAGACCGCCTCAACGCTGGCCGCGCGGGCCTCGCCCTTGAAGAGCGACATTTCCCCGAAGAAATCCCCAGTCCGCAGGTAGGCCAGGTACCGGCGTCTGCCGTCCTCTTCCGTGTAGATCCGCAGGCGGCCCTCCTGGACGATGTACATCGGTCCCGGAGCATCCCCTTGCCGAATGACCTGCTCACCCCGGGCCACCGAGACCGTTTCCAGCTCGGCCAGCATCATCTCCAGGGCCTTGAGCGACAGCTTGCCGAAGGGCGTGTAGTGACGGAAGAGATTCTGCAGCCGCCGCTGGGCCGCCTGAAGCTCCAAGTATCTTCGGAGGTCCGGGTGGTCGGCCAGGATGGCCTCGAAGGCCGAGCGGTCGAGCCGCAGCACCTCGACGTCGCTGCTGGCTCGCACCGTGGCCCGGCGCGTGGTCTGCTCCAGGAGGGCCATCTCCCCAAAGGTGTCCCCGGGGCGCAAAGAGTTGAGCGCGATCTCGTCGCCACTGTCCGTCGCCTTCACGACCCGGGCACGCCCCGAGACCAGCACGTAGAACGCGTCCGCGGGCTCCCCTTCGCGCACGATCACGCTGCCAAAGGGATGCGCGGCCGGGACGAATCCCTCCACCATCTGCCGACGGACCTCCGGCGGCAGGAATCGGAGGAGGGGCAGGTCCCGGAGCGCCGGGTGCTCCCCGACGACGACTCCATTGATCACAGCGGCTCCTTCCATCGCACCCGGCTTTCCACCTCGCGGCGCACAGCGCGGTCGAGGAGAACCTGTGAGGCCCGCGCGACCAGCGCCGGATCGTCCTCGGATGGCGGCCGCTTGGCACGGACCGACACCACCACGAATCCATCGTTCAAACGAAGCGGCCCCAGCACTTCCCCTTCCTGGGCCCCGAGGAGATGATCCCGAAGCGCCGGGTCCGCCTCCTCGAGATACCAGTCCCCCTCCGTGAATTCCCCGCCGGACTCGGCCGCCACCTCCGCCGGGTCCAGGCCATCCTGTCGGATGCACAGCGCCGCCTCGCGCGCCGCATCTTGGTCCTGCAGGGAGACGGAGCGGAGGCTGAAGCGGATCCAATCGAGAGGGTTGGCGGCAATCTGGTCGCGAATCGCTTGCGGCGTCACTTGGCGCGCCGAGAATTCCCGCCAGGCGGCCTCCAGGCGAGCCAGAGCGTTCAGTCGCTCCGGCTCCACATCGTCCAGGAACCCGGGGAGATCGCGAGTCGCCATTTTCGCGCGGAGGGCGTCGGCGAGAGGTCTCACGTGCTCATCCGCGAGTGCATCCGTGCCATCCGGGGCCTCCTCGGCGATCCAGGTGGACGCCGCAGCGCGGGCCGCAAGGCTCGCGGCCCAATCTGCCGCGCGTCCGCCGCAGATGGCGTCGCACAGCATCACCTCGTCCACCTCGTCCTGGTCCACCGGATATTCCTGCTGGATCGCCTCCAGATCATCGGCCCACTTCTTGATCAGGAGCGACCGCTGGATGTAGTCCAGCCAATCGGCGGCCGTGAGACCGCGCTTTTCCAGCCAGGCTTCCATGTCCTCGGCGGCGACGAGGTCGCGAACATACCGGAACTCCTCCGCGGCTGAGTTGACCTCATCCTCCGGCAGAACTTCCTCTTCATCCTCATGCTCCTCGAGTCTCTTGAGGCAGGCGAGGCCGCCACGCACCTCACGCTCGAGGGCCTCCCAATCACCCCAGAGGATACTGGCGAGGACCACGTCCCCCCAGGTGTAGATTACGTCCCTGACAGAAAAGATCCGTTGCCCGGGAACAGCAGCCACGGCGCTCCCCTTGACTTGAAGACGATCCAAATGTGAGCGGCGCGCAGGCTAGGCAGCTTCTTCGCCCGGACCGCCCGATTTCCAGGTGCAGTGGCGAGGCTGACGCCTGAAGACGCTCAGAGAATCGAAAGCGAGCTGTCGGGCGCGATGCCAGGACAGATCGCAGAGCTGCCAGGAAAGTTGGTGGGCTCGTGCGCCGGCCATCGGAAGAGCGGAACAGAGATCGAATCCTTGGCCGGAGGCGTGCATTCCAGGATTCCTCCCAATCGGATCTGAACCTACGGCGCAAGTCTACATATAGATGGCACGATACTGCTGCTCAAGCACCATCTGCCATAGGACTGGAAGACCTGTCAAGTTCTCGCGAACGTGTTTTGCAGGCAAGCCTCCTCCGGCAGCATGGCCGGCAGCGCCAATGTCAGGTATCGGTCGTCTTCCTTGTACACGAGACGCATGGCGACCAGTGCATCGAGATACTCTCGGACTTCACCGGGACTCACGTCCATGCCCCCGGCGGAGCGCAGCGCCTGCGAGGCCTCCGCCGGTGTCGCCCCGTCCTCGCACGCCAGGTAGAGCTGGGCTTCGCGCTCGCCAAGGGTGTAGTCCGCTGCCTCGATGTTGGGCCGTCGATCGTGGATGACGAGAAAGCCTGGCCCGCGCCGGTAGCGTAGCGAACGGTAGCCGGCCGCCCCGTTGGCCTGCCAGGTTTCGATCGCCCGGCGCAACGGCTCCACGTAAGTCTCCGGGTTCCTTCCGTCTGCGTGCCGATGTTCGAAGACGTAAGCTAAGTCGGCAAGCGTGGCTGGCTCCACCGGATAGACCATCCGATACCAGGGCAACGGCCCCAGCAGTTCGAGCCCGAAATCCTGGGGCCGTTCATGATACGGACTGAACCGGTCGAGCGAGAGGGGAACGAGGTTCGGGGGCGCGAGGTGCGTGAGGGACAGGACATCCCCCGCCATCCTCGCATATTCCTCTGGCGGCTCGCCCGGCAGGCCGTAAATCACATTCCAGAAGACTTGGACACCGTACTGCGCACACCATTTGAGGAGGCGCACGTTCTGAAACGCGGTGACGCCTTTCCGTATGAGCCGCAGGATAGGCGTGCTGAGGCTCTCGATTCCTGCCTCGATGCGATTCACGGCCGAATCCCGCAGCAGGCGGACCTGCTCGCCCGTCAGGTTGGCCTTCATCTCATAGAAGAGGCTGAGATCGTAGCCGGCCTCGCGGACCCGCGGCAGGACCTCTCGAAGGTAGCGAAGGTCCATGATGGTATCCACGACTTGGAAATCGAGCCGCCCGTATCGTCGCGCCAGGGCGATCAATTCCTCGACGACGCGGGTCGGACTCTTGCTACGGAAGGCCATGCTGCTAGCGTTGAGACCGCAGAACGTGCAGTGCGACTTTTCCCCCCACCAGCAGCCGCGCGCGGCTTCGTAGGGGAGCCGGACCTCCGTCAAGACCCCGGTGCGGAATGAAGTCTTATCCAGGCGCTCGAAATATTCGTCGTAGATCGGCGTGGGGACCTCGTCCATCGAGATCGAGGCCGACCCCGTTGGCTTGACCACAATGGAGCGCCCATCTTCCCGGTAGCAGAGGCCCGGCTGGGGGCGTACGGGCTGGCCTCCAAGCAAGTCGCGCACCACCTCGGGCAACACCCGTTCCCCTTCGCCCCGCACGACCACATCGATCCAGGGAAAGGCATTGTGCAGCGCGGCGCCCATGGGGCCGTCGCAGTTAGCGCCGCCGAAGACGATCTTCACGGACGGATCGCGCAGTTTGAGCAGTTTCGCGAGGACGAGAGAAGGCACGTTCTGGCTGAAGGTAGAGGTGAACCCAACCACTCGGGGCGCAGGTGTCAAGATCTCGTCCAGGCAGCGCTCGAGAAAGGCGGGCACCAGGGCCCGCATGGTAAGGGCCTTTGCGATGTCCGATTCCGGAAAGGCGCAACTGCGGAGGTAGGAGAGATAATGTTTATCGCCTTCGAGCGATTCCCGAAAGGGAGGCACCCCGAAAATCCAATCGCCGAGGCCCACGTTATAACGCGGCTCAGCCACCATAACATAGTCGGCGGGTCGGATCTGATCAGGGTCAGGCCGAGGGGCGGTCTCGGCCAGGCAGTGCTCCATGAAGGCGAGCCAGAGCGAGCGAACTTCGGTTGGGATGCCGGCCCGCTCGAGAGCACTTTGGAGGGTCCCGAGTTGAATCGATGGCCGGTGCAGCGCCTGCCAGGGCATGGCGATCAACAGCACGGTCCCGCTATTACTCGGCGTCCCTTTCGGTCGGCCCCTGCGCGGCGCCTCTTTCGTGTGTTTCGGATCCCTTTTCATTTCGTCCACCGCGGCTCCTCTCGGCCGCGAACCCCGAATCGGCAGCTCGGCCGAATGGGGTGCTCCCGGGCGGGCGCACTGCCGGTCGCGGGTCAGCTACCCGTCTTTCCGTCAGCCGGAGGCTGCTCGCCTCTTCCGCCGATGGTTCACCGAGCGAGCGCAGGAACGTATCCCGGCCCGCGCCAAGTCATTTGCCGCCTCCATGGGGGCACATTTCAACCGTATCCTGATCTCGGACCTGAGAGTCCGCTGGGGTTCTTGCACCCCTAGCGGCAACCTGAACTTCAGCTGGCGGATCATGAAGGCCCCCGTGGCGGTGATTGATTACCTGATTGTCCACGAGTTGGCGCACCTACTGGAGACGAACCACACGCCCCGCTTTTGGAACATCGTGTCCGTGCAAGTCCCTCAAGCAGACAAGGCAAGAGAGTGGCTGAGGGAACATGGTGACACACTCGAAGTTGATTTCTAGACGGATCATATCTTCGCGAGCCCGAATAAGCCTCGATTCCCCGACAAAGACCAAGTTCTTCCGTAAACAACCCCTCGGTCGTTTATGGGCCTAGATCAGGAGGCGGTTCTTTATGCCCGCACCGCAGACAATATTCCCCCCGCCGCGCCCCCCCTGCATTTCGGTGCCGGGGGGGGAATTCCCGGGATGCCCGGACATCCCCTCGCCGTGATCTCCCTTGCGTTCACACGCCGTTCGTGGTATCCGCCTTGGCACTAAGGGAGGGGTAGGGGAGAGGGTACTGTGCCCACCAAGCGCAGCCTCTTGTCCTGGCTGAGTGCGCGGTATCCCGATGGAGCGTGAGGAAGGAGACGGGTGATTCATGGGCAAGTCGATCGCAGTCATCGGCGCAGGCAACGGCGGAACCGCGATCGCCGGGGATCTCACCCTGGCCGGGCACGCGTGCCGGCTGTTCGAGTTCGCGGAGTGGGCAGGCAACGTGACGGCAGTGACAGCGCAGGGCGGGATCAAGGTGACCGGGGTGGCGCGTACCGGCTTTGCCAAGGTGGCCCTCGCCACGACAGATATCCAAGCCGCCCTGGAACGGGCCGAGCTAATCATGGTGGCCACCCAGGCCGTGACCCACACGCGGGTCGCCCACACCATCGCGCCCCTGGTGCGGGATGGCCAAGTCCTCATCCTCTGGCCCGGCTCGGGCGGGACGCTGGAGTTCCGCCGGATCTTTGCCGAGCTGGGAGTGCAGGCCGAGGTCATCCTGGGTGAGGCGGCGACGTTTCCCTACTGCTGCCGCCGCCTGGAGGGTCCTGGCACCGTCAACATCCACCGGATCGACGGCCCCCGCAACCAGGTGGCCGCCCTGCCGGCCTCGCGCACCCCCGAGCTCATGGCGGCCCTGCAGGGGGTCTACGCCACCGTCGTCCCCGCGCGGAGCATCCTGGAGCCGGCCCTGTACAACCCGAACATCATCGTCCATCCGGCCGGCGCCCTGTTCAACATGGGGCGGATCGAGCACAGCCGGGGCGAGTTCTGGATGTACAAAGAGGGGATCACCCCCTCGGTCAAGAAGATCATCAACCGCATGGACCGCGAGCGGCAGGCCATCCTGGCCGCGCTCGGCTACAAGCCGATGACGTACGAGCAGGTCTTCACGGACCTGTTCAACGTCAGCGTGGCCGAGTTCGCCGTGGCCTCCAGCCAAGGGCCGTTCTCGATGCAGGACCGCTACATCACCGAGGATGTTCCCATGGGCGTCACACTCACGGCTTCCCTGGGCCGTCTCCTGGGTGTCCCCACCCCCACGTACGACGCCATCATCCACGTCGCGTCGCTGGTGAACGAAACCGAGTATTACCAGACGGGCCGCAACCTGGCGAACCTGAAGTTGGGCGGCCTCTCCGCTGCGCAACTCAAGGAATATGTGATGACGGGAAGACGGCCGAAGCCGGCCTCCGCAGCCAGCCAGGGGCGAGCCGTCCCCAAGCCGACGGCTGCGCGGACGGCGAAGCGTTCTGTCTTTTCGAAGCTGCGTTCGAGGACTGCCAAGAAAGCCCCGAAGAAGAGGGGGCAGAAGTAGCCCAGTATGACGCGAGTCGGAACGGCACCGGAAGTTGACCGCGGCCGGGCCATGGCTGGAGAATTAACGAATACCACGAGACCATCGATCCCATCATGCTCCCCAGTCCGCGATCCAGCGAATCATTGACCGTTGAACCAAGTCAGGCGTCAGGTGTAGAACAGATCGCCATCGCCAAGATGAATGGTAAGGGAACCGTCAGGCTGGAACTCCGGGCGTATCTCGGTCCTCCGGAATCGTATGGTGCGGTGGTCATCACGGGGTCCTTCAATTTCACCAAAGGGGCCGAGCACGGCAACGCCGAGAACCTCGAATCTCGCTTGAGCTACCACCTCCGCTGCCTGCGGGAGGATGCCACAGACCCGGAGCTGACCGGCCTGGAGCGGCTGGCGCTGGTGCGAGATCGGGCCAGATGGATTCGGGAAATTCGGCAGGAGATGGATCTTGTGAAGGTGGCGGTTGCGGAAGCCGGAGACGCTCGATGCCGAAATCAGGGGCCTCTTTGAAGAGGTATCGGACAACCTTTGAGGGCTAACCGCTTGAAACATCCGGTCGGCAATTCTGATCCTCGGCGCTCGGTGTCCCGGGTGAGCCGTAGAGAGCCTGGCCTTCATCCCGCAAAAAGGTACCGGACACCCCTTAGCCTCTAAGTGCTTGAATCCGAATTCACCTCGGCCGGCTCCCTTCCGTACGTCGGAGGCAGACTCTCATCTGCCTCGCATTGCGTCTGCGCGCCTTCCCGCTGCCTCAATCTCTCGTCGGAACCGGTCAAGATCCCCGTCCCAATCATAGGCGGGGAAATCCACACTAAACGGAACGGTAGGTTTCGGACCTCGCGGCGTCGTTTGTTGATCCTGATCCTTCAGGTGGTGGATATGGATCCCCAAGAGCCCATTCTTTCTGGCGATGGACTGCTCAATTTCGTATTTCACCCACGGTCGGTATGCCGTGTTCGTTCCGATCAGAACGACAGTGACGGTTGTATTATTCAGATGCCGAAGGATCATGCGCCTGATGCCTTCGTCACCCGTCTTCTTGGCCTCCAAATACTCCGAGTGATCAAAAAAGCCGGCGGTGTCCGTTCCCGCCACGACGTTCGACTTCCGCACCTGGTTGGCCCGCCAAACATCCCGGTCGTAATGAAAGCTAAAGAACGCTCTCCGCGCCATACCGTGTCCTCCTCAATGGCGAACTCCATAGATTATTACAGCCACGATCACCACGACGATCGACCCATGGAGCGAGAACAATGTCTTGGACCAAAATACCTGGAACCAACAAACGACCCTATCCTGAATGGGAGCAGTGTTCATGGAGAATGACGGGATCACCGGTCCCGCGCCGGGGTCTCGAATGGCCTCGTACAGGGCGCGAAAGAGGCGCTCTTGACGTAGATAGTAGGCATCCAGTCCCCAGAAGGACATTGCGGGCACTAGTGCTATGACTGCATAGTACCAATTCAGCTCCTTCGCCGAAAGCGCGAGAAGCGCCGAGACAAGAGTTATGCTCCACCCTTTCAGAGTGAAGGAGTTCCCTGCGAGTCGATTGATCACCGCCTGCACCATCTCCAGGTGTTTAACTCGAACTTCATCCACCTTACAGCCCTTCCTAATCTCGCCGCGCAGAAAGATACAACACCGGGTTGTCCCCGTCCGTTTCCCGGGGATCCCAATCAGACCGATCGGCCTTCACCGCTCTGGCCTGGGAATACCATGCCGATGCTGGGGAGTCAAGCCCAAGGTTAGTTGAAGGTTAGTTGAACTTCGCGAAGCGGCCTCCCGGTCATGCGGCTATGCAGCCTGGGTCCCAGTCGTTCTCACCTCCCCCGGAGTTGCGCTTGCAACGCCTGGGGAGGAGCGGCAGGGCCTGGAAGCCCTTGATCCGGCGCAGCCGTGGTTCGATGTCGAGAAGCGCGGCGCACGAGGACGATACTGAGCCACCAGAGGTGGGGACGTATGAACGAGGGCCGGTAGCCGGCAACGATTCCGCGTAACTGATGCTTCCACCATAACTTGGG
>Ga0187865_1002669_pt1 | contig 16396 bp, 13 predicted proteins | sample June2016WEW_11_1_2_FD_132989 | JGI IMG/M metagenome (GOLD analysis project Ga0187865, IMG submission 132989) | Peatland microbial communities from SPRUCE experiment site at the Marcell Experimental Forest, Minnesota, USA - June2016WEW_11_100 | ecosystem: Environmental > Terrestrial > Soil >...
AGATTTTTGCCTCCGCCTCCATTAGCTTCAGGATTCTTCTGTATTCCTCCCGGGAGAGTTTCCGGTAAAGATGGTAGAAGAAAGCGCTCATGATCTCTCTTCCCTGGACGATCCTTTGGGAGAATTCTTCAGGGGAAAGCTTTCCCAGGGTGGCTTCGAAGTAATATTTGTGGGACATGACCACGATCTCCCGGAACATATCCCGGTAATGTTTGAGAGCCTCGGCGTCGAACCCGTCCTTTACCCCTATACCGATTTCGTCCATCTCGACCACTAATTTGCCGAGGGTGATGTCATCCTGCGAATAAATTTTCCGCCCACTGCGAGCTTCCGGATTGATAATCCCCCATTCCTCCATTTTGGCCAGCCAGCTCCGCCCCAGCCCCGTGGCCTTCCGGAATGCCTCTTCCCCGTCAATCTCATGGGGGAGAAGCTGGTCCACGGGCCGGAAGTATTCCCTTCTGAGGCTCAGGAGGGATTTCCCTTCAGAAGATTTTCTCTGGCGCTTGAGGATATTCTTAATGACCGCGAGGGGAAGAAAATAGCGGTCCTGGAGTTCTTTAATCAGGCGAATGGCCTCTACGTGGCTATCCTCATAGTCCGCAATGTTTTTCCCTCGCTTGCGGGGTTTGGGAAGGAGGCCTTCCCGGATGTAATAATGGACGGTCTCCTTGGATACCTGGGTGCGCTGTACCAGATCTCTGATCTTCAAGGCTCCCCTCCCCCTGCCCAGATGTTCACGAATTGGCCGATGATCACCATCTCATCATGCTCCGATATAAGCCTTTTTCACCTTGTCGTTATTCATGAGTTCGGAATTCGAGCCTTCCAGCACGATTCTCCCATTTTCCAGAACATAGCCCCGGCGAGCGATCATCAGGGCCATGCGGGCATTTTGCTCGGATAGAAAGACCGTCGTCCCGGCCTCATGGATGGCTTTGATGACCTCTCCGATGATCTTACGCACCACCAGAGGGGCCAATCCCATGGAGGGCTCGTCCAACAAAAGCAGTTCAGGTCGGGACATGAGCGCCCGGGCGATGGCCAGCATCTGCTGTTCACCCCCGCTGAAGGTGCCGGCCAGCTGTTTCTGCCGGTCCTGTAAAATGGGAAACAGGGCATAGACCTGTTCCAGGGATTGCTGCACCCCTCTTCGGTCTTTGCGCCGGGTATAAGCCCCCAGGGTCAGGTTCTTGTAAACCGATAGTTGGGGAAAAAGCTGGCGACCTTCGGGGCAGAGGGACAACCCCAGGCCCACAACTCTATGCGCCGGCACCCCCTGAATCTGCCGGCCCTTGAACTCGATCTTGCCCTGGAAAGGTTTAAGCACGCCTGAAATCGTCCGGAAGAGGGTGGTCTTGCCGGCGCCGTTGCTCCCCAGCAGGGTGACCAAATCCCCCTGGGGGATCTCCAGGGAGATCTCCCGGACCGCCTGGAATCCGCCGATGAGCGTGGATACGCTGGTAAGTTTAAGCAACGGATTCCCCTCCCAGGTAGGCTTCGATCACTTTGGGGTTCTGGCTGATCTCCACGGGCGTGCCCTCGGCGATGACGCTGCCGAAATTCAGGACGATCATCCGGTCGGCGAGGCCCATCACCATGCGCATCTTGTGCTCGATCAGGCAGACCGTGACGCCCGCCACTTTATGGATCTTCTTGATCAGATCGGTGATCTGGTCCGTATCCTCCAGGATCAAACCACCCGTGGGCTCATCGAGCAGGATCATCTTGGGCTCGCTGATCAGGGCTACTCCGATGGAGAGGCGCTTCTGCTCCGCCTGGGAAAGGGCGGAGACAAAATGGAAAGCTTTCTCCGCAAGCCCGATGAAACTCAAGATCTCCATCACCTTGGCCGTAGTCCGGTTCTTATCTTCCTCCCAACGGCGGGTATGAAGGAGAGTGGACCAGAAGCCGCCCGCGGTGCGCTGCCGGTAGCCAATGGCCAGATTATCCATGACCCGCAACTGGTCGAAGAGAGCGGTGGTCTGAAAGGTTCGGGCGATGCCCTGGCGGGCGATCCGGTGAGGCTTCCAGCCGGTAATCTCCGTGTCCTGCATTCGGATATGCCCGGAGGTCGGCCGCAGGAGACCGCTGATCAAGCCGAAGAGAACCGATTTCCCGGCCCCGTTCGGTCCGACGATCGCCAGGATCTCTCCCTCTTTGACGTTCAAGGAGACATTGTTGACGGCTGCCAGGCCGGCAAAATGCTTGGTGAGATTTTCAGCTTCGAGCAGCACCCTTTACCGCCTCCTTCCTACGCCCGTAAACGGCCTGCACCCTTTCCTGCAGGGTGGTGAACGCGCCCATCAATCCCCGTGGGAAATATATAATCACCACGATCAGCAGGACTCCGAAAATAATCATGCGATATTCCGCCAGAAATTGCAGATACTCCATCAGCACCGGAATGGCGAAAGCGCCCACGATGGGTCCGGACAGGGTCGCCACTCCCCCCAGGAGGAGAAAGACGAGCCAGTTGAAAGTAAGGTCGAGAGAAGCCGTTCCAGGGCTGATATTGCCCATCAGGCTGGCATAGATGCCGCCGGCCATCCCGGCAAAAAAATTGGCCACCACGAAGGATAGCACTTTCCCGACAAAGGTAGGAACCCCAACGGCCTCGGCCAGGACTTCATTGTTGCGGATGGCCATGAAACTCAGTCCCAGAAGGGAATGGACCAGCCGGTTCATGATCAGAAGGGTTAAAAGCAGGAAGGCCAGGACCAGATAGTACTGGGCGGCCTGGGTTTGAAAACTGATTTCCCCGAGGAAGGGGAGGGGAATGGGGCTGGGAACGGGGATCCCCACGATGCCATTGAATCCACCGGTGACCTCAATCCAGTTGCCGGCCACGAGCGAAACAATGACCCCGAAGCACATGGTCGATATGGCAAAGTACGAACCGCGCGTGCGCAGGGTGGGCAGTCCGATCAGAAAACCAATTAAGGCCGCAAAAAGGCCGGAGAAGGGCAGGGCCAGCCAGAAAGAGATGCCGCTTTTGGTCATCAGGGCCAAACCATAGGCCCCCAGGCCAAAAAAGCCGGCGTGGGCCAGCGAAGCCTGGCCGGTATAACCCAGGATCAGGTTCATGCTCAGGGTGGCGATGGAGAAGAGGCACCCCATAATGATGATTTGAAAGTGGTAGCGGTTCGTGACCAGCAGGGGGAGGGCCAGAGCCAACACCAGCAGAAGCACATAGATCCACTTCTCACGAAGGAATTTTACCGCCATCAGCTCCCCTCCTTGCCGAACAAGCCGGTGGGCCTGATGGACAGGATCAGGATCAGGGCGCCGAAGGCATAAACGTCTTTATAGGCAGCGGATAGATACCCGCCGCCTATGGCTTCGAGGAGCCCGAGAATGTATCCTCCCAGGATCGCACCCGGTATGCTGCCCAACCCCCCCAGGATGACGATGACGAAGGCTTTCATCCCCAGAAGAGCGCCCATCGTCGGGGTGATCATAAAGATGGGAGCCACCAGGCAGGCTGCTGCCGCCGCTGTGCCCGTGGAAATGGCAAAAGTCAGAGAGGAGACCCAGTTGACGTTGACTCCCACGAGCATGGCCCCCTCCCGGTTCTGGGCTACGGCTTCAATGGTAATTCCCGGTGTGGTTCTCTTGATGAAGATTTGGAGCAGCGCGATGAGAACAATTGCCGCCAGAATGACGAGCAGGCGCTGGTAGCTCATGGTAATGCCCAGCACATCCACGATGCCCGGGTAAGGGTTGGGGATGCGTCGTCCCTGAGGACCCCAGAAGACAATGACACTGGTTTCCAGGACCATCAGAGCGCCCACCGCAGAAATAAATGAATTAATGTGGGGTTTGTCGCGGAGCGGGCGGTAGACGACCCGTTCGACCACGATCCCGATCAACCCCAGGATCACCACCGAGGCGATCAACGCCGGCCAGAAACCGAATCCGTAGAGGGTCATCAGAAAAAAACTGACGTAAGCCCCCAGCATGTAAAGGTGCCCGTGGGCAAAATTGGGAATATGCAGAATGCCGAAAACCAGGGTAAGTCCTAAAGCGACGATAGCATAAGTGCTGCCCAGCATGATGCCGTTGAATACCTGCTGAAAAAAAAGGTCCATAAATTTCCTATCCGTAAAGTAGCGGCAAGGGAATCACCGCATCCAGAAATCCCCCCTGCCCCCCTTTGGCAAAGGGGGGCAGGGGGGATTTCAGAGAAGGCATGCCAGATTCGTTCGGATTGGTAATCTCAAGATTTGGATTTTGGCCAATACGGGAGCGGCTTTCTTCTAATGTTCCTGTTCAAATTTGTAGAAGACCCACTTCACATTTCCGGTGATCTGCGCCTGCGAGATCGCCTTCTTGAATTCCGCCTCGGTCTTATACTGCCAGGCGACCAGTTGCACCTGCCCGTATTTTGCCGCCTGGTCGATTACCTGCACGGAACCCAGGCAATACATGCGGCCCGCCGGTGTAATCCCGTAGAACTCGGATGGGAACTTGTCCCCGAGCAGGGGGAAGGCCTTGGGGAAAGCAGCCCGGATGGCCACCGGATCATCCACGCTTCCGGCTGCAACCATGGCCCTGGACAGGGCATGCATGGCATTATAGTTCAGCCATACTTCCCAGGTGGACATGCGTTTGTACTGGCTCCTGTACCTCTTCTCCAAGGCGGGGGCCGCCGGCGTGGGAGACTGCTCCACCGGCGCCACGCCGATCGTGTTGTACATCAACTTGGTGCTCTTGAGAATATTCTCGATGTAATCCATTTTGGCCTGATCGATGAGGATAAATCCCCCCTTGTATCCCAGGCCGCGGGCCTGCTCGATGACCAGGGCCGTGGAAGCAGAGGGCCCACCAATAAGCATAACATCCGGCTTGGTGGCCAGGGCCGCGGTCAGCGGGGCGGAAAAGTCAGTCTCGGTGTAATAGTTAGCCGGTTTGTCCGCGGTGATCTCGCCGCCTTTCTTCTGCCAGTATTCTTTGAAAGCCGCTCGCCATTCATCCCCATAAGCTCCTAGGGTCGCAACCATGGCTGCCTTGCGCCATCCTTTTTCCCAGGCGATGTCGGAAAAGCTTTTTACGTATACCGTGAAGGGGGGCGGACTCGCCGTCAGCAGCTTGTTGCCGATCTCGATTACTTTGGGCGTGCTGGTATAGGCCATGATGAGAAATTCGTTGCCCTTTTCCTGGTTGATTTTGGCCATGGGGGCGATGGTATTGAATACGGGATTAAATATGGCCGGGGCCTTGTACTGATCCCGGAGCCTGCGGCAGTTGTTGACTGCCGCGGTGGGGTCGATCATGTCATCGAGCTTGACCAGCTTGAACTGGTATTTTTGACCCTTCACGGTAATCCCCTCGCCTGCATTGATCTCGTTGATGGCCATCTCGATACCAGCCGCGCAATCCTGGCCGTATTCCGCCGCTATACCGCTGATGGGGCCGGTGTACCCAATCACAACTTCTTTGGCCGCCTGGGCCGAGGCATCAGCAGCAGGCCAGAAAGACATCAGAGCCACCCCCAGGAACAACACAAAGCCGGCAAAACTCTTCCAATTCCTCATTTCTCTCTCCTCCTCTTTTATTTAGATTTGGCTGACAACACAGGATCTCTGGCAGCTTGGGGTAACCGGTAATGGGGAAAAGTGCCTGGAAAACCAACCCATTCAAGTAAACCTCATTATTAGATTATCTTTTGCTCCAGGAGGGAAAACGCTGAACCTTTATAGTCAAACCATAAAGATTTGTCAAGAAAAAATTGATACCCATAAGATTTTCCTTGACTTTTATGCATAGCATTTAGTAATACTCATTACCAAATTCTCCTGGTCCATACTGGTTTTTGAATCCCGGAGTTGGCCTGATTGTAAAAGATTGGCATTCAGTTCAGAGCTCAGCATTCAGTGTAAAAATTGAGATTGCCGATTCATTTATTTTTTGCTTCAATGCTGATGGCTGATAACTGAGCGCCAAATTTCAGGAGGTGAAGAATATGGAAACGAAACCCTGGCACCGTCATTATGATTACAACGTTCCCACTACCATCCGTTACCCCCGCTTACCTATCCATGAACTCCTCGGAATCCCGGCCAATGCCTACCCGGACAAGGCGGCCCTGAGCTTTTTCGGGACCGAGATGACCTTCCGGGAGCTGCGCCTGCGGGTCCTCCGAATGGCCAATGCCCTGGGTGCCCTCGGAATCAAGAAAGGAGAGCGGGTGGGTATTCACCTGCCCAACTGTCCGCAATACCCAATCGCTTACTATGCCGTGTTATCGCTTGGGGCGATCGTAGTGAATCTCAACCCCATGTATACGGCGGATGAGCTGAAAATGATGGCGAGTACCACGGGCATGACAACTCTCATTACCTTTGACATGGCGCTCCCCGCCATCCGCACCTTATACAAAGAGATGAGGATCCCCCGGGTAATCGTAACCAAGGTTACCGATTACATCAAAGGATTGGGAGTGAGTACAGCGGCCAGCCTGGACCTGGAAAAAGGGTGGTACCATTTTTCCACTCTGCTGGATGGCGTTACCAGTACGAAGTTGCCCAGGGTTCAGGTGAGCCCGGAAGATCCGGCCCTGATCCAGTTCACCGGCGGGACGACCGGGACCCCCAAAGGGGCGGTTCTCACCCACGCGAATGTCGTTGCCGCAGCTTTCCAAAGTTTCCTATGGGGGAGCACCACCTCTCTTACCCTCCCGGAGCGACGGTTCGTGGTCGCCGTGTTACCTTATTTCCATGTCTACGGAAACATTGTCGTGATGAACTGGGCCATGCTGAGCTGCGCGACCCAGATCATGATCCCCCGTTTCCAGATCGACGAGATCATGGCGACCCTGGCCAACTTCAAGGAGATAACCTTCTTCCCCGCCGTGCCCACCATGATCACCGCCGTGATCAATCACCCCAGGGCGGCCGAGCTGGACTTGGCCAAACGTTTGAAGCTCCTGAATTCTGGGGCCGCCCCGATGGCGGTCGAGCTGATCGAGAAGGTAAGGGATATGGGGATTTACTTCAGCGAAGGGTATGGTCTGTCCGAATCTACCTCGCTTGGAATTTCCAATCCAATTCTCGGCCTTAAAAAGGTGGGAAGCATCGGAATCCCCTTCCCGGATAATGATGTTCGATTGGTCGATATCCAGGAAGGAAAGGAGGATGTGCCCAAGGGGCAGCCGGGAGAGATCATCATGAAAGGCCCCCTAATCATGAAAGAATACTGGAACAATCCTCAGGAGACGGCCGGGCAACTCAAAGACGGGTGGCTCTACACTGGAGATATCGCCATCGAGGATGAAGATGGATATCTCTTTATCGTGGACCGCAAAAAGGACATGATCATCGCCGGAGGGTTTAACATTTACCCGAGGGAGATTGATGAGGTTCTCTTCCAGCATCCGAAAGTCCTGGAAGCTGTCTCGATCGGTATCCCTGATCCGTACCGGGGGGAGACCGTAAAGGCGTTTATCGTAATGAAACCGGGAGAGAAAGCGACCGAAGAAGAGATCATCAACTTCTGCAAGGAAAAGCTGGCGGCTTATAAAGTGCCCAAGTCGGTAGAATTCCGGGATTCCCTTCCCAAGTCAGCCATAGGCAAGGTCCTCCGCAAGATCCTGAGGACGGAGGAGGAAGCGAAGAAGAAAAATTAAAAGTGCCGCCGTTCGGCAGTGCTGCTGTGCCGCAGTGCCGCAGTGCCGAAAAGCTTTCGTGGTTGGGGACGGCGGAACCGTACTTCAGGAACTTTAGCGCATCTTAGGCACTTACTATTGAGCCTTTTGCAAAACTCAATAAAGTGGCATAACAAACGCTGTTAGATAAGGCCGAGAGCCTTTTGGGGATGGCCTGGCAGGTCGATCTTATCTCCGAGCGATCAATTGTTCCGCTTTTTATGAATTTCGAACATACGTTTCCCGTGGCCTGTTTTTCTTCGTTGAGCAACCAAGATCAGTTTGCCAATTTTAGCAACTGATCGGCAAAAAGGGCGATCACCCCGAACATCAGATGGAGTTTCACCTTCTGGTATCCTTGGACCATGACATGATGCCCCCCGAACTCCTCCTTGATCCGACTGTTAAAACGCTCGCATACCGTCCGCTCCCGGTAGCGGATCGCTTCATGGGGCGCCATCGGAATGACTTCCTTGCCGCGAGGATTCTTATCGATCAGGGGAACATGTCCCAAGGTCCGGCTCACTTCATAAATCTCCCGGGCATCATACGCCGCATCCATCAGATCGTAAAGATAATCTACCTTCCGGCTCGTCATCTTCATCATGGGAATGGCCACCTGACTATCATGAACCGAGGCCGAGGTTAAAACTATGCTGACCGGCAACCCGCAGTCATTCACGTCGGCATGCAATTTATATCCCTTCCAGGTCTCCTTATATCCTTGGGAGTTCTTCTTGGTTCCCTTATCACATAGGATGGGAACTTTCTTCAACGATTCCCAAGCTTCTTCGTTGACCTGTTGGGCTAAACGTTTATCCTGTTTCTTCTCGCGAATCTCCCCTTGGGCCGGACGGCCTCTCTTACGGGGAGCCGGCTTTTCTTTCTTTGCCTTGGGTGCCGCTTTCTCCCGGCCCACAATGGCCGTAGCGTCTCTGGCAATATGGCCAACCAATTGTGGCTTCAACGTTTCTTTCACAAGAACCTGATGAACTTGATCGCCCAAATCCGTTGCCGAAAACTCCTGAAAGGCCCGGGAAAAGGTCGATTCGGAAGGAATATCCGATTTCCTTTCAAACCCGCAGATCCGTCGTAGGTTCGGCGCTTCCTTAAGTGCCGTGATCAAGGCCCGGCTGGTGACAAAACGGTAGACCGCTTTGGCTACAAAGGATCTTGCAATGGCTTCCCGTTCCCGTAATTTTCTCCCCATCCATTGATGGGTTGCACTCTTGGGCACAAACCGTTGAACTTGAAGGATTTCCAGAATTTGGGTCAAGTGCCTTTGTTGTTCGGTTAATGGCGCCTCAAAACATTCTTCCAGGCAAGGAAATAAACTCCGTTGAAAAGTCCCCAATAACCATGATAAGGTTTCCTTGAGCTTCATTGGTTCTCCTTGTTATTGTTTGTTGGCAAACGCACTATAACATAGAGAACCTTGAGGCTCATCCTTTTTGTATCAAAAACTTACTTTTGCAAGAGCCTAATATATATTTCTAATTAAGGGCCTTGATCACTTCCCAAATCTTGATCATTGCATTTTTTAATTTTAGGGTTTGCTGCAAATCCCTTTCTTGAAGTTATCCACAGGAAGATAGGGAGCGGAGAGATTTTAGCCGAGAGGAGAAGAATTTCGATCCTGGTTATTCCCTTTCCGGGGCATAAATTCATCATAAGCTACTATTTCCAAATAGAATTTAGAGTGGTTGCCGAGATCACTCAAGGATAAATCCATGATCAATGCTCTCTTAAAAGGACAGGATTTGCACAGACTGACCGCCTCCACTTAGGATTCGCCCTGGAAAATGGGGATAATATGAATAATTGCCCCTCACGGTAATTCCGCCCTTTTGGTCAAACCGATCGCCATTTCTTTATCGGCACCTTTTATAACTTAACCCTGCACCTTGTTTCGCATTGCGAATCGACAACCTAAGTTCTTTTCCCTTTCGCACCTCTTTCAGTCACCCCTGGACAATAGGGGTCGGAAAAACCAAGAGGGTCATGTCCGGTTCTGGAAGAGCGCGAGGGTGCGATCCCCTTGCGCTACTCAACTCCCTATTTTTTGTCCAAATATAGCAGCCCCTCACTTTGGTCATAGGCAATGATTCCGTGATTATGCATTGTCTTTTCTTTTATTGAAAAAGCTCTCGGTCGTTCATAAAAGAGGCGGATCGTTTATTTTTTCGGAATTTTTTGAAGCATCTCGGCGTATAGTTTATCCTCATTTTTTACAAAATTGACGAATTTCTCACCCGTCATGGTCCCGGGGATGCTCCCCATCTTCCTTAAAGCGTCGGCATAGGATTTTTCGATCAACATCTTTTTAAAGGCGTCTTCCAGGACGGCATAAACCTTTTTGGGGGTTCCCGTTCGGACCGAAAGGGCCCGCCACATGACGAATTTTCCTTCAAACCCCTGATCTTTAAAAGTCATAACCCCGGGGGAATCTTCGTCCCGGTCGGATATGGCCAGCGCCTTCAAGGTTCCGGCTTTCACATGGGGGAGAACCAGCGGCATATCGATAAATCCTGCTTTGACATCCCCCCCCAGCAATGCCGCGATGATCGGGGCATCTCCACTGTAGGGGACGGAAACGATATTGATCCCAGCTTGCTCTTTCAGCGATTCCCACCAAACGGTCTGCACGTTGCCGGTCCCAGGGATTCCGTAATAAATGTCTCCCGGCCGTTTTTTGGCATCTTCGACGAATTCTTTTAAATTAGACCAGGGGGCATCTTTTCGGACCAAAATGGCGCATTTGCTCTCGGACAACTCTCCCAAGCCGATAAGGTCGGGGACAGTATAGGGCATTTTTTGGATCTTCGGGGCGATGAAAAGGGTTGCCCCGGCCGATACAAGCGTATAGCCGTCGGCGGGCTCCTTCATAACAAAATCAGTGCCCACGGCGATTGCTCCACCGGGTTTATTCAGCACGACGACCGGCTGTCCCAGGAATTTTGTAAGCTGGTGGGCAGCCAAACGTGTAATCATATCTGTTTGCCCTCCGGCCGCCCAGGGAACGACAATCTGGAGCGGCTTTTTGGGGAAACCCTGGGCTGACACGCCATTGACTAAAAAAACCATTGTTAACGCAACGGCTATCATCGATAAAAAGGCCATCCACAGATTCACTTTCTTGACCATTTTTTCCTCCTTTTTAGCAAAAATTCCTGTCTCATACTCTTAGAGGGGATAAATCTTAGCTGGATGCCGGGACAGTGATTCGGCCCCCGTCTCCGTGATCAGCAGAGGGTATTCTTGTCGCGCCCCCCCTACACCAGGCTTATAAAGGTGGGTTCCAATGGAAATGACCATTCCCGCTTTTAGAACCTCTTGGCTTTTGGGATTCATAAAAGGTCGGGTTCGGGCATCCGTTCCCAGGCCGTGCCCAAACATGGGTAATCCGAAATCTTGAAAGCCATGGTTCGCAAAGACCCTGACGGCCTTCTTGCATAATTCGCCCACCAGGTTTCCAGGTTTTAGACTCGACCATAAGGTATCAACGGTGTCCTGCCAGCAATCCATTAACTTCTGATGTTCCCCATTGGGTTTTCCCAAAAAGACTGTTAAAGCCAGATCCACAATATATAACTCAACCATGGGATGAATATCCAGGATCACAAATTCATTCTTGCCGATCTTTTTTTCCGTCGACTGTTGGGTGACTCCCTTGAGGAAAGCGGTCCGCGGACCGGATCCGACCTCTGTCCCGCCGGTAACAGACCAGGCCCAAATGCTTCCCTGCATTCTCATGGCGTTTTCAATGGCACCGGCCACAACATTTTCCGAAGTCCCTGGACGAACAGCGGCCAACCCCGCATAAAACCCTGCATCGGCGGCATGTCCTGCCAAGCGTATCCGCTCGATCTCTGCGGGGCTTTTGATCACCATCAATTCATCGATACAGGAAGTGCCATTAACCAATTCGGCCTTAGGCAAGAGGTTTTTCAGCTCAAGGTATTCATGGGCCAACAGAAGGCCCGGTGCCTCCTGACGGGTATTGGTGAGAAAAAGATCCAGCCCGATGCGGCCCGAAGCAAGACTACTCTTTTGCAGATCCGCCGCCAGGGCTTCGATGAACCCCGCTTCCCCGCCGAACTCAATCACCTCCATTCCCCATCCTTCTTCCCTGATTCGCTCACTGTCGTTGGCCCAATAGAGGAGCTTCACTTGCCCGGAGGATGTGACGATAACGGCCCCTCGCCAAGGGATAAAGGCCCCAACTAAGTAATGCAGCGAAGCCATACGGGTACCCACGTAGGCATCCAACTTCGCTTCGGCTAGCGATTGGCTTAACCGCCGGACTCGTTCTTGATAATCGATGGCTTGCATAATTTGCCTCCTTTCCGTTTATGTTTGAGAACGCCCAGTACCTCAAAAAGGGGGTGAAGGATAATTAGCCACTCTACTCACCGGACTAACCCCGATCAAGACGGCTCATGAACACTTCTTTTGCGCATTGGAGAAGACCTCACGCTAATCCTCCTCGGCGGCTTCCGCCATTTTTCTCCGGGCCTTCTTCATCATCGGGATGGCGGCGAGGAGCAAAATGGCAAGGGTAATCACCAAGGGGACGGCCGCAATGGGGCGTTTGAAAAAGATCAAGAAACTCCCTTTCGATAGAATGAGCGATTGCCGGAGGGCGGTTTCCATCATGGGCCCAAGAATGAAGGCCAGGATTAAAGGGGCAAATTCATACTCCAGTTTGCGGAAGATGTACCCGAACACCCCGAAGAAAAGCATGACGTAAATGTCGAAAACAGTGTTGTTGGTGCTGTAAACCCCGATCGAGCAGAAAAGGACAATCAGAGGGAAAAGAATTTTATAGGAAACTCTCAGTAACTGCACCCAAATTCCGATCATCGGAAGGTTGAATACCAGACACATCACATTGCCAATATACATACTGGCGACGGTTCCCCAAAAAAGATCCGGATGCATTTTGATGAGTGTGGGACCCGGCTGCATGCCATGGACCATCAAGCAGCTCAAGAGCAAAGCCATGACCACGTTGGCCGGGATCCCTAAGGCGAATAGGGGGATGAATGACCCGCTAGAGGCGGCATTGTTGGCCGTCTCTGGAGCAGCCACTCCTTCAATGACCCCGGTCCCAAACTTGTCTGGGTGCTTGGAAAATTTCTTTTCGAGCGCATAGGCGACGAAAGAAGCGATGACGGCCCCCCCACCCGGCAAAATTCCGAGGAAGAAGCCGATCACCGATCCCCGAATGATGGCCATCTTTGAATCCATCCAGTCCTTCAGGCTGGGGAGCAAATTCTTAATCTTGGTAGTCACGAACTCACGTTGGATTTCCTTTTCGAGGTTCAGCGCGACTTCGGAAATTCCAAAAAGGCCCATGAGTAGCGGAACCAATCCTACTCCTTCGTTCAGCTCGATGATCCCCAACCCGAAGCGGGGTTCCCCGGTGACCAAATCGATGCCGACGGAACCCATGGCCAGCCCGAATCCGGCCATGATCAAGCTCTTCAGAAGATCTTTCTGGGCAAGGTAGATGATCAGGGTCAAACCCAGGCACATAATCGAAAAATATTCCGGGGACCCGAACTTAACGGCAACAGCGGCCAAAGGGGCGGCGAGCAACATGACGCCGATCACACTTACGGTCCCCCCGATGAATGACCCGAAAGCCGCTATCCCTAGCGCCGGGCCCGCTCTACCTTTCTTGGCCATTTCATAGCCGTCGATACAGGTGATTACAGAAGCAGCCTCTCCGGGGATATTCACCAGGATGGAGGTAGTGGAGCCACCGTACATTGCCCCGTAATAAATCCCTGAGATCATGATTGTCGCTTCTACTGGAGACAGGCGGAAAGTGATGGGCAGCAGCAAGGCGATGGTCGCTGTGGGACCGATCCCGGGTAATACGCCGATCAGGGTACCCAGGATGGCACCAATGAAACAATACACCAGGTTGATTGGTTCGAAGGCAATGGAAAATCCGGAAAATGCTTGGGCCAGGAAATCCATACACATTCCCCTATTTTTAAAACGGCAATCAGGTAACCATGAAATTGGGAAGCGAGGGTACTTGACATCCAAGCCAGACGACAAAGATGTAATAAGATAGGATGACGGCCAAAAGCGCAGCGATTATGGCCACACTCCATCTTTGGGCGGCGAGTCCCTTGAACAAGCCCAACATCAGGGCAAATGTGCTTGGCAAATAGCCTAGGGAGGGCAGGAGGAGCGCATAACCGAAGACCGCCCCACACATCACCGCAGGCTTGCGAAGTTTCCCCAAGGCAAACAGCTCCGTTACATTGCCTGAAGCGGTTTTGGGCCTTGCCCTTAGGGCCCTAAACAGGGTTAGGAGAGAAATACCTCCCAGGAAGATCCCCACGAGAAAGGGCATGAACCCGGGACCGGGATGGGCAGGAGTTCCCACTTTGAGCCCAATGGCTCCGGCACAAAAAATAATCGCGAAAATGATCCACAAAAGATACACGCCACTTTGCAGGGTTCCTTGTTTCATTGGGGTGTCCTATTTTGGCGAAGGAGCAAGCCGCTCCGGTTTATCTCTTGGAAAGCGGGACCATAATCAGCCCTACCATGAGTTGGGACCGAATCTAAACCCTCTGCAAAGGTTTTTATTCTTGGGGGCCCGTGGCCGGAGCCACGAGGACGTGTCTATCCGGTTTAAAGCTGGGTCAAACCGATAGGATTCTTGCTGATCAGATCGACCCCGTTGGAAGTAACCAGCAACATGACTTCATTTATGTAACTATTGGCGCCATCGACAGGTTGGGCCACAGGATTGAGAACGATAATCATCCGTTCTTTCAGCTCCGTATGATCCTCGGGTGAAATGAAAGGCCGCTGGTGTCCTGTCCCCAGGCCATGCCCGGCGTACCAGTTGGAGGCCTTCGGGTAACCCTTGTCCGCAATATAGTTGGCCAAAATTGAGAAGAGGTGACTTGACTTCACCCCGGGACGCATTGCGTCGATGGTTTTTCGCTCGGCCTCCTCGACTACCTTGGCCAGACGCACATAATCCGGCTCGGCCTTTTTTAAGGCCATCACATTACAGAGATCGCCGCAGTAAAGTTGATAGCTGCCGTGACATCCGACTTTGACAAAATGGTTGGCCTGGATTACCGCATCGGAAGGATAATGGTCCAAAAGGACCCGCTCTCCCGTGCCCACCTGGTTAGGCACCCAGTAGCCGGTGCAACCTGCTCGGCGCATGGCGATTTCCATATGTCCGGCGAGTTCATTTTCCGTCATCCCCGGCTTGACATTCTCCCGAGCCGCTTCAAAACCGATGGTGCAGATCTGGGCGACTTTCCGCATCAGGCCTAATTCGTAATCATCCTTGATAATCATGCATTCTTCCATCATATAGTCGACTTTTACCAGCTTGGCCTGGGGGAAGGTTTCCGCTAAAAGTCCATGCAAGGGCCAGCTCAGGTTGCCCTCGATTCCTAAATTACCCTTCTCCAGTTTATTCTTGCGGATGTAATCCATAATGACGTCTTCAAATTTGTGTTCGGGAATATCGATGAAAGCCGGGTTCCAGGTCATCACTCGGGGAATCCAGGTTTCTTTTTGCACCCGCTCCCGGTCTCCCAGGGGGACGACAAGGAATGGCTCACCGGAGGCGGGGAAGACGACGGCGGTATTGACGAACCAAGCCAGGTTTTGGTAGATATGCCCCACATATGCGAGCGAGCGCAAACTGGTGCAAAAAATCACGTCCAACTTGGCCTCGCTCATCTTGGCGCTGAGATTTGCAAAACGTTTCTTCTTGATGGCCGAAAGATCAACCGCTGGTGCATTAGTTTTCATGCTTTCTCCTTTCAAGGTTCTTTTTTCTCTTGAAATTTTCTTCCTTTATCTCTTGTCTATATTTTTCTCATCGAGATTCAGTGCTTGGATGCCCCAGGGCTTCCGATATTTCCTTGCCCGTTTCAATTAATTTGGGAGCATATATCTTCTTTAGTCTGGCTATGGAAACGTCGTTACTGACCACCAAATTGATCGCATAAATGACTCCTTCCGGGGAGAAGATCGGTACTCCGATCGCTCGATAATTTTTAAACATCTCGGCATTGTTGATTGCAAAACCGTTCCGCCGGACTTCCTTAAGCAGTTGCAGCAAATGGGCTCCGTTGGGTCCGATGGCTTGAGCCGCCCGGGGATCGTTTTTGAGCTGGGCCAAAATCTGTTGCAGTTCCTGAGGTTCCATATGGGCCATCACGGCTCGGCCTGCAGCGCTCAAATAGACGGCTAGGCGGCTGCCGACATTGATATTTAGATCCCGAATGTCCGGATAGCGGATCCGTTCGATATAGACCATTTCAAGCCTATCCAACATGGCTAAGTTCACCGTTCTGTTGCATTCCTGGGCCAGTTGCTTCAGGTAGGGCCGGGCAATCTCCCGGATCTCCATGCTCTGCAGCACAGAGAAGCCAAGGGAAAGAACACGGGGAGCAAGAGAGTATTCCTTGTGAGTGGGTTCAAATTTTAAATAATTCAGGGCGCACAGGGTCTTGAGGAGGCGAAAGACAGTGGTTTTGGACAGATGGGTAACCTTGGCAATTTCAGCCAGAGAATAAGAATTTTTCTGGGTGCTGAAACATTCGAGGATCATTAAACCGCGGCTCAAAGAATTGACGAACTTGGCGTAACTCATCTCTCCAGTCCATTTCATATAAGAAATGTCGTTTCAAATGTGGCACACTCAGTAATTGCTGTCAAGAAAAAAATGAAAAAATGATCTGGGTTGTTGGG
>Ga0187865_1002675_pt1 | contig 16356 bp, 11 predicted proteins | sample June2016WEW_11_1_2_FD_132989 | JGI IMG/M metagenome (GOLD analysis project Ga0187865, IMG submission 132989) | Peatland microbial communities from SPRUCE experiment site at the Marcell Experimental Forest, Minnesota, USA - June2016WEW_11_100 | ecosystem: Environmental > Terrestrial > Soil >...
AAATGACTCAAGTTAGTAATCCGAGCATTTTCTCGAACCAAGATTCAACAACTTACAGGAGTATTTTTGACTCAAAAAGCCCTGAAATTACTACCTTGGTTCATTTTTCCGCAGCCTGTTCAGCCGTGCCGCCAGAGCCAATGAAGACGCGGGCCTTAGCCCCTGAGGGCCCCGGCAGTTTGCCCCTTCGGTTCATTATGAAATTGCTTCCAGAAGCGATCCCTTCCGTGGGCTGCGCTGTCTCGAGTTCGCGTACACGCGGGAGTGGCGCGGCATGCTCTGCGTCGGCTAATCTGGCCGCTTCATCCGAAATAATGCGAAACTGATGTTCACGGAGGGCTTATGCGCGATTTGCTTTTGCTGGCGGGGGTGATTGCCACATTGGCCATCTCTGGCGTTGCGCAGGACGCTGGGGATGCCGGCCGCACGGCGATTCGGAAAGTGATTGAGGAGCAGCAGGCGGCCTGGAACCGGCAGGACCTGGACGGCTTTATGACCGGATATTGGAATTCCGCGGAGCTGACGTTTTTTTCGGGAGCGCAGGAATCGAAGGGCTGGCAGGCGGCGCTCGATCGCTACAAGAAAAACTATCGGGGCGCGGGCCGCGAAATGGGAAAGCTCGAATTCCGGAACCTGCGGATCGAGATGCTGGGGCCGGAGGCGGCATTCGTGCGAGGAGAGTTTCATCTGACGATGTCGGATGGGAAGACGCCGCACGGTTTGTTCACGCTCGTCTTCCGCAAGTTTCCCGAGGGATGGAAGATTGTCCACGATCACTCGGCAGAATAAGGCCAGGTTTAAAGGTTTCAGAGTTTCAGGGTTTCAAAGTTTCACGGTCTGAACAGCATGGGGCATGCTTTACCTTGAAGCTTTGCAACCCTGAAACCTTGAAACCTGGCTCTAGTGCGGCCACTTCGCCAAAATCGCTCCCATGGCGAGGTAGCACACCAGTTGGTATCCGGTGTTGATCAGGTAGAGCTTGGTGGGCTGCTTGCCGAATAGCGCGCCGGTTAGCTGGACGGTGGTTACGAATCCCAGCCAGACGGCGAAACCGATTTTCATTCCGTAGAGAATCGTGTTGACGGTGGTGAGGTCGATGATCTTGGCGAGCACTACGGCGGACGCGATGCTGGCGACGAAGGCGAGGCCGTAGATTTTGCCTGCTCCTTTTTGCATCTCGGCGAGCTTGGCTTTGTCATTGGGGTCGAATCCCATCAGGCGCATCCAGGGAGTCGCGAAAAGGATGGGGGAATACCAGAGAAATCCGATCACCATGGTCGCGATGGCGGATACCAGCACGGCCCAGAAATTGATTCCAACAAACGAGTGAGCTCCGATCATTGTGTCCTCCTGTGGTGGCGATGAGGGCGCAATGGTAATCCGGAGGGCAGCGTGTAGGGAAGAGAAAACTTGCGACACATTTCAGGAGTTGTCATCCCGAGCGAAGCGAGGGATCTGCAGTTCGCCGCAAAATGCAGATCCCTCGCTTCGCTCGGGATGACAAAACCTGGAGAGCTTTTATCGTCCTCTATCCATCGCCTGGTTCGCCAGCCGATCGGCGGTCCGGTTGTGTTCGCGGAGGGCGTGGCGGATTTCGAAGTGCTCAAGCCGGCGGACCAGTTGCTGCGCCTGCTCATACAGCTTGCGCAGTTCGGGATGCCGCACCTTGTAGATGCCTTTCATCTGCCGCACCATCAGCTCGGAATCGCTAATCACCTTGAGCGCCTTGATCTGGTTTTCGGCGGCGTAGCGGAGCGCGGCAAGCAGTCCCTGATACTCGGCGTAGTTGTTGGTCCGGTGGCCGAGGTATTCGCTAAGCTCGGCGACCGGATGACCGGAGGCGTCATTGATGGCGACACCATAACCGGCAGGCCCGGGGTTGCCGCGAGCTCCGCCATCAACGTGGGCAGTGTGCGCGGCAACCGCGAATTTCGGCGTAGAAAAAAGATTGCTGGATCCGGAAGAGCGCGAAGGCATGGAGTGAGTTTACAACGTGGACGGGCTTTGGTTTCGGGATCGAGGAAACCCGGGTGCCCTATCCTTTTCGCGTACTTTGCGAAAAGGGTGGGTGATGGGGATCATCGCTGCACTCGATGGACGAGGGCCACTTCAGGAGTCAGCGAGAAATCCCAAGCGGGAGACGACCGTGCAATCCCGGCCTTCAAAAAACGAAGGGTGGGGCCGAAAAGACGGCAGCCTCCATCGGGAACAGATGACCATCACCCCGGTGCAAGACTGAAAAGGGAAGATCGCCCAGTCAAGTACATCGGTGCGTTTGCCGATGTCTTTAGTGTGTGCTGACATGCCGGCAAATGACAAGGGATTGACATGGGCGGGTTGAGCCGTTTCATCATCGAACATCTCGTGGTCCTGTTCTTTGGATATGGCTTGGCATTCTTTGTCTTTGGACTTGCCATTCTGCTGCAGCCAACCCAGGGAAGCGATTTCAGGATAAGCCGTTCCGTCGTTTTGCTGGGCATTTTCGGTGTACTGCACGCGACTCAGGAGTGGTCCGACATGTTCCTGAGTCTGGGCCCCGCCTACTGGCCTCCAGGCTTCTTTCACGGATGTGAGATTTTCAGCATCTATGCGGGAACAGTTTCATTCGTTTTTCTCCTGCTATTCGGCATTCATGGCATGGCGTCACTGACGCCGAAATTCCGGTGGGCCAGATCTGCCGGTCTGGTTTTTTCCGCGGCGTTTGTTGTGGTGGCCACGGCCCGCGGTTTTGCGAATGGGTTTTCGCATCTTTTCATTGTGAACTGGAATATTGCTTCGCGATACGCAATCGCCTTCCCCGCATCGGCGCTCAGCGCATTCGTGTTCCTCGGGTACAGTAATTCGGCGGAAATCAAAAGTCTGGCATCCAGGAAAGCCCCATACAGTATCAAGGGGCTCGCCGTCGCCTTCGCAATTTATGCCCTAGCCGCGGGCTTGGTTGTCCCCGCAGGCAGCTTTTTCCCCGCATCATGGGTCAACACTGGCAGTTTTCTTCGCTGGAGCGGAATTCCCATCCAAGTGCTTCGCGGGGGCTGTGCTTTTGCGGCCGCCCTGCTGATTGGCGGGGTGCTTAGTTTGTTCTCAAGGGAATCGCGGAAGAAATTGCAATCCGCAGTGGAGTCTCTAAGAGAATCCCAGGTTCAACTGGAGAACCGTATTGAAGAACGAACGGCCGATCTGCTAGCCGCCAACACGGCAATCTATGCGGAACTGGGTGAGCGGCAACGGATGGAAGCGTCGCTTCGGCAAAGCGAGGAACGAGTTCGGCTTCTGCTCGATTCCACCGCCGAGGCAATTTACGGCCTCGATATGGGGGGCAAGTGTACTTTTTGCAATGCTGCCTGTGTGCGCATGCTCGGGTACGACAGTCCTGCGGACTTGCGCGGGAAAGCAATGCATGCGCTCATCCACCATACGCGGCCCGACGGCACGCCGTATCCCGCCGGAGAATGCCGAATTTACGACGCGCTCCGGAAAGGCGAAGAAATTCACGTCGCCGACGAAGTCGTTTGGCGCAAGGACGGCAGGAGCTTCCCCGCTGAGTATTGGTCTTACCCGATGTTCCGGGACAAACAACTCATCGGTGCTGTTGTGACTTTCATAGACGTCACCGAGCGCAAGCAGACGGAAGATGCGCTCCAACACAGCGAAACCAAATTCAAGACCCTGTTTGAAACGGCTAACGATGCCATTCTGATTATGAACGAAAGAAGATTCTTGGACTGCAATCTTCGAGCCGAGACTCTCTTCCGATGCGGGAAGGAAGACATCGTGGGCCACTCTCCTGTCGAGTTCTCCCCGTCAACACAACCCGATGGACGGTTTTCCTCCGAAAAGGCGGCAGAGCTAATCCAAGCTGCGCTGACGGGCCTGCCGCAATTCTTTGAATGGGAACATGTTCGTCATGACGGAACCCCCTTTGATGCGGAAGTGAGCTTGAATCGGGTCATCACTCCTGGGACAGAGTATCTACAAGCAGTCGTTCGCGACATCAGCGAGCGCAAGCGAGCCGAGGAAAAGCTGAAGCTCTTCCGAATGTTGGTCGATCAATCCAACGATGCCATTCAGGTCGTCGATCTGGAAACTCTGCGCTTACTCGATGTGAATGAGAGGGCCTGTTCGAGCCTGGGTTACACTCGCGAAGAACTTCTGTCCATGAGCGTTCATGATATCGATCCCACTGTCAACGAACCTGTGCGCGCAAAAGTGGACAACGCGTTGCGGAAGTCGGGATTCGTAATCATCCAGGGTCTCCAGCGGCGGAAGGACGGTTCGACGTTCCCGGCGGAGATCAGTATGAAATACGTCCAACTTGACCGCAACTACGTGGTCTGCGCCATCCGCGACGTCACCGAGCGCAAGCAGGCGGAAAGCGCCCTGCAAGAGGCACACGCGGAGTTAAGGATTGCCCTTGGAGAATCGGAGCAACACGCTCAAGAGGCGATCAAGCTCACGGAACTGGTGGACATCCTGCAATCCTGCCAGACCGTCGAAGAAGCCTGCCAGATCGCCGGCAACACCCTGCCCGCGACTCTATCGTCTCCCTCTGGAGCCTTGTGCATAACAACCGCCTCCCGAAACATGGTGGAAGCAGTGTCCGCCTGGGGCGACAGCTTCGCCACCGAAAAGACATTCGCCCCAAACGACTGCTGGGCGCTGCGGCGCGGCAAGATTCACCGGGTGAACGATGCGGCCTCACCTGTGCGGTGCGCGCACGTCAGCGGGGCTCCCGCGGGCGGTTACCTCTGCGTTCCACTAGCGGCGCACGGGGAGACGCTCGGAGTGCTTTGCCTGGAGCGTCCCTCCCAATCCCCGAATTTTTCTCTCCGATCCGCGGAGAATCAAATGGAAGCTCTCGCCCGCCAAGCCAGCGCCGTGGGTGAGCGCATTTCCTCGGCGCTGGCGAATCTGAGGCTTCGAGAGGTACTTCGCAGTCAGTCCATTCGGGATCCCCTGACAGGACTTTTCAACCGTCGCTACATGGAAGAGTCCCTGGAACGAGAGGTGCGTCGTGCTGCCCGCAACGAGGAGTGTGTGACGCTCCTCATGCTCGACATCGATCGCTTCAAGCAGTTCAACGATACCTTTGGCCATCAGGCGGGTGACACGCTTCTGCGTGCGCTTGGTGATTTCCTGAGTCAGCGGACTCGCGGGCAGGATGTCGCTTGCCGTTATGGCGGAGAAGAGTTTGTTCTTATTCTGGCGGGTGCAGACATCGATATCGGCTGCAAACGGGCGGAACTCTTGCGCGAAGAACTCAAACAATTGACGGTGCAGCACGCTGGACAAGTGCTCGGAAGAATCACTCTTTCGATCGGCATTTCTGCCTTTCCCGGCCACGGTGCGACTGGGGAGGAGTTGTTGCATGCGGCCGATCAGGCTCTCTACCGCGCCAAGGCGGAAGGACGCGACCGGGTCGTTGTGGCAGGCCCCGTGAACACCGGAAGTCAAGCCCCGCCGGGCCGATGATACTGCGCGGGCAGGCGGGTGGGTGGCCCTTATGTAGCCCCTCCTACTCTTCAGGGTGCCTCGTCCAAGCTTCGCTTGGGCGGGGGTGTTCGTCAGTCACTAACTCGACTGCAGACTTCCGAGTAAGGACAATCCCGAGCTTCCGACGCGGCGGGTTCTACATCCTTTTCGCGTACTTTGCGAAAAGGGTGGGTGATGGGGATCATCGGTGCACCCTTAGGACGAGGGGCACTTCAGGAGTCAGCGAGAAATCCCAAGCGTGATACGACCGTGGAATCCCACCCTTCAAAAAACGAAGCGCGGTGCGCCCGGCCCGTCCCTCCACGCGCCAAAAATTACTCTTTTCTATCTTCCCGTGGCAAGCCGCGTGGCTAAGCGCTGCGGCAAATTGGCGGCGAGGATTTTTTCCTGCGCGACCCGCAGGTTGTAAGGCACGCGATAGAAAGTCACAATCCACGCCTCGGAGTCGAACATGGCGAAGGCGGCGCGCCAGTCGCCATCGCGGGGCTGGCCTATGGAGCCGGGATTGATGAGATAGCGGCGATCTTTGCGAAGCGGCCAGTCGGAGGACTCGGGCTGGCCTACGGTGCGATATCCGGGACGGTAGGCTTCGCTGATCTCGCCCGTGAGCACGAAACCGCCCTGGAGGTGAGTGTGTCCGAAGAACGTGACGGGGACGGGAATGGTGATCAGCGGTTCGATGGCGTCGCGGGCGCTGACCATGTATTCATCTTCATCGAGGGGGGAGCCGTGGACGAACTGGATGCCGGGGAGTTCGTTAAGGTGGATGGGGCCCTGGGGGAGCGAGCGCAACCATTCGAGATTCTGGGGGGTGAGCTGGTCGCGCGTCCAGAGCGTGGCGAGGCCGGCGACGGGATTGAATTCCTCGAGGTTCATGAGGCCGCAGACCGCTTTGTCGTGATTGCCGCGGACGAAGACGTGTCCGAGAGCTTGCGCTTTGGCAATGACCTCGTTGGGATTGCCGCCGTAGCCCACGGTGTCTCCGAGATTGACGACGAGATCGTAGGTCGGAGCGGCGGCCAGACAGGCGTCCAGCGCTTCGAGGTTGCTGTGAATGTCGCTGAGAAGAAGGATACGCACAAAGCGAGGATTATAACTTTTCTGGAGAGGAAACGCCGAGGCGGGGGGCGGAGCCGTAGCGAAAGTGAGACCCCGCTCTTCAACTCTCTATTCGCCAGACTTTGTCATCCCGAGCGAAGCGAGGGATCTGCGGTGCGCCGTAAAATGCAGATCCCTCGCTTCGCTCGGGATGACAATTTCTTAAAATTTTAAATATGTTTATCAGATTCTTGGCGGATTCACCACCGGGCAGCGGGCCCAGTGTCCAGGGCCGACTTCAACGAGCGGCGGGAGTTGGACAGCGCAGGCGGTGACGCGGTGCGGGCAGCGAGGTTCGAAGGGGCATCCCGAAGGAAGTTGCGCAATCGCGGGAACGCTGCCTTCGATGGTCGCGAGCGGAAGGGCGCGGTCGGTCGCAAGCGTAGGAATAGCGCGCAGCAGTCCTTGGGTATAAGGATGAGCAGGCGCGTGGAAAATATCGGCCTTCGTGCCCAGCTCGACCAGGTTGCCGGCGTACATGACGGCGACGCGATCGGCGACGTGCGAGACGACGGCGAGATCGTGCGAAATAAAGAGCATCGCCAATCCAAATTTGTGGCGCAGATCGTTGAGCAGGTCGAGGATTTGCTGCTGGATAGTGACATCGAGCGCGGTGGTGGGCTCATCGGCAATAAGCAGTTGCGGGCGATTGACGATGGCCATGGCGATCATGACGCGCTGGCGCATGCCTCCCGAGAGCTGGTGCGGATAACTGCGCGCACGCTGCTCGGGCTCAGGGATGGCAACATCGCGCATGCCTGCGACCGCTTGCCGCCATGCTTCCGCTTTGGACACGCGGTGATGAGCGAGCACAGCTTCGGCGATCTGGTCGCCAACGCGCATGACCGGGTTGAGGGCGGTCATGGGCTCCTGAAAAATCATGGCGATGCGCGAGCCGCGAAGTTCGCGCATCTGATCGGAGGGCAGGTTGGTCAGATGTGTGGCGGCGCCGTCGCCGTTCCGGGAGCCGTTCTGAAAAGTGATTTCGCCCGTGACGATGGCGGCGGGCGGGAGCAGGCCCATGATGGCGAGCGAGGTGATGGATTTTCCGGAGCCGGATTCGCCGACCAGTCCAAGGACTTCGCCCGGTGCGATGGAAAATGAAAGACTGCGAACGGCGGCCTTCGCCTGCTGGGCCAGCGCGAGGGCACGCCCTCCACGGGGCTGCGGAAACCCAATGGTCAGGTCGCGGACGTCGAGCAGCGGGCGCACGAAGAGTATGGTATCAGCGGGGACGCTATCTTACTCCAGTCCAGCCTTCCCCAGCATCTCGAGAAACTGCTTCTGCGTGCGCATATCGATCGACTGCGCTACCAGCTTCCCTTCCCGGTCGTAGACAAAACTCTTCGGAATCCCCTCTACCACAAACATTTCATTTACTTTCCGCCCGGGATCGAGCAACACGGGAAACGAAACCTTGCGCTCGCGGATAAACGGCTCGACCTTCGCCGCCTCTTCATCGGAAATGCCGAGCACCACGAGCCCCTTCGATTCGAAGCGCTCGTAAAGCGTCTCCAGGTCCGGCATCTCCTTGCGGCATGGCGGACACCAAGTCGCCCAGAAATTTACCAGCACAACTTTGCCGCGCAGTTCCGCAAACGTCCAGGTCTTGCCGGAAAGATCTTTCAGCGTGAAGTCGAGATGTTCCCGCTTGCGGTCATCCGCCTCCAGCCGGGCCATTGCCGCGCGAAACTGCTCATCATTACTATTATTGAGCGACGCCTCGACATGTTCGTAACGCACCAGCGTGGCGAGCTCAATATATGGATACGCGGGCTCGCGTGCGGGTGCGGCGTTGCTGCCCGCGTCGGAACTCTTCGGCTTCGCCCAAGGCACGGGCCGCTCGCGCAACGTCTCGGCCAGCGTCGTCGCCACTTCCTGCAGTGTGTTGTGTCCGAAATCCCCTTCGGTGGACAGTCCCGCCAGACCCACGGCCAGCCGCAGCTTGTTCTCGGTCGCGGGCAGCTTGCGGATCTGCAGCGCCAGATCCTTCGTAGTCCCCGCCCGGACGTCATCCGCGAGCCCGCGCAGCCCATGGATCTGGTCCGCGATCGGCTTCTCGTCCGCGCTCCAGACAACTTGTTTCTTCTGCGCCGGGGCGAGCTGCACTCCGAAGGTCACCACCGCGACCAACACGAAGAAAAGCTTTATCCGACGAAGCAAGAGCCTGGGTTTCATAGCCCACCAAGCGTAACAACAGACCGCCTCCCGCACCAACTCCGGGCAGGATCGTAGCTTGGAGTTCGAAAATTCCAAGAGTGACAGGGCCGTGGAATCCCACTCATCGCAAAGTGCGCGATGAGTGGGGCACCCGGCCCTATTACTCCAAGGGTATTAACCATTTAGTATGGGGGTACCCCCCCTCCCCCCGGTCTTGTGGAATCATAGGGTTAGGAGGAAATTCCCGCCAGGTCTTTGAGTTTAAAGGACTTGCTGGTAAAGTATTCCAGAATCAATGACTTAGGTTGTCAAAGAGCGCTGAAAATGGGTTTGGGGCAGCTTCGAGGGCCGTCTTGGTTCACCGCACACCTCGCCACTGCCCCAATCAGGACAGTATTGTCGCATCGGCCGGGTTGGAAGTCTGTGATGGGGGACACAGATGGTTAGTGATGAAAAAGTCAGGCGTCAGATTGCAGGACTTAGGATCCCGCAGCGTCCCACGTCTCGAAAACCGCGAGACGTGGGCCACCCCCGGTTCTTACTCTGCCGAGGTTAGCTAACGGTGCGCTATCTTGCCGACCAGATGTGGGCCACCCGCCACCTTTCGAAAGCCGCGAAAAGTGCCGACGGACAGTCAGGCGGCAGCTTGCCACCCAGTTACACTCTGCAACTGGCCGAGAGCGTCTCCAAAGTTCCTAGATACGAGGAGCCATTCCTGACATGTCCCTCGCCGAGAAGCGTTTCCGGCCATGCACGTCGTTCTTGTCACAACGAAGGCGCGGAAGGCCGTTTTGGAGTACATGGCGCGGATTGTGTCATGGTGAGCATTCGAAACTATGACGCGCACGCCCTTTTTGAGTAGTTTTTGAAGAGAGTTGGCTAGGTCCTGCTGATCTTCCCAAGAGAAAATCGTCTCGTTGTAACGTCTGAACCCATTGTGATCATGCTTCACGGTATACGGCGGGTCTGCATAGACCACATCATTTGGCTGAACCTGCGAAAGAGCGATCCGGAAGTCCTGGTGAATAATTTGGGCTTTCGCTAGCGCTCTAGACGCACTTCTAATGGAATCGCGATCGCACAGGCGGGTTCCCTTCTTGCATCCGAACGGAACGTTGAATTCTCCTAAACGATTGACTCGATATAGACCGTTAAATGCTGTTCGGTTTAGGTAAATCAAGCGGACCGCACGCTCTAATACCGAAGTTGGATGCCACCGCCGCATGTTCTCGAACGTATCGAGGTTGATTTGCAGGCTAGATAATCGCCTGAGGAGAGCCTCCGGTTGATTGCGCACAGCCCGGAACGTCGCCACCAGATCGGCATTAATGTCACTCAGGATGCCAGTGGGGGGAGCCGCCATGAAGAAGACCGCACCACTGCCTACAAATGGCTCGACAAGACGTGCAGATCCGTTTATTAAGGGCCGAAGGTGTGGAGCTAGCCATCTCTTCCCGCCCGCCCACTTCAAGAACGGTACACCTTTGATTTTGCCTTCGTTTGCCGACCGTGTTTTTGTACTGAGAGATTCGGCCATATTGGGGTATGCTTCAGTCGGCTCCATCAAGAATTTTTTTAACAAATTGCTCAAGTATGCCGCCCGATGGCTGGTTTGAAATTGACGCAGCTTCGTTAATGAGAACGACAGGAATCAGCGCATTTTCGTACCGATAGCTCACGACCTTCGAGAGAATGCGGACGATCGCCTCAAATCCTACGAGATCAACCACGGTAGGATCCAGAGCAAACGCGCCGGTGGGGACGTTAAGCACTACGACATGGTTAACCCCTAGCCTCACTATAACCTTCGCCCCATAGTTCACACGATTGCGGTATGTGTTGCTATTGAATCTCCTGCCGGAGATTTGTTCCACTATGAACGGGAAGCTCAGAATTTTGTAGTCGCCAGGTTCCGTTAGACCAGCGCTAATTTCGTCCGCATAGGCGCGGATGTCGCCCCCCTTTTCGACGCCCACAAGATAGATATTCCTTCCTGCAGCGCGATGATCTGCCACGAAATCTCGGATAGGTTCAACCAATCGTGCCAGGTTGGCCCGAAGCAGGAGCGGCCCATCAAGCAAGAACAATGTGCGATCCATAACGGCTGGGTGCTCTCGCGCTTTCGCGATGGTCGAGAACAAAGCTAGCACTTCAAGCGCAGATCGAAAACTCGAAACCAGTTCCAAGCGGCCCATTTCTTCAGAATCATCAGTGGACATAAGCAGGTAATCGCCTAGCTTATGGCCGTGCGAGCACGATTCGCATACAAATTCGATAGCATGTCTCGGTAGGAGAACAGTAGCGTTGCAGTTCAGACAGTCCATCTGCGGCACGTCAACGTCTTTGTCGGCGGCGCGCCATTCCCGATAAACCAAAAAGCGCAAAGCGTCATAGAGCTGATAGGTTGAAAGAAACCGGTGGATCGCTTCTCGTATCGATTCCCGCACGGTCATTTTGGGCATATGCATGCCAGCGATTGGTAATGCTGCAAGGGTGTGATCCGTAAACTTCGAAAGTAACTGTCGGACGTCGCGAGGGTCCGCGAGCGGGTGTGCTTTCAAGTAATCAAGCGTCTCTACCCGTACCATCTGTGCTGCAACCTGAATGAACCCAATCTGTCGCTCGGGTCTAGCAATGTTGGGGACCGCCTGTTGCCCTCCGTCTACGGTGACTATCTGAACGATGGGACATCCTGCGGACAAGTCAACACGTCCGTCAGGAACGGGGAGCGCGACGGCATCCGTGGGGCGAGTGTCTTCGAAGCACTCAATCAGTCTCTGTATCATCGGGTCTTGGACGAGCTTGATATGTCCCACTTTATTTGCAAGCTCAATCGGATATCCGGTTTTGGGATCAACATAGCTCACGTTCGTCCACCCGGCTCAGTGCTTATCAGGCGCTTTGAATTTATGAATCTGTACGGGTAAGGCGAAGCGATGGCTACGCGTTAGCATCCGCACAAATCCCTTTGACTGAATTCTCTGCACATCCTCAGCCACGTCACGGAATGCATACTTTCTAGCGACCTCGCGTGTTTCGCGGTCGTCGTCCAGATGCGCGATGAGAAAATTATCTGTATTTTTCAGGAGGTCAGGTGAGATCGTCGTCATCGACTGGGTGGAATAGACCATCGCTATATTTAGTTTTGCGCCTTCTTTGGCGAGCAAATTGTAAATGCTGTTCAAGTCCTTATCGTCAGCTCTGAACAATCTATGCGCTTCTTCGAAGTGCAACATAACAAACCGGTCCCCCACACCGCTGTCGGAATTGAAATCACGATTCTGAGTGTTGAAGACGTCACGACAGATCCGGTCGACCATGTTCCTGCGAACAGCCTCGTTTCCTTGTGAGAGGTCTATGAACACTGACCGTCCGTTACGAATGTGATCGGAGATCTCCTTAAACACAGAACTGCCAAGCGGGGAATGATATTTGTTGAAAGGACGGATGTAGTTGTGTCCTGTCCAACTGTTCTTGTTCTCAAGAACCTCCAGAAGCTTAAGTTCCGTGTCATTGAAATATGACGATCCGTCCTTGGAAGGCGCGAACCAGTCCTTCTCCTCCGGGTGACCTCGATGCAGTTCCGAAACTCGCTTGTAGATGGCGGGCAGTACCGAGATAGGCTGACCTGCTTCCGAGAACTCTTCTTTTTCGAGGGCGACTCCCGCCACATTCTTTAGGTCTGCCTTTGTGTGTTTTTGAAAAGTAATTGGCGCCGATGTGCCCTGAGGAGCCTCAAATCCGGCCTTACGCAATAGCGCGTACCACATCCCCATCGTTCGCCAGTAGTGATTAAACTCACTAATATCACTTCTCTTTGGAGCCTCGTGCGGATCCACGGGAAACCAGTCCAGAATGGGTCTCAGATATCCCGGCGTCGTGTCGTTCTCAGTGCCCCATAGGGCCTGGATAAGACCGTGTCCGACTGACGGGAACTCGTAAAAATTCAGCTTGAGCGCTCTGGGGAGTTCGAGGCCCAACTTTCGCTCGTCTTCGCGTTCCTTAGGCGACAGTGAATAGCGAACGGCCCGCTTGTGGTTAAGAGCGAAAAGGCTGGTGCCATCTTGGTCGTTGATATACGTGTATTCGCCTGAAGGATCAAAAAACACCTGTGCGACATTCAGTCCTGACTCGAAGACCGCGGTCGAGATGATCTTGCTACTGTTCGATTTTCCGTATCTCGTTTTCCCAAAATTCGCGAGCCTCTGAGCCGCATTCGGCTCGCCGACCAGGTCTTTTGGATCTATCAGAATCGGGACAATCTTGGATTTCTCAGGCGAAGGTGTTTCCGTGTAACGCAACCTGCCAATCTCTACAGGCTTGGATGTTCGCACAAACGAATTGATTAGGGCAGCCAAATGCTCCTCAGTCGGCATGTAAACAGCGTAGGAGAAAGGAGACAGGAATGTGTCAACGTCATTACCGAATCCAATGCGGAATGTCCCATCCTCCAGTTCTTCATCGAAATACGTACCAACGATGGACGCGGACAAAGCGCCCCACTGAAAATCCTTCTGCGTAATGGGGTCCGGGGAGGCCTGGAGCTTGTGCATTTGGAAAAGCGTTTGCTGGACGTTAGCATCGACTGGCGTTGGCGCGGAATCTTTAACCCTCGCAAGTATGAGTCGAGAGCAAAACTCTATTCCTTCCACACCAACGGCGGACGGATCCACCTTGAACAAAACGAAGGACCCCCTCGGGACGCCGCCGCAGCGTCTTTTCCATGGATCACACGTGGCAAAATGCGATTCCGCAAAGTCCAGCTTCAAAACCAACCCAAGAAGGCGATCCGAATTGCTGAAGACGTATTCCGATGCAACCTGAGCCACAGGCCCTTTAACTTTTGCCTTGTCTATCGCAGCTTGTCGCTCCAATTCAGCCTGTATAGAACTGACCATAAATCACTCGCTCCAATCCGAGTTCTTGCCAGTTGCACGTAGGTATCTTTCTTGAGGGCATCAAAAAGGGCCATGGATTCCCTCCTCCATGGCCCCCTCGGTCCGACCTAATTATCTACCAACCCGGACTAATTGTTCATAGACCACTTTGGTGCCACTTACCTCAGCGGCTAAAGCCGTCGAAGTTTGGTTCTTGTTGTGGCACGGCTGAAGCCGTGCCCTTCCCAAAATCTTTGTCGAGCCGCGTCCGGCTTAGCGCCAACGAACCTGACTTTTTCATCACAACCTGCCATGCTCAGCGTCACAGACTTTCCATCCCATCTGTGTGAAGATTTCTCCAGAGTGGGGAAAGGTGGGGGTGTCTCCAATTGACGGGTACCATCCTCTCCGCTGGCCCCAGGGCCACCTAGGATCCCTTTGACAATTTAAGTTCCGTCGATCGCGCTCTCCCTACATCCGGCGCCTTGGTTGAATTCGCTAAGTCCTTATTCTGGAATATTTTCCATGTAAGTCCTTTTCGATGAGGATTTTACGGGTAACCCGTTGATTCTAATAGATCAAAAAAATAGGGGGGGAGGGGGGTACCCGCGTTTTCACTGAAAAGCTGAGACCTCACAGTTTTCTCCCCTCCAGAGAACGGACGGGCAAGGACGCCCGTTCCTCCACAAGAACTTGTTAGCTGCAGCCGCTCGTACTCCCGCAGCTCATGCACTTGTAGCAACTGCCGTTGCGGACCATGATGGAGCCGCAGAACGAGCAGCTGGGAGCGTCGCCCATGTCGATCATGCCGGCGAGGGCGTCGGCGGCGTGGATGGAACCAGCGGCGGGCGAGGGCGCCCGCCCCACACCAGGATCGACGGAGCCGATCGAAGGAAGTTCGCCAACACCTTCCGGAGCGGGCCAGGACTTGGGACGCAGGTTGTCGAACAGCATCTGCTGCTGTCCGGTCAGGAAGCGCAGGTGCAGCCAGCGGAAGATGTAGTCCACGATTGACTTGGCATAGCCGATCTCGGGATGGCTCGACCAGCCGCTGGGCTCAAAGCGCGTGTGCGCGAACTTCTCGCAGAGCAGCCTCAGCGGAACGCCGTGCTGCAGCGCGATGGATGTGGTTAGGGAGAAGCTGTCCATCAGGCCGGAAACGGTTGAGCCTTCCTTGGCCATCTTGATGAAGATCTCACCCGGCTCGCCGTTGGGATAGAGGCCGACGATGACGTAACCCTCGTGGCCTCCGATGTTGAACTTGTGCGTGACCGACATGCGCTCTTCTTTCAAGCGGTGACGCACGGCGCGCGGCGGGGCGTCGAGGTTGTCGTCTTCTTGAACGGCAGCGGGCGAGGGCGCCCGCTCCACACCACCACTTTGCGCCGTCTTGGTTCCGGCCGCCGAAAGCGGTTGCGACTGCTTGCAGCCATCGCGATACACCGCGACCGCTTTCAGGCCCAGCTTCCAGGCCTGAATGTAGGCCTCCGAAATATCGTCAACCGTGGCTGCATTCGGCAGGTTCACGGTCTTCGAGATCGCTCCCGAAATAAATGGTTGCGCGGCGGCCATCATCTTCAGATGTCCCATGTAGTGAATGGAACGCGTGCCCTTGGCCGGCTTGAACGAGCAATCGAACACCGCGAGATGCTCGTCTTTCACATGCGGAGCACCTTCGATCGTGCCAGTAGCGTCGATGTAACTCACGATCGCATCGGTTTGTTCGTGGGTGTAACCAAGTTTGAAGAGCGCTCCGGGAACGGTGTTATTGACGATCTTGATCATGCCGCCGCCAACTAACTTCTTGTATTTGATTAGCGCCAGGTCCGGCTCAATGCCGGTCGTATCGCAGTCCATCATGAAGCCGATCGTTCCGGTTGGGGCTAGAACTGTGGTTTGGGAGTTGCGGTAGCCGTGTTTTTCGCCGTGGGCGAGGGCTTCGTCCCAGCACTGCTTCGAGGCGTCGATCAGTTCGGACAGTTGAGCGGCTGCCGAGCTGCGCTCGGCTGGACGGCCGGGGGCGGCCGTCCCTACGTGATTCGTACCACTGCCTATGTTGTTTACGCTGGCTCGGTGCATCCTTATTACGTCTAAGAAAGGCTCACGATTTATGTACCAGCCGGGGCAGGCGGCTCCGGGCATGTTTTCCGCGGTGGTTACTCCGAGGCGAGTTTGAACTGTGTCGGTGATGGGGCACAGCGGCTCGCAGAGTTCGGCTATGCGCGAGGACTGCAAATACGCCTCGCCGCACATGATGGCGGTTACGCAGGCGGCGTAGTCGCGTCCGGCGTCGCTGTCGTAGGGTAGGCCCGCGGCCATTAACAACGCGCCTAAGTTGGCATAGCCTAATCCTAGCGGGCGATAGTCGTGCGAGTTCTTGCCTATGATTTCGGTGGGGTATCCGGCGTTGTCCACCAGAATTTCCTGGGCGGTGATTACTACGTCTACTGCGTGACGGTAGGCTTCGACGTCGAACGTGCCGTTGGGCGCGAACTTCAGCAGGTTCAGGCTGGCGAGGTTGCAGGCGGAGTCATCGAGGAACATGTACTCGCTGCAGGGATTGCTGGCGTTGATTCTTGCTGTGTTTTTTGAGGTGTGCCAGCGGTTTACGGTTGTGTCGTACTGCATGCCGGGATCGCCGCATTGCCAGGTGGCTTCGGAAATTTTCTGCAGCAGGTCTTTGGCTTTGTAGGTGTTGACTACGCGGCCGTCAACGATGGAGCGGGTGGAA
>Ga0187865_1002683_pt1 | contig 16292 bp, 15 predicted proteins | sample June2016WEW_11_1_2_FD_132989 | JGI IMG/M metagenome (GOLD analysis project Ga0187865, IMG submission 132989) | Peatland microbial communities from SPRUCE experiment site at the Marcell Experimental Forest, Minnesota, USA - June2016WEW_11_100 | ecosystem: Environmental > Terrestrial > Soil >...
GAGCTGAAGGAAGGCGACCAGATCCTGGTGAAGGTGCTGGCGCTCGAAGGCAACAAAATCAAGCTGAGCCGCAAAGCGGTGCTGAAGGAACAGCGCGAAAAGCTGAAGCACGGCAAGCAGTAAGAGACGCAAATACGAACGGCGCCGGAGGATACAGCCGATCCGACTATTCCTTGTTACATCGAGCGCACGATGGAACAAAGTTGAAATGCCACGCAGGTCGAAATCCTCGCCCAGAGCGTGATCGGACCGCACGCGAGAAGCGCGGCTTCGCCGTACAAGCTCCCCGGCGCCTCCGGGAACCTCAATTTCCGTAGCTTTGCTCCCGTGAAACGCCGGCCACGCCGATAGAGGCCGTTGCAGCGGGGTTGACAGGCCACGAAGGCGATGGTCCGTCCCACTCCTACTGTTTGGGCGGGGCGCTCTGAGCGGAGAGCTTTTCCAACTGGTCCAACTGCCCGCGCACGGTGGCTGCATCCGCGGCGCCTGGCGCGAACTTCAGGTAGTTGCGCATCTCGCCGGCGGCGCCGGTGTAGTCCTGGCGTTGAGCCAGAATGACGCCCAGCAGGTGCGAGACTTGCGGGTAGTGGTGCTCGGTATCCAGCTTCTCGGCCTCGCGCGCGCTCTTTTCCGCGGCATCCAGGTTCTGCAGGTTGTAGTTGGCCACCGAGTTGAAAAAGAACTCCTGCGGATAGTCGAACGGGTCGAGTTTCACCGCGCGCCCGGAGACATCGGCCAGTTCCCGCCAGTTCCTGGCCCCCAGGGCCAGCCGGGAAAGTTCCAGATAGGGATTCAAATACTTGGGGTCCGCCTCGACGGCGGCGTCAAACGATTGATGCGCGGCATCCGCCTGGCCCTTGGCCGCCTGCAATTTCCCCAATTCAAACCAGGCGGCGGCATATTTGGGATAGATTTCCACCGCCTTCTGGTAGCTCTTGATGGCATCGTCCGGCTTCTGCTTCTTCGCGAGGCCCGAGCCTTTCTCGAACGCTTTGCGGGCGTCCTTGGGAGCCGCCAGCGAAATAGCGCTGATGAGGCGTCCTTCGGCGTTGCCCAGGCGGTGAAGAAAAATGGTGCCGATATCGGGACTATCCATGGCACGGCGGTTGGCCAGGCTCACCACTTGCGAGCGGTAGCCGGGGAGGTTGGCGCGCAGGTCGCAGTTCAAGTACCGCTGATCGGACATGGCCCCTCCACCCATGCCGGATGACATCTGGGCCTGCCCGGGAAAGCCCGTTCCGGCACCGTTGAAGCTTCCGCCGCTGGTGCTGGCGTCCTGCATCACTGCCCGGTCCATGCCCAGATCGATGGTGAAGTAGCCCTTGCGGTCGGTATAGCCTTCCGCGCGGGTGCTCCCATTGCAAACGCGTTCGATGACCGCGGTCTCGGGCGGCGGGGTGCCGTCATCGACCATGACGCGGCCGCTGATCGGAACAGGCAGGGGCATGCTTTGCGGTGTGTTCGGGGTAGCCGGTTGCGGATTGGTGCTGATGGAGGGCGTAGTCCGTCCGGGAATGCTGGTGGTGCCGGTTCCAGTGCCAGTGCCGGTGCCTGTGCTGGTGCCACCTCCCACGGGCGTGGTTGTCGCTCCGCCCTTGGTCTGGCTGAAAGCCGGCGGCAGCAGGAGAACCGCTGCCGCAACAATCGCGATCGCTCTCGCGTAGGTTCTTGGGGACATAGAGCCTCCCGTTACTGGCCTTTATTATGGCACGTAGCAGCATCGGGCGTTGTGAACTGGCAGCGCCGGCGGTCTTGCCGCCGGTGGGGTTGTCCGGATTGGAACCAGCCGGCGGCAAGACCGCCGGCGCCACCAGGACGCCTGTTAAAATGGCGGTCAGGTGCTTATGAGAAAGCTCTCGTTGATATTGGGGTGTGCTCTCCTCTCGATTCTGACGGGCTGTTCGGAGCAGCCCCCAACGGCTGAAAAGAAGGAACCGCCCAAGCCCGCCGAGCCAATCACCGGACAGGTGGCGCTTTACAGGATGTACCAGGTGGTCCGGTCGTGGGCGCCCGACGCGCAAGTGCTGAAGATGAACAGCATTCACCTCCTCGAAGTCCCCTCGGTCCCCGGAGAGGCGGGCGCTTGGGAAGCCACGTTTGCGTCCGCCAGCAAGGGACGCACGCGGCCGTACACGTATTCGGTTGTCGAGTCGCCGGGCAACCTGCACCAGGGCGTCTTCGCGGGACAGGAGGAGGACCTGAACGGCCAGGCCCGGCCTTTCCTCATCGCCGCCGTCAAAGTGGATACCGACGCGGCCTACAAAACGGCGCTCGGCAAAGCGGGCGACTACGAGAAGAAGAACCCGCACATGACCATCTCGATGCTGCTCGAGAAGAACAACAAGTACCCGAATCCCGCCTGGCGGATGATCTGGGGCGAATCGCTGGGGACTTCCGGTCTGTCCGTGTTCATCGACGCGTCCACCGGCGAGTTCCTGGAAACGTTGCACTGACGAACACCGGCGACAAGATGGCCGGCGCTACCTATTCGTACCGGAGCGCGCGCACGGGGTCGATGCGCATGGCCCGGCGGGCCGGGAAAAAGGCTGCCAGCATGGCCACGACCGCGACGCCGGCGGCGGCAGCCAGGATGCTCAACGGGTCGTGCGCTTCTATGCCGTAGAGCTGCGACCCGATCACACGGGTCAGTGCCAGCGTTGCCGGCACGCCCACGGCCAGCCCGGCCGCGGTGGTGAGGGCCACCTGGCCGAGGATCATGCGCAGGACGCCCAGCCGGTCGGCGCCCAGGGCCATCCGCAGCCCGATCTCCCGCGTGCGGCTGGCCACCGACCAGGCCACCAGCCCGTATAGACCGACGCACGCGAGCACCAGCGTGATGGCTCCAAACAGGGTGACGAGCGAAGCAAACAGCCGCTCCTGCGCCAGCGCTTCGTCGATCTGCGCTTCCATGGTCTTGACGTCCGAGAGCGGAAGCGTGCGATCGACCTCGCGAACCGCGGCCCGGATGGCGGCCACAACAGCAGCCGGATCGCCGGCGGCGCGGACCTCGAAATCCATCTGCTGGTGCCAGCCGCCGCGCTGGCTCTGCATGTAGGAGAAATAGACGGTCGGCGGCGAATCGCCTCTCAATTGTTTGTATTTCGCGTCTTTGACCAGACCTACCACCTGGATCTCCCAATCGGGTTTATTCCCCCAGCGGAATCGCTTTCCGAGGGGAGATCCAGCACCGAAATAGCGCCGGGCGCAGGTCTCGTTGATCACGGCTACCTTCGAAGCGCTGCCCGTATCCCGCCGGTCGATGCCACGCCCCAGCACCAGCGGAATCCGCATAACGTCGAAAAAGCCCGGCCCGATATAGTTGATCATGGTTCGAGCAGCGCTATTGGAATCGCCGCCTTCCACCCGTATTTCACCGCTGTCACCGAAGTCGCTGATGGGCGTGTCCGCGGACAGGGTGGCGCCGATTACGCGCGGCGTCCGGTTCAGGCGCTCGAGCACACGCTCGTAAAGTTGATAGCCGCGGACCTCATCGTAACCGCTCCGCCCGGGCGCCAGGCCGAACAGAACCAGGTTCTTGGGGTTGAACCCCAGGGGGACGGCCCGCAGGTTGGCGAGACTGCGCGCGAAAAGCGTGGCGCCCGCCAGCAACAGCAGGGCTACGGCAATTTGCGCCGTCACCAGCGTTCTCACCGGCCCGAAGCGCCGGTTTCCGCGCGCCGGCGGCGTATCCTCTTTCATCCCTTGAGCCAGGTCCAGGCGCGTCGCGCGGAGCGCCGGGGCCAGGCCGAACAGCAATGTCGTCAGAAGAGAAATGGCCACAGTGAAGCCCAGGATTCGGGCATCCGGACGCACCTGGAGCAGAATCGCGACCGGTCCGGACGAGACCATGGCCAGCAGGGCGTCGACGCCCCAGAACGCCAGCAGCAGTCCGGCAGCGGCGCCGGCGAGCGAAAGCAAGGCGCCTTCCACCAGCAACTGCCAGACCAGCCGCCGGCGGCCGGCCCCCAACGCCAGCCGCAGCGTGATCTCCTTGCGCCGGGCCGTGGCGCGCGCCATCAGCAGCCCGGCCAGGTTGGCGCAGGCCATCAGCAACGTCAGGCCGACTACCGTCATGAGAATCAGAAGAGGCTGCCGATAGCGTTGCCGCAGATAGTCCAACCCCTGGCTCCCCGGCTGCAATTCGATGCGCACGGCCCCGGTCAGCGGGTTGCGCAGAATGGCCTCCGGCATGTTCCCGGTCAGAATGGCGGTGAGTTCCGCTTGCACCGCGCTTTCCTCGCTGGCGGGTTTCACCCGGCCCATCATCTGAATCCAGAAGCGGTCCGGCGCAAAGAATGGTATGGGGGTTCGGCTGCCCCAATCGAACCGGTTCCTGACTCGGATGGGCAAGGTCACGTCGACTTCGGGAGTGGCGACGAATCCGCCGGCCGAAACTCCGAAGAACTCCCGCGGCGTCACCCCCACCACCACAGACGGCTGATGGTTGATGTAGATGGTTTTCCCGATGGCCGCCGGATCGAGGCCGAAGGCGCGCTCCCAGAAACGATAGCTGATAACCGCGGCGGCGACGCCATCCACGGTGTCGTTGTCGGCGACAATTGGCCGGCCCAACAGTGCGTTCACGCCGAGGCCGGAGAAGTAGTTGCCGGAGACCAGCAAGCCCCCCGCCACTCGAGACTCGCCATTGGCCGTCACGTTGAGGCGTCCCAGGTGCGAAAACCCGAACGCGTCGGAGAGTGTCCGGCTGTGGCCACGCACCTCCGCGAATATATCCCACGAGAACACGTTCTGTTGATAGCGGCCCTGGCCGTCCCGGCGGCTCGAATTGGCGTATAAGTACAACGCGCCCGGCTGCTCGTTGGCCGACCATTTCAGAATCACCAGTTGTTCCGGGCTGCGCACCGGCAGCATGCGCAGCAGCACGGTGTCCACCAGGCTGAAAATCGCGGTGTTGGCGCCGATGCCGATGGCCAGCGAGAGTATGGCGATTGCCGTGAAGAGCGGTGTCTTCAGCAGCACGCGCCAGCCATAGCGAAGATCGCGCACCAGGTTTTGGAGAAATGCGACCCCGCGAGCGTCGCGGCACTCTTCCTTGGCCTGCTCGACGCCGCCGAACTCGACGCGCGCGGCCCGGCGCGCCGCGGCCTCGGACAGGCCGGCCAGCCGGTTCTTCCGGGCCTCCATCTCGAGGTGAAAGTTCAACTCTTCGTCGAGATCGCACTCGGCGCGGCGGTGGCGCGCCAGCGCGCGCATCCGCAGCCAAAGATCGGTCCAGCCCATGTCACGTCATCTCGAGCACCCGTCCGATAGCCGCGGCCAGGCGCGCCCAGGTTTCGGTCTCCACTTCGAGCTGCCTGCGCCCGGAAGCCGTCAGGCGGTAGAACCGCGCGCGCCGTCCCAGCTCGGAAATGCCCCATTCCGCTTTGATCCAGCCCTGGTGCTCGAGCCGGTGCAGGGCGGGATAAAGCGACCCCTGGTTGACGCGCAGCGCGTCCCGGGAGATCTGCTGGATGCGCTCGGAAATGGCCCATCCGTGCCGCGGGCCGGTCTGGAGCGTGCGCAGAACCAGGAGATCGAGCGTCCCCTGAAGGAGATCGAGTTTGGAGGGTTGGCGCATGATGTCGGATTCCTACAACAGAGATGATGCCTCTTTTGTTGTCGGATGTCAACAACAAAGCACCAGGCGTTTTCGCAGAACGATGGCCGCCATCGACCCGTGAACGGCCCCGATGAGCTATTGACTTATATCGGGTTTAATCCTACACTCATTACAAGCAGTACTTGCAGACCGGCTCGGAGAAGACGAGGCACTGACAGCCGTCAGATTGTTGTCGAACGGCTGAGAATTGGACCTTTCGGTGAGGCTGGATCGAAAGGTCCGTGCATAAAACAGAGGGAATACCCCGTGGCAGAGCAACCCATTCATACGGCCAGGGACGGGCCGATTCTCGCCCGACAGTCCGGTTCAGGCGCTGCCTGAACCGAAAACCATAGACAAAGACAAGTGAAGGGCCGCCTTCCCGGCGCAGGCGAGTTGGGGATGCGGCGTTGCGCCCGCCGGCGCACCGGCCCTGTTTCATTCGATCGAGGAAGAGAGAAGTGTCATGAAAAGAGCTGGCGTATCCGCAGCCAATCACACGGGAGTCGTTACCCTCCTGTCAGTGGGCCTGATCGAAGAGGATCACGATTCTCTGGAAGGCATCTTGAAGTTTTCCAAATTCGATCCGGCCCCGAAATGCGAATGGAAGCTGAACGCGTGCCACACCCTGGCGTCGGCGCTGGCGGCGTTGCGGAAGGTCAGAGTCCCCGTCGTCGTGTGCGAGTCCGATCTGCAGCCGGGCACGTGGAAAGAGGTTTTGGAGGAACTGAGAACCTTGCCCGATCCGCCGTTTCTGATCGTAACTTCCAGGCTTGCCGATGAGCGTCTTTGGGCGGAAGCCCTCAACCTGGGAGCCTACGACGTGCTGGCGAAGCCGTTTGACGGCAGGGAAGTCACTCGAATTGTCAGTATGGCGTGGCTACGATGGAAGGACCGGCACGGCATTCCCGGCGGCGTCACGGAAAAAATGAAGCTGGCCAGCGGGAAGTGAGCACGCCCGCGCGCGGCGTCCCTCAAGCCGCGCTCATGCGGATCAGTTGCTCGGCGTTCTTCAGCGCCTCAGGCGTGAGCTTCTGTCCCGACAGCATGCGGCCGATTTCGCGGGTGCGGGCGGACGAGTCCAGTTCCTCGACCACCGCCACGGTCCGGCCTTTCGATTCCGCCTTCTCGACGCGGTAGTGGTGGTCGGCGAACGCCGCGATCTGCGGCAAGTGCGTGACGCACAACACCTGGTTGGCGGCGGCCAGATTCTTCAACCGGCGGCCAATGCCTTCCGCGGCGCCGCCGCCAACGCCGGCGTCCACTTCGTCGAAAACCAGGGTGCGGACCACCGCCGTCCTGGGCGCGGTCAGACAGGTCTTGAGCGCCAGCGCCAGGCGCGAGATCTCGCCGCCGGAGGCCACCTTCTCCAACGGCCGGGGTTCCTCGCCCAGGTTCGGCGACACCAGGAAGTCGACGCGGTCGGCGCCCTGGGCGGACCAGGGGGCGGGTGTAATCGCAATGCGGAAGACCGTGCGCTCCATGCCGAGCTGGGCCAGCTCGGCCTCGACGCGCTTTTCCAGCTTGCGCGCGGCCGCCCGGCGGCGCTCGGTCAGCTCGGAGGCGAGCTTGTCGAAATCGGCCGCCAGCCGCTTCCGCTCCTGGCGCAATTCTTCCATGCGCTCCCCGGCGTGTTCCACGGAGGCGATCTGGCGGGTGACGTCTTCCAAAAAGCTCAGGATCTCGGCTATGGACCGGCCGTATTTGCGCTTGAGGCGGTCGATGGCGGCGAGGCGCGTCTCCACCTCTTCCAGCCGGCCCGGGTTGGCTTCCAGGCGGGAGACATAGTCGCGCAGCGCATAGGAGACTTCCTGGAGGCTCAGGTCCGCCGATTTGAGGTGCTCGCGCAGGCCTTCGAGCGAGGAGTCGATGCGGCAGAGTTCCTCCAACCGCTTGGCGGCGGCGCGGGTGAGGGAGAGGGCGGATTCGGGGCTGTCGTAGACCGCGGCGTAAGCGGTGGCGGCGGTTTCCTGAAGGCGCTGCACATTTTGCAGGACGCGGCGCTCGTTCTCCAGGGACGTTTCCTCGTCGGGCTTCAGCGCGGCGCCATCGATCTCCCGGCGCTGGAAGCTCCACAGATCGAGGAGCCGGAGCTTCTCCTGTTCGGAGCGCTCGAGTTCTTCGAGTTCCGCCGCCGCGGCGCGCCACTCGTGGTAAGTGGAAGAGGCGCGGTCGAGCAGCTCGCGGCCGCCGGCGAAGGCGTCCAGCATGTCGCGCTGCGCATCGGGCGCGAACAAGAGTTGCTGCTCGTGTTGTCCGTGGATATCCGCCAGGTGAGGCGCCAGGTCTTTGAGCAGGGCCACCGACACCGGCCGGCTGCCGACGAAGGCGCGCGATTTGCCGCCCCCCAGGATCTCGCGCTCGATGAGCAGCTCGCCCTCCTCGATATCGAGCCCGGCGGGCTCCAGCAGGCGGCGGATGGGCGCGTGATCGCGCACATCGAAGATGCCGGCCACGCGCGCGCGGGATTCTCCGGTGCGGATGGTCTCCGCCGAGGTGCGGCCCCCCAGCAGCAGGCCGAGGGCGTCCACCACCAGCGACTTGCCGCTGCCGGTCTCGCCGGTCAGCAGGTTCAATCCGGCGTGAAAGCGGATGCGCAGGCGCTCAACCACGGCGTAGTTTTCAACCACCAGCTCCAGCAGCACTTCGATCCGATTGTGGCATAAGCCTTCGAGCATGTGCATCCGAGCGGAGCTCGGACGCCGGACCCAGGGGTACCCCGCCGCCACAAGCCAGAAGGCTTATGCCACCGTCTTCTTGGTAGCGGGGATCTAGCGTGGAAACGCCAAGCGTCGGGCTGTTAAGCGAGAATGGCCTCCAGTTCGTCAAGAAGCTCCAAATGCTTGTCGGTTGGCAAGGCCGCCTGTGACCAGTAGCGATTCTCTGAGAACGCAGTACCTGTTTTTCTTTGGAAGGAAAAAATGGCCGGCTTGAAGCTCTGTGTTTGATCCGGCCAGAACTCAAACGCGCTGAACTCAAAATGCGATTGCTGTCCAACGGCTCCAGAAAGTCTTCTGCCAAAATCGCTTAGTTTCTGGCTGACAGCACTCATCCGTGCCGAACACCTCACAAAAACCTGGCTCAGGTAAACCCGCGTTCGAATCATTTCAGGATTATATGAAAGGCCGAGGTTTGGAAGCGATTCAGCTATTCCCTTGAGAAAGTCATCTGAGTTCTGTGTCGAGGCGTTGGTGTCAGCAACAACACCATCGTTGAAGATCACGAGCTCGACCATCAGAGCCTCACCGTTCTGGTTTACGTACTCTCCCTTGGAGAACTTCATTCCCTGCGCGAAATCGTCGCCTTCCTTTGGGAAGACCTTGAATTTGTATTCCTCGATCAAGTTCGGCACAAGGCGAGCAAAAAGATTCAATCCGCGGGGATTAAACTCGTTCACGTCTGCGAGCCAAGTCGATCTGGCTAGTTGAACAGAGATCAATTCCATTGTTGTCCTCCGGCTAGCGTTTGGCTCAGCTCATTTTGGTAGCTGCCAGGGGGGAGGAAAAACTCCTGCGGCTTTGTCATCTCGATCAATCGGCCTCGCTGTCGAATTCCTGCAAGTGGTTCGGCCGGCTTCTGGCCCTGGATGGCTTGATGCTGCACCGAACCCAAGCCACTTATGCGTTCGCGTTGTGCTGGTTTGGGGGCTTCTTGCGATTCCTCCTCGCCAGCCAATTCTTCGTCGTAAGAGGGGATCTCAACATGCGTCGGGTCCATGGCCTCGATAACATCGCCGTAGAATCCAAACGGTACGAATCTGACCAGCAATCCAACATCGAAAACACGGGCAATACGAAGGAGAGTTTTGATGGTTGGCTTACCGGTTTTCGGGTTCTCCAGGCGCGAAATCGTGTTCTGCGTTGTGCCAAGTTTTTCCGCCACGGCTTCCTGCGTCCATCCTCGGTGCTCTCTCATCGCGCGCAGTTGGAACGGAACACCGATTCTTATTTGAGACTCTAGTGTGTGCTGGCGAATCTCGGGGTCATGAAGCTCAACAGCGAGTGGCGCGTCAGAGTTTAATCTCATACTTATTTCCTCGGTTGGGCGAACTGGCTAGATCCTTGCATAGTCGGGCCGCAGTCTTCCTAGCATCACGAGGAGACCAGACCTTTCCCTTCTTGTAGGCTCCGAGCAAAATTGTGAATTGGTCCGGCTCTGGACCATTGCATCCTAGGGGCCGATATTCGACATTTCCGTGGTCGGAACGGATTTCCCCAACTCCACCAGCGAACCACTTGAAATGCGGCTCCCTCCAAAGGTCCTTTCGTGCGAAACGGAGGAAGCGAAGCGTTGTTTTAATCGCTGTTTCGACACCCTTCTTCTGCCCTTGATCGATCTCTTTCTCGAGCCAACGCTCAAACGTATTCCGTCCCTGGCTGTCGGCTAGCGCCATGAATCTCCAACCGTGTTTCGGAACACCAGATTCGATCATACCACAACTTTGCGATATCGCACAAATAATATATTAACATAGCATCGCAAACTTGCGATACTGTGTACGTGGTTGCAAATAAAGCAAAAGGCCAGCCCTCCCCAGTGGCCAAACCGGAAAAGCTGGCCCTTTGTAACCCTAACCCTTGTGGCTCAAATGGTCAGAGCACTTGCCTACTGAGCTTGAGGTCGCTCGGTTCGAATCCGGCCAAGCGGACAAAAAGCCTCGGGCTTGCGCCAAAGGTAGGGTTTGGGGACCCACTGTCATTCTGGCGCTTCTGCCCGAAGAAGGCAAGGCCAAAATCACCTGTCAAGACTGCCGAATCGAGATGGTGAAGACGGGTTTTCACGGAGAGATCGGGGTCAGCGGTGGAAGTGCCAGCAGTGTGGCAAGCGGTCCTCCGAACCGCAAGAAAAGCCTTTCGGGGCGGGTGTGCGGCTACCGCGCGAAAAAATCTGCATGATTCCCAACTGTCTGGTGGAAGGTAACTCAGTACGCAATACAGCCCGTTTGTGCGACGTTGAGAAGCGAACCGTCCTGAACACCCGCACGCTGGCGGGTGAAGCCTCCGAACGGCTGTTCGCTGAATGCATACGCGGCGTCCGCGTTCAGGACCTGGAACCGATGAGGTCTGGCCAGAAGGCCTATGCCATCGTCTTTTCGATGTCCACACCCGTCTCTGTGATAGATTTGAGATTGGAGATGAATTGACTTTCGAGACTCCCGCTGCCCTGCTCCTGCAAATGAATGTTTGGGAAATGGTCCAGCACACCGGTCCCGCGGGGGATGTTGTGCTGGTCATTCTCTTCGGTTTTTCGATTTTTTCCTGGACCGTGATTTTCTCCAAGTGGCAGGCCTTCCGCGGCGCGCGCAAAGCCAACTCGCGTTTTCTGCGCGCGTTCCGCAAAGCCAGCGGCATGGAAGCGGTCATGATGGCCAGCGAGCAGTTCCGGCCGTCGCCGCTGGTGGCGGTTTTCGATTTCGGATATGAGGAGATCGAGCGCCAGGTCAAGGCGCGCGGCAAGGTGACCAACCGCACAGCGCTGGAGCGCACCCTGCAACTGGGGGTGAGCGAGGAGATCGCCAAGCTCGAGCGCAACATGAGCTGGCTGGCCACTACCGCGTCGGTTACGCCTTTCATTGGGCTGTTCGGCACGGTGCTGGGCATCATCCGCGCGTTTTACGAACTGGGACAGATGGGATCGACCAGCCTGCGCACGGTGGCGCCGGGCATCTCGGAAGCGCTGATTGCCACGGCGGCGGGCCTGGCAGCCGCCATCCCCGCCGCCATCTTCTACAACATTTTCGGCCACAGGATCCGGGAGATCGGCGCGCGCATGGACGACTTTTCCCTCGAGTTCCTGAACCTGGCCGAGCGCAGTTTCGGAGACTAGGGCCATGGCATTGTCCGTCAATGGGGGTGGGGGATACGGCTCCCGGCGGCGCGGCGGCGGCGCCAGCCTGTCGGAGATCAACGTCACGCCGTTCGTCGACGTGGTGCTGGTGCTGCTGATCATCTTCATGCTCACCGCCCACGTGATGGAGTTCGGCATCGAGGTGGACGTTCCCAAGGTGCAGGCGGTGAAGGATACCGCGCAGGAACTTCCGGTGGTGACCATCACCAAGGACGGCACCACCTACTTGAACGACAAGCCGGTGAACATTAACGACCTCCAGGCGACCATCCAGCAGCGCTTCGGGAAGGCCAAAGCGATTTACGTGCGCGCCGATAAAGAGACCATCTGGGACCCCATCGCGCAGGTGACGGCCATGCTCGGCCAGGCGGGCTTCCAGGTGAACATGGTGACGCAACCGGAGGATTCGGCGGCCAAGGGACGAAAGTGATGACGCCGCACGCCGACATTCTGGACCAGCCGGAACCGCTAGGGAAATCGCTGGCGGGTTCGGTGGCTCTGCATATTTCGGTGGCGGCCGCGCTGCTGACATCCACTTGGATCGGGCGCCGCCTGCCAGTCGAGTGGGGTGACATCAACGGCGGCGGGATGGGATCGGTGGCGGTCAACGTGGTGCCGCGCATCCCCATGCCGGGCCGCAGCGGGCCGATCAACCCGGTGGCCAACGACACGGAATCGGTGGTGCCGACACCGCCGCCCAAGGCCAAGCCTCGGCCCAAGGCGGAGGCGCCAGAACCGAACGCCATTGCCATCAAGAGCCGCAATGCCGAGAAGAAGGCGTCGCGGGCGGCCTCGGCGCCCAACAAGTTTCGCGAACAGCAGCAGGACCTCCCCAACCAGCTTTACAGCACCTCGGGACAGGCCGTGGTCTCGCCCATGTACGGGATGACGGGCGGGGGCGGCGTGGGGATCGGAACGAGCTCGCCGTTTGGGGCCCAGTTCGGATGGTACGTCAACCTGCTGCGGGACCAGGTGGCGCGCAACTGGAGGACCAGCGATCTGGATCCGCGCCTGCGCACGGCGCCGCAGGTGTGGGTGACATTCACCATACGGCGCGACGGATCGGTGACGCCGGGATCGGTGAAAATCACCCAGCGGAGCGGAAATCCGGCGCTGGACTATTCGGCACTACGGGCGATTCTGGACGCGGCGCCGTTTCAGCCGCTTCCTCCGCAGTTCCAACGCAACGAAGTGGAAATCGAGTTCCGGTTTGAATTGAGGCGTTGAAATGAGGAGATTCGTCTGGCTGGCGATCGCATCGATCGGAGTAGGGTTGGGCGTCTTGGCCCAGGACGTCACCATTATCCTGCGCGAGGGTGAGCGTCGGGCCATGGCCATCCCCGATTTCCGCGGGGCCGGGGACGCCCAGAATTATATGGGCGCGTTCAACCAGACGCTGTGGGCGGACGTGGAGGGCGCGGGGCTTTTCAAGATGGTTCCGAAGACCATGTACCCGCCTGCGATTCCGCAGCAACCCTCCGATTTCCGCGAGCCACCGCCAGTGGCGGAAAGACCGCCCGCGCGAGGCCGCCAGCAGATCAGCCAACCACAAACCGGTGGTGGACTGTGGATGTCGGACTGGTCGGGGCCGCCGGCTTCGGCCAACTACCTGGCTTTCGGGTACACGGCGGTGCAGAACGGCGTATTCGTGCTGCGCGGGTGGCTATTCGATTTGAGCCGCGGCGCCCCGGCCAACGCGCAGGTGGTCGGCAATACCTACCTGGGATCGATGGACGAAGCCGGCGCGCGGAAGGTGGCCCACGAATTCGCCGCCGATATCATCGCGCGGTTCGGGGGCAAGACGCTCTTCGGCACCCATGTTTATTTCGTTTCGAACCGCACCGGGCACAAAGAGGTTTGGGTGATGGACCCGGACGGGAAGAACCAGCGGCAGATCACGCGATTCATCTCCACTTCGATTCAGCCGACGGTCTCCCCGGACGGCTCGAAGATAGCGTTTACTAGCTACGCACGCATCAATCCTGCTATATTTGTCTTTTCGGTAGATCCGGTGCGGGACTTGCGGTTCTATAATCAGCGCGCATCGGTAAATGAGACGCCTGAGTTCACGCCCGACGGAAAACAGATCGTCTACGCCTCGTCGGCGCCGAACGACCGGTGTTGCCGGATCTACATCGCGAATTTGGACGGGAGCGGATTGCGGCCGATCACGATGTCGAGCTTCATTGATGTCGAGCCCAAGGTGAATCCCAAGACGGGAAACGAGATCGTGTTCGTATCCGGCCGGTCCGGCCCGCAGCAGATTTACAGAATGAATATGGATGGGAGCGACATCGAACGCCTTACCCCCGGTGAGGGCGAGGCTTCCAACCCGTCCTGGCATCCCGACGGGCAGATGATCGCGTACGCGTGGACGCGGGGGTACGCCCAAGGGGCCTTCAACATATTCGTCATGGATGTTGCATCGCGCAAGCAGCCCATGCAGTTGACGCATGGGGAGGGACGTAACGAGAACCCAAGCTGGGCGCCGGACGGCCGGCATCTCGTGTTCATGTCGACCCGCGCCGGAGGGCACCAGATCTGGTCTATGCTGGCTGATGGAACGCAGGTGCAACAACTTACCACGCAAGGAAGTAACGAGACCCCGGTATGGGGCAAGTAACTAAGGAATCAGGAGGCGAGGTTCATGTTCAGTAAACGGAAGATCACGATCATCTGCATGGCGCTTAGCTTGGTGGTGTTCGGAGCAGCCTGCAAGAAGAAGGTTCCACCGCCGCCACCACCGCCAGTGGTTCAACCGCCGCCGCCACCGCCACCGCCGCCGCCCAAGGCGCCTGTGGTTGCGCAATTCGCGGCCGAGCCGGCTTCCATTCAGCGCGGCCAGTCTTCCACGCTGCGGTGGGAAGTCACGGGCGACACGACGAACACTTCCATCAATCAGGGTATCGGCACGGTGCAGGCGGCAGGCAACCAGCGGGTGATGCCGAACGATTCGACCACCTACACCCTGACCGCAACCGGACCGGGCGGCACCGTCACATCCGCGGCCACGGTCACCGTGACCGTTCCGCCGCCGCCGCCGCCGCCGCCACCGCCGCCGCCCAAGCCCACGCTTGCGCAGCGCCTGGTGGACGTCCAGGACGCGTACTTCGACTACGACAAGAGCGACATCCGTTCCGATGCGCGCGATGCCCTGACCAAGGACGCGGACGCGCTGAAGAGCATCCTGGCGGACTTCCCGAGCGCGACCATCATGCTCGAGGGCAATTGCGACGAGCGCGGCTCGGCGGAGTACAACCTCGGGTTGGGCGACCGGCGCGCCAGTGCAGCCAAGGAGTTCCTGCAGCAGTTGGGGGTGTCGGCCGACCGGCTGAAGACCGTCAGCTACGGCAAGGAGCGACCGGTTTGCTCCGAGTCCAACGAGACGTGCTGGCAGAAGAACCGGCACGTGCACTTCTCGCCCGGGCAGTAGGGCCGTTACAGAGGCAAGACACACGGCGGCGGGGGGACGGGCCGATGGTTTCCCCGCCGCTCGTAAGGAGAGTTGCATATGTTCCCGCGTCTTTGCGTATGGGTTCTGATGGCGTCGCCCGCGCTGGCGTTTGCGGCCAGCAAGGAAATACAGGAATTGCAGCGCGATGTGGCGCAGTTGCAGCAGCAGGTCAGGGACTTGCAGCGCTCGCAGGATGAAAAGTTCGCGGCGTTGCAGATGTTGGTGCAGCAGGCCGTCGATAATGCCAGCAAGGCGAACACGGCCGTGGCCGTGATTCAGAGCGGCTTTCAGCAGAATATTCGGGACACTGAAAGCAAGGTCGTGGCGCCGGTGGTCGGTCTGGCTTCCCGGATGGACCAGGTGTCCAACGACCTGCGTACGGTGCAGCAGGCGGTGTCGGACGTGACCGGTCTCATGTCGAAGTTGCAGGCGCAGTTGACCGACCTGGGCAACGCCGTGAAGGTCATGCAAGCGCCCCCGCCGGCCCCGCCGGCTCAAACCCCTCTGGGAGGCGGAACTGCCGCGCCGGAAACGCCCACCATATCCGCGACCGATCTCTACTCCAACGCCCGGCGGGACATGTCCGGCGGCAAGTTGGATCTGGCGCTGCAGGAGTTTTCGGATTATCTGAAGTGGTATGGCAATACCGACCTGGCGCCGAATGCGCAGTACTACATCGCGTACATCCATTCTTCTCAGGGCGACTACGACAATGCCGTGAAGGAGTTTGACATGGTGCTGGAGAAGTACCCGGACAATAACAAGACTCCCGACTCCCTCTATAACAAAGGTCTGGCCTTCACGAAAATGGGCCGCCGGACGGATGGCGCTCAGGAGTATCGGGAATTGATCCAGCGTTTCCCCGCCACCGATCAGTCCAAGAGGGCTTGCGACCAGTTGAAGGGCATGGGGTTGAGCTGCGGCCCGCGTGCGTCCACGCCCGCCAAGGGCGTTACCAAGCGCACCAAGAAGCAGTAAGGAACAGCCTCCCTCTCTTTTCTTTCCGCCCCTTGATAGACTGGTCCCATAGGAACCCCCCGTCCGTCCCCCGCTGGCCGGTTTTTCGGGTATCGCCCAAGTGATCGGCCACGCGCTGGTGAAGCCGGAGCTTACCGGCGCGCAGGTGATGGAAGGGCTGGAACCGGCGAAACGCTACCATCTGCGGCGCGGCGCGAAAGAGATCGACATGGTGGTGGCCATCTCCAAGCTGCTTTCCAGGGAATTCCAGCACGTCCAGGTAGAGTTGCTCCAGATGTCCGAGTTGTGCCACATAGCGGCAAGCCGCAACCGGTGGTGGCAATTCTCCGCGGTCGCGGCAAGCGCGTCCAAGGGTGGCAGGCGGATTGACAATCCGCCGCAGATTGCAAATCTGCCCCACAATTCGTCGCGGCA
>Ga0187865_1002685_pt1 | contig 16277 bp, 15 predicted proteins | sample June2016WEW_11_1_2_FD_132989 | JGI IMG/M metagenome (GOLD analysis project Ga0187865, IMG submission 132989) | Peatland microbial communities from SPRUCE experiment site at the Marcell Experimental Forest, Minnesota, USA - June2016WEW_11_100 | ecosystem: Environmental > Terrestrial > Soil >...
TCATTGCGACACAGTCTCCGAGCACGGGGGAGAGGGATGGGATGAGGGGTGTTAAAATGAAATTATCTCTCCGTCATTAGGCGTCTGAACCTGCGGGATTATCCCCGCCTGCTCCAGCCGGCTCTTCAACGCAGTACGAGTCAGAAGACAATGGTTAATGGCTTCCATATGGATGGCAATGACCTTGGCAGTTGGCCTCTCTTTACACACCTGCAAGACATCTTCCGCGTTCATGGTTATCCGGCCGCCCGTTAGGAAACTGGCTTCTCCCGCATAGAGGACCACGACATCCGGTTGATAGGTATGGAGGGCTTCTCTTACTTCCGGGCACCAAATCGTATCCCCGGCGATGTAGAGAGTGAGTTTCCTATCTGCTTTGAGGACGAAACCGGAGACCGTCCCCATCTTCTTCCCAATCTCGCCGGTACCATGCTGCCCCCCAGTCCGGAAGAATCGCAGCCCCTGCCAATCAGTTTCCATCTTGATAGGGTGCACTGAGGAGAACCCGGCCTGCCGGAAGGTGGCCTCATCTTCTACCTGGCAGAAGACTGGAAGGTGTTTGGGGAGCAAATCCCTGGCCCGTGCGTCCCAATGGTCGCGATGTACGTGGGTGACGAGAATGGCATTCAGTTGATCCAACAGACGCCGAAGCTCATCATCCGTAACCGGCATGCCGACCAGAGGAATCCGCCTCTGGTTTGTGGCATTCTGAACCGGATCCATGGCTCCTGCCGGGCTGAGCATAGGATCCACAAGAATTTTCAGACCCTTTATGGTCACTACAAAAGTGGCGTGCCGAAGAAGCTGGATGTGCATTTGTGCCCCCAAGGTACAGGCGAATCCGTAGAGTCTTAGGTTTGACCTTTTTTTCTTTTCTGATATGCGGCGATCTGCTTCGCGCGCTGCGGCTTATAGTGAACGGCTTAAATAAATTGACATGCCATTAGCTCTCATCGGCTCAAAATCTCGGCACAAAATCCCCCCTCCGCCCCCCTTTTTCAAAGGGGGGAACGGGGGGATTTACAGGGGTTGCCAAAACATGCAATGTCCATTCTTTTGCCGGGCACTATGGGTCCGGCCCACAGAATTGTCATTTTTATCCTAAAAGGAAGAAATGCCTTGGTCAACGGAAATTTGATGCTAACCGAGAGTTTGGAAGTTATTGACCTTGGCAAAAAACACGCTGTATACTGACAACCGTCTTGCCGTTTCAGAGGGAGGGCCGTTGGCGAGCGGCCCCTCCTTTCTGGATCTTGAACGGATCGAGGATATGATTTCTTCAGAGTTGGTCAATACGATTCTCCAGCGCTATTCGCTCTCTCCCAAGGGGACCCATGGCGTATCCCATTGGGCCCGGGTCTTGGAGAACGGGAGAACCCTGGCCCGGCGCACAGGCGCGAGAATCGAAGTCGTAGAACTCTTTGCCGTCTTCCATGACGCCAAAAGGGCCAACGAAGGCTGGGATTCGGAACATGGATATCGGGGGGCAGAATTTGCTGCCCAATTATGGGGGGCGAGCTTTAAACTTTCGCGCCGGGATTTTGACATGCTCTACGCTGCTTGCAGCGATCATGCCAAAGGAATCACCGCAGGGGACATTACCGTTCAAACTTGCTGGGATGCGGATCGACTGGATCTTGGCCGGGTTGGGATCATGCCTGACATTCAGTATTTATGCACGGATGCGGCCAAAGAATCGGAAATCATCGCCTGGGCCGAAAGGCGAAGCCGCGAGAGATTTATCCCTCCCCTGATCCAGGAGGAATGGGCTTTGAGGCTGGAGAAGAAATAAATCACACCCCGGAGAGCTTTCAGGACAAAGATATTAGTGGGACGCAGATAAACGCAGATTTGCAGAATTTTATGTAAAAAATCTTTTTCTGCGCCACTCTGCGAAAATCTGCGTCCTAATTTTATTTTGAGTTGGAGAGGATATGGGCGTATCGTACCAATGCATGCATGGCCCGGGCGGATTCGTCCTGGGTGGCAAAGAATGGAATCCCGGCCTTTTTGAAAAGGTCGAGCGCCGGCCCGACGGCAACGCGGGGGATCATGTTCCCGATCATAGGCTTGTGATATTTCTGGGGCAGGGAAGATATGATCTCCGTGGCGTCCATCAACTCCCGGATCGAGGCCGGAGAGCGCAATTGCAATTCGAACATGAAAGGGATCATCATGCAGATCCCGTCGATGTAATCTAAACTCATGAGGATGTCGAGGACCCGGGCATACGTCATGGGACGGATATCGGAAGCTGTGTCCACCGGATTCAAAGGCCTCGGGGCGAAAGGCTGGAGAATTTTTGCTATCCGGTCTGAAGCTGAGGGGTCCAGTTGAGGGACGTCCAGCCCCCAGGCCACGCAGGCTTCCGCCATGGTCACACAGTATCCCCCTCCGCCAGAGATGATCGCCACCCGATTGTTCTTGGGAAGGGGCTGGCTGGCCAGCGTCACGGCCATATCGAAGGTATGCAAAGGGTCATAGCAGCGGATGAGACCTGCCTGCCGGCAGAGGGCTTCGAAAATTTTATCATTGCCGGCCATGGAGGCCGTGTGGGAAAGAGCGGCGCGTACCCCTACATCAAAACGACCGGCCTTGTAGACTAAGATGGGCTTTTTCTTGACCACTTCCCTGGCTATCCGGAAGAATCGCCCCGCATCCTGAAAGCCCTCGATATAGAGGATGATCGCCCGGGAGCTTTCGTCTCCCCCGAAATATTCTAAGTAATCCGAAACCTCCAGCATGGCCTGGTTGCCGCTGCTGATGAAACTATTGAAACCATATCCCTTGCCCCTTGCCAGAAGCATGAGGTAGTTGCCCAGGGTTCCGCTCTGGGAAATAAAAGTGATGGGACCCCGGATGGGGGCCTCATCAAAGGCCAAATTAAGACTGAGCGGCGAGCTCCAGAGACCCATGCAGTTGGGTCCTACCAGAGGGATCTTATTTCCCGAGGCGATATGCAAAATCTCGTCCTGAAGCTTTTTCCCCTCCCCACCGGTTTCGGCAAAGCCGGCTGAGATCACCACCGCTCCCCGTATACCATGGGCGATACATTCCTGCAAAGCTCCGGGCACCATTGCGGAAGGAAGGGTGATGACCGCCAGGTCCACATTCCGGGGGAGTTCAGAGATAGCGGCAAAACATTTCACGCCGCCGATCTCTTTTGCGCCGGGGTTGACAGGATAAACCATCCCCCGGTAGCCCGTATTCAGGGGTCGCACCACCATTCGATTGCCCCACTTCTGCATCTCCTGGGAGGCTCCGATAACGGCGATGGACTGGGGCATAAATATGGGATCGAGAAAATGGTTCGAATTCATGGCGTTTAGTACCCCTATAATGAACGGCCTAAATAAGCTGGCATCAGATGAGGTGTCATTGCGAACGAAGGGAAACAATCTTGCGTTTCGCGGGATTACCGCCTCGCTGCGCTCCTCGCAATGACTATTTTGATGGGTCGTTCACTATAAGAATATGACTTAAGGTTACCTTTCCCGACACTACCCCCTGACCCTAAACACTGACCCTGACGCTGCTTCAAAGATACTTCACCACCAGGTCACCCACTTCTTGAGTGGTATGACCCATCTCTCCTGCGGCTAAACTTTTTACATGTTTGGCTAAAACCTGCATGATGGCCTTTTCGACACGACTGGCCGCTTTCTTCTCCCCCAGGTGTTCCAGCATCATCTGGCAGGAGGCAATGGCGGCCAGGGGGTTGATGATGTTTTTCCCGGTGTATTTGGGGGCCGATCCACCCATGGGCTCGAACATGGATACGCCGCCGGGATCGGGATTAATGTTTCCCCCGGCCGCGATGCCCAGCCCTCCCTGAATCATGGCTCCCAGGTCAGTGACAATGTCCCCAAAGAGGTTGTCGGTCACGACCACATCGAACCATTCCGGGTTTTTGATCATCCACATGCAGAGGGCATCGATATGGGTATAGTCGGTTTTCACCTGCGGATAGTCTTTGGCCACCTCCTGGAACGCTCTTGCCCAGAGATCAGAGGCATAATTGAGCACATTGGTCTTGGCGGCCAGGGTCAGCTTTCGCTCCTTGTTTCGCTTCAGACAGAACTCAAAAGCATAGCGGAGGCAACGTTCCACTCCTTTACGGGTGTTGATCGATTCCTGGAGGGCCACTTCGTCGGGCGTACCCTTTTTCAGGAACCCCCCTGCGCCCGTATAGAGGCCTTCGGTATTCTCCCGGATGATCACCAAGTCAATGTGCTCAGGTCTTTTGTCTTTGAGAGGGGTATCCACGCCCGGATAGAGCTTTACCGGCCGGAGGTTGATGTACTGGTCGAGAGTAAAGCGCAGCCGGAGGAGAATTCCCTGTTCCAGGACTCCGGACTTTACATCGGGATGGCCGATGGCCCCCAGGAAGATGGCGTGCACTTTTCTGAGTTCTCCGATGACTGAATCCGGAAGGGTCTCGCCAGTCTTCAGGTAGCGCTTGCCTCCCAGATCATAGAAGGTGAAATCAAGTTTGAAGTTCTCTTTCTCGGAAACGGCCCGCAGGACTTTCAACCCTTCGTTGACCACTTCGGGACCCGTTCCGTCTCCAGGGATGACAGCGATCTTGTAAGCCATAACATCTCCTTAATAGGGCCAAGGCTGTAGGGGCAGGCCCCCGTGCCTGCCCGATAAAAGGGCGGGCACAGGGGCGCGCCCGCACATTAACCTCTAGGCCCTTTTATTCGGTTTTCATTTTGAATTGCTTAACGTAGTTCATCAACCCTCCCGCCTCGATCAGTTGCTGCATGAAGGGGGGGATGGGCTGAGCTTGGTAGGTTTGCCCGGTAGTTACATTTTGAATGGTTCCCTTTTCACTATCGACCACCAGTTCATCGCCCTGATGGATCCCTCCCACGGCTTCAACGCTCTCCAGGATCGGGAGGCCCATGTTGAAAGAGTTGCGGTAGAAAATCCGGGCAAAGCTCTTGGCCACGACGCAGGAGATACCGGCGTGCTTGATGGCCAGGGGGGCATGCTCCCGGGAGGAGCCGCACCCGAAGTTGTCCTCGGCCACGATAATATCGCCGGGCTGAATCTTTTCGAGAAATTTTGGATCGACGTCTTCCATGAGATGGGAGGCCATCTCCTTAGGATCGGTGGTGTTGAGATAACGGGCGGGAATAACGGCATCCGTGTCAACGTTGGACCCGAATTTCCAGGCCCTGCCTTTATAAATCATATTTCCTCCTAACTACCTTTTAGCCACAGGGGTCACAGAGATCATAGAGTTAAGACACTTTTCAATTAAGAAGGCGTCTTTGCAAAATTCCATATTCGAAGCACCAATCCACCCAGGCGGGTGCGTTCTGGAATTTGATTTAAGATTTATTTTTACTTCCTCTGTGTGCTGTGTACTACTAACGTTCAGACTCTCTAAATTTTGTAAAGAAGATCCATTTTGGAAACCCACCTCTGAAATCCCCCCCAACCCCCCTTTGGTAAAGGGGGGCAGGGGGGATTTCTGGAGGGCGCTACCCCATGGTAACTTATTTGGTTGCGGCTGTGCCGCGCTGTGTCCTCTGTGACTTCATTTTTTTATTCCGCATTCCGCATTCCGAATTCCGCACTCCGCATTATTTAAGTTACCCCCAGCTCTTCCGGGCTTCCGATCCTTCCCAGGACGGCCGAAGCAGCGGCTACTGCCGGGTTGGCCAGGTAGACTTCACTTTCCGGATGTCCCATCCGTCCCACGAAGTTGCGGTTGGTGGTGGACACGGCCCGTTCTCCTTTGGCCAGGATGCCCATGTATCCTCCCAGGCAGGGTCCGCAGGTGGGGGTGCTGATCACGGCATGGGCGTCCAGGAAAATTTCAAAAAGGCCTTCCTTCATGGCCTGACGGTAGATTTCCTGGGTCGCCGGGATGATGATCAACCGCACAAAGGGGGCGCGTTTCCTCCCTTTGAGCACCCGCGCGGCAGCTCGCATATCTTCCAGGCGCCCGTTGGTGCAGGAGCCGATGACCGCTTGATCGATGGGGACATTCCCCGCGGCGCTGACCGGCTTCACATTCGAGGGTAGGTGAGGGAAAGCCACCTGGGGTTCAATCCGGGTCACGTCGATATCCAGGACCTGGCCGTATTTGGCCTCCCCGTCGCTATTGAAGAATTTATAGGAACGTTTGGCCCGGCTTTGCACGTACTCTTTGGTCACTTTATCCGGGGCGATAATCCCGTTCTTTCCCCCCGCCTCGATGGCCATGTTGGCCATGGTGAGCCGGCTGTCCATGGAGAGGTTCGCAATGGCCTCGCCGGTAAATTCCATAGACTTGTATAGCGCCCCATCCACCCCAATCTGGCCGATGGTGTAGAGGATCAAATCCTTCCCGTCCACCCAGGGACGCCGCTTGCCATGGTAGACGATCTTGAGGGTTTCGGGGACCCGGAACCAGGCCTCTCCGGTAATCATAGCCGCCGCCATATCCGTTGAGCCGACGCCGGTCGAGAAGGCTCCCAGCGCCCCATAGGTGCAGGTGTGGCTGTCGGCTCCGACCACGAGATCCCCCGGAAGAACCAGCCCCTGTTCCGGGAGGAGGGCGTGCTCGATGCCCATCTCTCCGACTTCAAAATAATGGGGGAGCTGAAACTCCTGGGCGAACTGGCGCAAGAGCTGGCATTGCTGGGCGGATTTAATATCTTTATTCGGAACGAAGTGGTCGGGAACCATGACGATCTTATCCGGGTCGAAGACCTTGGTGGCGCCGATGCGACGCATTTCTTCGATGGCAATGGGAGCGGTGATGTCATTGCCCAGAACGAGGTCCACATGGGAATTGATCAATTGACCGGGTTCCACTTCCTTAAGGCCGGCATGCTCGGCCAGAATCTTTTCACTGATGGTCATGGGTCGAATCATCCTGAGACTCCTTTGATACGCTTCTGGTATTCCAGTTTATTCAATCCGTTCACTAAGGCTTTGGATGCGGCCATGATGATGTCGGTGTGGGCCCCCTGGCCCGTCACCCGGATTCCGCCTTCTTCCAGGATCACCATGACCTCTCCTTGCGCATCCGTGCCTCCGGTGATGGCGTTCACCGAGAATTTCACCAGATGACTTTTGGTTTTGGTAATCTTGGCGATGGTTTTGTAGGCGGCATCCACGGGCCCGTCTCCAAAGGCCGCATCCTGAATAATCTTTCCTCCGATCTCCAGTTGGACGGTAGCCGTGGGTACGCTTGCGGTCCCGCTCACCACGTTCAGGTTGACTAATTTAAAGAAGTCGGGGATCCGTAAAATTTCGTCGGCAATGATGGCTTCTATATCTTCGTCGAAAACCTGTTTCTTTTTATCCGCCACTTCTTTGAAACGCTGAAAAGCCTGGTTCAAATGGACTTCGCTGAGCTCATAACCCAGGCTGCGGATCCGGTCTCGAAAGGCATGACGGCCGGAGTGCTTGCCCACAACCAAGGTGGACTGGGTGATGCCCACCGTTTCCGGGCGCATGATCTCATACGTGGTCTTCTCTTTCAGGACCCCATCCTGGTGAATGCCGGCTTCGTGGGCAAAGGCATTGGCGCCGACGATGGCCTTGTTCGGGGGAACCTGGAGGCCGATGATGCTGGCCAGGAGGCGGCTCGCCGGGTAGATCTGCTCGGTCACGATTCCCACGTCGAAGGTGAAAAAATCGCGACGGGTCTTCAGAGCCATGACGATCTCTTCCATGGAAGCGTTCCCGGCCCGCTCTCCGATTCCGTTGATCGTGCATTCGACCTGGCGGGCTCCGCTTTCCACGGCCGCGAGGCTGTTGGCCACCGCCATCCCCAGGTCATTGTGGCAATGCACCGAGATGATCGCCTTCTGGATGTTCTTTACTTTTTCGCGGATATAGGTGATCAACTTTCCGTATTCCGTGGGGGTCGTGTACCCTACGGTGTCCGGAATGTTGACGGTGGTGGCTCCGGCGTCAATGGCCGCTTCGATGACCCGGGCCAGGTAATCCCAATCAGAACGAGTGGCGTCCTCGGCGGAGAACTCCACATCCTGAGTGTACCGTTTGGCATGGGCCACGGCGCGGCCGGATTCCTCCAGAACCTCTTCCCGGCTCTTTCGCAACTTGTATTTCAAATGAATGTCCGAGGTGGCGATAAAGACATGGATCCTCGGAGCCCGGGCGTATTTCAAGGCTTCCCAGGCTGTATCGATATCGCTCGGGGTCGTTCGCGCAAGGCCGGCAATCTGCGGGCCCCGGATCTCCTGGGCGATCTTCTTTACGGACTCGAAATCCCCGGGCGAGCTGCTGGGGAACCCGGCTTCGATCACGTCCACGTTCAAACGCTCGAGCTGGCGGGCGAGGATCAGCTTTTCCCCCAGGTTCATGCTGGCTCCGGGAGATTGTTCACCGTCCCGGAGCGTGGTGTCAAAGATGCGGATCCTTTCCATGTCTAAAAACCCTTTCTAAAAAATTGGACGAGAAATTCGTCCATGAATTCTAATCCACCCCCTGTCCTTCAAGCCGGTTTTCCTTCCGCGATCGCCGGTTTGGGCGGACGGCGGCGACGAAGGGCGAGGGTGAGAATCGGGCCGGAAATGACATAGGCAAAGAAAAGGCCAAAGAGGGTGTATTCAGGTTCATAGGCGACCACGATGATCAGCAGGATGGCGATCACCAACCAGCGGAAAGGTTTGCGGCGGAAAAGCTCGATATCCTTGAACCCGTAGTACTTTACGGTACTCACCATTAAAAAAGCCAGGAAATAGGTCGTTAACAGAACGGTAATATGTTTGCTGATCCCGGTATCTCCCAGGTGGTAGAAGACCAGGATGCCGGTGGCGATCAGTCCCGCGGCGGCCGGCGTGGGAAGGCCGCTGAAATAGCGGCTCTCCACGGTGTTCACCTGGATGTTGAAACGGGCCAAACGAAGTGCGCCGCAGACCACGAAGAGAAATGCCGCCAGCCAGCCGAGGCGCCCAAAGGGCTCCAGGGCCCAGGAATAGACCAGGATGCCGGGAGCCACGCAAAAAGCGATCACGTCCGCCAGGGAGTCGTATTCCACTCCGAAGCGGCTGGTCGTGTTGGTGTAGCGGGCGATTTTTCCGTCCATCCCATCCAGAAGACCCGAAGCCAGGATGAAGGTGGCGGCCGAAAAGAAATCCTCCTGGAGGGTGCGCAGCAGGGCGAAGAACCCGCAAAAAAGACTGGCCGAGGTAAACAGGTTGGGAAGGATATAAATCCCCTTCCGCATGCTGTTCATTTTTTTCCGGCGCTCTTTCTTTTCCCGTCTCATGGAAGGTATCCCAGAATGGTTTGGCCGGCCAGGGTTTTCTCGCCAAGCCGGACCTGAAGAGCGGTATTTTCCGGCAGATAAATGTCCAGCCGGGAACCGAAACAAATGAGCCCGAACCGCTGTCCCTTCTCCACCCGATCCCCTTTTTTCACCCAGCAGATAATCCGCCGGGCGATCAGCCCGGCAATCTGGACCACCAGCAGCCGAACCCCTTCCGCGTTCTCGACCAGCAGGGCATTCTGTTCATTCGAAGCAGAAGCCTGATCCAGGTCGGCCCGGATAAATTTTCCCCGGGCATAAGCAGAGTCTATGATCCGGCCCGTCAAGGGGTTGCGGTTCACATGAACATTGAAGATAGACATGAACACGCTGAGCTTGATGGCGGGTCGTTTCAGAAACCGTTCTTCCACGCAGGTTTGAACCTGAACCACCGTTCCATCCGCCGGAGAAAGGATGGCTTTCTCTCCGGGTGGGATGGCTCGCTCGGGGTCCCGGAAGAAATAGATGACGAACAGGGTGAGGAAGGTGAACATCCCGGCCCAGACCATGAACCCCAGACTCCAGAGAAGCACGGAAATCACAGCCAGGGGAATGATAAACCTCATCCCGTCTATGGCAATGGGAAATTTTCGGTCTGGCCGGCTCAAGGTTGATTCCCGCCCTTTCGGAGTACTTCTTCTTTTCTCCCTTGCTGAAGGGCTTTTCCCTTCTGCAGCCGCATCACATGGGTGATACAGTTCAATATTTCATCCCGGCGGTCGGTGATATAGAGGAGGTTGGTTTTCGTCTCCCCGATCCTTTCCAGAATCTTCAGGATCCGTCTCCGGTTGGCCACGTCCAGGCCATGGCAGGGTTCATCGGCGATGAGCACGACCGGGCTCTTAACCATGGCCCTGGCCAGAAGGATCATTCTCTTCTGCCCGAAGGATAACTGATGGTAAGGCTCTTTGGCAAGATCTTTAATTTTCAGCAGTTCAACCCACCGGCCGACAGCCTCTCTTTGTTCAGGGGTGGGAGCCTGGTATAACCCGATGGAATCGAAGAATCCGGAGGCAATAACCTCGTAAGAGCTCATCTTTTTCCGGTACTGGACCTGCAATTCCGCGGAGATTACCCCCATCCGCTTCTTGATCTCCCAGATGGTTTCCCCCGAACCTCTCCGCTTTCCAAAGAGGGAAATTTGATTGGCATAGGCCTGGGGATTCTCTCCCAGGATCAGTTTTACCAGGGTGGATTTTCCAGCGCCATTCGGGCCCAGGATCGCCCAATTTTCCCCCCGCTTCATGGCCCAGTTCAGCCGGTCGAGAACGACGAGATCTCCGTATTTTACGGTGGTATCTTTCATCTCGATCAGCGCTTCCGCCTCATCCGGGAGAATCTCCTGACACTCGTGCGGCAGTTCTATTTTCCTATCCTTCTCCGCGCCGTAAGACAGAGAATAGCTCCCATTATTCTTCCCCAGGAGCAGTTCACATCCGTAAAGCTGGCTCAGGTTCTGGGAAGTTAAGATTTCCTCCTTGGGACCCTGCCGGAATACCCGGCCGTCTTTTACCAAAAGGACATGGGTAATCCGGGGAACAATCTCTTCCAACCGGTGAGCTACCAGGACCACCCGCATGAGGCCGGACATCAAATGATTGATCGAATGGGCCAGGATTTCTCTCGCCTTTTCATCCAACCCTTCAAAGGGTTCATCCAGGATTAAGAGCCGGGGGGATTTCATCAATGCCCGGGCGATGAGGATCTTTCGGATTTCCCCGGTGGATAAGGAGGGAATCGACCGGGAAAAGAGATGCCGGATATCCAGGAGTTCAGCGACCTCTGAAAGCCGATTCTCATCCGCAGGGGTCAGCTCACGTTGAGCCAGGATTCCAGAAAAAATCACCTCTTCAACTGCGGTCCCCTCACCGTTTTCTCCGGCGTAAGCCCGGAATTCTTCCCTTATCTCCTCCTGTTCCATCAGCCTCTGATGCATCTCCAGGGAGACAACCCCGATGACCTCGCGGGGAGGAATATCCTGGCTATTGGAATGCGGACCCAAAAAGTCGAAGTGGATGGATCCGCTTCGGAGCGGGACCCCTCCCCAGAGCGAACGGACCAGCGTCGTCTTCCCCGATCCATTCGGCCCCAAAATGGCCCAGTGCTCATCCGACCGGATCTTCCAGAAGCTGTCTTCCAAGATTAGCCGATTGGGTAGACGGACGGTGATATGATCAACGGTGATGAAGGGTTGACTACTGCTCATTTGAGAGACGTTGCTCGTTACTCGTTCAGGGGCACAAGTTGAATATTGCGAATCCAAAATGTCTTTAACGAGTAACGTGGAACCCGTAACGAGCCACTTGTATTTACGCTTCTTTCTTCCAGTTCTCCGGACGCAGGTCCCGGACTTTTTCTCCGGCCTGCCACATCTCGGATTTTCTCATTTCAGCCAGCTCGGCGTCCAATTTCTCCCGGTAATCGGGCTGGCTGTTCTTCTCCAGCACAATCTTCGCTTCCGTACCATCTTCCACCCGTTTGTATAATTCGGAAAAGAGGGGAGCGACGGCATCCCGGAATCTTCCCTTCCAGTCCAGCGCCCCCCGCTGGGCCGTGGTACTGCAGTTGGCGTACAGCCAATCCATACCCTTCTCCGCAGCGAGTTTGATCAGGCTCTGGGTGAATTCTTCTACCGTCTCATTGAAAGCCTCACTGGGGCTGTGCCCGTGCTTGCGCAGCTCGTAGTACTGGGCCTCCATAATTCCGGCGATGGCGCCCATCAAAACTCCTCTTTCGCCGGTCAAATCACTGAAGACCTCCTTTTCGAAAGTGGTGGGGAAGAGATAGCCGGATCCCATGGCCAGTCCCAGCGCAATGGTCTTTTCTTTGGCTTTTCCGGTATAGTCCTGAAATATGGCATAGCTGCTGTTAATGCCGCTGCCTTCCAGGAAGTTGCGCCGAACGGAAAGCCCGGACCCTTTGGGGGCGACCATGACCACATCAACGTTTTTCGGAGGAACCACTCCGGTGAGCTTTCGGTAGGTAATACCAAAACCGTGGGAGAAGAAGAGAGTCTTCCCCTCGGTAAGGTGCGGTTTGAGCTTGGGCCAAAATTCCTTCTGCCCGGCGTCGGAGAGCAGATATTCTATGACCGTGCCGCGGGCCGACGCCTCCTCCAGGGGAAACAACGTTTGCCCCGGCACCCAGCCGTCCTTCACGGCTTTATCCCAGGAGGCAGTTTTGCCCCGCTGGCCGACGATCACCCGGATCCCATTGTCCCGCATGTTGAGGCTCTGCCCCGGTCCCTGGACGCCGTATCCGAGTACCGCGACCACTTCGTTCTTGAGGACCTGCTGGGCTTTGGAAAGAGGGAATTCTTCCCGGGTGACCACATCTTCCACTACGCCGCCAAAATTGATTTTTGCCATCCCTTCCTCCTTGTTTAATGCGGATCGACCTCCATCCTCCTAATCCTATCTGCCGCTTTTCTGTATAAGTACGTTCTCTGGACGGGAGCTAGGTTTCAGAAAGGGGCGATCCTGACAGGTTAACTTTCTAACTTCTGCTCCCGACCTTTCGCAAGAGGGGAGCCATCCTTTTTAGCCCGGGCAATGGCTACTTTTCCGGTGCGGACGATCTCTATGATCCCAAAAGGGGCGAGGAGTTCAATTACCGCCTGGATTTTCTTTTCGTCCCCGGTGATCTCCAGGGTGTAGGATTTGGGAGAAACATCCACCACCCGGCCCCGGAAGATTTCCAGAATCCGCAGAACCTCAGCCCGGGAGGAGCTTTCCGCATTGACCCGAATCATCGCCATCTCCCGTTCCACAAAATCGGAGCCCGTGAGGTCGAACACCTTGATCACGTTGACCAGCTTGTTCAGCTGTTTGATGATCTGCTCGATGATTTGCTCGTTTCCGCTGGTGACCAGCGTCATGCGGGAGATGCTGGGGTCCAGAGTCTCGGCCACATTTAAACTCTCGATGTTGAACCCCCGGCCGCTGAATAGACCGGAGATCCGGGACAACACCCCGGGCTCATTATCGACCAAAACCGAGATGACATGTCGCATTTTCTTGTTTTAGAAATCTCCTTATGTTGGCCAAATTTTAGGCATTTTAGGCAATTTTTTTACACCAGTAGCATTTCGGTCAAGGCTGCCCCTGCCGGGACCATGGGGTAGACGCATTCGTTCGGATCGATCAAAAAGTCCATAACCACCGTCTTACGGGTGGAAAGGGCCTCCCGGATGATCGGTTCAACTTCCTCGGTCTTCGTGGCCCGGAGGCCGACGGCTCCGTAGGCCTCCGCCAGCTTGACGAAATCCGGGGCCACTTCAAAGATGGTTTGGGAATAACGCTGGTCGCAGAAGAGCTGCTGCCACTGGCGAACCATTCCCAGGCAGTGGTTATTCAAGATGGCCACCTTAACCGGCAGGTTGTATTGGACAGCCGTGGCCAGTTCCTGAACATTCATCTGGAAACTGCCGTCTCCCGCAATATCGATTACCGTCTTATCCGGGAAGGCCACCTGAGCTCCGATGGCCGCAGGAAAGCCGAACCCCATCGTGCCCAGGCCTCCGGAGGTAATCAGCGTCCGGGGCTTGGTAAATTTAAAGAATTGGGCCGTCCACATCTGATTCTGGCCTACTTCGGTGGTGATGATGGCATCGCCTCCCGCGAGCTCGTTAATCTTCTGGATGACGAATTGGGGCTTGATGCAGGGGCCCGGCTTGTATTCCGGCGAGGAGGTATTTTTCCAGTGGGTGATCTGGGAGAACCAGTCGCCATGGATCTTCGGCCAGTCTTGGGCTGGTTCTTCTTCGAAAGATTTCAACATGGTTTTGAGGACATTTTTGGCATCGCCGACAATGGGAATATCGACCTGAACATTTTTGGAGATGGAGGTGGGGTCGATATCGATATGAATCTTTTTGGAATGAGGGGAAAAGGACTCTACCTTCCCCGTGACCCGGTCATCGAAACGGGCTCCCACCGCGATCAGCACATCACAATGGGTAACCGCCATGTTGGCCTGAAAGGTTCCGTGCATTCCCAGCATGCCCAAGAATAGAGGATGGGTCCCGGGGAAAGCTCCCAGGCCCATGAGGGTCGTGGTTACGGGGATGGAGAGCTTCTGAGCTAAAGAGGTGAGCTCCCTGGAAGCGTTAGAAATAATCACGCCGCCCCCGGCATAGATCACCGGTTTTTTGGCTCCCGCGATGAGTTTGGCCGCCCGCTTGATCTGGCCGGGATGGCCCTCGTAAGTGGGGTTGTAGCTCCGCATCTTGAGCTTGGAGGGGTAGCTGAATTCGGTAGTGGCGGCCATCACATCCTTGGGCAGGTCTATCAAAATGGGGCCAGGCCTCCCGGTCTTGGCCAGGTGGAAGGCCTGTTTGATGGTTGCCGCCAGATCTTTGACATCCTTGACCAGGTAGTTATGCTTGGTACAGGGGCGGGTAATGCCCGTAATATCTGCTTCCTGGAAGGCGTCGTTGCCGATGAGCATCGTGTTAACCTGGCCGGTAAAGATCACCATAGGGACGGAATCCATAAAAGCCGTGGCCACCCCGGTCACTGCATTGGTGGCCCCGGGACCGGAAGTCACGAGGCAGACGCCCACCTTGCCCGAAGAGCGGGCATATCCGTCGGCGGCATGTACGGCTCCTTGCTCGTGACGCATCAGAAGATGACGGACCTCCTCGGAGTATTTGGGCATAGTGTCGTACAAGGTCAGGACAGCTCCGCCGGGTAATCCAAAGACCGTGTCAACGCCTTCCTGTTTAAGAGATTCAAAGACAATCTCGGCTCCAGTTTTTTTCAACCTTTACCCCCCACTTCCTGGGACCGATACTTGGAGAGAATCGCTTCAATCCGATCACGGCCGGCGAGTTTTAGCTTTTGGATTCTTTTCCGCTCTATTTCTTCTTCCGGAGTTAGATACAGTCGCCGGTTGAATTCTTCGAGCTTGTGTTCAAACTGCTCATGCTCCTCCCAGCGGCGCTTAAGCTCCGCATCCATGGAGGTGTACTTCTGGATAAGCTCCAGATCGCGCTTCTCCATCGCCTATCCTCCCCTAAAGGAAACTTAATTTAGAATTTTTATAATAATATAAATAAGATTCGATGTCAATAATTTGGAGCATTTTGGGACTCACCGTGTGAAAATAGTTAGAGGAGGGTAAAATTGGATTATAATGGAAAAGCTGGGCACGAGGTATAAGGCGCAAGACACAAGCCGCTGTAGCACAGATATCGCAGGGAACGCAGAGAAAGAATTTAGAAAATCTCTGCGGCCTCTGCGAGTCCTGCGAGATATGTATCCTTTGGTTGCGTCTTCGCCACCCTATTAACGTTCAAACTCTCTAAATTTTGTTAGGATTTTTTCTGAATGTAGGGGCGGCCCTCCGTGGCCGCCCACAAGATGGCAACCATCACGCGCTTCGCGTGACCCCTACAATTTTCAAAAGCCGTGGCGGAGATTGCCTTTTAGTTTTTGTTTGGTTTGGTTGCGGTTATGCCGAGCTAGGTTCTCTGGTGTCGATTTCGAAATTCTTAAAGCAAAAGGAGGTATTATGAATCCGGTAAAAAGAGAGAAAGAGGTAAAGTGGACCCCTCATCCCACCCTTCCGATTCAGATCAAAAGTTTCCTCAGCAAGAAGGATGAGCAGGGGGATATTACCATCTTCCTGGTGAAACTGCCTGCGGGCAAAGACATTCCGGTCCATGTCCATGAGACCCAGGAAGATATTATTTTTATCCTCGCCGGCAAAGCTAAGATGTGGATCGATGGGGTAGGGGATTTCGACATTGATAAGGGGACCTTCATTCGGGTCCCGAAGAATACCAAGCACCGCATCTATAATGTGACCCAAGATATCCTAAATTACGATGTCTTTACGCCCCCGCTTTTTTAGTTCGGAGTAAAGAAGTGCCTAAAGTGAGAAAAGTAGCTGGAAGCAAAGAGGTTGAGGGGTGAGGTAGTAGAGACCACTTAAGATCCACGTTTATAATTCTGTAGGGGCGACCGGCCGGTCGCCCCTACAGAGTTCGCAGGGA